>Ga0209839_10000149_pt1 | contig 33435 bp, 33 predicted proteins | sample OrgsoiDNA2013050_FD_185800 | JGI IMG/M metagenome (GOLD analysis project Ga0209839, IMG submission 185800) | Permafrost soil microbial communities from the Arctic, to analyse light accelerated degradation of dissolved organic matter (DOM) -... | ecosystem: Environmental > Terrestrial > Soil >... | reverse complement strand
CAACTGCTGAACACGGGCCTGGCCGCGGTCAAGGGCGACGTCGGCAAGCGTAGCGAGCTCGTCGCCGCGATGGAAGCGGCGAAGATCGACAGCCCCCGAGGACCTCTTACGCTGTCCAAGGCGCATAACCCGGTGCAGGACATCTATCTGCGCAAGGTCGAGGGCAAAGAAAACAAAGTGGTCAGCGTCGCGATCAAGGGCTTGACCGACCCGGCGCGGGGCTGCAAGCTTTAGAGCCTGACATGACGCGGGCAGGCGCGCCGCCTGCCCGCGTATTTTTTGTCTGCCCTACGCTGGAGCGCTCGCGTGGACGTCTACTCGTTCCTGATCCAGCTTCTGAACAGCGTCCAGTACGGCTTGCTGCTGTTCCTTGTCGCGAGCGGCCTCACGCTGATTTTCGGCATCATGGGCATCATCAATCTCGCCCACGGCAGCTTCTACATGATCGGCGCGTACATGGCGTTTTCCCTGGCGTCGCTGACCGGGAGCCTGTTTGTCGCGATCGTTCTCGGGACAGTGCTTTCAGTAGTGTTGGGCGTCGTTCTCGAATGGGCGCTGTTCAGCCACCTGTACAAGCGCGACCACCTGCAGCAGGTCCTGCTGACATACGGCCTCATCCTGGTGTTCGAGGAATTACGCAGCATCATCGTCGGCAACGATGTGCACGGCGTCAACGTGCCCGACATCCTTAACTGGTCGCTGCCGCTCACCGATACGCTCTCCTACCCGGTTTACCGGCTGTTCATGTCCGCGGTGTGCGTGGTGCTGGCGGCCTTGCTGTACGTCCTGATCCGCCGCACGCGGCTGGGAATGATGATCCGCGCCGGAGCGTCGAACCGCGAGATGGTGCAATCGCTCGGCCTTAACATCAATCTGGTCTACCGTCTCGTATTTGCGCTCGGCGTGGCCCTCGCGGCCTTTGCCGGCATGATCGCCGCGCCGGTCTCGTCCGTTTATCCGGGGATGGGGACGCAGGTTCTGATCATCTGCTTCGTCGTCGTGGTCATCGGCGGGATCGGTTCGATCTGGGGCGCGCTGGTGGCGGCTCTGTTGATCGGTCTCGCCGACACATTCGGCAAGGTGCTGATCCCGGAAGCCGCCGGCGTTACCGTCTATGTGCTGATGGCGGCTATCCTGCTCTGGCGACCCGAAGGCCTGTTCAGGCGGGTTTGAGTCCATTTGATAGCGCTTCGGCAGGCGTCAGGAGCGGACCGATGAGCCGGAAGCGGATCTCGTTCGCCGTGGCGCTCGCGCTGCTCGCGTTATTCCCGTTCGCCGGCGCGACGTTCTACACCGAGCTCGTCACCAAGGTGATGATTCTGGCGATCTTCGCGATGAGCCTCGACCTCCTCGTCGGCTATACGGGGCTCGTATCGTTCGGCCATGCGGCGTTCTTCGGGATCGGCGCCTACACGCTGGGGCTCGTGGCACCGAAATACGACGCGGCGAACCTCTGGCTGACGCTCCCGGCGGCCATGCTGGCAGCCGGACTCGCGGCGCTGGTTGTCGGGATATTCGTGGTGCGCGCGAAGGGAATCTATTTCATCATGGTGACGCTCGCGTTCGCCCAGATGTTCTACTTCGTTTTCCACGACACGAAGTTCGGCGGAGGCTCCGACGGCATCAGCATGAATTTCAAACCCGTCGCCAGTATCGGCGGATTTACGCCGTTCGATCTCGCCAGCGCGACGCATTTGTACTACTTCGTGTTCGCAGCGATGTTGCTGGTGTTCGTCTTCCTGCGCGTGCTACTGCGCTCGGCCTTCGGCCGCGCGTTGCAGGGCATCCGCAGTAACGAGCACCGGATGCGCTCGCTTGGTTTCCCCGTCTACCTTTACAAGCTCGCCAGCTTTACCCTCGCCGGTGCGCTCGCCGGCCTTGCGGGCTACCTGTCGGCGATGCAATTCGGTTTCGTGAACCCCGAGATCATCTCGTGGCACGAATCCGGGAATGTGCTGTTGATGCTGATACTTGGCGGCCTGGGCAGCCTCTACGGCGGGGTTATCGGGGCATTCGCCTTCGTGGCGTTGCAGGAGCTCTACCAGTCGGTCACGACGCACTGGCAGTTGTTGCTCGGGGCAACGATCATTCTGCTCGTAATGTTCCTTCCGGGCGGCCTCGCAAGCATCGGTGGCCTTTTCAAGCGCACGCTCGTCGGAGACGCCGACGATGAGTGACGCGGTCCTGCGCACGCAAGGCCTTTCGCGCCGCTTCGGCGGCCTCATGGCCGCGAGCAATGTGGCGATCGAGCTGCAACGCGGTAAGCTGCACGCGTTGCTCGGTCCCAACGGGGCGGGGAAAACGACGCTGATCAACCTTCTTTCGGGCGAACTGCGCGCCTCTTCCGGCAGCATAAGCTACAAGGGCGATGACATTACCCGCTGCAGCGCCGACCGCCGCTCGCGCATCGGCATCGGGCGCAGCTACCAGAAGACGAATATCTTTCCGGCGTTCACCGCGTTCGAGAATTGTCGCCTTGCCGCGCAGTCGCGCACCCCGCGTGTGCTGCACATCTTCGCCGACGCCATCGGCTACCAGCCCGTGTGCGACGCCGCGCGGCGCGCGCTTGAGGCAGCTGGACTGGACGGACGCGCCGGCCAGATCGCCTCTGCACTCTCGCATGGTGAGCAGCGTCAATTGGAAATCGCGATGGTGCTCGCCACCGCGCCCGACGTCCTGTTGCTCGATGAGCCGCTGGCCGGCATGGGCGCGGAAGAGGTTGGGCGCATGGTGGCGCTATTGCAGAAGCTCACGCCCGGACACGCGATTCTTTTGGTCGAGCACGACATGGATGCGGTGTTCGCGGTGGCCGACGTCATCACAGTCATGGTCGACGGCCAGGTGCTTGAAAGCGGTCCGCCAGCGCAAATCCGCAGCAGCGCCGCGGTACGGCAGGCGTATCTCGGCGACGGGGTAGACGCGTGAGCCGAGAAGCAGGGGCCCCGCGAGCGCCGCGGCGTGGAGTCGGGCATGCGACCGAACGGGGGTCGCGCGAATGAGCGAAGCATTGCTCGAAGCCCGCGAGTTGCACACCTATTACGGAGCGAGCCATGTGCTCCACGGTGTCGATTTTCGCATTGATCGTGGCGAGACCGTCGGCCTAATGGGACGCAACGGCATGGGCAAGAGTACGCTGATCCGCAGCATGCTCGGGCTCGTCAAACCTCGCCACGGCGAGGTCTGGGTCTGCGGCACGCCGATGACCGGCGCCGAGCCGTATCTCATCGCGCGCCAGGGAATCGCCTACGTGCCAGAAGGCCGCGGAATCTTCCCGAACCTCACCGTACACGAGAATCTCGTCATGGCTGCGCGCGCGGGACCCGACGGGCGCAACGACTGGACGTACGAGCGCGTATTGGCGACTTTTCCGCGACTCGCCGAGCGCCTCGACAACGGCGGCTGGCGGCTATCCGGCGGCGAGCAGCAGATGCTCACCATCGGCCGTGCTTTGATGACCAACCCCGACCTTCTGATCCTCGACGAGGCGACCGAAGGCCTGGCGCCGCAGATCGCACGCGAAATCTGGCGCATCGTTCGCGAGATCCGCGAGCGTGGGATTGCCACATTGATCGTCGACAAAAATTACGCGGCAGTAACGGCAATCGCCAATCGCAACGTGATCCTGGTGAAAGGTCGCGTGGTGTTCGAAGGCGACAGTCTCACCTTGAAAGCGCAGCCTGACGTGCTGCAGCGGCATCTCGGGGTCTGAGAGTCTCTCGACGCCGCGACGGCTCCATCGCGCTGATCAGGAGGTTCCGGGCTACGAGAAGGCCGGGATCCCCGTCTGTGCGCGCCCGAGGATTAGCGCGTGGATGTCATGTGTGCCTTCGTAGGTGTTAACCGCCTCCAGGTTCATCATATGCCGGATCACGTGAAACTCGTCGGCTATGCCATTCGCGCCATGCATATCGCGCGCCGTGCGCGCAATGTCCAGCGCCTTGCCGCACGAATTGCGCTTGATGAGCGACACCATCTCCGGCGACGCCCGGCCGGCGTCGGTCAGGCGTCCGACGCGTAGCACCGCTTCCAATCCGAGCGCGATCTCGGTCTGCATATTGGCGAGCTTCCACTGGATCAGCTGGTTCGCCGCGAGCGGCCGCCCGAACTGCTGCCGGTCCAGTGTGTATTGCCGCGCCGCGTGCCAACAGGCCTCGGCCGCGCCGAGCGCGCCCCATGCGATGCCATAGCGAGCCTTGTTGAGGCAGCCGAACGGGCCTTTGAGCCCTTTGACGTTCGGCAACAGATTTTCGTCGGGAACGAAAACGTCATCCATGACAATCTCACCCGTAACCGACGCCCGCAGGCTGAACTTGCCTTCGATCTTCGGCGCCGAGAGCCCCTTCATCCCTTTCTCGAGGAGAAATCCGCGGATGTCGCCGTCGTCGTCCTTCGCCCAGACGACGAACAGATCGGCGATCGGCGCGTTGGTGATCCACATTTTCGAGCCGTGCAGCAAATACCCGTCGGCGATTTTGCGCGCGCGCGTCTGCATGCTCCCCGGGTCAGACCCGTGATTCGGCTCGGTCAGGCCGAAACAACCGACGCGCTCGCCGGTCGCAAGCTGCGGCAGGTACTTCTGGCGCTGCAGCTCGGTTCCGTACGCGTGGATCGGATACATGACGAGGCTCGACTGCACGCTCATCGCGGAACGGTAGCCGGAGTCGACGCGCTCTACCTCGCGCGCGATGAGTCCGTAGCAGACGTGGTTCACGCCGGAACAACCGTAGCCGTCCAGCGTCGCTCCGAGCAAGCCCATCGCACCCATTTCATTTAGGATCTCGCGATCGAAGCGTTCGTGGCGATTAGCGTCGACGATGCGCGGCAATAGCTTCTCTTCGCAATAGGCGCGGGTCGAGTCGCGGACGAGACGTTCCTCGTCCGTAAGTTGCTCGTCCAGAAGCAGCGGGTCGTCCCAGCGGAAGTGCGGTGGCGCGGCGGATTTGTTCATCGTGTGTCCTGGTGGTCGGGAGCGACGTGTCGGCGCTAGCGGATCGTCATACCGCCGTCGGCAGCGAGCACCTGCCCCGTGACGTAGCTGGCCGCGTCCGAGGCGAAGAAGACAAAAACCGGAGCGATCTCCTCGGGCTCCGCCCAGCGGCCGATCGGGATACGCTCCAAGTATTTTTCCTTGAAGCGCGCGTCGGTGCGAATCGTCTCGGTCATCGGAGTCGCCGCGCCAGGCGCGATCGCATTCACGACGATGCCGTACTTCGCCAATTCCTTCGCGGCGGACATCGTTAGCCCGATGATCCCCGCCTTGGCGGCGCTGTAATTGATCTGGCCGATCGTCCCCAGAACGCCCGCAGTCGAAGTCACGTTAACGATACGGCCATAGCGCCGTTCCATCATTCCCAGCACCACCGCCTGCAAACAGTTGAAGCTCCCCTTCAGGTGCACCGCCATGACTTCGTCCCATTGCGCCTCCGTTATCTTGTGCAGCATTGCCGGACGCGTGATGCCGGCGTTGTTAATCAGGATGTCGACTCGGCCGAAGTGTTGGTGGGTCGCGGCGACCATCGCGTCGACTTGATCGCGGCGAGACACATCGCAACCAATGCCGATCGCCTCGGCGCCACCCGCGCGCAGTGTTTCTGCAAGCGCATCCGCCCGCTCGAGATCGAGATCGACCACACACACGCGGGCACCGCTGTCGGCGAATGCACGGGCGACGGCCGCGCCGATACCCTGCGCCGCACCGGTAACAATCGCGGTCCTGCCCGCCAACTGCATATTCTTCGCTCCCCGTTTGGTCGCTTTGGATCGCAGCATAAATCCAAACGCCGTCTGCAAGCATGCAACTTGTGGTAACGCGTGTCCTGTACTAGCCGGCACGCGTTCCGCCTACTGTGCGGCATGATGCTCCTGACGGCATTGATCCGTATCAACGAACTCGCGACGCCGCGGCTGCCCCGATCAGCGTCAACGCCGAGCTTGCTGCCGAATCTTCGAGCGAGTGGCTCGTCACAGCGCCACTGCCGCGTCCGGCATGGCTTCGGCGTCCACTTGATCTGGGTCAACGAGCCACCGTCGCGTTCAGCGCAAAATGAGCGATTCCCTCGGGCCATAGGGCAAGAAGCGGGGAGGAGATTATGGAGCGATCGTTCGCCCGCGAAGTCGAGTTGCTCAAGCAACGCGATGGGCACGTTTTTCACGGCGAGGGCATTCTTGCCGTGACCACGGCATTGTTGCAGTCCGGCGTCGGCTACGTCGGCGGCTACCAGGGTTCGCCGGTGTCGCAACTGCTCGATGTGATGGTGCAGGCACACGACTACCTCGACACCTCGGCGTGCATGTCGAAGCATGCACCAACGAGGCTGCCGCCTGCGCGATGCTCGCGGCATCGGTCACTTACCCGATTCGCGGGGCGGTCACGTGGAAGTCTATCGTCGGCACCAATGTGGCGTCGGACGCACTGTCGTGCGCGTATACGATCTCTTCAAGCCAAGCATCCACGCGATAGCTGCCGTCGTGCCGCACGCAATCGGTGCGTGGCTTGAGCGGCGGGCACGCGCCAAAGATCGGCAACGGCATCGCGGCAAGCGCGGGACGCTTCAGGCTTCGTCGGTTTTCGGCGCCATCGCCCTCAGGTCGGCGGCCGCGCTGCGGCCGCTGCGTCCGTACTCGCTGCGTTTCGCGGAGGAGCAGACGGCGATCGACGACTGGCTCGCTGTCCTGGAAAAAACGCTTGCGGTGGAAACGAACGTCGGGTTCGGAGTGACGCTAGAGGTCGCACGGCTGCCGCGCCTTCTCAAGGGCTACGGCGACACTCACGACAGCGGCCGCTAGAATTTCCGCCGCATCCTGAATGTTTGTCGCAATGGGGATCACGGCGGGCTCGCCGGCACGCCGGAAGCGTTCCGCGCGGCGATCGCCGCTGCTCTCGACGATCCCGAAGGCCGTCAACTCGGGCGACAGGCCGTCGCGCAGGGTGTGAACCCGGGACCCCAACCGGTGGTATGGGCCGGCCGCCATCGCAAGGTCTGACGGGAAACGAAACGGGTCGGGCCTTGCGTGTTGGCGCGCTCACCAATCGTAGTCGGTGGCGGGACAATCTATTAGACAGTCCGACGATTATGTCCGGGGCGGGGCTCCATTGTTCTTGCGCCGCGCGACGGATTCCGCAGCGCCGCGCTGTTGACGTTCCATCAGCCGCAGCATCGTGGTGAGTGTGATCGAACTGAGGGTTGCCTTGGCGATTTCGTCGATTTCGGACAATACCGCACCCAAGGCTTTGCCTACGGGTGTCAGTTCTCCGCGTTCGCGTCGGCCGCCCGCGGTCAAGTGGGGTTGCTCGAACGTCTGGATCACGTCCATCAGCGTGAGCCGCCGCACGTTCCCCACGAAACGGTAGCCACCGCCGACCCCACGCACCGATTCTACGATGCCGGCGCGAGCGAGCCCGGAGAGCACCTTGGCCAAATGGTGAGAAGACACGCTGTACTTATCCGCGATCTCGGCTGCCGAAATATGGCGCGTCGGATCGGCCGCGAACTCGAGCACGCTGTAGAGCGCGAGGGAGCTGTTCTTTTGCAGTTTCATAGGATACCCACCGTGCACGTCGACCGGGTTAAATCAGGCGTCAAGATCCATCTCCAGCGGAATGAACGGTCCTGCCATCATGCCCTGGCTTCGAAAAAACGACAGGATCAGCTTGTTGTCGCGAGAGAGCATTGTCCGCACTTTCCTGACGCCTGCGCGCCTGAAGCTTGCGCAAATCGCTTCCAGCAGACGCGCACCGATACCGGCCAAACGGGAGCCGGGCTCGACATCGATCCCAAAGACCCAGCCGCAAGGCGCAGAGCCGAACTCCCAGTCGCGCACTTCGCCAATGACGAAGCCGACGACGCGCCCCGTCGCTTCGGCCACCAGAAACTGCCGCTCGGCTGGTCCGGCGACACCATAGCGCCTATAGACGGACTTCCAGTAGTTTCGCTTCTCCAGACCGGTAACGGTCGCGTCGATCGCGATGATCTGCTCAAGATCCCCCTGCCGCACACGCCGGATCGAGACAGGATCCGCGGGCGCGCGCGGACGTCGGCTGCGGTCAAGGGTCGTTGCGCCGGCCGGTCTGCGTGGCACCGATTTCGTCTTCATGTAGCTCTCAAAGAAGGCAAAGAGTGATGTAGATCAATCTAATAAGCGCATTCCGGTACCAGAATAGACCTTAAACGTAAATTCTATCTCGTTTTTCGGTGGCGCGTGGCGAGCACTGCCAACTCTGTGAACCTGAAGCGGCAGCAGTCCGCACGGACTGGATGGCCGCACTGCCGAAGCTACTACAGGAGGAGACCGCTATGGGATTCATCAAGAACGTTCGCGCGGGAGCGCTGGTGGCAGGGATCATTTTCGCGGGCGCATTCGCCTGCTCCGGGACCGCGACTGCTCAGGAGCCGATTCGCATCGGCGCCTTTCTGTCCGTGACCGGACCCGCCGCGTTTCTCGGAGATCCGGAGCAGAAGACGCTCGAGATGTACGTCGAGCGAATCAACGCGAGTGGCGGTGTCGCCGGACACAAGCTGCAGCTCATCGTGTACGACGACAGCGGCGATGCCGACAAGGCACGCACATTCGCCAAGCGGCTTATCGAGCAGGACAAGGTCGACGTGATCGTCGGCGGCTCGACCACCGGGGCCACCATGGCCGTGATTCCGCTGGCGGAGCAAGCGCAAATACCCTTCGTTTCGCTGGCGGGAGCGGTGGTCATTGTCGAGCCGGTCAAGAAGTGGGTCTTCAAGACGCCGCATACCGACCGCATGGCCTGCGAGAAGATCTTCGAGGATATGCGCACGCGCAAGCTGACGAAGCTCGCGCTGATATCGGGTGCCGGAGGATTCGACAAGTCGATGCATGGCGAATGTCTGAAAGTCGCCGGCGGTTACGGCGTTGAGATCGTCGCCGACGAGACCTACGGTGCCGGAGACACCGACATGACGGCCCAGCTGACCAAAATCAAGGCGACGCCGGGGGTACAGGCACTGCTGAATGCCGGCTTCGGACAGGGGCCGGCGATCGTCACCAAGAACTACAAGCAACTCGGCCTCACCGTTCCGCTGTACCAATCGCACGGCGTCGCGTCGAAGGAATTCATCAAGCTCGCCGGTGACGCCGCCGAGGGTGTTCGCCTGCCGGCGGCGGCGCTGCTCGTGGCGGAAATCCTGCCCGACGGTGATCCTCAGAAGCCCGTCGTCGTCGCCTATAAACACGATTACGAAGCCAGGTATAAGTCCGACGTTTCGACATTCGGCGGCCACGCCTACGACGGGCTGATGTTGGTGGTCGATGCGATCAAGCGCGCCGGCAGCGCCGACAAGGCCAAGGTGCGCGATGCGATCGAGAACAGCCGTGGGTACGTGGGGACCGGTGGCGTGGTCAACATGTCGGCCACCGATCACATGGGACTCGACCTTTCCGCCTTCCGGATGCTCGAAGTGCGCAACGGTAACTGGGCGCTCGTCAAGTAACGCGCCGACGAAGAAAAAAGGCCACGCATGGGCCAGCAGTGGGTGCAGTTTCTCGCCGGTGGGCTGACAGTGGGGGCGATCTATGCGCTGGTGGCGCTGGGTTTTTCGATCATCTTCAACGCCAGCCGCGTCATCAACTTTGCGCAAGGCGAATTCGTGATGATCGGTGGCATGAGTGCGGTATCGCTGGTCGCCACCGGCTTGCCGATGCCTGTGGCGATTGCGGGCGCCGTCGTGATCGCCGGTGCCGTAGGCCTGCTGCTCGAGAAATTCGCGGTGGAACGGGCGCGGAAAGCTGACGTGGTGACCTTGATCATCATCACCATCGGTGCATCGATCCTTCTCCGCGGCGTCGCACAACTCGTCTGGGACAAGCGGATCCACGCGCTGCCGCCGCTCTCGGGCGACCGGCCGATCGAGGTTTTCGGCGCGACGATCGTGCCGCAAAGTCTGTGGGTACTCGGGGTCACGATCGCGATCGTCGGCGCGCTGTCGTGGTTCTTCGGCCGGACGCGGTTGGGCAAGGCGATGCTCGCCACTTCTCACAACCGGCTTGCCGCGCAACTGGTCGGCATCGATGTCCGCAAGGTGCTGTTCGCGAGTTTCGGGCTGGCCGCGGCGCTCGGTGCGGTGGCCGGCGTGCTGATCGCGCCGATCACCTTCACGTCCTACGACGTCGGCGTCATGCTGGGCTTGAAAGGTTTCGCCGCCGCGATCCTCGGCGGCCTGGGCAGCTTTCCGGGTGCGATCGTCGGCGGCCTTGTCCTCGGGCTGCTGGAGAGTCTTGGCGCGGGCTATGTTTCTTCCGCCTACAAGGACGTGATTGCGTTCGTTATCATCCTCGTCGTTTTATTCTTCAGGCCCGGTGGAATCCTTGGCGCACTCAAGAGTGAGCGCGTTTAGTCCCGGCAGCGCCCGCACGGTGCCGCGGGTTTCCTCGCGCACCGGTGGCTTGGTAGCGCTCGCGCTGGTGATCGCCTTGTTGCCGTTCGCGCTCACCAACAACTATTTCTACGAAGTAGCGATTCTGGTCGGATTGAACGCGATCGTCTGCGTTGGCCTGAATCTGCTGATCGGCTATGCCGGACAGATCAGCCTCGGCCACGCCGGCTTTTTCGGCATGGGCGCCTATGGCTCGGCGCTGCTGACGGTCCGGTACGGCTGGCCGCCTCTGATCGCGTTGACTACGGCGACCGCCGGCGTTGCGCTCGTCGCCTTCGTAGTGGGTCGACCGATTCTGCGCTTGAAGGGTCACTACCTCGCGATGGCAACGCTGGGACTCGGCATCATCGTATCGATCGTGATCTCCACCGAGGACAAAGTGACGGGCGGACCCGACGGGATGTCGGTGCCCCCTCTGACGCTTCTCGGCTTCGCGGTCGTCGGCGAGCACGTCTGGTATTGGGTGGTCGGGGCCTGCCTGCTTCTCGCGGTATGGCTGGCGCTGAACCTCATCGAATCCCCGGCCGGTCGTGCGTTGCGGGCGTTGCACACCTCGGAAGTGGCAGCGGAGATCATCGGTATCGATTGCGCTCGCTACAAGGTCATGGTCTTTGTCGTGTCGGCGGCATTTGCCGCGTTTGCCGGCGCGCTGACGGCCCACTATTCGGGGTTCGTCACACCCGCCAAGGCTTCGTTCCTGCACTCGATCGAGTTGGTGACGATGGTCGTCTTCGGTGGCATGGCGTCGACTTTCGGCGCGGTGGTCGGCGCCGCGGTCCTCACGGTGTTGCCTCAGGCGCTGACCGTGCTCAAGGATTACGAAATGGTGGTGTTTGGCGCGCTCATGATGCTGACGATGATTTTCTTTCCGCGCGGCGTGGTGCCGACGCTGGGCGCCTACTGGCAGCGGAGGGCGAAGTGAGCACGCTGTCGGTCGAGCGCCTGTCGAAGAAGTTCGGTGGCGTCCACGCCGTCGAGGATCTCTCCTTCGAGGTGGCCGAGGGTACGGTTCATTCGATCATCGGACCCAACGGTGCCGGAAAAACGACGCTCCTCAACCTGTTGACCGGCGTCTATGTTCCGAGCGGGGGTTGCATAACTTTCGATGACCGAGAACTGACCGGTGCGCCGATGCATGCATACGCGGAGGCTGGCATCGGGCGCACCTTCCAGAACCTGCAGATCTTTTTCAACATGAGCGCGCTCGAGAACGTCATGACCGGGCGCCATCTGCGCGAGCGTTGCGGGCTGTTACCGGCGCTGCTTCACACGCCTCGCCTCGCCCGTGCCGAACGCGAGTGCCGTGAAAAGGCGTTGGAGCTGCTGCGCTTTCTCGGGCTCGCGGACTACGCGGAGGCCGGCACGGATGCGATGCCCTACGGGGCGCTCAAGCGTCTGGAGATCGCCCGTGCGCTGGCCGGTGAACCCCAGATGCTGCTCCTCGATGAACCCGCCGCCGGTCTCAATCCGACCGAGGCGCTCGAGATCGCCGCGCTGATCAGGCAACTGGCAGACGCGGGAACGACCGTCGTTCTGGTCGAGCACAACATGCATCTGGTGATGGGCGTCTCCGACCACATCCTGGTACTCGACTACGGGCGGCGATTGAGCGAAGGAACGGCGGAAGAGGTTCGCAACGACCCGCGCGTGATCGAGGCCTACCTGGGCGTCGCGAATTCGCCGGAGGCCGCACATGCTTGAGGTCGCCGCGCTGTCGAGCCGCTATGGCCGCATCCCCATGCTCGCCGACGTCGACCTTCGCGTTGGCCGCGGCGAGCTGGTAGCGCTGGTCGGCGCCAACGGCGCAGGCAAGACCACGTTGCTGCGCGTGCTCTCCGGCGTTCTGCCGGCAGCACGAGGCAGCGTCCGCTTCGAGGGTTCCGACGTTACGCACGTCTCGCCAAGTCGCCGCGTACGCATGGGCATCGTGCAGGTGCCGGAGGGCCGGCAAGTGTTCGGGCCTATGTCGGTCGATGACAACCTGCGTCTGGGCGCATTCGCGCGTCCTGCACGCGAGGCGGCCGGCGGGCTCGAACGCGTGTTTGCCATGTTTCCGATCCTGGCCGCGAAGCGCCGCGAAACCGCGGGAACACTCTCGGGCGGGCAGCAGCAAATGCTGGCAATCGGTCGCGCCTTGATGGCGCGACCGAAGTTGCTGCTGCTCGACGAGCCCAGCATGGGACTCGCGCCCCGTATCGTGGCCGAAATTTTCTCGATCATCCGCGCGCTCAGAGACGCGGCGACGACCATCCTGCTGGTCGACCAGAACGCTCGCGCGGCGCTGGCGATCGCTGATCGCGCCTATGTGCTCGAGGTTGGCCGCATCGCGCTGTCGGGTAGCGGCGCAGAGCTGCTCGACAATCCGCGGGTCCAGCAGGCGTATCTCGGACTATGACCGGCATGCGACTCCCGCGACTCCCGAGGTCCCCTGGCGCAGCGGTCACAGCCTTGGCGGCCGGTGGCAACGCGATGCGACATTTCATTCCAACAAACAACCGGAGCATCCAATGAAAGCTTCACTGGCCGCAGGCGTGACCGCAACCTCGAAACTGACCGTCGACCGCGAGCGTACGATCGATTTCATGGGCGAGAAGGCGCGGGTGTACGCGACACCCATGCTGGTGCGCGATATCGAGGTCGCCTGCCGCGAGTTGCTGCTCAAGCACCTCGATCCCGGCGAGGACTCGGTCGGCACACGGATCGAGCTCGATCATCTTGCCGCGACCCTGATGGACATGTCGGTCGAGCTCAAAGTGACGCTCGCCGAGGTCAAGGGTCGCTCAGTGACGCTGGACGTCGAGGGCCGAGACAGTGTGGACGCGATCTGTCGCGGCAAGCATCAGCGCTTTGTCGTCGACGTCAAGGCCACCGAGGCACGCCTCGCGACCAAGGCGAAAAAGGCGGGGCTCGCTTGAACCAACCGGCCGAACGCGTCAGGCGCGTGCCGACGTACTGCTACCAGTGCGTTGCGGGGCCCGATTTGCTCACCGTCAAGGTCATCGACGGTGTGGCCACCGAGGTGGAACCGAATTTCTGCGCGGCGAGCGTGCATCCCGGCGGCGGCAAGGTGTGCGTGAAAGCGTTCGGCCTGGTGCAAAAGACGTACAACCCGAATCGCGTGCTGACGCCGATGAAGCGCAGCAATCCGAAGAAGGGGCGCGACGAGGATCCGGGCTTCGTGTCCATCACCTGGGACGAGGCATTTGAGCTGATCGCCGCGCGCCTGAATGCGCTGCGTGCTGAGGGCCTCACCGACGAATCGGGTTATCCGCGCATGGCTGCGAGCTTCGGCGGCGGTGGCACGCCGCAGTCCTACATGGGCACCTTCCCGGCGTTTCTCGCGGCGTGGGGGCCGGTCGACATGGGTTTCGGCTCGGGGCAGGGCGTCAAGTGCTATCACTCGGAGCACCTGTACGGCGAGCTGTGGCACCGGGCATTCACCGTGTCACCCGATACGCCGCTCTGCGACTACTTGATTTCGTGCGGCGCCAATGTCGAAGCGTCGGGAGGAGTCGTTGGCATCTGGCGCCACGCCGACGCGCGTGCGCGAGGCATGAAGCGCGTGCAGGTGGAGCCGCATCTCTCGGTCACCGGCGCGTGCTCGGCGGAGTGGGTGCCGATCAAGCCGAAGACCGACGCCGCTTTCCTTTTTGCATTGATCCATGTGCTGCTGCACGAACTGCCGCGCGAGCGGCTCGACATAGCCTTCCTTGGCCGGCATACCGGTTCGCCCTACCTGGTCGGTCCGAGCGGCTATTTCCTACGCGATCGCACGACCCGGAAGCCGCTGCTGTGGGACGCCGCGCGTGCCGCCGCCGTGCCGTTCGACACGCCCGATGCAGGCGACACGCTCGATGGGCGCTACGAAGTCGATGCCGTTGAGATCGGCCCGGACGAGGACGTGCTCGGCGACGGCCGGCTGATCGGAGAACCCGCGTTCACGAAATTTGTCCTCCACATGGCGCCGTACTCGCCGGAATGGGCGGAACGAATTTGCGAGGTGCCGGCGGCAACCATCCGCCGCATCGCGTTCGAGTTCATCGCCCATGCCCGCGTGGGCGAGACGATCGAGATCGAGGGCATGCGCCTGCCTTTTCGCCCCGTGGCGGTAAGCCTCGGCAAGACGGTCAACAACGGTTGGGGCGGGTACGAGTGCTGCTGGGCGCGCACGATGCTCGCGACGCTGGTCGGCGGTCTCGAAGTGCCGGGGGGGACGCTGGGCACGACGGTGCGGCTCAATCGTCCGCTGTCGGAGCGCTTGAAAAGCGTGCAGCCTGGGCCCGACGGGTTCATGGCCTATCCGATGAATCCGACCGACAAGCTGGGTTGGTCGGCAAAACCGAATATTCGCAACGCATACAGGACGATGGTTCCGCTTGCCGGCAACGGTCCGTGGAGCCAGGCGCTCGGGCCCACGCAGTTCTCCTGGATGTTCCTCGACGACACGCCCAAGGGTCTGCCGCGCGTCACCGCCCCCGACGTCTGGTTCGTGTACCGGACCAATCCGGCCATCTCCTTCTGGGATACGGCGTCCATCGGGCAGAAGATGGCGCGCTTCCCGTTCGTGGTCGCGTTCGCTTACACGCGCGACGAGACGAATCATTTTGCCGACGTATTGCTGCCCGATGCGACCGATCTCGAAAGCCTGCAGCTGATACGCATCGGCGGCTCGAAATACGTCGAGCAATTCTGGGACCGGCAAGGCTTCGCGCTCCGCCAGCCCGCCGTCGAGACTCTCGGCGAGGCGCGCGACTTCACCGACATCGCCACCGAGCTCGCGCAGCGCACCGGGCTGCTCGAAAAATACAACGCCTCCATCAACAAGGGGGCGGGCGGAGTGCCTCTCAAGAGCGAGCACGGTGACTTTACGCTCGATGTCGCTCGCGCTCACACGCGAGACGAGATCTGGGACGCCGTCTGCCGCGCCGCGAGCGCCGAGTTAAGCGACGGCGCGGAGATCCACGATCTCACCTGGTGGAAACAGAACGGCCTCGCGACCAAGCCTTTCCCGCGCACGGACTGGTATCTGTTTCCGACATTGGTGGCGCGCGGCCTGCGTTTCGAGATGCCGTATCAGGAACGGCTCAAGCGCGTCGGGGCAGAGCTCGGTCGGCGCTTGCACGAACACGATATGTTCTGGTGGGACCGCCAGCTCGAGGAATATCAGGCGCTGCCGGTCTGGAAGGATTTCGCCGCGCCTTGGGAGGCGGCGGTTGCCGTGGCCGGGGGCCGACCGCAGGACTACCCGTTCTGGCTGCTTACCGCGCGCAGCATGCAGTACGCGTGGGGCGGCAACGTCGGCATGCAATTGATCAAGGAAGTCGCTGACAACATCGCCGGCCATCGCGGCGTGATCATGAACACCAGCGCGGCGAAGCGGCTGGGAATCGGCGACGGCGACGACGTCGAGATCGCGACGCCGATGCGCAGCGTGCGCGGCCGCGCGGTGCTGCGCCAGGGCATTCGCCCCGACACGTTGCTGATGATCGGCCAATTCGATCACTGGGCCACGCCGTTCGCCAAGGACTTCGGCGTACCGAGCCTCAACACGCTGGCGACGATGTCGATGGATCTGACCGACGCCACCGGCTCGGGCGCCGACATCGTGCGCGTGCAAATCGCGAAGGCAGGACCCTCCGTCGGACCATCTCGCACACCGATCCCGCCAAACGCGGAGGCCCGGCGATGACCCGCTGGGCCATGGTGGCCGATTTGCGCCGCTGCGTAGGTTGCCAGACGTGCACTACGGCGTGCCGGCACGCCAATGCGACGCCGCCCGGCGTGCAGTGGCGGCGCGTGCTCGACATGGAATTCGGCGAGTACCCGGATGTGCACCGCGCATTTGTTCCCGTCGGCTGCCAACACTGCGACGATCCACCGTGCATGCACGTGTGCCCGAGCAAGGCGACAAAGAAGCGCGCAGACGGCATCGTCACCATCGACTACGACCTGTGCATCGGCTGCGGCTATTGCGCGGTCGCGTGCCCCTACCAGGCGCGCTACAAGACGGACAAGGCGCTATTCGCCTACGGCGAGCCCACCCAGAGCGAAGCGAAGCGCCACGACGCCGCGCGGCTCGCGGTGGCGACGAAATGCACGTTTTGCGTCGATCGCATCGACGCGGGCGTCGAGAAGGGCCTCACGCCCGGTATCGATCCGGAGGCGACACCCGCCTGCGTCAACGCGTGCATCGCCAGCGCCCTCGTCTTCGGCGATCTCGATGATCCGCAGAGTAATGTATCCGAGCTTCTTGCCGAACATCAGCATTTCCGGATGCACGAGGAGCTGGGCACCGGGCCCGGTTTCTACTACGTGTGGGACAAGGCATTGCCATGAGCTTCGGACCCGCACCGTGGCAGCAGACGAATTGGGATTGGCGCGCCGCGGGCAACTTCATCTGCGGCGGCGCCGGCGCCGGGCTGATCGTTCTTGCGGCGCTCTCCGGTGCCGTAGGGGCGGCGTTTACGGGCCTCGTGCTGGCCGGCCTCGCACTGGTGGGATTGGGTCTTTTCTGCGTCTGGCTTGAGATCGGCCGACCGTTGCGCGCGCTCCACGTGTTCTTCAATCCGCGCACTTCATGGATGACGCGCGAAGCGTTTACCGCGACGCTACTGTTTCCGGTCGGGCTTGCCGCGGCGGCGGCAGTGCCCGGCTGCGCGGGGGTGGCCGCAGTACTCGCACTTGCATTCGTCTATTGCCAGGGGCGAATGTTGCAGGGGGCCAAGGGCATTCCGGCCTGGCGCGAGCCGTTGCTTACGCCGCTGATCGTGACGACCGGGCTCGCCGAAGGCGCAGGCCTTTTCTTCCTGACGGAGCCGCTGCACGCGACCGGCACCCAAGCAATGCTGGCCATCTTCGGCACGCTCGTGCTTGTGCGCATGCTGGTGTGGTTCGCGTATCGGCGCCGGCTTGCCGCGGCAGCCGCACCGGGAGCGAATCTAGCGCTCGATCGCGCGGGGCGAATGCTTCAAATCGCGGGAACGCTCGTGCCGCTGGCGCTGATCGCGGCAATTGTGGGCGGCGCGGTGTCGGCCGCTCAAACCCCGCTGATCGCGGCGATCGCCGGACTCGCGGCCACGGCAGCGGGCGCGTACACGAAATACGCGATCGTCACCCGCGCCGGCTTCAACCAGGGTTTCGCGCTGGCGCATCTTCCCGTGCGCGGCGTGCGCCCCTAAACGACAACGCAACCGATTCGAGGAGATCTGATGGGCGCAACGACGATGGCGGAAGTGGGAATGAGCATCGCAGGTGCAAGCCGCTACTACTTCGAGCCTGCACACGAGACGATGCCGCGCGAGCAGCTTGCGGCGCTGCAGCTCAAGCGACTGCGCGCAAGCGTGAGGAATGCCTACGACAACGTGCCGTTTCACCGCGCAAGGCTCGATGCTGACTTCATCGAACCGAACGACCTGCGCAGCCTGGACGACATCCGGCTCTTGCCGTTCACTGTCAAGACCGACCTGCGCGACCACTACCCGTTCGGGTTGTTCGCGCGGCCCCGGAGCAGCCTCGCGCGACTGCACGCGTCGTCGGGCACGACGGGCAAGCCGACCGTCGTCGGATACACCGAGAACGATCTTCGCACCTGGGCCGATCTGATGGCGCGCTCGTTCGCTTGCGCGGGCGCACGGCCCGGCGATCTCGTCCACAACGCGTACGGCTACGGCTTGTTCACCGGCGGTCTGGGTGCGCACTACGGCGCGGAGCGACTCGGCGCCACCGTCGTGCCGATGTCGGGCGGATCGACCGAGCGTCAGATTGCACTGATCGTGGACTTTGGCGCGCGCGTGCTGTGCTCGACACCGTCCTATGCGCTCGCGATTGCCGAGGTGGCCGAACGCCAGGGCGTGGACCTGCGTCAAAGCGCGCTCGAGGTCGGCCTGTTCGGTGCCGAGCCGTGGAGTGAGGCGATGCGCCAGGAAATCGAGGTACGGCTGGGACTCACGGCGGTCGACATCTACGGGCTTTCGGAGATCATGGGACCGGGGGTCGCTTGTGAATGCGAGCATCGGTCCGGCCTGCACGGCTGGGAGGACCATTTTCTGTTCGAGGTCATCGATCCGGAGAGCAACGCGCCGGTGCCCGACGGGCATGCCGGCGAGCTCGTGATCACCACACTCACCAAAGAGGCGCTGCCGATGCTGCGCTACCGCACGCGCGACATCACGCGGGTGACGCGCGCCCCCTGCGATTGCGGACGCACGCACCTGCGTATTCTTCGCATCACGGGACGCACCGATGACATGCTGATCATCCGTGGTGTCAACGTATATCCATCGCAGGTCGAGGCGGTGCTCATCGGCGCCGCGCACATCGCGCCGCACTACCAGCTCGTCGTCGATCGACGCGGGAGCCTCGACCATATGACCGTCGAAGTCGAGGTGCGGCATGGCGTCGGGCCTGACGCGTTCGAGGCCATTGCACGCGATGTCGCGCACAGTATCAAGTCGCTGATCGGCATCACCACCGACGTGGTCGTGAAAAAACCCGACGAGATTCCTCGCTCCCAGGGCAAGGCGGTGCGGGTGCGCGATCTGCGGCCGAGGGGATGACCGATGGCCAAACGCCTCATCGAACTGACGGTCAATGGGCGCCCGCGCGAGGACGCGGTGGCCGATCACATGCTGCTGCTCGACTATCTGCGCCAAACCGTGGGGCTGACCGGAACCAAAGAGGGCTGCGACGGCGGCGAATGCGGCGCCTGCACGGTGTTGATCGACGGCGAACCGCGGCTCGCCTGCATCACGCTTGCGGCGAGCTGCGAGGGCAGGAACGTGGAAACGATCGAAGGCCTTGCGATCGACGGCCGTATGAGTCGCCTGCAGCAGGCGTTCCACGAAAAGCTTGGCACTCAGTGCGGCTTTTGCACGCCGGGGATGATCATGGCGGCCGAGGGGCTGCTGCGACGCCGCCCGAGCCCGACCGAGATCGAGATCCGCGAGGCGCTATCAGGCAACCTCTGCCGCTGCACCGGCTATGTGAAGATCATCGAGTCGGTGCAGGCGGCCGCCGGAGATTGATGCGATGAACGACATCGTCGACACTGCCACGCGCGGCCACGCGCCCGCGGCGCCCGCCGTCTCGCGGGAGCGCACCGTTGGGCAACGAACTCCGTTGATCGACGGCATCGAGAAGGTCACGGGACGCGCGCGCTACACCGCGGATCTTCCTTTCGGCGAAACGCTCGTCGGACGGATCCTCAGAAGTCCGATCGCGCACGGCTCGATCCGCGGCATCGACACGACCGCCGCGCGGGCGATTCCCGGCGTGCGTGCCGTCGTTACCGGGGAGGATTTCGCCGCCCCCTACGGCGTGATCCCAATCGCGCAGAACGAGTGGCCGCTCGCCCGCGACAAGGTTCGCTATCGCGGCGAGCCCGTGGCCGCGGTGGCCGCGGTCGACGAAGCGACCGCAGAAGCGGCTCTCGCCGCCATCGTGCTCGATATTGAGCCCTTGCCCGCGTATTTCCACGCCGGCGAGGCGCGCGCCGCCGACGCCGTGCTGCTCCACGAGAAGAAGGCGGGCAATATCGAACGCGAGGTCGATCAGTCGTTCGGTGACGTCGATGCGGGCTTTGCGGCAGCGGATCTGGTGCGCGAACAGACGTTCCACTATGCCGAAGTCGCGCATGGCCAGATCGAGCTCAATGCGGCGGTCGCGGCGTACGAGCCGGAGTGCGATCGGCTCACGACCTATTCGGTGACCCAAGTGCCGTACTACCTGCACCTGACGCTCGCCCGGTGCCTCGGCATGGACGGCTCGCGCATCCGCGTGGTGAAGCCCTTTGTCGGCGGCGGTTTCGGGCATCGGGTCGAGCCGCTCAACTTCGAGATGATTACGGCACTGCTCGCGCGCGCCGCCGGCGGGACCGTAAAAATGGGGTTGTCGCGGGAGGAGTGCTTCCTCACCCATCGAGGGCGGCCCGAAACCGACATCCGCCTGAGGCTCGGCCTCAAGAAGACCGGCGAGATCACCGCGGTCGACTGCGAGATCGTCCAGCGCGGGGGAGCGTACGGCGGCTACGGGCTGGTCACGATCCTCTATGCCGGCGCCCTGCTGCACGCGCTCTACACGGTGCCGGCGGTCAAATACCGTGGCTATCGCGTCTACACCAACACGCCTCCTTGCGGTGCGATGCGCGGACATGGCGCAGTCGATGCGCGTCACGCTTTCGAATCGCTGCTCGACATCATGGCCGGCGAGCTTCGCCTCGATCCGTTCGCGGTGCGGCGTGCCAACCTGATCGCTCCGCCGTACCGCACCCTCAACGACCTGCAGGTCAACTCGTACGGGATTCCCGCGTGCCTCGATTGGGTGGAGGCGGCTTCCGGCTGGAAGACGCGCCGTGGCCAGCTGCCGCGCGGGCGCGGCCTCGGGCTAGCCTGCTCGCACTATGTCTCGGGATCGGCGAAACCGGTGCATTGGAGCGGCGAGCCGCATGCGGTGATCAACCTCAAGCTCGACTTCGACGGCGGAATCACCATTCTCACTGGCGCCTCCGACATCGGTCAGGGCTCCTCGACGCTCCTCGCGCAGATCGTGGCTGAGGTGCTCTCGCTGCCGCTCGCACGCATCCGCGTCATCGCGACCGACAGCGCGCTCACGCCGAAGGACAATGGCTCTTACTCGTCACGCGTGTCGTTCATGGTGGGCAACGCGGCGCTTCGCGCAGCACAGGAGATGAAGCGTGTACTCGTGGCCGCCGCCGCGAAGCGTCTCGAGGTCCAGCCCGATGACATCGAGTGGGAGGGTGAGCACTGCCGTGTTTCGGGGACCGATCGCGGTCTCGATTTCGCCGCGGCGGTCGACGCTGCGCTGGTCGACAGCGGAACGCTGATCGTCAAGGGAACGTGGTCGACGCCGCCCGAGACGCAGGGCGGAAAGTTCCGCGGTGCGGCCGTCGGCTCGACGGCCGGGTTCTCGTACGCAGCGCAGGTCGTCGAGGTCAGCGTCGACGAGGATACCGGTGCGGTCACCGTCGAGCGCGTCTGGGTTGCGCACGACTGCGGCTTCGCGATCAACCCCCTCGCCGTCGAGGGACAGGTCCAAGGCGCGGTGTGGATGGGCATGGGACAGGCGCTCTCGGAAGAGACGCAATATCACGAAGGGCTTCCGCTCCGACCCAGCATGCTTGATTACCGCATCCCGACGATCGTCGAGTCGCCGCCGATCGAGGTGAAGCTCGTCGAGAGCCATGATCCACTCGGGCCGTTCGGCGCCAAAGAGGCGAGCGAAGGTTCGTTGCACAGCTTTGCGCCGGCGCTCACCAACGCGATCTGCGACGCCATCGGCATACGCCTGACCGAGTTGCCGGCCTCGCCCGATCGCGTGCTCGAGGCGATCCAGGCGCGCAAGCGCAAGGAACGCCTTCGGGCCAGCGCCGGCGCGCTCACGCAGCGCGCTCCGGTGGGAGGGTGAGATGGAGCGCATGTCCGCGTTCGCCGTCAAGCGTCCGACAAGCGTCGCCGAGGCCGCTGCACTGCTCGCGTCCGAGCCTGGCGCCCGCCTGCTCGCGGGCGGAACCGGTCTGCTGCCGAATTTGCGCCGTGGAATCGAATGCCCCGCCATGCTCGTCGACCTCGGCGCGGTGCACGACTTCGCCAGCATAGCCTTTACCGACGAGGGCTTGTCGCTGGGCGCGGGCGTGACCTTATCGGGGCTTGCGGCCGACGCCCGAATCGCACGCGGCTATCGGGCGGTCGCCGAAGCCGCGCGCGCGGTCGCAGGCCCGAGTCATCGCAGCGTGGCAACGGTCGGCGGCAACCTCTGCCTCGACACCCGCTGCGTGTTCTACAACCAGAGCGCATGGTGGCGTGCGACCAACGAATACTGCCTGAAGCGCGGCGGCGAGGTCTGCCACGTCGCGCCGCAGGGCAGGCATTGCCATGCCGCGTTCTCGGGCGATGTGGCTCCGGCGCTGCTCGTGCTCGGTGCGGAGATCGAGCTGGTTGCAAGCCGCGGCACGCGCCGCATAGAGCTCTCCGCTTTGTATCGCGACGACGGCGCCGCGCATCTGACGATCGCCGCCGACGAGCTGCTCGCGCGCGTCCTCGTTCGGGCGCCGCCTGCCGGTCTCGTATCCGGATATCGCAAGGCCTGTGTTCGCGGCGCGATCGATTTTCCGCTGGCCGGCGTGGCGTGCGCGCTCTCGGTTCGCGATGGCGAGCTTGCGGAGCTCCACGTGGCAGTGACCGGCACCAATCCGCAGCCGATCGTGCTTGCCGGTACCGACGCGTTGCTGGGAAGACCCGTCGGCGCGGACACGCTCTCGTCGCTCGCCAAGCTGGTGCAAAAGCAGGTGAGCCCTATGCGCACGACGGCGACCGCATCGAACTACCGCCGGCAGGTCGCGTCGGTACTGGCGCGGCGGCTGCTGCGCGAGCTTTCCGCCTGAAGGAACGAGGACGTGTACCGCATCGCCAGCCGCGAGCAGTTCTCCAAGAGCTCGCAGGCGCTCGGCAAGACAACGCGCGAGATGCGCGACCGCTAAGGAGGAAGCGATGCTCTGCCCGAAATGCCATCGCCCGCTCGCCGAAGACGTCGAGCCGTACATCTGCTGCGCGGGCGCGACGCTGCGCTGGCACTGCCGGTCCTGCGCCAAGGTCAGCGAAGGGTTCGCGTTTCCCTACGGGGGATGCCCGCTGTGCGGCGGCGAGCTCGAACTGTTCGATCCGGGGCCGGTCGACGATGCTGCGGCGATGAACGCCGTGCGCAAGGCATTCGAGATCGAGCTCGGCGGTCAGGCTTTCTACCACCGTGCGGTGGCGAGCGCGGCCGATCCGGCGCTGCGCGAGCTCTTCGCCCGCTTCGCGGCAATGGAGCGGGAGCACATGGACACGCTGGCCGGTCGCTACCACGTCGACCTGGAGCCGGTGTTCGACGCGCATGCGGTCGAGCATGCAGTCGTCTTCGCCGGCGTCGACCACCGTGTCGGCGACGCCGAAGACCTGTTTCGCGTCGCGATCGACATGGAGGAGCGCGCCGCGGCGTTCTTCGAAGCGACCGCCGCAAGCGCTGCGGCCGAATCTGCGGCACAGCGCTTGTACCGCGAGCTGGCGGCGGAGGAACGCGAGCACGCCGCGCTGCTTAGAACCGAGCAGGCGCGCTGGCGTGAGGGCAAGTCGAGCGTGGTCGGCGCGGCGATCGACGTGCGGCCGCCCATCGTGACCGGGGCTCCCGCGATGATCAATGCCGCACAGGTGTTGCTGGCCGATCACGACGACGCACGCGTGGCGCTGGTCTGCGGCAGCGAGGAAATAAGCCGCGGCGAGCTTCGTGCAGCGGTTGCGCGGGCCGGAGCGAAATGGCGTGCACGCGGCGTCCGGCGCGGCGATCGCGTGGCGATCAAGCTGCCCGACGGTATCGACTGGGTCATCGCTTACCTCGGCGTGGTCTGGGCCGGTGGCGTCGTGGTGGGCGTGAACCCGCGCGTGCCCGCCAACGAGTGGCTTGCGATCCTGGATGCGGCGGGGTTTCTTTTCATCCTCGCCGAAGCCGGCGACGACACGCCGGCGCCGTGGAGCAGGCAGGTGGTCTCGCTGGACGACTGGCGGCGGGAACTCCCGCACGCCGCACCGTGCGAGGCGCAGCCGATGGGACCCGAGGATCCCATGCTCTGGGTCCACTCGTCAGGAACCAGCGGCCACCCGAAGGCGGTTGTGCATCCGCAGCGCATCGCGCTAGAGATCGAGCGCATCGGTCGCGAGCGGCTCGGGCTCACCGCGGAGGACCGCATCTACGCGAGCTCGAAGCTGTTCTTCGCCTACCCGCTTGCGAACTGCATCCTGGCCGGGCTCAAGCTCGGTGCCACGGTGATCCTCGATCCGCAATGGCCGACCGCGCAGGGCGTCGTCGCGACCATTATGGCGAGGCGCGCGAACGTGCTGTTCAGCGTGCCGTCGCTGTACCGCAACCTGCTAAAGGAAGGTTTGGCCGGTCAGCTCGCGCAATGCGGCGTGCGGCTCTACGTTTCGGCAGGGGAGGCGCTGCCGGCGACCTTGCGCGACGAATGGAAGCGCCAGCTCGGGCGCACGATCGTCAACGGCTTCGGCGCCTCGGAAACGCTGGTGCTGGTGCTTGTGGACAGCGACGACGGCCACGGCTTGCGCGTCTCGCCGGGCATCGAGGTTGCTGCGCTTGCCGACCGCGCCCCGGCGTCGCAACCCCAATCGCCGGCGCCCGAAGCGCCGGAGCGCATTATGATTCGCGGCTCGACCATTGCGCTCGGCTACTGGAACCGCCCCGACGCACAGGCCGCGCATTTCCTCGATGGCGCGTTCGCGCCGTCGGATTTGTTCGAGCGCGTCAATGGCGGCTGGCGCTTCGCCGGGCGCGACGATTCGCTGGTCAAGGTGTACGGCCGCTGGGTCGATCTGGTCGAACTCGAGCAGCGCATTGCGCTTGCGTGCCCCGGCATCGCCGAGGCGGCCGCAGTCACGGTTCCCGATGCTGACGGCGTCGATGCGGTCGCGCTGTTTTTCGTCGCGCAGGCGGGCGCACCGGTGCTCGATGCGGCGACGCTGCGCGAGCATGCCGACCGCCTTCCACCCTATCAGCGACCGCGCTGGCTGCATCCGATCGAGGCGCTGCCACGCACGCCGACCGGCAAGCTGGTACGCCGGCGCTTGCGCGATCTGCACGGCACACTCGTCGCCGAGGCGACGACCGAAGACCCAGAGTTCGGCCATGCTCGCCATTGAGCGCTGCCGATGCGTGCTCGTCGCGACGCTCGCGTGCGCGCCGATGCTGCCGAACGACAGGCCGATCGAACAGGCTGATTGAATCAGCCCCATTGCGTCACCATCGCTAACCGGAGACCCACATGCATGGCCGATACCTTGTCAAAAGCTCCCTGATCATTGCTGCACTATTCGCCATCGCCGGCGCCGTATCGGCGCAGAACGTGGTCAAGCTCGGGCTGGTGGCGGAGTTCTCGGGGCCATTCGCACAATACGGCCAGCAGATACTGGGCGGAATGAACGCGTACATGAAGCTGCACGGGGATAGCATTGCCGGCAAGAAGATCGAGATCGTGCAGAAGGACACCACCGGCCCGTCGCCGGACGTGGCTAAGCGTCTCGCGCAGGAGCTCATTACGCGCGATAACGTGGACATTCTGGTCGGCTTCGGGCTCACCCCGAATGCGCTGGCGGTCGCGCCGGTGGCGACCGAGGCCAAGAAGCTGATGGTGATCATGAACGCGGCGACGTCGATCATCACCACCAAATCGCCGTACATTGTGCGGGTGTCGATGACGCTGCCGCAGGTGACGCAACCGATGGCGGTGTGGGCGGCGAAGAACGGCATTCGGAAGGTCTACACCGTCGTCGCCGATTACGGTCCTGGGCTCGACTCGGAGAAGGCATTCACCGATGCGTTCAAGGCCGCCGGTGGCGAGATCGTCGGCAGCGTGCATACGCCGCTGCAGAACCCCGACTTCGCGCCGTTCATCCAGCGGGTGAAGGACGCCAAGCCGGAAGCCGTGTTCCTGTTCCTGCCGGCGGGCGAGCAGGGAATCGCGTTCATGAAGGGATACGAGGAGCGCGGACTGAAGCAGGCGGGCATCAAGCTGATCGCCACCGGTGATATCACCGACGATGGCGTGCTCGAGGTGATGGGCAATCCGACCGTCGGGCTGATCACCAGCTTTCATTACTCGGCCGCGCACGATTCGCCGGAGAACAAGGCGTTTGTCAAAGCCTACGTCGACGCCAATGGCGGCAAGCTGCGTCCGAACTTCATGGCCGCGGCCGGCTACGATGGCATGGCGGCGATCTACGAGGCGCTGAAAAAGACGAGCGGTTCGACCGACGGCGACAAGCTGATCGCGGCGATGAAGGGCATGAAGCTGATGAGCCCGCGCGGGCCGATCATGATCGACCCGGACACGCGCGACATCGTGCAGACGGTGTACATCCGCAAGGTCGAGAAAACGCCCGGCGGTTTGTACAACGTGGAGTTCGACAAGTTCCCGGATCAGAAGGACCCGGGAAAGTAGCGTCGTGAGCCACCCGGCGCGGGGCCCCGTGCGTAGCACGGGGATCGACGGGGAATTGCGAGTCGACGCATGAGACCGACACGGAATGTATTGGATTCGCGCAAATCGTGCGGAGGTCGAGGCGTGAGCCGGATGAATGCTTTGGGGGCGGTTGGTGCCTGAACTCCTGATAGCCGAAGGACTGTTCGCGGGCTACGGCGAGTCGATCGTGCTGGAAGGCGTTTCGTTTGCGCTGGAGCAAGGCGGCAGTCTTGCGCTTCTTGGCCGCAACGGCGTCGGCAAGACCACGCTGCTCCTTACGCTGATGGGTCTGACGCGTCTCAAACGAGGCCGACTCCTCATGCGCGGCAGGGACATATCCCACACGCCGACCTACCTGCGCGCGCGTTGCGGATTGGGCTGGGTGCCACAGGAGCGCTTATGTTTCCCATCGCTCACCGTGGAGCAGCACCTGAACGTCGTGGCGCGCCGGGGACCGTGGAATCTCTCACGGATATACCTGGCCTTTCCGGGACTCGCGGAGCGCAGGCGCAACCTCGGCAATCAGTTGTCCGGAGGAGAGCAGCAAATGCTGGCGATCGCCCGCGCGCTGATGACCAATCCGAGCGTGTTGCTGCTCGATGAACCGATGGAAGGGCTCGCGCCGGTCAATGTGAAGGCGGTCGTCAAGGTGATCCAGGATCTCGTCTGCACGGGCGAGTTCGCCGTGATTATCGTCGAGCAGCACGCCCGTGCTGCGCTTGCATTGACGACGCAGGCGCTCGTACTCGATCGCGGCCGGGTGGTTCATCAGGGTTCCAGCGACGATTTGCTGGCCGATGCTGCGGTGCTCGATCGACTGGTGGCGCTCGCGTGAAAAATGTCCAAATGAAAACAATGAAAGCGAATTCCTCGGGCAGCTTCGCCGTTGCCGCGCAGCATTAGGAGCGAACAGATGCTTGCTACCGAACGAGCCGGCCGCGTCCTGATCGCCACGCTCGCCCGACCGCCCGTCAACGCGCTCGATGGCGAGTTGATCGCACGCCTCGATTCGGTTGTTGACCAGGTGACCGCCGATCCGGAGATTGCAGTGCTGCATATCCGCAGCGACCAGACGAGCTTCTGCGCTGGTGCCGACCTTGCTCTGATGCGATCGTGCTTCGCCACCTCGGAAGGCCGCGATGCGATGGTCGACGTGGTGCGGAGCATGCAGCGGCTGTTTATGCGCCTTGAGACCGCCGCCGTCGTCACGCTGGCGGAAATCGGTGGCGCGGCGATCGGCGGGGGGCTGGAACTGGCGCTCGCTTGCGATCTGCGAGTCGCCGCGGTTGACGCCATCTTGGGGCTGCCGGAGGTTCGGCTGGGCCTGATTCCAGCGGCGGGCGGTACCCAGCGACTGACCCGGTTTTGCGGTCGGGCGACCGCGAAGCGGCTGATCCTTGGCGCGGAACTGATCGACGGTGCGGAAGCCCTGCGTCTGGGGATCGTGCAATGGGTGCGGCCTCGCGAACAGCTCGCGGGCTGGACGCGCGAGTTGGCGACGCGTCTGAGCCGCATGCCTAGAGCCGCGCTGGTCGTAAGCAAACGTTGCATTGAGGCCGAAGGCGATCCGCTCCGAGATGGGTTCGCCGAGGAAATCACCGCCACCCGCAGTCTTTACGACAACCCCGAGACCGCGGCGAAAGTCTCCGAATTCCTGAACCAGCGTCACCCGATCGTAACCAAGGAGAGCCCATGAGCTTCAAAGACAAGGTGGCCGTCGTAACCGGTGCCGCGTCCGGCATCGGCCACGCAACGGCGGAGGCGCTTGCCGAGGCCGGAGCGACGGTCATCGTCGCCGACGTCGCGCGAGAAAAAGGTGAAGCGGCGGCCGCCGCTATTCGCGCAAAGGGTCAAAAGGCCGAGTTCCTGCCGGTTGATTTGACCAGCGAGGCTTCCATCAACGCCTTCGCGGAGGCCGTTCATGCCAAGGTCGGTGCGGTCGATATCCTGGTGAACGGCGCCGGCTGGGGCCAGACCAAGCCGTTCTGGGAGTGCACCCCCGATCTGTGGGAAAAGCTGATCTCGCTCAACTTCGTCGGGCCGATGAAACTCGTCAGGGCGCTGCTGCCCAAGATGATGGAGCGTGGCAGCGGCAAGATCGTCAATATCGCCAGCGATGCCGGTCGCGTCGGCAGCCTGGGCGAGACTATTTACTCGGGCGCCAAGGGGGGGCTGATCGCGTTCAGCAAATCGCTGGCCCGCGAAACGGCCCGCTACAACATCAACGTCAACTGCGTCTGCCCGGGTCCGACCGAGACGCCGCTGTTGTTCGCAGTGCCGGAGAAGCACCTGGAAGCGTTCAAGAAGGCCATTCCGTTTCGGCGTTTCGGCAAGCCCTCCGAAATCGCCGATGCGGTGGTGTTCTTCGCCAGCGACCGCGCCAGCTATATTACGGGACAGGTCTTGAGCGTCAGCGGCGGTTTGACCATGGTCGGCTAATCTGCACTTCAGCGCTGTAAGGAGCGAAACGAACATGAAACGCATTCAGCTTGCAAATTACAAGGCCGCCCACTTCGGCTATTCGGTCTCAGGCAAGGTCGCCACGATCACGCTCAACCGGCCCGAGCGCAAGAATCCGCTCACGCTCGAGTCCTATGGCGAGTTGCGCGACCTGTTCCGCGAGATGGTTTATGCAACCGACGTCAAGGCCGTCGTGTTCAGCGGCGAGGGCGGTAATTTCTGCTCCGGCGGCGACGTGCACGACATCATCGGCAAGCTGGTGCAAATGGACATGCCCGAGTTGCTTGCGTTCACGCGCATGACCGGCGATGTGGTCAAGGCGATGCGCGGCTGCCCGCAGCCGATCATCGCCGCCATCGACGGTGTCTGCACCGGTGCTGGCGCGCTGGTAGCTTGCGCCTCGGACTTGCGTTACGCCACGGCCCGCAGCAAGCTCGCCTTCCTGTTTGTGCGCGTGGGCCTTGCCGCCGCCGACATGGGCGCATGCACGCTGCTGCCCCGCTTGATCGGACTGTCGCGAGCCACTGATCTGCTCTACACCGGACGCGTCGTCGGAGGCGAGGAGGCGGAGCGCTTCGGTTTCTACAATCGGCTCGTCGAGCCCGAAAAATTGCTCGAGGAAGCGACGGCAATGGCCGTGAGCCTGGCCAACGGCCCGACCTTCGGACACGCGATGACCAAGACCATGCTCTGGCAGGAGTGGAGTTCCGGCCTCGGCGAGTGTATCGAGGCAGAAGCCCAGGCGCAGGCGATTTGCATGCAGACGCAGGACTTCAAGCGCGCCTACCACGCCTTCGTGGCCAAGCAAAAGCCCGTATTCGAAGGCAACTGATGGCCGATCAGAGCTTTCTTGGGTGGCCGTTTTTCGACGACGGCCATCGCCAGCAGGCGCGCGACTTCGAGCGGTGGGCTGCGGAGGTACTCCCGTCCTTGCTCGTCGGGGCAGAGGGTGACCTCGACGCCGTCTACGACTGCGTCAGGCGGCTGGTTGGCGAACTCGGGACCGCCGGCCTGTTGCGCACTTGTGTTCCCGCCGCCTATGGCGGCGTGCGGGAAAAAATCGACGTGCGCAGCTTGTGCCTCGCGCGCGAGATTCTGGGACGGGCCTCGGGCCTCGCCGATTTTGCGTTTGCCATGCAGGGTCTCTCCAGCACGCCGATCACGTTGTTCGGCAGCGACGATCAAAAGCGGGCGATCCTGCCGGGGATAGCCAGCGGAACCCTTGTCGGCGCCTTCGCGTTGTCGGAACCGGATGCGGGATCGGACGTCGGCGCCATCACTACCCGCGCCGCGCGCGAGGGCGATTCCTGGCGCCTCGATGGAGTGAAGACCTGGATCTCCAACGCAGGTCTCGCCGATTGCTACGTCGTCTTCGCTCGCACAGGCGAGGAACCCGGAACCAAGGGCTTGTCCGCCTTCATCGTCGATGCCGACACGCCCGGATTGGATGCGTCAGAGCGCATCGATGTCATCGCCCCGCACCCGTTGGGTACGCTGCGCTTCACCGAGTGCAGGATTGCGGCCGATCGTCTGTTAGGAAACGCGGGCGAAGGCTTCAAGATCGCCATGGCCACGCTCGATGTTTTCCGGTCCACGGTGGGCGCCGCGGCACTGGGCTTCGCACGGCGAGCGTTCGACGAGGCGACACTCTGGGCGCTCAAGCGGCGCGTGTTCGGCCGCGCGCTGGCCGAGTTCCAATTGACCCAGGCCAAGCTCGGCGACATGGCGGTATCCGTCGACGCCGCCGCGCTGCTCGTCTATCGGGCGGCCTGGACCCGAGACATTTTGGGCACGCGCATCACGCGTGAGGCCTCGGTCGCGAAGCTGTTCGCCACCGAGTCCGCGCAGCAGGTGATCGACGCGGCGGTGCAGATCTTCGGCGGCCTGGGCGTGGTACGCGGAATGACCGTGGAACGGCTCTATCGAGAGATTCGAGCGCTGCGCATCTACGAGGGCGCGAGCGAAGTGCTGAAACTGGTCATCGCATCGAGGGTGCTCGAGACGATGGCGGCGCAGGCCACGGTGAGTGCGACTTCGGCGCGAGCGAAATCTTCGGTCGGATCGGCAAACGTGCCGGGGAAGCCGGACCGATGAATGCTTCCGCGCCCGACGGCCGGCAGGCGCTTGGGAAGCGCTGGGTCGAGGCGGACGGCGTGCACATCGACGTGCGCGGGCTCCTGCCGCCGGCGCCGCTGGTCGCGATCCTCGATCTCGTCGGATCGATCGGAGACACGACGCCGGTGATCGTCCATCACGAGCGCGACCCGCAGATGCTCTATCCCGAGCTCGCGGAAATCGGCTGGAGGGCCGTGCGCATCGACGGGGCGCCGGGCGAAGTGCGCCTCAAACTTGAACGTGTGCGATGAAGCTCGGCGCCGGCGCGTTTATCGCTGGGGCCGCGAGTCGCCTTCTACCGCCATCGATCCCGTTTCGTTTCTTCGGCGCTGCTGTCGCCTATCATCTGCTCGCGTGGATCGCGCTCTTCGCCGGCGCGCAAGGCGTGCCCCGTTTCGCTGGTGGGCTCGGATGGCCGCTCGCCGCGCTGCATCTCTTGACGCTCGGTGTGCTCGCGATGACAGCGATCGGGGCGAGCCTGCAACTACTGCCGGTCGCAACGCGCCAGCCGGTGCGATCCAAACGGTGGCCGGCGATGATTTGGTGGCTATACACACCCGGCGTCGCGGCGGTCGCTCTCGGGATGGGCATGCCTGCGCCGCGACTGCTCGCGGGCGGCGCCGTCGCCGTGGTCACAGCGCTTGGCGGCTACGCGCTATTGCTCGCGCGGAATCTCGTCGGAGCCAGGGGTATGCCGGTGATCGTTGCGCACGGTTGGGCCGCGCTCGGGTCGCTGATCGTGGTGCTCGCGACCGCGCTGTCGCTGGCGTGCGCCTATCTCGGGTTTCCCGGGTTCGAGCGAGGCATGGCGCTCTCCTTGCACGCCGCCTTCGCTGCCTACGGTTTCATGGGATTGCTCGCGCTTGGGCTGTCGTACATCCTGGTCCCGATGTTCGCGTTGTCGGCGGCGCCCGACGAACGCCGCGCATGGGTGTCACTGACGCTTGCGGTGATTGCGCTGCTGCTGTCTGCCGCTGCTTCATCCGGCGTTGCGCAGCAGCCGTTGCGCATGGCCGCGATCGGCGCGGGAACTCTCGCGGTTGCGTTGCATTTGCGATTGATGAGCGTCGCGCTCAAGACCGGCATGCGGCGGGAGCTGGGACGCTCGTTCACGCTGGTTCGGATCGCGTGGGCCTTGCTCGTCGCCAGCCTGGTCGCGGCTCTCGGCGTCGCAATGGACGCGCCTTTCGCGGGTATGGCTACGCTGTTCGGGATTCTGCTGATCGGCGGTTGGCTGCTCACCTTCCTTGTCGGCATCCTGCAGCGGATCATGCCATTTCTCGCCTCGATGCACGCCGCCCCCGGCAAAAGGCTGCCGCCGACGCCGTCCTCGTTGACCGCGCAGCGTCCACTCTCGATTCATTTCGTCTGCCATCTCGCGGCGTTGGGGTTGCTTGCATTGGCAGTCGCAATCGACAGCGAGCGCGTCGCATCTGCCGGGGCATTAGTCGGCAGCGCGGGCGCCGCAGCGTTCGCCGGTTTCTTTTTGATCGTGCTGAGGAGGATGTCCGCCCCCGACCTCAAAGCGGGTCGCCGCCAGGCGTCTGCCGGTTGATCGGGATCAAGGAAAACCTGGCGGCGTTTGCTATTGTGGTACGGACTACCAATTGATGGAAACGGCATGAATTTTCGGCGCCAGGTCAGCCATGCACTCGACGAGGAGCACCGCATCAACCTGGATCTATTGGGCCGGGTCGAGCAGGCGTTTGTGCGCGCACACCGTTCAGGCGGTGCGCGCGATCCCGAGCTAGCAAAGCTCGCCGCATCGTTTGCGCGACATATCGAGCACGACATCGGGCGTCACTTTGACTTCGAGGAGCGCGAGCTCTTCCCGCGGCTCGAGGCGGCTGGGGAGGGCGACATCGCAGGCTTGCTCAAGGAAGAGCACGGGGCGATCCGTGAAGTGGCCGCCGAGTTATTGCCTCTCGCTCACGCGGCCGCGGCGGGGACACTGGACGACGCCGGCTGGGATGCGCTGAAGCGCGGCGCGCTGGAGATGGTCGAGCGGCAGGTCGCGCATATCCAGAAGGAAACCATGGCCTTGCTGCCGATGCTCGACGACCTGCTCGACGACGATACGGACCGCGAGCTGTCGATGAGCTACGCGGCCGCCTAACGCCGGCTGTTGACTGAAAGGAGGAAGCGACCATGGAAACCGCTGTTTTGCAACGCGTCGTGATTCGACCGCTGATGCGCGAGGACCTTGCTTCCGTCGTCGCCATTGACGCCGGCATCGAGGGGTGGACGCGCCACGCCTACTTCGAACGGCGCCTCGACGCCGCACTGCGCGAGCCGAAGTTGCACGCACAGTTTGCGGCCATCGATGAAAAGGGCCTCGCCGGGTACATTCTTGCCCGCGTGCTGGAAGGCGAGTTTGGCCGCCTCGCGCCCGGGCTGCGCCTCGAGGTGATCGGCGTGCGCGGCGACGCGAAGGGT
>Ga0209839_10000147_pt1 | contig 33865 bp, 27 predicted proteins | sample OrgsoiDNA2013050_FD_185800 | JGI IMG/M metagenome (GOLD analysis project Ga0209839, IMG submission 185800) | Permafrost soil microbial communities from the Arctic, to analyse light accelerated degradation of dissolved organic matter (DOM) -... | ecosystem: Environmental > Terrestrial > Soil >... | reverse complement strand
AACGCATCGGAATCATCAGGTAGCCGAGTTTGGTCGTGAGGCGGACCACCGCGAATGTCCTGGTTGCGCAGATTAACGATGGTGGCTGCGTATTTTGCAGGCGTCATACCCGTCACGGACGCACACGCCGGCGCCAAGGACGAAAGTGGAGCCGAGTGGCTCGCTCCGAAATGGTTCAACGAATGGCATGACGGGCTTGCCGCGAAGGGCCTGAATTTCGGTGCAACCTATATCGGCGACTTCATCGGCAATGTTTCAGGCGGGACCGGCCGGGGAACTATTCACCTCGGCCGCCTTGAATTCTCCGTCGATGCCGATCTCGACAGACTGGTCGGCTGGACCGGGGGCAGGTTTTTCGCCAACACCTACGAGATTTACGGCCGCGGATTGACGCGCAACTACATCCATAATCTCGCGACCATCAGCGAGACCGAAGCGCTGCCCGACGCGCGTCTCTACATGGCGTATTTCGAGCAAAGCTTTTACAACAACGCGCTGAACATCAGGGTCGGCCAGCAGGCGGCCGACGTCGAGTTCTTCGATAGCGAGACGGACGATCTGTTCGTCAACGGGACGTTCGGCTGGCCGGCCATCAAAGCCACCAACCTGCCGGCTGGCGGTCCGGCGCCGCCGATCGGGGCGCTGGGCATTCGCGTCAAGGCCGCGCTCACCGACCGGATCACCGCCTTCGCCGCGGTTTTCAACGGCAATGCGGCAAGGCCGGGAGACGGCGACCCGCAGCTTCGCGACAATCACGGTCTGGCGTTTCGCGTCAACGACACGCCATGGGTCATCGGGCAGGTCCGCTGGGATTACGATGTCGAAATTGCGGGCCGCCCGCTCGCCGGCAACTTTACGCCGGGAGGCTGGCAACATTTCGGACAATTCGACGATCAGCGTTTTACCGCGCAGGGCCTGTCGATCGCCGACCCCACCGGAACCGGCATCCCGGCCAAGCTTCGCGGCAACTTCGGAGTATTCGCGACCGTCGAGCAGACGCTTTATCGGCCGCCGTCGGTGACAGAGAGGGGCGTTTCGAACTCGCTGCCGGGCGTGACGGTTTTCGGCCGGATCGCCTACAGCCCGCCCGATCGAAACCTGATCGACTTCTATCTCGACGGCGGGATCGGCTTCGTCGGTCTCGTGCCCGGCCGCTCGCTCGACCGGATCGGGATGGGGATGGCCTACATGCGGATTTCCAACGCCGACCAAAACCTCGATCGCGACACCCAGTTCTTTACCGGCATGCCGAACCCGGTGCGGAGCAGTGAGAGGGTGCTGGAACTGATATACGAGGCCCATATCAAGCCAGGCTGGCTGTTGGCACCATATTTTCAATATGTGTTCCGCCCATCCGGCGGCATCCCCAATCCGAATGATCCAAGCGGTCTCTCGCGGATCGGCGACGCCGCCGTGTTTGGCCTGACCACCACGGTCAAATATTAGAGCGTTTCCAGCGAAAGCCTGCCCGGACTTGATCCGGGGTGGAGGCCGGTTCGCGTCAAGAGAACGCGTCAAATCAATAATCTGTCGTCCGTGAAGAACCACAAGCGTCCTGATTTTTGAGCGAGTTCCGAGGGTTTGAAAGTATCGTATTTGCCAGCTTCGCTCGTTCGAGCGGCGGTTATCTTGCAAATTGAAACGGCCGTCGCGTCGTCATTCTCTACCGCCGTGGACGCGATTTGTAGATTCGCGATGCGGCCGAAGGAACGCAGGGACTGCGGGCAGAAGGACCTCTTCTGCGCCCGTCTGGATCAGATGGCGCGGTTTTTCTTGATCCGCATCCGATGCGGATTGGGCGGTTGCAACCCATCATGCTTCCGTCTTGCAGGACGGCCACCAGTGATGCCATTCTTTGTCTTGCTGAGGCCGCAATATGGGAATCCCGGTTTGGGATCGTCTGAAGGGCTCCCCAATGAAAACCATCCAGGCATCATGCATGGCGGCGCTCACGCTCTGTCTGGCCAGTGTGGCGCTTGCCGACGATTTGCAGACCGTCGGCGATTCGGACAGTCTCGGCTTTTCGGCGCGGCGATTGGAACGCATCACCTCTTGGTTTGAGGCGCAGACCAAAAAGGGCGATCCCTCCGGTTTTGTCGTGGCGATCGCCCGCGGCGGAAAGCTCGCCTATTTGCAGCCCACCGGCTTTGAGGACCACGACAAGAAAATTCCGATGCGGCCGGATTCGATCTTTCGCATCGGATCGATGTCCAAGCAGATTACCAGCGTCGCCACCATGATGCTGGTCGATGAAGGCAAGCTCGAGCTTGACGCTCCCGTGGCGCAGTATTTGCCGGAGCTCAAGGACATGCAGGTCGTCAAGACCGATCCGGCTACAGGAGACGCGATCCTCCTGGAGCTTGAACCGGCCAAGCGGGCGATGACCATCCGGGACCTTCTGCGCAATACGTCCGGCCTCGTTTATGCCATGCCGGATTTCGCCGACCCTGGATTTGGCAATACGGCGATCCACGTGCTTTATGGCGCCAGGGCGCCGTTCCGACGCGACAAGCCCATCGCCTCCTTCGTCGCGAACCTCGGCACCCTCCCACTTCTGCACCAGCCGGGCGAAGTCTGGGAATATTCCATAGGCTACGACGTTCTCGGACGGGTCATCGAAGTCGTATCGGGCCAGACTTTCGATCAGTTTCTGCAAAGCCGCCTGTTCGCGCCGCTCCATATGGTCGACAGCGGCTTCTCGGTGCCGGAGGATAAACTCGCCCGTCTCGTCGCCGTGCCGGGCGCGCAGCCCAAACCTCTTTCGGATGGGGACGTCGGGAAGCCGCAAACGTTCTTTTCGGGTGGGGGAGGGATCGTCTCGACGGTCCCCGACTTCCTGCGCTTCTGCCAGATGCTGCTCAACGGCGGCGAGCTCGACGGCGTGCGCATTTTGAAACCGGAAACGGTCCGGCTGATGATGACAAATTCAATGCCGCCCGATATCCACTTCGCGGGACACGAAGCCGGGCCAGCTTATGGGACGGGTTGGGGCCTCGGCTTCGCCATTCGCACCAATCCGGATTTCAGCTTCATCCCGGGCGCGGTCGGCAGCTTCAACTGGCAGGGAAGCTGGGGCACCTTTTTCTCGGTCGACCCGGTACAGAAGCTGATCCTTGTCATGATGATGCAGCGGCAGCAGTACAATAATAACGGCTTCTATTTCAACGCCATCCGCCGTCTGCCCTATGCGGCGTTGAAGGTTCCCGAAGCCCCCGCGCCGCTCACGCCGGGGCCATTGGACGCCGCCGCTCTCACCGACTACGTCGGACGTTACGACTTCGGCGGCTCCGTAAGTTCGCTGGACAGACAGGCTTTGGTCGCCGACGGTCACGGCTGGACCGGTCTTGAGTCCGTTGTCGTGGAGACCGGTGGCCTCAGGGTGATCAGGCCGGCCGACACAGGCCCCGCCGCGAGGGCGGGCGTCATGGCGGGAGACGTCATTGCCGCTATAGACGACAAGTCGATCAAAGGCCTGACCCTGGAAGCGGCATTTGGCCGGATTTCAGGTCCGGTCAACGCCGCGATCAAGCTCAAGATCATCCGCGCGACGCAGAGCGATCCGCTCGTTGTCGCCTTTGCCCGGGAGGCGGTCCCCGAGCACAGTGTCGCGCTTCAAGTCCGTGTCGCAGACGGCAAGCTCGTCGTCGAGGCAACAGGCGGTTGGTCAATCCTCGATTTCGACAAGGGCCGGCCGACGCCCGTGGCGGTTCGCTCAAAGGATGAATTCCACGTCGAGAGCGGCGATCGTACGCTGATCGCCTTCACGCGCGACGCCGCCGGCAAAGTCAACGGTGCGGTTCTCAATCCGGGACCATGGGAGCAACGCGGCGCGCTCGCCCAATAGGGCACACTGACAGCTGATGACATGGCGGCATCGCGCCCTGCATTGCTTGCGTCCCTTTGAGCGCGACACCCGGTCAAAGTTTGTTCGTATGGGATCGTGAACGGACAGTCTGGAGCCCCGTTTCGATTCAATCGAAACGGAAAAGGCTCTAGTGGCCCTCACGCCGCCAGCGTGCTCTCGACCAGCCTGACCCAGTACGAGGTACCGAACACGATCGCGTCGTCGTCAAAATTGTAGGCGGGATGATGCAGGCCGGCGCTGTTGCCGTTGCCGCAGAAAATAAACGCGCCCGGCCGCTGCTGCAGCATGTAGGCGAAATCCTCCGCGCCCATCAGCGGCGGCATCTCGTGAACGTTGGCGTCACCGGCAACTTCCTTCGCCACCTGGGTCGCGAATTCGGTCTGCCGGGCATGGTTGATTACGACCGGATAACCGCGCTCGTAGACGAGATCGATTGTCGCGCCCGTGATCTGCGCAACGCCCGCGACGACCTCGCGCACCCGCTTCTCGACCAGTTCCCTGACTTCCGCGGTCAGGGTACGCACGGTGCCCCTTAGTACGGCGGTTTGCGGGATCACGTTGCGGGCGTTGCCGGCGTGAAACTCGCACATCGAAATCACAGCGGATTCCAGGGGATCGATGCCGCGCGACACGATCGACTGCAACGCCGTGATCAGCTGCGCGCCGACCAGAACGGAATCGATGCACATGTGCGGACGCGCCGCGTGGCCGCCGAGCCCCTCGATCAGGATATCGATCGAATCCGTCGACGCCATGATCGGACCGGACCGGATCGCGAACGCGCCGATCGGAATTCCCGGACCGTTATGCATGCCATAGACCTGATCGATGCCAAAACGGTCCATCAACCCGTCATCGATCATGGCGAGGGCGCCGGCGCCGCCCTCTTCCGCCGGCTGGAAGATCACGACGGCATCGCCGGCGAAATTCCGGGTTTCAGCGAGATAACGGGCGGCGCCGAGCAACATCGCGGTGTGCCCGTCATGGCCGCAGGCGTGCATCTTGCCCGGCGTCCTGGACGCGTAGGCGAGATGGGTCGCCTCCTCGATCGGCAGCGCATCCATGTCGGCGCGCAGCCCGATCACCCTGATATCGCTCTTGCCGGCAGGTCTGCGGCCCTTGATGACGCCGACGACGCCGGTGCGGCCGAGACCGGTGGCGACTTCGTCGCAACCGAACTCCCGCAACCGCTCCGCGACGAATGCCGCGGTGCGATGTACGTCGTACAACAGCTCGGGATGGGCATGAATATCCTGGCGCCAGGCCTGGATATCGGGTTGCAGATCGGCGACGCGATTGACGATGGGCATGGCAATTCTCGGTCCGGGTTTGAGGGGCTTTGCCTTCTCTAGCACTCCTCTGGCGGCTGTACAGCGGGCGTCAGCGACGCTATGGGCTGCTATGGCTAATGCCCAAAAGCGGGCACGCGGTGACGACTTATGAAGCAGCTTGAAGGTGATTTCGACTATATCGTTGTTGGCGCGGGAACCGCCGGCTGCATCGTTGCCAACCGGCTGTCGGCCGATCCCAAAAACCGCGTCCTGATCCTGGAAGCCGGCGGCAGCGACAACTGGATCTGGTTTCACATCCCGGTCGGCTATCTCTTTGCGATCGGCAATCCCCGTTCGGACTGGATGTTTCGAACCGAGCCGGAAGCCGGCCTCAACGGCCGCTCGCTGGCCTATCCCCGCGGCAAGGTGATCGGCGGCTCGTCCGCCATCAACGCCATGATCTCGATGCGGGGACAAGCCGCGGACTACGACCACTGGCGACAGCTCGGCCTTTCGGGCTGGGGCTATGACGACGTGCTGCCGGCGTTCCGGCGGCTGGAGGATCATTTTCTCGGCGAGAGCGAGCATCATGGCACGGGCGGCGGCTGGCGGATCGAGGCCCCGAGATTGTCCTGGGCCATTCTCGACGCGGTCGGCGACGCCGCCGAAGAAATGGGAATCCGCAAGATTGCGGACTTCAACACCGGCGACAATGAAGGTGTCGGTTATTTCCACGTCAACCAGAAGCGCGGCCGCCGCTGGTCTTCCGCGCGAGGTTTTCTGAAGCCCGCATTGAAGCGTCGCAATCTGTGCCTTGAAAAGAACGTGCTGGTCGATCGGCTGATCGTCGAGCACGGCCGCGCGGTCGGGGTGCGGTTCATCCAGGGCGGCGAAGCCATCGAGGCCCGCGCCAAAGCCGAAGTGATCCTGTGCGCCGGCTCGATCGGATCGACCCAGGTGCTGCACCGCTCCGGCATCGGGCCTGCGGAGTGGCTGGCGCCGCTTGGGATCGATACCGTGCTCGACCGCCAGGGCGTCGGGCGCAATCTGCAGGATCATCTGCAGCAGCGCGCGATCTACCAGGTCGATGGCGTCCGTACCCTGAACGAGACTTATTATTCGCTTGTAAGGCGCGGCCTGATGGGCCTCGATTATGCCTTCCGCCGCCGTGGTCCTTTGACCATGGCGCCGTCGCAACTCGGCATTTTCACCCGTTCCGATCCGCGTCGCGACCGCGCCAACATCCAGTTCCATGTGCAGCCGTTGTCGCTGGACAAGTTCGGCGACCCGCTGCACCGCTTCCCCGCGATTACGGTGAGCGCCTGCAATCTGCAGCCGACCTCGCGCGGCACCGTGCGCATCCGTTCCGCCAGGCCCGACGAGGCGCCGTCGATCGCGCCGAACTATCTCACGACCGGCGAAGACCGCGAGGTCGCCGCCGACGCCATCCGCACCACCCGCCGCCTGATGAAACAACGAGCGCTCGCGCCCTATCACCCGCGGGAATTCTTGCCGGGTCCGTCGGTCGGCGACGACGAGGCGGCGCTGGCGAAGGCCGCGGGCGATATCGGCACCACGATCTTCCATCCCGTTGGAACCGCCAAGATGGGTACGGCCAGCGATCCGACGGCGGTCGTCGATGAACGCTTGCGGTTTATTGGCCTCGCCGGGCTTCGCGTGGTCGATGCCTCGGTGATGCCGACGATCACTTCGGGGAATACCAACACCCCCACCGCGATGATCGCCGAGAAAGGCGCCGCGATGATCATCGAGGATTCGCGGTAGAGATTTTAAAAAAACGCCGTCCCTCGGAAAGGGACGGCCAAACGCAAACGCAACGCTTATGACTTCTTCTTATTGTTGTGTGGGCGTAACCTGGTATTAGCCGTGATGTTCCGCGTGATGGCGGCTGGCCTCGGCGTGATGTTCCTCGGCGTGGCTGGCATGCCCGTGGGCGCTATGGGCGTGGTGCGCCGCCTTCTCGTGATCGCCGGCCTCATGATGCCTGGCGGCTTCGCGGTGGTGCTTCGCTGCTTGCTCGTGGTGTTCGGCGGCCTTGTGATGGTGCTCGACGCCTGCGTGGTCAGCCATATTTCTCTCCCGGTTCAGTGCGAAGGGTCTGCAAGGTCTACGCAAGTCGCCTGACACTATGCTGACAGCCGCACGACAGGTTTGTTGCGGCTGACATCCCGCTGAAGCCGGGCACATCGGCCCGTCCCGATCACGGAAACGTCATCGAGCGACCTCCAGCCGCCTGAAATTCCGGGAATAAACCCCGCCCTCCCCCGATCCAGTCCGCACAACCCAATCAAGGGTCCATGGAGATTGGCATGAGCGGATTCGATCACGACCACGATAACGAAGGCCCGGGCGTCAGCCGCCGGCGGGTGCTGGAATGCATGACCTGGGCCGGCACCGGCGTGCTCTGGACGATTTCGGGCGGCGTGCCCCGTTCGCTGGGCCTTGTCGGTTCCGCGCAGGCCGCCGAATCGGCCGGCATGACGTTCCTGCAGATCAGCGACAGCCATGTCGGTTTCGACAAGCCGGCCAATCCCAACGCGCTCGGCACGCTGGAGGAGGCCATCGCCAAGATCAACGCGATGCCGGCAAAACCGTCGTTCATGATTCACACCGGCGATATCAGCCATCTGTCCAAGCCGGTCGAATTCGACAACGCCGACCGTATCATCTCGCAGGCCAAGCTCGATGTGCACTACGTGCCGGGCGAGCACGATTTCCTCGACGAAGAGAACAAGCTCTATAAGGAACGTTATGGACGCGGCGCCAAGGGCGCCGGCTGGTACTCGTTCGACGCCGACGGCGTCCACTTCATCGGTCTCGTCAACGTCGTCAATCTGAAGGCCGGCGGCCTCGGCAATCTCGGCTCCGAGCAGCTTGAATGGCTCGAGGATGATCTCAAGGGGAAATCGAAATCCACGCCGATCGTCGTATTCGCCCATATTCCGCTGTGGACGGTCTATCCGGAATGGGGTTGGGGAACCGAGGATGGCGCCCGTGCCCTGGATTACCTCAAGGGCTTCGGCTCGGTAACCGTATTGAACGGCCACATCCACCAGGTGATGCAAAAGGTCGAGGGCAACGTCACCTTCCACACCGCGCGCTCGACCGCGTTCCCGCAGCCGGCGCCGGGCACCGCCCCTTCGCCCGGGCCGATGAAGGTCGCCGACGACAAGCTTCGCGGCCTGCTCGGCGTTGCCAGCATCAACTTCAAGCGCGGCACTCAAAACCTCGCGATCATCGACACGCCACTGCAGGGCTAAAAGGAAATTCGTGATGACGTCAGTAACTCTGCGCAGCCATGGTTTTCGCTTGGCCATGGCTGCGGCAATATCCTTGTGCCTCGGCGCCGCTCATGCCGAGGAGACGACGACAAACGTGATGATCGACAATTTCACCTTTCAGCCGGCAGAGCTCACGGTGAAGGTCGGCACCACCGTGACCTGGAAAAATCGCGATGACATCCCCCACACGGTGGTGTCAGCCGGCAAGTTCAGATCGAAGACGATGGATACCGACGACAGCTTCACGTTCACGTTCACGGCGGCGGGCGATTACAAGTACTTTTGTTCGCTGCATCCGCACATGACTGGGATGATCAAGGTTGAGTAGCGGTCCAAATCAAGGCATCACAGCAATGCCCGGCCGGTGGATTCCCGCCGGCCGGGCACCCGTCATTTCTACCAACGCCGGGCAAAGCGCGATGCCGGTCAACGCTGCGAACGACGATCCGGAAAGGGCACGGCGTTTTCGCGACGCCGCGCTGCCGCATCTCGACGACGTCTATACGCTGGCGCGCTACCTGCTTCGCGACGCCGCCGACGCCGAGGACGCGGTGCAGGAATGCTATCTGCGGGCGTTGAGGCATTTCGACAGCTATCGCGGGCCGGCGATGAAGCCGTGGCTGTTCGCCATCCTGCGCAACGTCTGTCGCGCCGAATATGCGCGGCGCGCAAGTTCGCCGACCGCCCCGATCGAGGATGTGCCGGAAGACGCGGCGCAAACGCCGCTCTGGCACGACGCGCCGGAAACGCCGGAGGCACAGATGTTACACCGATGGGACGCCTCGACGATCCGCAGGCTTGTGGAGGCGCTGGCCGAACCGTTTCGAGAGACCTTCGTGCTTCGGGAGATTCACGAACTATCCTATCGAGAAATCGCCGACGTCGTTGGCGCGCCGGTTGGCACCGTGATGTCGCGCCTGGCGCGCGCCCGCGCCATGCTGCGGTCAGCCTGGATGGCGGAAGAGGAGCAACCGAAATGACCTGCGACGAGGCTGAAATTCTTCTTCATGCGCTGATCGACGGCGAACTCGACGCCGGGCACGCGCGCGCCGTCGAAGAGCATATCGCAGGCTGCCCGCGCTGCGCCGCGGAGCTTGCGGCCTACCGCGAGATGAGCAAGGCGGTCGCAGGCGCCGATTTGCGTTATACGGCTCCGCTTGCGCTTCGCCGGCGCATCGAGGCGTCGCTGCCGCAGGCGCCGCGGGTGCCGAACCGGCGTGCGGTGCTCAGGGGCTTTGCGATGGGATCGGCGGTATCGGCCATCGCAGCGTCTGGCCTGTTCGCCATCGTCGTGCGCAACGATGACGAGGCGCGCATCGAATCCGAAGTGGTCTCGGCGCATCTGCGCTCGCTGCAGGCGGGACATCTCACCGATGTGATCTCGACCGACCAGCACACGGTGAAGCCGTGGTTCAACGGCAAACTGGACGTGGCGCCGCCGGTGGTCGACCTGACCGCGCAGGGTTTTACGCTGATCGGCGGCCGGCTCGATTATGTCGATGCCCGCCCGATCGGCGCCATCGTCTACCGCCGGCGCGCGCATGTGATCAATCTGTTCGTGGCCCAGACCGCCAGCACCGAACGCCACGCGGCCAGGATCGACACCATCCAGGGATTCAATATCCGGCGCTGGAGCGAGCGGGGATTGAACTACTGGGCGGTCTCGGATCTCGCCGCCGACGAACTCGCCGAGTTCGGCGATAAATTCGAAACCGCGATGCGGAGCAACGCCGCGGGCTGAGTACAAAGCCGGTCGGGAGTTCGAACTTCGTTCACCATTGCGCAAAGCGCTGAGCCGGACGGCGGAATAGACCCTCCGGGAGAGCGCGGGATCACTGTAAAGTCCACGACATGAAACGGGCTTTGATCCTTATCGCGGCAATCGTGGCGTTCATCGTGCTTACGCCGGCGGTTCTATTCGTATTGTGGATTTGGATCGTCCCGATGTTTCATCCGCAAGCGCCGCCATTGCTTCAACATGTAACCGCCGCCGGCGGTTGGTTCGGTGCATGCCCTCCACGAAACGAGCAAGAAGCAACCGAACGAGCGAAGAGCGGCGAGGCGCTATCCCCGGAATTGAATCAGCGACTGGCGCGGCAGTTTCCTCCGGGATCGCCAGAGGAGGCCCTTGTCAGATCGCTCGCCGCACAGGGCTTTAAGCCGCTGGAACCCTGCCGGGACGATGCCACCATTCGCCGCGCTCATTTTAGCGGACCGACTCACGGCGCCCTTTTTGCAATCAATGCCGTGGTGTATTGGAAAACTCGGAACGATACCCTCGTTTGGACCAAGGGCTTTGTTTCGTTCAATGGGCTTTAGTCTCGACTCCTGAAATGAGCTCGCGCGATTGCGCGCCTACGCCGACTTCCGCACGGCATTGTCGACCAGCGTCTTGCCGAGCGACCAGATCGCGCCGGGGACCTTGTGACTGGAGGCGATGACGGAGTCGAACGCGGTTTCGATCCAGCTGCAGTCCTCTTCGGTGATGGTCAGCGACGGCAACAGCTTGATGGTGTGGCTGCCGTGGCCGGAGACTTGCGTGAGGATCTTGTGATCCTTGAACAGCGGCACCGTGATGAGCTGGCAGAACAGACCCTTGTTGGCGGTCTCGAGCAGGTTCCACGACGCCTTCAGCCGCATTGACTTCGGCGGACCGAACTCCACGCCGATCATCAGGCCCTTGCCGCGGACTTCTTTCATCAATTCATAACCCGGAACCATCCGCGTCAGCGCGAGCCGAAGTTCGGCGCCGCGCTTGGCAGCCGCATCGATCAATTTTTCGGACTCGATCACTTCGAGCGTCGCAATTCCGGCCGCCATCGCCAGATCGTTTTTCGCGAACGTCGATCCGTGCACAACCGCGCGATCCATTTGATTGAAGATCTTTTCGAAGACGCTCTTGCGGGTCAGCAACGCACCGACCGGAACATGGCCGCCGGACAGCGCCTTCGAGAGCAGGACGATGTCGGGCTCGACATTCCAGTGCTCGACCGCGAGGAACCGTCCGGTTCGACCCATTCCGGTCTGGATTTCGTCGGCGACCATCAAGGTGCCGTACTTGCGGCAGAGTGCTGCGGCGCCCGGCAGAAACTCATCCGTGGGCATATTGACGCCCTTGCCCTGGATCGGCTCGACGATGAAGGCCGCAACCTGACGCGACGACAGCGTCTGCTCCAGAGCGGCGAGATCGTTGAAGGGTATCGAGGTGCATCCGGGCAGCAACGGCTCGAAGCCGCCGCGGAAGTTCGGGTCGTCGGTCAGCGACAGCGCGCCATAGGTCAACCCGTGGTAACCATGGGCGCAGTACACGATGCCCGGCCGGCCGGTGGCGCTGCGGGCGAATTTGATCGCAGCTTCGACACATTCCGCCCCGGAATTGGCAAAAAACACCTTGTCCAGATATGGAACAAATTCCAGCAGGCGTTCGGCCAGCACGCCCGCGAGCGTCGAAACATCGAGTTGCACGAGGTTGGGCAGGTCGCTGTCGAGGACGCTCTTCAAGGCCTGGCGCAGCGCCGGGTGATTCCGGCCAATCGCAAAAACGCCAAAACCGCTCAATAGATCGAGATAGCGCGCGCCATCGCGATCGAACAGGTACTGGCCTTGACCTTTCTGAAAGCCGACATCGTAACCAATTGTCTTGAGGACCCGCACCAGTTGCTCATTTAAGTGGCGCGCATGCATGGAACTGCGCTGCGACTGGCGGTCCACAAACATCTCGGAAACGTCTAGATTTGGATATAGCATCAGTTACATACTTCGGTTGGTGGCCATTCCGTCAACTGAAAACGCCGAATGCGGCGTTTTGCCCTCGCTCGGATCCTCTACTTAAGCACAGGTCTAAATCATGTTGCACTGCCCCCGAAACATCATGCGTACAGTAGCATATTCCGGATTTTTTTTGGCGACTTGCTTTGCCTCATCAGCCTTTGCGGCGGATCCGACCGGCGACTGGAAGGTGGCGGACGGCGTCGCCAACATCCGGGTTGCAGAATGCAATGGAGGCATGTGGGGCGCGGTGTCGTGGGAGAAGGTGCCGGGCGGCCACGACATAAACAATCCGGATGTCTCAAAACAAAGCAGGCCGACGCTGGGAATGCCGATCCTGATCGACATGAAGAAGAAGCCTGGCGTCGATCAATGGGAAGGCCAAGTCTATAACGGCAAGGACGGAAAATTATACAGCTCGACCATCAAGCCGGTCGGTTCCGACCAACTTGAAATTCAAGGTTGCGTGTTGGGCTTCCTCTGCGGCGGCGAAACCTGGACCCGCGTCGCGGGCCCGATTCCCAGTAGCCCGGCCAACAGCATGGCCAAGGGCGGGCCGAAGACCGCGGGTGCTCCTCAACCCAAGGCCGCCGCACCGACAACAACGGCCACCGCGCCGAAGACCAATCCGGCTGCCAAAATGCCCGGTCAAAAACTGGCGACGACGGGGCAGCCGGCCGATGCGGTTGGCGATATCTGCCTACTCCCCGATATCGCGGGGTTTGCCCATTAGCGCCGGCTGGAACAGCAGCACCGCGGCCAGCGTCGTGACCAGGGAGAGCGCCAGCAGCTTGCCCATGCTGGCGGTGCCCGGATGACTCGATAGCCACAAGCTTCCGAACGCGGTGGCTGTCGTCAGCGCGCTGAAAAATATCGCGCGCGTCAGGCTCGACTGCAGCAGGTTGGTTCTGCCCGACCGCCACGCCGTGACATAATAAATCTTGAACGCGACGCCGACGCCGAGCAGCAACGGCAGCGCCACGATGTTGGCGAAGTTGAGCGGCAGCCCGATCAGCACGCAGATTTCCAGCGTCACCGCGCCGGCGACCAACAGCGGCACCAGTGTCAGCAGCACATCGGTTACTCGCCGCAATGCCAGCCAAAGCAGAAAGCTGATCACGAGCAGCGCGGTAATGCCGGCGTGGATGAAGGCCTTGACGACGGTATCGCCGGATTTGAGAATCGATACCGGCCCGCCGATCGCGTTCGGCTCGGCGTTCAGAACCGCGGCTGCGAACTTGCGCAGCGTGTCGTTGTCGTTGGGATCGCCGCGTGGCAGCGCCTCGACGCGGGTCAGGCCATCCTTGGTTTTCCACGAATTCACCAGATCGGCCGGCAGCGTCTTCAGGCTGACCGGCTGGGCCTGCAGCGAGTTCTTGAGCTGGTCGAGCACCACCTTCAATGGCGAAACGAAGATGGCCTGGGTCTTGTCCCGCGTGGCCTGATCCGAATCGGCGAGCTTCGACAGCGCGTCGGCAAGCCGCCGCGATGCCACCGCGCCGGGGCCCTTGGCATCGCCGGCGGTCCTGCGCAGGTTTTCCGCCGATCCCTTCAAGGCGTCGACATTCTCCTGATCGGACGGCGGGGCATCGATCGAGTCCGGGTTAAGCGCGGGACCAAGAATCTTGGCGCCTTGCCCGATCAGCTTCAGCTTTGCCGGCTGGTCTTCCGGCACAAAACTGTCCAGCGACATCACGCGGAGCACTTCCGGCACCTTGGACAGTCGTTCTTCGATCTTCTTGGCGTCGGCGTCCGAGTTCGTCATCACATTGATGGCGTTGGCGCCGGTGTTCGGATCGCTCCGCAGATCGAGAAATGTCGCAATCGATTCGACCTTGGGGCTTCGCAGGTTGATCGGGTTGAAATCGAACCTCAGGAAATAAAGCAGCGGCAGACCGGCGACCGCGATCAAAATCGTGCCGACGATGATGACGACGCGATGCTTTTCGAGGAAATAATCGACCGGCGCCAGGAACGCATAACCGACCGGCTCCGATTCCCCGGGAGGATTGAGCAGCCTCAGCAATGCCGGCAGCACCGTGATGCTGGTCGTAAAGGCCACCAGCATTCCAACGCCTGCGATCTTGCCGAGTTCCGAAATGCCCTTGTAGTCGGTTGGCAGGAACGAGAGAAAGCCGGCGGCCGTCGCCATCGCAGCGAGTGAAAGCGGGACCGCGGAGCGTTCGGCGGCCTTTTCCAGCGCAAGCCGCAGGTCGTCGCCTTTGAATCGCTCCGACCGGTAGCGGACGCTGAACTGGATGCCGAAGTCGACGCCCAGTCCGACGAACAAAACGGCGAATGCGATCGACAGCAGGTTCAGCGAACCCACCATCCACAGCCCAACGGCGGTGGTGATGGAAAGGCCGATAAAGAGGTTCAGGAACACGGCGGAGATGATCTTTGCGGAATGCAGCGCCATCCAGAGAATCAACAGCACCACGAGCACGGTGCCGATCCCGTTGACGATGGCGCCATCCTGGACGGTGGCGAATTCTTCGTTGGCAATCGGAACCGGTCCGGTCAGCCTGACCCGCGCGCCATATTCGCCTGGCAGATTGAGATCGCGGGCGGCCTGCCTGATGGCATCGGTCGCATCCTTGCCCGGCTCCAGCGCCTTGAAGTCGAGGATCGGCTTGAACTCGATGAACGCGCGCCGATCGGCATCGGTCAAAGGCTTGTCGCTGGTGAGTTCGCGCCAGGAGAATGTCCCGGAGCCGTTCTTCATCACGTTCTCTACGGTCTGGGCGATCAGCGTGAATGGCCGTTCGGTGCTGTCGAGTTTGAGCTGTCCGCGCTTGACGCCGGCGAGCCCGGTTTCCAGCGCGCCGGTCAGTCCCCGTATGCTGGGATCGCCAGCCATGATCTCGATCAGCGGGGCCGCGGATTCGAACTGGCCGGTCAACTGGCCTACTTCGGCCGCCGGCAGGAACAGCAGCCCGTTCTTTTCAAAGAACGCTCCGGAGCCGAGCGGCTGGACCGATTCGAAATGCCTGACGTCGCCGGACAATTTCTGCGCCAACGCCGCCGCCGCAGCGCTGGTCAGCTCCGGCGTCGGCGCGTCCACCACGGCCAGAATCGTTCGATCCCGATCGAACGCCTTCTCGAATTGATTGTCGCGCTTGCGCCAGTCCAGATCGGGCGAGATCAGGGTGTTGATGTCGGTGTTGATGATGAAGTTCTGGGACGTATAGTAGCCCGCCGTAATCGCAAGGATAAGCGCGACCAGGACCGTGAGAGGCGCGAACCGCGTGCAAGCTTTCACAACTGAGACAACAATACTTGTCAGCACATTATTCTCTTTCTGATGTTATTGAGCTTGCCGGGAACTGCTGAGAGCTTGCCGGAAACGCACGCTCTCTACCGGAGTTCCGTCGGCCGATCTAATGTTGTTTTGAGCTTCTTCTTCAAGACACGAACAAGTGGCGCAAAAGAAGCCAAAACTGCGCTGGAGCGGCTCACATTATCGGGACCGTCAACGCTAGCGTACGAACAAATGGGGGTTTCGGCTTGGTTTGGCGCCGTTTCCTAGCAAACTGTACTATGATACCTTTATTGGCCTGCCGCCCGGTGGGCCGATCGCTGCCAATGATCCGGCTTTCCTAGTCCATGGTTTTTTGACACAAAGCCGCGTGACCCCATGCGCTTAGGCGCAAGGGACACGAAAACCGCTCATGGTTCGGATGTTGCATGGATCACAGACCCAAGCCGCGCGCAGACTACTGATTGAGTTTGGTGCAACTAGCGTAACGGAAATCTCCCAATGGAAGTATATCTTGCGCAGCCCCGCGGATTTTGCGCGGGCGTGGTACGTGCAATCGAGATCGTCGAGCGCGCACTCGAGAAATATGGTCCGCCGGTCTATGTCCGGCATGAGATCGTCCACAATAAATACGTGGTCGAAAGCCTGAAGAACAAAGGCGCGATCTTCGTTGAGGATCTGTCGGAGGTGCCGCCTCTGGCGGTCACCGTATTCAGCGCCCACGGCGTGGCCAGGAGCGTGGAGGAGGAAGCCGCCGTCCGCAGCCTGCCGGTCCTCAATGCCACCTGCCCTCTGGTGACCAAGGTCCATAACCAGGGCAAGCGCTACATGTCGAAAGGCCGGGCGCTGATCCTGATCGGCCACGCCGGTCACCCCGAGGTCGAGGGAACCATGGGTCAGGTTCCCGGACCGGTACTTCTGGTGCAAAATGTCGACGATGTGGCGGAATTGACACTGCCGGCGGACAAGCCGGTGGCGTATATTACCCAGACCACCCTCAGCGTGGACGACACAAAAGACATAATTGCCGCCCTTCAGCGGCGTTTTACGGATATTCAAGGCCCGGACATCCGGGATATCTGCTATGCGACACAGAACCGCCAATCTGCGGTAAGAGACCTCAGCAAACTCGTCGACGTCATCCTGGTGGTGGGGGCCACTAACAGTTCCAACTCAAACAGGCTGCGTGAAATCGGCACCGAAGTCGGGGTCGCAAGTTACTTGATTGCCGACGGAAGCGAGCTGAACCCGGAATGGCTGAAGCACGCCAGGGCCGTCGGCATCACCGCCGGCGCCTCGGCGCCGGAGGTTCTTGTCGATGACGTGATCGAGGCCCTGCGACGGATCGGACCGGTGACGGTGTCGGTACTTCCGGGTCGGGAAGAAAATATCGAATTCCGGCTCCCGGCCGAACTGACCGTGGGTTGATCCACTTCACTTAAGTCCAGAAAGAAACCGTAATGGCAATACCGTTCTTCAAGGAAATGCGTATCGGCGGCTACCTGATGAAGCAGAAAATGCTCGGCCGAAAGCGCTATCCGCTGGTGCTGATGCTCGAGCCGTTGTTTCGCTGCAATCTGGCCTGCGTCGGCTGCGGCAAGATCGACTATCCCGATGCGATCCTCAATCGCCGCATGTCGGCACAGGAATGCTGGGATGCCGCCGACGAGTGCGGCGCGCCGATGGTGGCGATCCCCGGCGGCGAGCCGCTGATCCACAAGGAAATCGGCGAGATCGTGCGCGGCCTGGTGGCACGGAAGAAATTCGTGTCGCTGTGCACCAACGCGCTGCTGCTGGAGAAGAAGCTCGACCTGTTCGAGCCGTCGCCATATCTGTTTTTCTCGGTGCATCTGGACGGCTTGAAGGAGCACCACGACAAGGCCGTCTCGCAGAAAGGCGTGTTCGATCGCGCGGTCTCGGCGATCAAGGCGGCCAAGGCGAAGGGTTTTACGGTCAACGTCAATGCCACGATCTTCGACGGACACGCCGCCGAAGACATCGCCAAATTCCTCGACTTCACGACGGAACTCGGGGTCGGCGTTTCAATGTCGCCGGGCTACGCCTATGAGCGCGCCCCCGACCAGGAGCACTTCCTCAACCGCACCAAGACCAAGAAGCTGTTCCGCGACGTGTTCGCGCTCGGCAAGGGCAAGAAGTGGAATTTCATGCATTCCGGCCTGTTCCTGGATTTTCTTGCGGGCAATCAGACTTACGAATGCACCCCGTGGGGCATGCCGGCACGCAACATTTTCGGCTGGCAGAAGCCCTGCTATCTGCTCGGCGAAGGCTACACCAAGACCTTCAAGGAGCTGATGGAGACGACCGACTGGGAGACCTATGGCACCGGCAAGTACGAGAAGTGCGCCGACTGCATGGCGCATTGCGGCTACGAGCCGACCGCGGCGAATGCGGCTTTTGCTAGTCCGTTGAAGGCGATGTGGGTGGCGCTGCGCGGCGTGCGGACCACGGGTCCGATGGCGCCCGAGATCAATCTCGATCATCAGCGTCCGGCGCAGTACATCTTCTCGGCGGAAGTGCAGAAGCGCCTGTCAGACATCCGCCGCGACGAGGCCCTCGCCAAGGAGAAAGCCTCGACAGCCGCGTAGGCTCTTCAGCGCGCGATTGAAATCGATTCCGGTCGAGACCAGCGCGCGCAGCGTCGATGGATTGCGCGCCAGGCCGCGCAGGACCCTGCGCAGATCGATGTCTCCGTTCGGCTTGATGGCGGCCATCGCCAGCGCCGGCAAGGCACGGTGGGCGGGGTCGCTGATCACGCGCAAGGCCGCGAACGGAAGGCCCGCTTCGGCCGCGTAGGCGGCGGCGATATGGCTCTCCATGTCGACCGCGGCGGCGCCGGTCTTCGAATGCAGCGCGGCCTTTCCGGCCCGGGCCAGGATCACCTGTTCGACGCCTGCCAGACCACCCCTGACGACGCGCCTGCGTCCCAGCGCGACGCGGGCGATCAGGTCTTCATTCAGCGTCAGACCGGCCAGCCAGCGGGCGTCACCGGAAAGAACTTCGGTCGCCACCACGACGTCGCCCGATTTCAATGTAGGATCAAGTCCACCCGCGACGCCGAAGCTGATGACGCCCCGGATCGTCGACGGGTCAAACACCGTCAGGAGTGCGCGCAGTTGCTGCGGATCACTGCTGCTGCAGATGACGGTCATGCCGGGCCCCGCAGCAATGCGGGCCTCCTGCACCAGACCGGTGACAATCAACACCGGCCGCGGATCAATCGAATTGCCCGCGATCGCGTCTTTCCCCGCCCGCAGTTTCACATTCCGACCCCTACCACCCTGCTGTTGGTGCCCTTCAAATTTCGATACCGCGCCAACGCCCAGAGCGGAAAGAACTTCGAATAGCCATGGTAACGCAAATAAAACACCCGCGGAAAGCCTGTTGCCGTGAAGCGCTGCTCGTCCCACAGCCCTTTTTCGGTCTGTGTGCTTTTTAGGTACTCCACCCCCCGCGCGACCGCGGGATGTCCGACCTCGCCTGCCGCCATCAGCCCAAGCAAGGCCCATGCCGTTTGCGAGGCGGTGGTGGGGGCCCCCTCAAAGCCCTTGTAATCGAGCCGGTAGCTGGTGGCATCCTCGCCCCAGCCGCCGTCCATGTTCTGGATCGACAGCAGCCAGTTGGCGGCTTGGCGGATCACGGGGTCCTGGTGGTCCACCCCGGCGGCATTGAGCGCGCACAGCACGGACCAGGTTCCGTAAATGTAGTTCAGGCCCCAGCGGCCGTACCACGACCCTTCCGCAAGCTGGGTCCGGCGCAGGTACGCGACCCCGTCGGCAACCGCCTTGCTGTTCTGGACGTTCTCACCGAGCTGAGCCAGCATCGAGACGCAGCGGGCGGTGACGTCCTCGGTCGGCGGATCGAGCAGCGCGCCGTGGTCGGAGAATGGAATGTTGTTCAGATAATATTCGAGATTATTGACATCGAAAGCGGCCCAGCCGCCATCGCGGCTCTGCATGCCCTCGATCCATTCGCGGCCGCGCGCGATCGCCGCATCGTATGAATGGTTTTGGCTGGCGCGCCGTGCGCGGTCCATCGCCATCACCACCACGGCGGTGTCGTCGAGATCGGGATAATAGGCATTGTTGTACTGGAACGCCCAACCGCCAGGGCGAACGTCGGGGCGCTTGACCGCCCAGTCGCCCTTGACATCCAGCACCTGCTTCGGCAGCAGCCAATCGAGGCCCTGTTTCGCCGCAGGCAACGCCTCCCCGCCGGCTGCTTCGAGCATCGCATGACAGGTCAGCGAGGTGTCCCACACCGGAGACATGCAGGGCTGGCAATAGGCCTCGTTCTCGCCGATCACGAGGAGCCGGTCGAGCGCCCTTCGTGTGGCGGCGCGGGGCGGATAATCGGCGGGCTTGCCCAGCACCTCATACATCATCACGGCGTTGGCCATTGGCGGGTAGATCGCGCCCAGGCCGTCTTCGCCGTTCAGCCGCTCCTCGATGAACGCGACCGCGCTGTCGATTGCGCGGGCACGCAGCTTCTTCGGAAACAAGGGTTCGGTCACCCGCAACACGCTGTCTAGTCCACGGAACAACAGAAACCAGCCCCAGCTCTGATGCGGCGCCTTGGCCGTCATTCCGATCGAATGCGGCGGCTGCAGGAACAGTTCGTCGATACCGATGCCGCCGACATTTTGCGCGCGCGGTTTCAGCGCCGCCAGGACCATCAGCGGCACGATCGTTGTCCGCGCCCAGTACGAAATCTTGTTGATGTGAAACGGCGACCACATCGGCAGCAGCATGATCTCGACCGGCAATACCGGCACGCTCCGCCAGGTCATCACCCCGAACATCGCCAGCATGAAACGGGTAAAAACGTTGCTGTGGATGGCGCCGCCTCGCGAGCGGATGGCCTCGCGCGCCCGCGCCATGTGCGGGGCATCCGCGGGATCGCCCATCATCTTCAGCGCGAAATAGGACTTCACGCTGGCGCTCATGTCGAAATCGCCGTCATGCACCAGCGGCCAGCCGCCATGGGCGCCCTGAACCCGGCGCAGATAATTGGCGATCTTGCGCTCCAGCTCCGCATCAACGGCTTCGCCTAAGTAGTGGCGAAGCAAGACATATTCGGCGGGGATGGTGGAATCGGCTTCCAGCTCGAACACCCAGTGTCCGTCCGGCCGCCGATCGTGAAGCAGCGCGCTCGTCGCCGACGCGATGCTCGCCTCCAGAGCCGCATCGAAGGCGGCACCGGTCTCAATTCCTGCTGACTTGCTGATGGAATGCATCTGGCTCGACATCCCCTTGAATGAACTTGAAATGACTTGCCTTGGCTATAGCGAAACCGACTGTGATCTCGATCACGCCCGCCGCATCGCCAGCACCAGATCGGCGGCGCGGTCTCCCGACCGCACCGACCCCTCAATGGTCGCCGGCAACCCGGTATCAGTCCAGTCGCCCGCGAGAAACAGGTTTTTCCAGCCCGTGACCGGGCCCGGCCGCAAGGCGTTCTGCTCCGGGGTCGCCTCGAACGTGGCGCGGCGCTCGCGCACGATCTGCCAGGGCGGCAATTCGCCTTGGACGCCGCCGGCCTTGCAGACATCCCGCCAGATCGCCTGCGCCAATTCCTCACGCGGCATATCGACCAGCCGGTCGGCGCTGCTGATGGTGACCGACAACCGTTGCGGGAATGCGAACAGCCACTCCACCAGCCCGCCGACGACCCCCAGAATCGGGGGCAGGTCCTTGGGCGGATCGAAGCGGAAATGCGCATTGACGATGGCGCGGAATTTCGACGGCGTTTTCAGGCCCGGCAGCAGCGATGCAGCGGGGCGCGGCGGAACCGCCATCACCACGACGTCATCCGGCGCCAGGGTAACCGCGTCGTCGCCAAACCTGAGTTCGCCAACCCGGTTTGCCGACATGACGAGCTCGCGCAGCTCGTGGCCGAATTGGATGCCGGCACCCTTTTGCTGCAGCAATTTGATCGCCGGCTCGACCAGGACCGCGCTCAAACCGTCGCGGGCGATCAGCGGCCGGCAAGCCTGCCCCCCCGCCAACAGGGTCTCCCGCACCACCGCGCCGGCCAGCCCCGCGGACCCCTCCGGCGGGTCGACGTTCAGCGCCGCCAGCAGCAACGGCTGCACCAGCCGCTGGTAAAGCGTTCCCTTGCACGGGATCGCGTCCCCGACCAGCTTGCCCTGCCCTGCCCAGATCAGAGGCGCCAGTGCGAGGTAATCGAGCAGGCCGGTGTCGGGGACCCGACGAGCCTCGTCGAACACCCACAGCGGCAGCCGGCCATCGCCGAGGTCGAGCTGCCAGCGCTGCCCGGTGGTGAAATCGACGAATGGAAATTGCGCGCGCGTCGGCCCGACCAGTCCCGCCTCGGTACCGATCGACCTTGCGTAAGCCAGCGCGTGACGGTTGCCCGACAGCAGCAGATGGTTGCCGTTGTCGATGGTCAGGTTGGTCGCCGCGTCGAAATAAGACCGGCAACGGCCGCCGGCCTGTTGCGTGGCCTCGTGGACATGCACCTTGAAATTCGCGTTCGCCAGCCGAACGGCTGCCGCGAGGCCCGAAATTCCAGCGCCGATGATGTGGACGGTGTTCTGCATCAGATCAGCGCGTAGCGAAGAAGGATGGCGATGCGGGCCATCTTGTGGAGACGAACCGGCATGCGCGGCGATGCAAACCCCCTGGCGACCAACAGCTCCAGGATCGCCCGATAATATTTCGACATGATCTTCGGCGCGCGCACCACGCGCCGCGGATTGCGGGCCATGACTTCGTCGGCTTTCTCGAAATGCGTCCGCGCCCGCTCGACCAGCGGCGCGCATACCTTCGGCAACGCCGGATTGGAGATCACCTCCAGCGGATCGAAACTGGTGATTCCGGCGTGCAGCAGCCCTTCGCGCGGCAGATAAAGCCGGCCGATCGCGGCGTCTTCGTCGACGTCGCGCAGGATATTGGTCAGTTGCAGCGCGCGGCCAAGATGGTACGCGAGCAGGATGCCGTCGTCCCGCGCCAGACCGAACACCCGCACCGACAAGCGCCCGACCGCGCTGGCGACGCGGTCGCAATACAGATCGAGTGTCGCAAGATCCGGCGCCCGGATATCCTGCGGCACATCCATCTCCATGCCGTCGACGATGGCCAGAAAATCCTCGCGCTTGAGATCGAATGTTCGAACCGAGGCTACGTAGTCCTGCAATCGCGCCGGCGGGTGGCCCTGATAGAGTGCGTCGATATCGTCGCGCCATTGCTGGAGTGCTGCCAGCCGTTCGGGCCGCGGGCCATCGGAATCGGCGATGTCATCGACCTGGCGGCAGAAACTGTAGATCTGGAACATCGCCTCGCGCTGGTCGCGCGGCAAAATGCGCATCGCCGCGTAAAACGAACTGCCGGACGCGGTGGTCCCGTAGCTGGCGTTGGCCGCCGCCGTCTGAAGCGTCATGCGCCGGCCGCCGGTTTGGACACGGGCCGCCGTCCCACCGCCCGGCGGGCCATCTCGCCTGCCAGGCCGCCGAGGCTATGGGCGACCAGCTCGGCGGGGCCGAGATGCACGGTCTGGCTCAAGGGATCGCGCACCTTCAAAAGACGGACGATCTTGTCGGCGAAAGCCTGGATCACGGAGATCTCGAGCCCGAGCCGAAAGTCCCGCACCTCGGCGCTGAGCGGCTTGCTTTCGTCGAGCAGGATCTCGGTCCGCGCCGCAAGCGAATGCAGGCATTGCAGCAGCGGCGCCGATGCCTGCTTCTGTCCGAGCGCCTCGACGGAGGCCCCCGCTGACGCCAGCGCATCGCGCGGAAGATAAACCCGATTGAGGTCTCGATAGTCCTTGCCGCAATCCTGCAGATGATTGTTGATTTGCAGGCCGGCGCAGAGCGCGTCCGAGGCCGGCCAGGTCGATGTGCTTTCGCCGTGGACGTCGAGCATGAACCGTCCGACCGGCATGGCCGAGTATCGGCAATAATGAATCACTTCGTCCCAGTTTTCGTATCGAAGCTTGGTCACATCCATACGAAATGCGATCAGGACGTCGAGGGCATGGCGCGGCGGCATCGAACGCTGCGCCAGCGCGGCCCGCAGATTGACCGCCTCGGGCTGGCTGTCGCCCTGCCCCAGCAGTTCGGCTTCGAGCAGATCGAGATAATTGAGCTTGTCGCGCTCACCGAGCGTTGCATGATCGGCGATGTCGTCGGCGGTCCTGACGAAATTGTAGAACGCAAGAATCAGCGCCCGGTGGCGTGGATGAATGATCCATGACGCGACCGGAAAATTTTCGTCGCGGTAAGTCTTGCCGGATCGCAGTTCGCTCGCACTGGTCATCAAGAACTGGCTACATTGGTTTCGGCATCGCGACCTCGCATGCCCGGTAATCCGCGCATGCGGAAAGATCGCGAACCCCATATAGGGGAATACGACACCAAAACCAACGCAATCTGTGAGTTCTCGCACACTCCGGCTGTCCGAATTAGGCCACCAATCGGCCTGCAGCGGCAATTGTCGGATGCAAGTGCTGTCCTATTGGTTGTGGTCCTTCAGCACCTGTGCGCATGCCGCGGTCAACTTGGGACGATTTTGCTGCAGGCAAGCCAGAATAGTGAAGTCGCCCTGATCGATCACCGGGCGGCAGTGGCGCTCGACATCGCGCGAGCAAGCCTTCTGCTCCTCCGGCGTGCCGCTGCGCTGCTGCGGCTGCTGCTGGGCGATGGCACCCGTGGAGACCGAGATCGAAAACAGGGTAAGTGCCAAGAAAAGATTACGCATCGTGTTCCTTCATTCTGAAGTCAGAGAAAATTCCCATCCCGGCTAACGCCGAGGCATGACCAGGACAGATTTGTCTAGATTGTAAACGTCGCGAACCCAAGCAACGCGCGAACCAGAAGCGCTGCTAAATGCGGCCAAATTTGCGGCGATCTGATTGCAAATACCGGATCCTTGCAGGTAAACCCGACAACGCCAATAACCATTTGATACAAAAGACTTATTCTTGATTGGCATTTTTTCGAAATTGACTATTGCAGGCGAAGCCGGCCAACAGCTAGATGCTGTCCAGATAGAGCATGGCGATATCCGAGGCCTTTTTGATTTCGCTGACCGAAAAACGCTGTTGGCCCTGGGTCAATCGATTCGGGTATTTTGCCGACATCCGGTTCCACGGCGAAGGCCGGCCGGCGTAATTGCGGGCAGCGGTCGATTTTGTCATTTGAACCTAACACACTGCGACGACACTAAATCTTCGATGCGGCGAGACGTAATCTTGTATGAGATCGCTTGTATGAGAACGTCAATTTGAATGGGAAAACGCGAAATGAAATTGTTTGGTGCCAGCTTGTTTGGACAGGCGATCAAGGCTGCCGGTGTCGGCGCCGCGCTGATGTTGTCGGTGTCGGCGGGCCACGCCCAGGCCGGACCGTTTGCGGGCTTTGAAGGCGCGTGGTCCGGCAACGGAACCGTTGCACTGTCGGACGGAACGACCGAGCGCATCCGGTGCAAAGCCGATTACAAGGTCAACGGCACCGGACTAGGTCTGAAGCAATCTCTGCGCTGCGCCAGCGATAGCTACAAATTCGAGCTGAGCAGCGATGTGACGAGCCAGGGCGACCGGATTTCCGGGAACTGGAGCGAAGCCAGCCGGAATATTTTCGGCAATCTGCAGGGCACGGCGGGCGGCGGACAGATCGAGGTGTTCGTCGAGGCTTCGGGATTTGCCGCCAACCTGACGTTGCGCACCACCGGTAACCGGCAATCCGTGCAGATCAACTCCAAGGGCGAAATCAGGGGCGTGAATATCACCATGACCAAGGGCGGCTGACGCACACCCTCCCGTAGCGCCCTGGTCTACTCCGCCGGCTTCGCGCGGCCTACCGTCCCGCGAAGCCGTTGTTCCAGATTGATCAGGAACATCGCGGTCGGCCGCAGGATAAAGAGGTCGGCTATCAGGGCCGCAACCATTGCAAACGCGCTGAGCCAGCCGAACAGGCGCAGCGACGGCAGGTCGGAAAACACCGTCACCACCAGACCGCAGGCCAGCACCACCGTGGTCAGGATCAGCGCCGGACCGACCAGCACGGTCGCGCGCTCGACCGCCAGTTCGGGGCTGACGCCCGGCTCGGTCTCCAGCCGCAAGCGGTTGAGGAAGTGGATCGTGGCGCTGAGACCGAGGCCAAACGACACCGTGAGCGCAACCACGCTGGCGAATTGCAGCCCCTCTCCCATCGCGTAGAGTACCGTGCCGGAAAGCACCACCGGGAAAATGCCCGGCAGGATGCAGGACAGCATCACGACCACCGAGCGGAACGCCAGCCCGATGAAGACCGCGACCAATACGAACTCGATGGTCAGTCCGCGATTGAGCTTTTCGATCATGCTGGCGCTGTTGCGCGCCGCGATCGCCGAAAGACCGGTGACGGCAATCTCGTAGCCGGGATGGTCCTTGCGCACCGTATCCAGCGCGTTATCGAGATTCTCGACCACGGGAAGAATCTGGCTTGAATCCAGATCGGGAACCCGGCCCGACACCACCACCGCATCCTGATCGGCGGAAATGAAACGCCGGACCAGATGCGCAGGAATCACGTCGACATATTCCTTCAACGTCGCGACATCGGAGCTTCCGGCTTTTTCGGCAAGCCAGCGGCGCAACGTCTCCAGTGACCAGACATTGCCGACGCCGGCCTGTTTCTCTACCAGCGAGTGAACGTCGGCGATCGTCTGCAGCGTTTGGGGAGCATACAGCGAGGCGCCCTTGGGAAATTCAATCAGGACGTCGATCGGATTGGCACCTGTCAGCTTGGCGTCGAGACGCCCGCTGGCCGCCACCGCCTGCTGCTTGTCCGGCACCTGGTCGGCGAGCCGGTAACGCGGCTCCAGGTTGGCATAGACGACTGCCAGACCGCCAACAAAAATCACCGCGAGCAGGCTAAACAGGCCGGGGCGGCTGACCATGCGCACCGCTATCCAGTAGCAGAACGCGCGCAGCGCGTTGACGCCGGCGTCGGCGCCCTGGAACTTGGCGGCGAAAACCTTTTCGTTGCGAACAAACAGCACGCCGAACACCGGCACCAGCGAAAGCACGGCGATCAACGCGATGATGGTGGCGGCAAGCCCCGCCTCGCCGAATTTGCGGATCAGGTCGGAATCCGAAAATTGCAGGGCAATAAACGAAATGCCGGCCGTGCCGTGGGTGAGCACGCAGGCCGGCCCGACCACCAGCACGGCGTTCTTGAACGCGGTGTATTTGTCCTGGCCCGCGATCAGACGGTCTCGCGCGGCGAAGGTCAGCTGCATTGAGTCCGAAAAGCTGATGACCATGATCAGCGGCGTCATCACGTTCAAAAACATATTGAGATTGAAATTGGCCCATCCGAGGCCGCCGAGCGCCAGCAAGATCGCGATCATCGGCGGGAAGGCGGCGACGACCATGAACGATATCTTGCGGAAGAAGATGATGGCGATGAGACAGCCGGCCAGAATACCCAGGATGTTGTAGGTCAGCCCATCGCGCTCGACCGCGTTGCGGATTTCGAGCTGCATGACGGGAACGCCCGATAGCTCGGCGCTGAGCCTGCTACCCGAAAGATCCTCCGCCATCAGCTTGCGAATGTCGCCGATCGTCTTGCTGAGCTTGCTGCTGGCGACGACATCGGGATCGAGCGACAGCACGATCAGCGCCAGCGTGCCGTCTTCGGACAACAGCTTGCCGCGGATGATCTCGTTGGTTTTGACGGTTTCGATGAACTTGTCGTAGTCCGCGCCTTGCGGCAGCTCCGACGCGAACAGTGCCGCCGGCAGCTTGCCTGGCGCCGGGGCCTGCCGTGCCGAGAACAGCGAAATCAGGCCGCGCGTGCCCTCGACGAGCTGCAGATCGGTGACCAGGTCGCGCACCTTTTCGAGATTGTCGCGCGCCAGCAGCGTCTTGCCTTCGACCACGACCAGCACGTCGAATTCCGTCGCCGGGAAGCGCTTGGTTTCCGCTTCATATTGCCGGTATTCCTTGGAATTGGACCGGAACAACTGACTGAGGGAATCGTCGATCTTGATGCGCTGGATACCGAAGATCGCGCCGACAATCAGCGCAACGAGAATGATGCAGGACAGGATCGGCGCCTGAACCGCGATCAGCCCCAATCGCTCCAGGCCGAAGGCGATGCTGGCCGTCGGCGGCCGCTCGATCTTCCCGGCATGGACCTCACTGTCGCTGTTCTTCTCGAGCATGCCCTATCCAGTTCTCACGTCGGCTCTACTGATACATATAGCTTAAATTCGGGGGCGCGAATGAGGCTCGATTGGCCACGTATGATCGGCGCTAGCCCTTGAAAACATGCGATAAATCTACCGCGACAGGTCTAGCAGGTCTATGCGGCGTCTCGCAAGCGCGGCCCCCAGCGCAAAATCGTCGCGCATGCCCGATAATGGCTTCAAGTCTCTAATTTGTGACACAAGGTTGAATTCCTCGTGATGCGCGGGGATGTTTGGTCGCCACTTTCATCCTTTAGCGCGACGCCGGTAAGTTCCCGGGCCAGGCCTTCGCGGATCAGCCACCCAATCCGCAACGCGGCCTCATCATATCCAAGCCCCGAGCCATGGATGTTCGAGACGCAATTTCGCTCGGCATCGGTGAGGCCGGGCCTGGGCGCAAAGGTCAGATAGGCTCCCAGACTGTCCGGTGCGGACAGGCCCGGCCGCTCACCGATCAGCATGACAATCATGCGTGCCCCAAGAAGGCCGCCGATCTCATCGCCCAATGCGACCCGCGCGCCCGACGCCACCACGGCGGCGCCGATTTCGATGCCGTCGGCGGCCAATCGCGGAATAAGGCTGCGGACGAGTTCGATCGCGTGAGCATTGACCGCGGATGGTGACAGGCCGTCGCCAATCACGATCGCAAGCCGGCATGGGCTGCCGTTGCGGCCGGCCAGCAGTTGCCGGGAATCCGGATCGAGCATTCGGCCGAGGTCCGGACGCCTGAGATAGTCTTGCCGGCTGCGCGCACGACTGGAAACGTCCGATGCCGCAAGACCAAGATCGCCGAGGCCAGAGATGAGACTGGGAACGTCGAAGGCGGCATGAACCGCGTCGCGGGCGCGCGCATGGTCCAACGTAAATTCGAGCAGTGCCTTGGTCGGCATGCTTGCCCCGGCCCGGCCAAGCCCGACGCGCGCCGGCGTCAAATCCCGCAGATCCGTCAGCGAACGGGACGCCGGTGCCGGGGTTTTCATCTCGTTACTCGGCCGGGACGGATGCCTCGCGCAGCCGCACCGAATAATTCGATGCATTCTGCTGACCGACCGAAGCCGCGCGTGCGAACATGATCAGGTGATGCGCGACCAACGTCACCGAAATCAGACTCTCGATATCGCCGTTTCGGAGACGCGACAGCGCAAATCTCCAGAACACCTTTCGGTAGTCGCCGAGCACACCGACCTTCCAGAAAATCTTGCCGAGCATGGTCAGGCCACGCTTGATATTGGCCCAGGTCCTCTGCTCCTTGGTCACCGGCAGCGGCATCCGGTTGGCATAGGTATAATCCACCTGGTGCTGGTAACGCGCGAACAGTTTCTCCGGCTGGTAGGCGACCTCCATGCAGTTGCGCCACGAACTGACGACCTGATCATAGGGCAGCCGGAAATCGACATTCGAGTCACGGGTCTCGTCGTCGATCAGGCGGTTTTCCCGCTCGAGGCGATCCCACAACGGCGTTTTCGGCAGCGCCTGCAGGAGATTGATGGTCAGCAACGGAATCCTGGATTCATCGACAAAGGCAAGCAACGCCTCACCAGTGTCCGGCTTGTCCGTATCGAGCCCCATAATGATGCCGGAGACCACTTCCATCCCGTAACGGTTGATGGTCGCGATCCCCTCCAGAATGGGGACCATCATGTTGTGGTCTTTTTGCATCGCCTTGAGCGCATCCGGGTCCGGGGTCTCGATGCCGCAGAAAATCGTGACGAAGTAGGCCTCACGCATTTTCTCGAGAATTTCCGACCGTTTGGCGATGTTGAGCGTCGCCTCGCAGGCCAGCCGCATGACGTAACCGGTTTTCTTCTGCCACTCGATCAGATGCGGCAGCAGATCGAGCGCCGCCTTTCGGTTGCCGATGAAATTGTCGTCGACGAAATATACCGAACCCGTCACCCCGCATTCGAGCAGCCGGTCAAGTTCCGCGGTGATCTGCTGCGGCGTCTTGAGACGTGGATTGCGGCCGTACAGCCCCGGGATATCGCAGAATTCGCATTGATAGGGGCAGCCGCTCGAATACTGGATGCTGCCGAGAAAATAGCGTTTGATGTCGGCGAGTTCATAGGCCGGGATCGGAAACTCGGTCATATCGAGGCGGTCGTCGGTCTTCAGGACCACCTGTTGGGCGGGACGGGACGGGTCTCGCGCCAGCCGCGCGATCAGGTCGTCGGTCGCGTCGCCGAGCTCGCCGACATGGAGATAGTCGAACGAGGGATAGTAATCCGGGCAGGCGCTGACCGAGGGTCCGCCGATCGCGACCGTCAGATCGAATGAATGCGCGCGGCGGCAGATATCGTTCATCTGCTGACGCTGGATATGCATGCCGCTGACGAACACCGCTTCCGCCCATTTAAAATCCTCCGCGGTCGTGGCGCGGATGTTTTCGTCGATGAAGCGGACCGACCAGTTCGCGGGCAAATAGGCCGCGATCAGCAGCAGACCCTGCGGCGGCATGAAGGCCTGGACGCCGTCGGTCAGGGGATAGGCGTACTCGAACGTTCCAAAAGAAGATGTATAGCGCGGAAAGACGCACAGGATGCGCCGTGCCGTTTCAATGCCCTCAGCTCTCATCAAATTTCCTCTGCGAGGTTGAGTAATAATAATTGCACAAATCAAGCAGCCCCCCAAGGCTGAGCTACAAATACCTCAACATTGTGATAGCCGCTCCAACGCCGGGGTAACCTGGATGGGTTGCGTGCTGGCATCCTCCGTTCGTACGTCCCTCCGGCGTTCCCGGCCGCTACCTTGGTTGCCTCAGGCGATCAATCGGGACGCGAAATCCGGCAGCAACCCCGTATTGCCCGCGAGCCGGAAGTCGGCGTCGGCGAGACCCGCTCGAAACAGCCAATCGTCGAACTCCGGCGCCCGCTTCAGGCCGAACAGATCGCGGATATAAAGTGCGTCGTGGAACGAGGTGGATTGGTAGTTCAACATGACGTCGTCAGCCCCGGGCACCCCCATGATGAAGGTGACGCCGGCGGCGGCGAGCAGCGTCAACAGATTGTCCATGTCGTCCTGGTCGGCTTCGGCGTGGTTGGTGTAGCAGACGTCGACGCCAAGCGGCAGGCCGAGCAACTTGCCGCAAAAATGGTCCTCGAGCCCGGCGCGAATGATCTCCTTGCCGTTGTAGAGATATTCCGGGCCGATAAAACCGACCACGCTGTTGACCAGTAGCGGATCGAACGCGCGCGCCACCGCGTAGGCGCGCGCTTCGCAGGTCTGCTGGTCGACGCCGTGATGGGCGTTGGCCGAAAGCGCCGAGCCCTGCCCGGTCTCAAAATACATCACATTGCTGCCGACGCTACCGCGCCGCAACGACAGCCCGGCCTGGTGGGCTTCCCGCAGCAGCGCAAGATCGATCCCAAAACTCCGGTTGGCGGCCTCTGTGCCCGCGATCGACTGAAATACGAGATCAACGGGCGAGCCCTGCTCGATCAATCCGAGCGTTGTCGTCACGTGTGCGAGGATGCAGCTTTGCGTCGGAATCTGCAGCCGTACAATGATGTCATCGAGCAGCCGCCAGAGCCCGCCGATCAGGGCCGGATCGTCGCCCGCCGGATTGATGCCGATACAGGCGTCGCCGGATCCCAGCAGAATGCCGTCGAGGATCGAGGCGGTGATGCCCTTGGCGTCATCGAAGGGATGGTTGGGCTGCAGCCGCACGCTCATCCGCCCGCGCAGGCCAATGGTGTTGCGGAAGGCCGATGTCACCTGGCATTTCTTCGCCACCAGGATGAGATCCTGATTGCGCATCAGCTTGGAAACCGCTGCGGCCATTTCCGGTGTCACGCCGCGCGCGAGTTGCTTGAGAACCTCTGGGGTGGCCGCTTCCGACAGCAGCCAATCGCGGAACGACCCGACCGTCAGCGACGATATCGCCGCAAAGGCCGACTTGTCATGCGTATCGATGATCAGCCGGGTGATTTCATCGTCTTCGTAAGCGATAACCGCCTCATGCAGGAATTGCTTCAAGGGCACATCGGCCAATGCAATTCGCGCCGCGATCATCTGCTCCGCGCTATCGGCGGCGATCCCGGCCAGCCGGTCGCCGGAGCGCGGCGGCGTAGCCTTGGCCAGGAGGTCGCGCAGATCGTTGAACACATAGGTCGTGGCATCGATGGCGTGGCGATAGACCATGGCGGCTCCGGGCCATCAGCGCTTCAACGCGTCATGGCCACCGCGAAGACTATCAGCTGGCGGTTTCGGCGCGGCAAGCCCACCATTGGTGCTATGTTACCGGACATAAGCGGTACAATCATACAATTTTCGCGCGACGTTCTGAATTGGTTCTCGGATTAGGATTTTATACACCGAAACTTCGCATGGTCCTCAAGCGGCCGATAATAGTGCGGCCTCTTGGGGGGAGAGGCCACGCGATGGCTGAAATAGCGAAATCTCATGGCGCCTCTTTTGGCTCCGCCCTCACCTCCCGGCTTTCGCTCGCGGCCAAGCTCTACTCCGTCTTTGCTCTCTTTGCCGTTCTGATCGCGGCAATCACCGCGCTGTCCGATTATAATACCAGGCGCCAGCTGGAACTTACCGAAGCCGTCGAGACCGCCAGCCGCGCCGCGCTCAACGTCGAGCGCGTCAATTCGCTGGTCTACGCGGTGGTGATGGAATCCCGCGGCGTGTACATGTCGACGGAAGCTGCCGTCGTGAAGAAGTACGGCGACGGGTTGCTCAAATTCAACGACCAGATTCTTGCCGTGGTCAAGGACTGGGAATCCATCATCCAGGCCGATGACGCCCAGCAATTCGCGGTCTTCAAAAAACGCATCGAGCAGTTCGTCGACTTCCGCAAGGAACTGGTTCGCCGCGGCGTCGAGATTGGTGGGGCCGCAGGCCGCGAATGGGGCGACAACGACGCCAATCGCGCCGTTCGTTCCGCTCTCAACAAGGACCTTGAGGCGCTTTCCAAGGTCTACGCCGAACGCGGCAAGCAGATCGCCCGGCAAGGCGAGACCAACCGCAAACTGTCGTTTCTCCTGACCTGTCTCGGCGGCCTCGCGCTGCTCGTGGTCGGCATCGGGGTCCTGATCATCTCCCGTTCGGTGGCGCGGCCGCTGGCGGTCATCACCGCCACCATCAAGCGCGTCGCCGAGGGCGCCGAAAACGTCGAGGTTCCGCATACCGATCGAGCCGACGAGATCGGCGCGCTGGCGCGGGCGATCCGTGTCTTCCAGCAGGCGATGGACGGCAACCGCAACCTCAATTCGCAGGCCTTGCTGGACTCCAGGGCGCGCGAAGAACGGGCCAAACACATTGAAACCTCGGTAGAAAGCTTCCGGGGCGCGATCGGAAGCGTACTGCGCGCGGTCACCGATAATGCGTCGGCCATGCGGGATACGGCGCAGTCGATCACCAAGGTGGCGTCGGATGCAAGTGGACGCGCCGTCGCCGCCTCCGGCGCGACCGCGCAGGCTTCCAGCAATGTGAACGCCGTCGCCAGCGCCGCCGAAGAGCTGTCGGCTTCCGTGGAGGAAATCGGCCGACAGGTCCGTCAATCCTCGGGCATGGTCGAACAGGCCGGTCTGCGGACCGAAAAATCGATCACCGAGATCGAAAGTCTCGCCGCGGCAACCCAGCGCATCGACGGCGTCCTGGCCCTGATCCAGACCATCGCCGAGCAAACCAATCTTCTGGCGCTGAACGCGACGATCGAAGCTGCTCGCGCCGGCGAGGCCGGTCGCGGCTTCGCGGTGGTCGCTCACGAGGTCAAGGCCCTGGCCGAGCAGACCGCCAAGGCGACCTCCGAAATAGGCCAGAACGTCGGCATGATCCAGACGTCGACGCGCAATGCCGTCGATGCGGTACGCGAAATCGGCAACGCGGTGCGCGACATCAATGAAGTCACCTCGAATATCGCCGGCGCCATCGGGCAACAGGATGCCGCGACCCGCGAGATTTCCGAGAACGCGCAATTGGCCGCCCAGGGCAACGAGACATTGGTCGCCAATATCGGCTCGCTCAGCGAGGCCATCGGCGAGACCAACAAGACCGCGGCATCGGTCCTCGCAGCCTCCAGCGCGCTGACTTCCACCGCGGAAACGCTTTCGCGCGAGTTCGACAAGTTCTTTTCCAATCTGCGCGCCGACCCGCTTGACCGCCAGAGCGATAACGCGCGGCGGACCGGTACGGCCGGCTGAAAATTAGGCTTCGCCTGCGCCAGTGCCTGGGCCTGAGCCGCCGCC
>Ga0209839_10000146_pt1 | contig 34110 bp, 33 predicted proteins | sample OrgsoiDNA2013050_FD_185800 | JGI IMG/M metagenome (GOLD analysis project Ga0209839, IMG submission 185800) | Permafrost soil microbial communities from the Arctic, to analyse light accelerated degradation of dissolved organic matter (DOM) -... | ecosystem: Environmental > Terrestrial > Soil >... | reverse complement strand
CCCAGCGCGGCGGCACCGAACCCCTCCCCCAGCGCGGCGGCGGCGAACCCCTCCCCCAGCGCGGCGGCGGCGACCCCCTCCCCCAGCGCGGCGGCGAGGCGCTGCCCCAGCGGAACGGGACGCTCCCCCGGCGTACCGGCCGGGCCCGACCCGGCCGGCATCGCAGTCCGCACCGCCTCAGCGTCGCGTCCGACGCGCCGGCGCTCATCCTGGCCGTGCCGGGCAGCGCCGCGGGCGACTACGCCACGGTGGTCGAAGAGATCGCCGCCACCGCCGAGACCTCGTGCCCAGGCGTCGAGATCCGGGTGGGCTTCCTGGAAGGTCCGGCGTTTCGCCTCGCGGACTGCCTTAACTTCGATTCCGAACCGTCCGGGGAGCATCCCCTCAACGGCGTGATCGTGCCGCTCCTGGCAGGCCCGCACCCCGCGGCGGACGCGGCGCTCGCCCGTGCGGTGGATGAGGCAGGCGGCCAGGTAATGCTCGGAGCGCCGCTCGGACCGCACCCCCTGATTGCCGAGGCGCTCCATGCCCGGCTGGCCGAGGCCGGGCTTGCCCGCCAGGCGCGGTCGCGCGGGCTCTCCATCTCCACCTCTACCTACGGCGTCCTGGTGCTCGCAGACCGGGGCGACGACGCGGTCAAGACCGCCGGCGTCGCGGCGGTACTGCTCACCTCTCGCCTGACCATGCCGTCCGCCCCGGCGTCGATCGACGACATGGCAAGCATCGACAGCGCGCTGGCCAGGCTGCGCGAAGCTGGTGCCGACCACCCCGTTATCGCGCCGTGCCTGATCGGGCCCGAGACGCCCCGGCGCGATCTGGAGGCCGTCAGCGCCGCCGTCGGCGCGGCATGCGCTGCCCCGCTCGGGGCGCACGCCGCCATAGGCCAGTTGGTCGCCATCCGCTATGGCGCCGCGCTCGCCCGCCTCAGCATGGCCGGATAGGCCGCCTCCGGCGCGAGTTCCGCCACGAGCGTCCCCGGCGCGCCTCAGCCGCTCCCAGCTGCCTCAGTCAGCCGCACCCGCCTCAACCGCACCCGCCTCAACCGCACCTGCCTCAGCCGCACATGCCTCAACCGCACCCGCACCGCCGGGCATGCGGAACCGCGGGAGCGGCGACGGCAGCAGCCACAGGAACCCGGCGATGCCCCCGGCCGCCGCAATCCACAGCGTGGGGCGCAGGCCGATGCTGGCGCCCAGCGCGCCGCCGATCAGGCCGCCGACCGGCCGGGTGCCGTAGTTCACGGCCTGGAACGCGCCGGTGACCCTGGCCCGGAGCTTGTCGGGAATCACCGCGGCGAGGATCGAGCCGATGCTGATGTCGAGGACCATCACGCCGAAACCCGAGGCGAACTCGGCCAGGAACAGCAGCGTGAGTACCAGCGGCATCGAGCCGTGGGCCAGCGGCACCAGCAGCAGCGGCGTGGTGAACAGCACGCAGCCGAGGACATAGGCCCAGCCGACCCCGATGATCGCCGCCAGCCGGCGGGTGACCGCCGCTCCGAGCACACCGCCCAGCGCGCCCATGCCCAGGACCAGCCCAAGGACGCCGGGGCGGACATGCAGAACCCGACTTGCGTACAAAACGAACAGCGTGAAGAACATGAAGTTGAAGAAGTTGATCGTGGCCACCGCCAGCAGTGCAGCCCGGACGATGCCCGACCCGCGGATATACCGGGCTCCCGCAGTGATCGAGCCGCGGCCGCCATCGTCCGGCGGCGGCTCGGCCGGCCGGATCCGGCTGAGGAAGAAGGCCGAGCCGAGGAAGGACAGCGCGTCCGCGCCGATCGCCAGCGGCGCGGACAGCAGGTCCGCCAGCAGTCCGCCCAGGCTCGGGCCGCCGACGAAGGAAAGCGCCCGGCTCGCATAGACCAGCGAGTTGCCGTCAACGTAGCGGTCTTCCGGGACCAGCGCGACGAACAGCGTCGCGTCACTGACGTTGAACAGGACACTCATCGTTCCCGCGCAGAACGCCACCCCGTAGAGCTGCCCGAGGGACAGCACGCCGAGCCCGTAACAGACCGGGACGCTGCCCAGCAGCACGAACCGGGCCACGTCCGCCGTGATCATGGTCGACCGGCGGCGGCCGCGTCGGTCGACCCAGGCCCCTGCGGGCAGCGCGAACAGGAGGCTGGGCAGCCATTCCAGCGCGGACAGGTAGCCCATGTCCGCGGGACCGGCGTGCAAGACGAGCACGGCGGCCAGCGGCACGGCGATCCCGCTGATCTGATCCCCGAACATCGAGATCGTCTGGGCGCTCCAGTATCGCCGGAAGGGCCGGTCCAGCAGCAGGCGGGGAATCCGCGCGGTCAGCCGGCCGCGCAGCGTGGGCGGCGCCGCGGGCTCAATCCCGCCCGACGCCGCGGAGGTCATTGACCGGGCTCCCGGCCAGGCTCTGGACCAGGCTCCCGGCCAGGCTCCCGGCCAGGCTCCCGGCCAGGCTCTGGGCCGGGCTTCTCGCCGGGCTGCGGCACGGCCGGGTGAGCGATGTGCAGGTAGGTCACCATCCGCGCGCCGGGCGGCCGCAGCTGCGGATTCTCCAGGCGGCCTAGATAAACATCAACTAGCTCCCGGGCACGCTTGCCCAGGTCAGCTAGCTCGTCGGCGGTGAGCCACAGCCAGGTGTCCCCGAACTGCGCGGCCTGCTGCCACTCCTCCGGCTCGCCAGGCCTGATCTCCAGCCAGCGGAACAGGTCATCGAAGTACCGCTCCGCGATGACGGAGGTGAGCAGGTCGGTGGCCGCCGCCTGATCGGCGCCATCGGCCACGTCGGGCCACGCGGTGAACATGGCCGTCGCCTGCCACGGCCGTTCCCGGCCGGTCCCGCCGCCCGCCTCCTCGACCAGCCCGTACTTGGCGAGCTGGCGCAGGTGGAAGGAGCAGCTGGCCGAGCTCTCACCGAGCAGTTCGCCGGCCTTGGTGGCGGTCAGCGGGCCGTCCCGGCGGAGCAGCCCGACCAGCGAGAGCCGCGTGGGGTGCGCGAGCGCTCGCAGTGCCCGCGGGTCGGTCAGCCGCTTGACGCTCCTGGCGTGGTCATCGCTCATGATGCCAACATAGCTTTCCAAAGGATGCTTTGGAAAGCTATGTTGGCATTACGGACGACCCGCGGGCGGCCCGGGCTCGTTGCCCGGCGCCGCCGCGTCGTACTCACCGGGCGGGTGGCCAGCCGGGAGCCGGTGCTTGGCGATTCGCGCCGTCGGGGTCCGGGGCAGCGCGTCGATCTGCTGCCAGTACCTGGGCACCTTGAACGCGGCCAGCCGGGCGGCGGCGAACGCGCGCAGCTCGGCGAAATCGAGGTGGTCGGAGTGCTGTCCCGCGGCGGCCACGATGAATGCCTTGACCTCTTCCTCGGTCAGGTCGGACGGCACCCCGACCACCGCGCACTCCAGCACCGCCGGATGCTCGGCGAGCACGTCCTCGACCTCGAGCGGGGAGAGGTTCTCACCGCGGCGGCGGATGACCTCCTTGATCCTGGACACGAACGTGTACGTGCCGTCGGCACCGACGGTGACCAGGTCACCGGTGCGCAGCCAGCCACCGGTCATGACTTGCGCCGTCTCCGCTGGCATCCCGAAATAGCCGGGCGTCACGACCGGGTTGCGCAGCAGCAGCTCGCCGCTCTCGCCCGGCCCGAGGTCGGCGCCGGCCTGCGACACCACGCGTGCCTCGTTGACCATGCCGAGCACGGGATGCTGGCGAACCGATCCGAGAGTGCCGAACGGCCGCGTGCCGGGCGCCCAGATCAGCCCGTACGGGGACTCCGACATGGCGTACCCGACCACGATCCGCAGGCCGAACCGCCGCTCCATCTCCAGTTGCCGCTCGCGTTCGGGCGCCGGGCCGGTATAGCACAGCCGCAGCGGGGTGTCGGAGTCGTCGGGACGCTCCGGCTGGCGCATCAGGATCTCCAGCATCGCCCCGATGGCGTTGAACTCGGTGGCCCCGAACTGGCGGGCCGAGTCCAGGAAGCCGCTGGCCGAAAACCGTTCCAGGATAACTAGGCCCGCCCCGCAGGCCAGCGAGCCCATGACCGAGTAAGCAGGCGCGTTGACGTGGAACAGCGGCAGCGACGTCATCAGCCGGTCGGCCGCGGTCAGCTCCATCCAGAACGGGAAGCCCTCCCCCGCCATCGCGTACGCCCGGTGGGTCTGGATGACCAGCTTGGACCGGCCGGTCGTCCCCGAGGTCGGGATGAGCACCGCGGGATCGTCGGGCGAGATGGCGACATCAGGCAGGCGCGCGCGGCGCGCGGCGCTGGCCATCGCCGCGCGATCCGCCCATTCGGAGGGAACCAGGTCCGCCACGTCCAGCACGGCCGGCCCGATCCCCCCGCCGCTTACTTCCCGGCCGCTCGTTGCCCGGCCGCTCGTTGCCCGGCCGCTCGTTGCCCCGCCGCCCATTGCCCCGCCGCCCATTGCCTCGCCGCCCAGGGCGGCCAGCCCGGCATCGGTGATCAGCGCACGCGGCGCGGTCTGCCCGGCCAGGCCGGCTAGCTCGGCCGCCGAGCCGCGCGGGTTGACGGCCACGGTCACGGCGCCCAGGGCCGCCAGGGCCAGCCAGCAGATCAGGTAGGGCGGCGTGTTCCTGGCCGTCACCATGACCAGATCGCCGCGGCGCACGCCCGCCGAGCGCAGCGCCTCGGCCGTGCGCCCGGCGGCCGCCACCGCGCCGCCGAAGGTCAGCGACCCGGAATCGCCGCGCAGCCAGACGCCGTCGCTATCGCGGTCAGCCGCGGCGGCCAGCAGCCGGGGGATAGTGCCGCGGTAGGCCATTTCGCCGCTCACGCGCGGACCAGCGTGGTGATGATGTCGTAGTCCTTGGCCGGCCCGCGAACCAGCCACCGCTCCTGGAACTTCCCGCTGCCCAGCACCTGCCCGGCGACGGCGTAGTGATCCGCGCCGCACTGATGCTCCCCCCGCCAGGTGCCCGAGCGCGGGTCGAGGCGGTAGAACTCGCGACCGTCGGCGAAGCACACGTCCGCGGTCCCGTCGGGGCGTCCGCGGAAGATCAGGCTGCGGCTGGCCGGCCCGCGATGCCCGCGGAACCGCAGCTCGCCATGCTCGTGGTAGGTCAGCGCCGCCAGGCCGTGGCCGCCCGCCCCCGCGCCCGCCGTGCCGCCGAGCGGGGCGAACTGTGCAGTTCCGGCGAACGTCCCGCTGCAACCCGTGACGCGGTCGACCAGGCGCCGTTCTAGCCGCCAGCGGCCGTGCAGGAAGCCGAGCGCATCGGGCACGAGCGGGCCAGCGCCCAGCTCAGAGCCCGGGCCAGCGCCCAGCTCAGAACCCGGGCCAGCGCCCAGCTCAGAGCCCGGGCCAGCGCCCGGACCAGCGACACCTCCAGGCAGCCCTGGCACGGTGTCGGCCGCCCGGAATGTCCCGGCTGTCTCGTGGTAGCGTCGCAGCTCATCCGGCTCCACCTGATCCTGCCTTTCCCTAGGAGGCTCGGCTCGATGTCGCCATCAGATACGCTACGACGCCCGCACCCGCTGGTGCTTGCCGACCTGCTGCCGGGCACGCTCGTGCGAGACGTGGCCCTGGTGGCGGGGGCGGCGGGCTTCGTGGGCCTGCTCGCCCAGCTGTCCATTCACCTGTCCTTCACCCCCGTTCCCATCACGGGCCAGACGCTGGGGGTGCTGCTGGCCGGGACCGCGCTGGGCTGGCGGCGGGCCGCGGCCTCGATGGCCCTGTACGCGGTGGCCGGCGTCGCGGGAGTGCCCTGGTTCGCCGGCCACGCCGCGGGCTACGTCGGTGCCTCATTCGGCTACATCGTGGGGTTCTTCCTCGCCGCGACGGTCTGCGGTTACCTGGCCGAGCGGGGCGCGGACCGCTCCGTGCTCCGGTCGGTGCCCGCGATGCTTGCCGGCGAGCTGATCATCTATGCCGTCGGCGTGACCTGGCTGGCGTTCTACGCGCACCTGGGTCCGGCCGCTGCCATCAGCGAAGGGCTGACCCCGTTCATCGCCGGCGATGCGATTAAGGCTGCGATCGCGGCCGGGCTGCTGCCCGCGGCATGGGCGCTGGCGGGCCGCCGCCCGTCAGCCCGCCGTCCGGCCCCGGACCAGTCCGCCCACGGCGAGTGACGGGCTAGCGCGGCTAGGCAGGCTAGCGCGGCTGGCCCGGCGGCAGGCCCCGGGCCAGCACGGCCATCAGGTCCTCGAAGATGTCGTCGGGCACTCGGCCGCCCTCGGTCCACTCGGCCCAGCGCATGCCGATGAAGTGGCCGAGGCCGGTGTACACGTAGGCGATCACCTCGGGGTCGTATCGCGCGTCGACCTCGCCCGCGAGCTGGGCGACCCGGACGCCGCGCGCGTAGCCCCGGGCGAGCCGCTCGTAATAGGCGCGGAACTCCCCCGGCGCGAGGAACTCCGCCTCGCGCACGATCCGGTAGATCCAGGGGCGCCGGGACATCAGGTCGAAGTACGCCCGGAAGGATGCTCGCTCCCGCGCCCGCTGGTTGTCCTCGGCGGCCCGGATGGCCGCCGCCTGGGCCGCGCGCACGTCCGCGTTGATCTGGCGGATGACCGCGGCGAAGATGTCGGCCTTGGAATCGAAGTGAGCGTAGAAGCTGCCGGTGGCCATGCCCGCCTGGGCGCAGATGTCGGCGACAGTGGTCCGCCGGTAACTGCGCTCGCCGAACAGGTGCTCCGCCGCGCCAAGCAGCCGCTCGGCCGGGGGCCGCTCCTCCGCGGCCGACCTGCGGCTCGCTGCGACACTCACAGTAGATACCTCTGCATGTAACTAAAGGATAACGACCCCAACCCGCCCATGATCCACAGGCCCCGCATCCACAGGCCCCGCATCCACAGGCCCAGCGCAACCACAGGCCCCGTCCGCGCGCCGGCCGCCCGCGTCATCGCGGGCGGCCGGCGCAGGCGGAGGTTACTTCGCGGGTATGCCGCTGGTGGGCGCCGCTGGCTGCGGCGAGGTGTCCGGGGTGATCGCGCCGCCCGCGGTGGCGTCTGTCACCAGCACCGATCCCTGCGGCTTGAGCACGCCGTTGTCGATGATGCCCAGGTAGGCACCGGTCACACCGTTGTGGTTGGTAGCCGAGTAAGCGTACGGCGCGACGACCGGGCCCTGCCCGATGCCCGCGTTGATCGCGTTAACCAGGTCCTGGCGGGTCGGGTTGCGGCCGGCCTTGAGCATCGCCTGGACGAACGCGTACCCGGCCGACAGGCCGTACTCGACGTTGCCGTCCAGGGGCAGCTTGGACAGGTACTGGGAGTGAATCTGGGTGAACAGCTGGATCCAGCTGCTGCTGGCGTCACCGAGCGCGGGCAGGTAACCGTCGGTGATGATGCCCTGAGTGAGCTGGTTGCCGTTGACCGTCTTGTGGCTCTGCTTCGCGAACGACTGCAGCAGCCCGGCCAGCGTGATCGCGTCCGAGCCCACGTCGCTAACCACGAGCTGCGGGTTGTAGCTCAGGCCGAGCGCGTTGAGCTTGAGCAGCGCGGTGAACGCCGGCACCGAGAACGAGACGACGACCTGCGCGCCCGCGGCCTTGAGCTTGGCGACCAGCGGGCCGATCGCGGTGTTCGTGGCGTCGTAGGCCTCCTTCGCGACGACCTGCTTGGCCGGGATCTCGTAGTCCAGGCCCTTGACGCCGTCCTGGCCGAACTCGTCGTTCTGGTAGAAGTAACCGATCTTCTTCCCGGCGAAGTGCTGCTTGATGTACTGACCGAGGATCTTGCCCTCGCGCACGTAGTCGAGCTGCCAGCCGAAGGTGTACGGCCACTTCGACGGCGCGTCCCAGCACTCGCAGCCGGAGGCGACGAAGATGTCGGGTACCTTCTCGCTGTTCAGGAACGGCGCCACCGCCAGGTGCGTCGGCGTGCCCAGGCCGTTAAAGATAGCGAACACGTTGTCCTTGAGCACAAGCTGGCGGACCAGGCTCGAGGTCAGTGACGGGTTGTACTGGTCGTTGAGGTATTTATAGACAATCTTCCGGCCGTAGATGCCGCCGTGGGAGTTGACGTACTGGAAGTACGCGTTAGAGGCCTGCGAGATCTCGTCGTAGCCGGGCGCGGCGATACCGGTCAGCGGCTGGTGGCTGCCGATGGTGATGGTGGCGGACGTGATGCCCGGAGCCGACGCGGTCAGCGCGGAGCCGCCGCTGCTACTGCCGCTGCCCGAGCTTCCGCTCGAGGCGCAGGAGGTAATCAGCATCGCGGCGGCGGCTAGGCCAGCCACCGGCGCGAACGCCATTGTGCGCGATCTTTTCATGTGGTGCCTTTCTCTTTTGTGTCACTCGCCGGCGCCTGCCGGCGCAAAGCGCTCAGGGGGGTGCCGACCGTCGGCGTGGCGGTGCCCAGCAGGCGCCGGACGGCGCCCTGGAGGCCGGCGGGGAAGGCCAGCATGACGACGATGAGCACGAGCCCGTAGGCGGCGATCGGCACGCTGGAGCTGGCCGCGCCGGACAGGCCGTGGCTGGACGTGAGATTGGTCAGGAAGCCCGGCACCAGGACGAACAGCACGCTGCCCCAGACGGCCCCGGCCAGACTGCCCAGCCCGCCGATCACCGCGGCGGTGAGCAGCCCGATCGACAGGGTCAGCGTGAACGCGCCGGGCGCGACGTTCGCCGTGACGATGGCCAGCAGCGCCCCGCCGACGCCGGCGCACGCCGAGCTGACCACGAACGCCAGCACCTGCAGCCGGGCCACGTTCAGCCCGGCCAGCGACGCGGCGACCTCGTCGTCACGCACGGCCCGCCAGCTGCGGCCGATCCTGCTGCGGCCCAGGTTGGCCAGCAGGACCAGGGTGATCAGCGCCGCCGCGCAGCACACCCAGGCCAGCCACTGCGTGAGGGGGAACGCCGCGCCCAGGAACCCCGGCACGCTCACGTTGATGTCCAGCCCCTGGTCACCGCCGAAGACGCCCTGGTACCGGTCCGCGATCGACGGCAGCGCGACGGCCAGCATGAGCGTCGCGCCCGCGAGGTAGGGGCCGCGCAGCCGGGCCGCCGCCACCCCCACGATCCCGCCCGCCGCGGCCGCGACCACGGCGGCGGCGATGATGAGCAACTCCAGCGGCCAGTGCAGGTGCATGAGTAGCAGCGCGGCGGCATAGGCGCCGATCGCCATGAACGCGCCGTGCCCGATGGAGATCTGGCCGCTGATCCCGATCAGCACGGTCAGCCCGGCGACGGCTACCACATAGGCGGCGAACTCGGCCAGCTGGTAGTCCCGGTAGGTGCCGATCTTGTACGACAGCAGGAACAGCGCGAGGCCGACGATCAGCGCGATACCCAGGTGCTTGGCCAGCGTCATGTCACACCCGCCGGACAGCGCGAGAGGAGAACAGTCCCGCCGGGCGGAGCATCAGCACCGCGACCAGCGCCGCCAGGCCGGCGATCTCCACGAGGTCGCTGCCCAGGTAGCCGCCGACGTAGCTGAGCAGGACCCCGAGGATGAGGCCGCCGACCACGGCGCCGACCGGGCTCTCCAGGCCGCCGATGACGGCGGCGGTGAAGCCCAGGACGAAGATCGCGTCCATGCTGTTGGGGTACAGGAACGTCGTCGGCGTGACCAGCAGGCCGGCCAGCGCGCCGAGCAGTCCCGCCAGCGCCCAGCCGAGGGTCAGCACCCGCCCGATCCGCACCCCGAGCAGCCGGGCCACGTCCGGGTTGAACGCCGTGGCCCGCAGCCGCAGTCCGACCGAGGTGTACTGGAAGACCAGCGCGAGCACCCCCGCGGCGGCCAGCACGGCCGCGGCGGTGAACAGCCCGTCCGGCGAGATGCCCAGCGCGAGCGAACCGACCGTAATCCCGCGGATCGAGTAAGCGGGCGGGAACGACCGGTACTGGCCGCCGTAGATGATGCCGGCCAGTCCCTCCAGGAAGATCAGCAGCCCGATGGTCACGATGACCGCGTTCAGCGAGGGCTTGCGCAGCGTCGGCCGGACCACCGTTCGCTCCAGGAACGCGCCGAGCACCAGGCCGGCGGCCAGCGCCACGGCAAAGCCCAGCCAGTAGCTGCCGGTCTTGTTGATGACGATCACCGCCACGTAGGTGGTGAACATCGCCATGCCGCCCTGGGAGTAGTTGAGCACCCGGGTACCTCGCCAGATCAGCACCAGCGACAAGGCGATCGCCGCGTAAATCATCCCGGTGCTGAGGCCCCCGAGCGTGAACTCAAGGAACTCCTGCATGTCTCGCCTCTCCCTAAAAGACCCCAGATATAACTGGCCCGCGCAGGGCTAGAAGCCCAGGTAGTGCCGGCGCAGGCTCTCGTCCGCGGCGAGCGCGTCCGCGTCGGCCCGGGCCACGACCTTGCCGAGGTTGAGCACGATGCCCTGATCGGCGATGGCCAGCGCGCTGCGCGCGTTCTGCTCCACCAGCAGGACCGTCAGGCCGGTGTCGTCGCGAAGCTTGCGGACCAGGTCCATGACCTGGGCCACGGTCCTGGGGGCCAGGCCCAGTGAGGGCTCGTCCAGCAACAGCACCCGCGGCGCGGTCAGCAGCGCCCTGGCGATCACCAGGATCTGCCGCTCGCCGCCCGACAGCGTCGCCGCCAGCCGCTTGTGCCGCTCGCCGAGCACCGGGAACTGCTCGTAGATGTCCGCCAGCGCCGCCGCGCGCTCCCGGCTACTGCGCAGCAGCAGGCCCACCCGCAGGTTCTCCTCGATCGTCAGCTCGGTGATGACGCCCTGGCCCTCCGGCACGTGCGCGATCCCGGCCCGCGCGATGTCCTCGGGGCTGCGCTTGGTCACGCTGGCGCCATCCAGCAGGATCCGCCCGGCGCGCGGCCGGATCAGCCCGGAGATCGTGCGCAGCAGCGTCGTCTTACCCGCGCCGTTCGCGCCCAGGACCGCGGTGATCGTGCCCGCCGCGGCGCCGATCGAGACGCCGTCGAGCACTGGCGCGGCCACGTAGCCCGCCACGACATCCTCGACCGTGAGGGTGGCTGCCTCACTCATCGCCGGCCTCCTCGCCTTCCCTGGCCTCGGCGCTGGGCCCCGCGGCGCCCGCGGCGCCGAGGTAAGCGGCGGTCACGGCCGGATCGGCCTGCACCTGCGCGGGCGTGCCGGAGGAGATCACCTTGCCGAAGTCGAGCACGAAGATCTGCTCGCAGATCGACATCATCAGGTCCATCCGGTGCTCGATGACCACCACGCTGGTCTGCGTGGCCAGCTCGCAGATGACCTCCCCGAGGCCAGGCAGCTCGCTCTCGTTCAGGCCGCTCGCCGGCTCATCCAGCAGCAGCAGCTTCGGCTGGGAGACCAGGGCCCTCGCCATCGAGACCCGCTTGCGGGGTCCGTGCGCCAGCACCGACGGCATGTCATCCGCCAGGTCGGCCACGCCCATCCGGTCCAGCGCCGCCATGGCCTTGCCCCGCAGCCTGCGCTCGTCGGCATCCGATCGCGGCACGCCGAACAGGGCCGACCAGAACCCGGCCCGGCGCTGGCTACTCGCCCCGGCCATCACGTTCTCGACCACCGACAGTCCGCCGAACAGGCTGCTCCCCTGGAGCGTCCGGGCAACACTGAGACCAGCCAGCTTGTGCGGCCGCAGCCGCGTCAGCTGGTGCCCGTTAAAGCTGATCGTGCCGGACTGCGGGCGGATGAAGCCGCACAGCACGTTCAGGAGAGTGGTCTTGCCCGCGCCGTTCGGGCCGATGATCCCGGTCACCTGACGCGCCTGCGCGGTGAGCGAGACATCATCCAGGGCCGTCAGGCCCTCGAAGCGAACGGTGACGCCGCTGACCCTCAGGACACCGTCACCCGCGGACGGAGGCCGCTGCGCCGTCGGAACAGATGAATTGCTATTCATCAGACATTGCCTTGCTGGGATGGGCTCCATCGCCTATGGCTGAACCAAGATTCACGGCAATGTAACGCATACGCAAGCACCGGGGTTACTTTCGTAGCCAAACCGAGACCGAGGCCGGCCAGGCGCTGCCGCGCGGCGGGCTCAGGCCTGACCGGCTAAGCCGAGCGCGCCACCAGGTCAGCCAGCGTCTGTCCGAGCGGGGCGTCGACGGTGATCATCGCGTGGCCGTCGCCGCGGGTGCTGCCCTGGTTGATGATCACGACGGGCACGCCGACCTTCGCCGCGTGGCGGACGAACCGGTAGCCAGACATCACTGTGAGCGAGGACCCGAGCACCACCAGGGCGGCGGATCGCCCGACCAGCGAATAACACTCGTCAACCCGGGGTCGCGGCACATTCTCGCCGAAAAACACGACATCCGGCTTGAGCAGCCCGCCACAGCCCAGGCAGTCGACGACCCGGAAGCCGCGCACCTGGTCATCGGGCAGGGCGACGTCACCATCCGGGTTGACCCGAGCGACGCTGGCGACCCAGTCCGGATTGGCCGCACGCAGCCGCCGGCCGAGATCCGCGCGGGGCGTCCGCTCGCCGCAGCCCAGGCAGCGGACCCGGTCGAGGCTCCCGTGCAGCTCGACCACGCGGCGGGCTCCGGCCGCCTGATGCAGTCCGTCCACGTTCTGCGTGATGATCCCCGCCAGCAGGCCGCGCCGCTCGAGCTCCGCCACCGCGTGGTGGCCGGCGTTCGGGGCGGCGCGGGCGATGTGCCGCCAGCCCTGATGACTGCGGGCCCAGTACCGCTGGCGAGCGGCGGCCCCGCCGGTGAATGCCTGGTACGTCATGGGCTGGGCACGCCGGGCCAGTCCGGTCGGCCCGCGGTAGTCCGGGATGCCGGACTCAGTCGACAGCCCGGCGCCGCTCAAGATCACGACGTTCCCGCCGGAGATCAGGTCAGCCAGCACCGCCAGCGGGCTGGCCCGCACGTCCCCCGCACTGCCCGAGTCGAGAACCTGTGTCACCCCTTCATGCTGCCTGATCTGACGCCTGCGCGGTGCAGCGGCCCGGCCGTCAGCGTTCGCTGCGGGCGGCCTGGCCGGCGCTGAGTGCGCGGCCGGCCTGATCCGCCAGGGTGACGGCGACCAGGCGGGCCTGTAGCGAGGGCTTCGAGCCAGGCTTGGGTGTCAGCATGAACCGGCCGTAGTACTGACCGTTGCCGAAAGTCCGCAGCTCGATCTCCTGCTGGGGCAGGCCCGATCGCTCAACCTCCCAGCGTCCGCGGCCCGCCAGCACGGTGCCGTCTGGCTCCAGGCGCGGCGGGTGGCCCAGCAGTGAGCCGTACTCGAACCGGGATCCTTCCAGGTCCAGCAGGCCGACGAGCTGATCCCTGACGTGATCGACTACGGCCTCGCCAGACCTGGCCGACTGGGTCAGGGACGCGGTTTCGTGGATCTGCGCGAGGTAACCGGCGTCCGTGATCGCGATGACCTTCAAGCGGCGGGCGCGGGCCGCTAGCTGTGACACAGTCAGGCCCGTCAGCAGCAGCAGCACGGCGGTCGTGACGTCGGCCGGGCTGCGGATCGTGAACCGGTAATACGGCAGGGTGAAGAAGAAATCGAACCACGCGGCCGCCCACACTGCCGCTACGCCGCCTGCGACGCGGTTCCCGATCGCCGCTACCCCCACCACCGTCACGACCAGCAGCAAGGCCACGTTCGTATTCGACCAGCTGGCGCGGAACGGCAGCAGGATCGCGGCCGCGGCGAGGGGCGCTACCAGCGCGGCCGCGATCGCCAGGCGATCCCGGCTCAGGTAACGAATCGAGCCGGCCGACGTAGCTGCGCTCATGCTGGGTGAGATATCAACGGGGTCGTTCTGAGTGCTCATCGCGCGCTCCCGGTAGACGAATTCGAGGTTGCGAATGTCGCGCCGACCAGGCTTCCCGGCTCACCTGATTACCACCATAGACCCCGCCAGGCGGCCGGCAAATAGAGCGCCCGCGGCCGCGCAGGTCATCCCCGCGCCGTTGCACCCACCGACAGCGAGGACGGCACGCTTACAGGAGATCGATCAGCATGACGCCCATGGCCACGCCCATCGCGATCTTGCAGCAGGTGGCGATCCGGGGTGCCAGCAAGGGACGGCCCGCCAGGCGGGCGGCCATCCCAGTAGCAGCGGCGGCGGCGGCCGAGACCGGGCCTGCCGAGACCGGCTCCCTGGCGTCGACCGCAGCGCGGGCCAGCGCCGTCGGCGGCAGCCGGTCCCCGAGCCACACCACGTAGCCGCAGATGCACAGCGCCAGGACCAGGCCCAGGACCGGAAGACGCACCCCGCCTACCCCGCCGGCCGCGCCGGCCATGTCGCTGATGCCTCCCGTAGCCGGGGCGGCCGGCCGGAGGACCGGCACGGCCCACAGCGCGTACAGCATCGCCGCACAGTCCACCAGGTGGGGCAGCGGATACTGGCAGCAACGACCGTAACCCGAACCGCCGCGGCCGCTGTGGCGAGCGACGCCGCCGTGGCGAACCTGGACGGCACGCCAGCCGAACCAGCCGGCTCCGGTCGCGAAGATAACTTCCCACGCCGGGGTGGGCAAGATAGCCAGTCGCGGCACGAACATCCCGGCCATGGCGACGCCCATCAGGATGTGCACGCCGTCGGCGTCCACCTCGGCCCGGCGGCGGCGTCCGCGGGAGGCGATCAGCCGACCGACGCTGAACAGCGCGACGGCGGCCACTACCGCGGCGAACGCCGCGGCGAGCCAGGACGGCCCGATCATCTCGTCGCCTCCTCGCCCGGCACGGCGCCGGCCGCCTCGCCTCGCCCCGCGCCGGCCGCCTCGCCCCGGACCGTGCCGAGCGGCTCGCGGGGGGACGCGCCGCCCGGCCAGAAGGCGAGCGCCACGAGGACGAGCAGGGGCCCGGAGTTCACGTCCGTCGCACCCCCGGCGAGGACGGTGCCCAGATCCTGGCCGACGACCCAGCTGGCCACCGATACCGCGACGGCAAGAACGACCGCCACGCGAGCCGCCGGCGCCGGCAGGAAAATCCCCACCGCGATCGCGGCGAGCACGACGGCGAGCACCACCGACGCCGGCAGGCCCCGGTGGGCTAGCAGGCCAGCGGCACCGCGATTGACCGACGCCAGCCAGCCTGGCTCGCCCGCCGCCATCGCGCCAATCATGTCGTGCAGTCCCTGCGCGCCGCGGTTGACGGCCAGCATGGCGAAGTAGGCCAGGCTGCCCCAGAGCACCAGCCAGACCGCGCGTGCGGCGCCGGCGCCCAGCGGGCGGCCGGCCACGAAGGATGCCGGCCGGCCGCCGGCGGCGGGCCAGAGCAGCACGGCCAGCACGGCGTACAGGATGACGGCCCCGGGAGCACCGTTGACCGGGCTGGCCCCGCCGGTCAGCACGCCGCCTAGGCCCTCCCCTAGCCACCACACGGCCACCGACCAGACGATTGACGCGGCCAGCGCGACCCGCAGGGTGCTGCGCCAGGCTATTCCCAGCCCCAGGGCCAGCTGGATGGTCGCGAAGACCGCGTTCGTCGTCATGGGGTTGTGCTCGATGATGCGAGCCGCCCAGCTCACCGACTCGGCGATCACCGCCGGGTTGCCCGGCCCGCTATGCGCCAGCAGCTGGCTGAACGCCCGGCTGAACATGGCGGACTGATACTGAAGCACGCCGTCGAGCACCCAGATAACGGCCAGGCCGAGCTGCAGCCAACGCCGCGCGTCCGGCGGCTCCCAGGCCGCGGCGGCGGCGCGCGACGTCCACGCGGCATCCCTGACGGCCGCGTCCTGGTTCGTCACGGCTCGCCTCCCCCGCGGTGTGGTTGTCGTGTCCGAAAGGCCGAAGCCTTAATAGCCGAATAACTGGCGCCTGAAAAGCTGAGGTCTGGCCACTATTACGACCCCAAGCCTAGATTCCCTAGCGCCGCACGGGCAATGCCTAACGAGCGCGATATGGCCCGCACGCAGGCTTTTTGACGAACAGCAGAACCCAGGCGGGGTATTCAGATAACCCTGCGGCGGTATTCGATAAACCCGGCAGGGGTATTCGCTAAACCCGTCGGGGGTATGACCAAAACGCGGCTGGGCAGGGCCGCCGATCGTGAGCAGCCCGCAGGTGCTATCCGCACGTGCGGGCCGGGCAGCTTGCCATTGCATCAATCTGAATTGATGTAGTGTTCTTGCGTGTCTCGTCTGCAAGCTGCTCCCCGGCCGGCCCCGCAGGAGTTTTTCCGCCTGGCGGGTGATCCTGTGCGGTGGCAGCTGCTGAGGGAACTGGGCCGCAGTGACCGGCAGGTCCATGAGCTGACCGGCCTGCTGGGCCGACCGCAGAACCTGGTCTCCTACCACCTGGGCAAGCTGCGATCGGCGGGACTCGTGTCGGCGCGGCGCAGCTCGGCGGACGGCCGCGATGCCTACTACACGGTCAATCTGCGGAGGTTCGGCGAGCTGCTAGCCGAGGCGGGGCGGGCGGCGCATCCAGGGCTGCAGCTCGGCCCGGGCGTTTCGAGCGCACCGCCGCCGCCGGGTCAGGTGGCGGTCAGGCTGCTGTTCCTGTGCACCGGTAACAGCGCTCGCTCGCAGCTAGCCGAGGCCCTGGCCGTCGCGCTCTCCGGCGGCCAGGTAGCGGCATGCAGCGCGGGCAGCCGCCCTAAGTCGCTGCATGCCAACGCCGTGCGCGTGCTGCGGGAACGGGGCATCGACCTGAGCGCTCACCGCTCGAAGCCGCTGAGCCTGTTCGCTGCGCAGCAGTTCGATTACGTGATCACGTTGTGCGACCGGGTCCGCGAGGTCTGCCCGGAGTTCCCCGGCCAGCCCGGTTACATTCACTGGAGCATCCCCGATCCAGCCGCCTCCGGGGCCGACGACGAGATCACCTACCCGGCCTTCCGGGAGACCGCGGCCGAGCTGGAGACGCGCCTGGGATACCTGCTCGCGGGTCTAGGTGCCCTGGCTGGCGCGGGGAGCCCATGAGCGGTCACGAAGACGCGGGCGAGACTACCCCGGCCAGCCCGGCCGAGACCCCGCCGGAGCCGCTGCGCGTATCCCTGGCCACGATCGCGGCCGAGTGGGGCCGCATCGGCTGTATCGGGTTCGGCGGCCCGCCGACCCACATCAAGCTGCTGCGCGACCTTTGCGTGCAGCGCCGGGGCTGGCTGGACGCCCGCGAGTTCGAGGACGCGATCGCGGTCTGCAACCTCCTGCCCGGACCGGCGTCGACCCAGCTGGCAATCTGGTGCGCGTGGCGGCTCCGCGGCCGTCTCGGGGCGCTGGCGGGGGGTGTCGCGTTCATCGTCCCCGGCTTGATCGTCATCCTGGCCCTGGCCGCGCTGTTCCTCGGCCAGTCCCCGCCGCTGTGGGTGCTCGGCGCGGGGGCCGGCGCCGGCGCCGCAGTCCCCGCCGTGGCCATCCATGCGGGCAGCGGGCTGGTGGGCGCCAGCTGGCAGCGCCGCAAGCGGACCGCCCGATGGCTGATCTTCCTGATCGCCGGCGCTACTGCCGCCGCGACCATCGGCGTCTGGCTGGTGCTGGTGCTCCTGGGCTGCGGGGCGATCGAGCTGGCCGCGCAACTCGCCGCCGAGGGCCGGGCAGACGCCAGGCTGCCCGCCCTGGTGACGGCCCCGATGGTGGCCGCGGGCGCGATCGGCAGCGGTGTCCTGCTATCGGTGGCATGGGTGGCGTTCAAGGTCGGTGCCCTGTCCTACGGCGGCGGGTTCGTCATCATCCCCCTGATGCAATCCGATGCGGTCAGCCACTACCACTGGATGACCGGCGGGCAGTTCCTCAATGCCGTCGCCCTCGGCCAGATAACTCCCGGCCCGGTCGTCCAGACTGTCGCCGTCGTCGGCTATGCCGCCGCTGGACTCGTCGGCGGCGTCCTCGCCTCGGTGGTGGCGTTCACTCCGTCTTTCGCATTCGTCCTGCTCGGCGCGCGCCGCTTCGACCAGATCCGCGGTGACCGCAGGGCCCGCGGCTTCCTCGACGGCGCCGGGCCCGCCGCCATCGGCGCCATCTTCGGCTCGGCCATCCCGCTCGCCCGCGCGCTCACCCATCCCTGGCAGTACGCGGTCCTGGGCGGCGCGCTGATCTTGCTCCTCCTGCTGCGCCGCGGCATCGTCCTCGCCCTGGCCTGCGCGGGCACGGCGGGAGTTATCGTCGCCTCGACGGTTAGCGCTGCCCTGCATTAGGCAGTCATGACATGTTCCTCATGTTCGACGGGCTCGCCGTCGACGTCGGCCAACAGTCTGTACGGTGAGCAGGCGGGCACCAGCGCGGCGTCGCGTGCGCCGGCAAGTCGCGGAGGACGGCGGATGCAATGCCGGGCATGACCAATGGCCTAAATGTTAACGATCCGATCGTGATCGCAGCGTTCCGGTCGGTGCTGCTGCACCAGGGCATCGCCGCCCTGCTGATCTTTGCTGTCCTGTCGGTGGCCTGGGTGGCGCTCCGCGAGTGGCGGCCGCCGGCGGGGCCAGTCGCCCCGGCCGAGGCGGCCGAGCCTGCGTGGCGCCAGGTGCTGCGGATCGGCTTCGGGCTGCTGTGGGTCTTCGACGGCTTCCTGCAGGCCCAGCCGGCCATGGCCGTCGGCCTTCCGTCGAAGGTCATTCAGCCCATAGCGGCGAGCTCACCACGGTGGGTGCAGCAACTGGTCAACTGGGCCGGGACCGCCTGGTCCTATCACCCGGTCCAGGCGGGCGCGTCCGCGGTGTGGATTCAGATCGGGATCGGCCTGTGGCTGCTGTTCGCGGCGCGTGGCCCGCTTTCCCGGCTGGCCGGGGTGGCCAGTGTCGGCTGGGGCCTGGTCGTGTGGACATTCGGCGAGTCTTTCGGCGGAATCCTCGCGCCTGGCCTGAACTGGCTGACCGGCGCTCCCGGCGCGGCCCTTCTCTACTGCGTGGCGGGCGCCCTGGTGGCGCTGCCCATCCGTTACTGGCGCAGTCCCTGGCTACCCAGGCTCTTCCTCGGCGGGACTGGGCTGTTCCTGGCGGGCATGGCGGTGCTCCAGGCCTGGCCCGGACGCGGGTTCTGGCAGGGGACGTTCCGGGGACGGCCGGGATCGCTGACCTCGATGGTCCAGTCGATGTCCACGACACCGCAGCCGAAAGCGCTGTCCGACCTGGTCTCCGGATTCGGCTCCCTCGTCCGTGCGCACGGTTTCGCGGTGAACCTGGTCGTCGTCGCGGGGCTGGCCGTTCTCGGCGTCGCGTTCGCCGTCGCCGCGTTGCCCGGCTTTCCCAGGTCGCGGCCGTGGCTCAGCCGCGCGGCGGTCATCGCGCTGGCGGTGTTGTGTCTGGCCGACTGGGTCCTGGCCCAGGACTTCGGCTTTTTCGGCGGGCTGGGAACCGACCCGAACAGCATGATCCCGATCGCGCTGCTGGCGATCGCCGCCTACCTCTGCCTGGTGGCAGTTCCCGGCACCGCCGAGGCGCCGGCCGGAGTGCCAGCCGAGGCGCCGGCCGGAGACCTCGTTCCCGCTGCCGCCCCGGAGCGGCAGCCGGAGCCGGAGGCGCACCCGGACTGGCGGTCGCGGATCAGGCCGGCGGCCCTGTCCCGGTCGTTCGCCGCGGTGGGCGTCCGCACCGTCCTGTCGGCCAGCGCGATCGGCGTCATCATCCTGGGCGCCGCCCCGATGGCGGCCGCCCAGGCCAGTCCCAGCGCCGCCCCGATCCTGGCCGAGGCCATCGACGGCTCGAGCGCGCCGCTCAGCTCCCCCGCCCCGGCCTTCGCGCTGACCGATCAGCACGGCAGGCACGTGACGCTCGCGAGCCTGCGCGGCAAGGCCGTGCTGCTGACCTTCCTCGATCCGGTGTGCGTGACCGACTGCCCGCTGGAGGCACAGGAGTTCCGGCAGGCCGGCATCCTGCTCGGCGCCGATAACAGCAGGGTCGAACTAGTCGCCGTTAATCTCAATCCGCTGTACAGCAGCACCGCTTACACGCAGGCGTTTGATCGTGAGGAGCAGCTCACCGGCGTGCGGGACTGGCTGTTCCTGACCGGTAGTCCTGCTCAGCTGCGGCCGGTGTGGCGGCAGTACGGGGTCGCGGCGGAGACGCTGCCGGCCGGCTCGATGCTCGGGCACAGCGACGTCGCCTTCGTCATCGGCCCCTCCGGTCACCTGCGCGAGGAACTGGACTTCGACCCGGGGCCCGGCACCGCCGCGACGGAGTCCTCGTTCGCCACGGAGCTCGCCACCGCCGCGCGGCAGGCGCTGGGCTCCCGGTGAAGGCCCGGCTTCCGGTGCAGGCTGGGCTTCCAGCCATCGCCATCGCTGTCCTGGCCGCAGGCTGCGGCAGCGTCACCGGCGGGCCAGCGGCCCCGGCCCGGCAGCCCGTGTCGCTGCCCCTGGCGACCTCGGTCGCCGCCGGCCAGGCGACCTGGGCCGTCGTCCCGATGGGCGCACCCTCAGGGGCAAACCTCTTCTGGCAGCTGTTCGAGCTCCCGGCGGGCGGCGCCAGCTGGACACTGGCGACCCCGCCCGATGTCGCGACGAACGGCGCCATCGCCATGGGCGTGCAGGCCGGCCAGTCGCTAGTGGCCGGGATCCATCCGAGCCTGCTCCTGGACTTCTCCCCCATCACCAGCACGCCCAACGGGGGCCGAACGTGGTCCACCGGCGCACCCAACCCGGGCCTGGCCAATGTGCCCGACGCCCTCGGTACCGCGCCACTCGGCAGTCAGCTGATCGCGCTGAATCGCAGTGGTAACGCCGAGCTAAGCCGCGGCGGGAACTCCAGCTGGACCACGCTGACCAGCACGAAGACCCTGGCCGCCATGCCCGCGGGACGGGCCTGCCAGTTGAGCGGGCTCACCGCCGCCGCGTTCGAGCCGTCGGGATCGCCGGTCCTGGCCGGTACCTGCGGCCGCCCCGGCGTGGCCGGGATCTTCGCCTATCAGGGCGGGACCTGGCACGCGGCCGGGCCGCCACTGCCGACGTCGCTGAGCGGGCGCACGACACAGGTTCTCCGGCTGACCCGGATCGGCGCCCGCCTCACCGCGGTGCTCCAGGCCGGCACCGGGCGTGCGGCCAGCCTGCTCACAGGGTGGACCACCGGCAGCCGGTGGACGGTGTCCGCGCCGCTGCGGCTCGCCGGCCGGTCCGTCGTGTCCAGTTCCTTCGGCAACGGCGGCGGCGCCGTCCTGGTGCTCAGCGGCGGACGCGGCGAGTCCCTGGCCGGGCCCGGAGCGCCATGGCAGCCGCTGCCCAAGCTGCCGCCGGGACGGACGGTCACGCTGGCCCTGCCGGCCGGCGGCGGCGTCGAAGCCCTCGCCACGAACCTCAGCGTCCTGACGGCCTGGCGGCTGCGCTCTGGCCAGAACGCCGGCGGCGCGACCTGGGTCAAGACGCAGCAGACCAAGGTGCCGATCCAGTACGGGTCATCAGGCTAGCCCCGGGCCTCGAACGCGGGTGCCTCGCACCCGCGCGGCGACCCCATCGCGGTGCTGGGTGCTGGGCTGCGGTGAGGGGCAGGCTCATACCCTGATGACGGTGGTGCGCTTCTCGCGCAGCACCGTGACGGCTCGCGGCCCTGAAGGGCCGCTGACTGCCGGGCTGGCTGGTATCTGGGGCTCACGGCCGGTCAGGGCCGCGATGGCCTTGCCGAGTTCGCCCGGGGTATAGCTGACTGTCTCGTCATCGCGGCTGACCTCGACCAGGCGAAGCAGCCAGCGGTGCTTGCGGCGGGTGAAGGTGAGGCTGAGGACGGCGTCGTCGCCGATGGTGATGAGAGCGGTGCCGCCCGTCATACTGATCTCGGGCGTGAGTTTCACCTTGGCCCGCAGGAAAGCCGCCCAATGGGCCACCATCGAGGGTGTCGCCGGTGCAGGGGTGCTTGGCGTGTCATCCGGCATGGAAGTCATCTCCAGTCAGCAGGGTCGCGGTCGCGTCATTCCGGGGGGGACGGTGCGAGCAAGATCGGGTGGTTCAGGTCGCCTGGCTCTCCCCGGACCCTGGCGCATCAAGCGAAAGAGCGGGCCGGCCAGGAAGGGCGGGCCGGGGCCTGGTCAGGCTGGCGTCAGGCTGCGATCCGGGTGCGGGCGCTCGCGGGCCGCCCCTCGCAGTGGCGGTGCACTGCGTTTTCCGCCGCTGCCGCTGGGTCACCGGTACTCCCGGCCGTCGGCGAGGGACATCTCAGCCCAGACGACCTTCAGGCCGGGGTTCACCCGCCTGAACCCCCAGCGGCTGCTCAGCGCCTCGATCACCGTGAACCCCCGGCCGCTCTCCGACTCAAAGCCCGCCGGGGACGGCCGGGGATCATCCGGGTTGCGGTCCCAGACCTCGATGATCAGGCGCTCGCGACTGGCCAGCAGGCGCAGGGCGACCGGGGCGCCTTGCCTGAGAGAAGCCTTGACGCCATTAGTCGCAAGCTCACTGACCAGCATCTCGGCGTCCTCAGCGACGTGGCTGAGCTGCCACTCCCAGAGCACGTTCCTGGTATGTCCCCGCGCGCACGAAACGGCGGTCGGCAGCGCGCCCAGCTCCAGGCACGACCACAGCGGCCAGCCTTCCGGCACAGTTCGCCAGTCGTCGGGCCGGATGACGGTACCGGCACTGGAGTCGTCATGCTCACGCCCGCCCATCGGGACCGGGCTCGGCGGGCAGGCGCTATCGGTGCCGGTACCCCTGGTCATGGGCCAGGTCAACATCGCGGTCAGGTCCCCTTTCAGCCGGAATGCCGGGCAGGTAACGGGATGTGGTGGAAGGCAGGACCGGCACCGGAGCCGCGCTCTCGAGACGGGCTGCGGCGGATTCGGGGGTATCCGCCATCCCGCCCGTCAGCTGGATCAGCTCGGGGAGTAAGTAGTCCGTGGCCAGGCGGGGAGCGCTCACTGTGCGTCCCGCCGGGTCGCCGCTCTGTGCGCGATGAGTTCCCCGGGCGTCGCGGCGGATCTGCGCTGCCGCCTGCCGGCGGCCGGATTCGTGGTCGCCTGGCTGTGTCATGGCCGGGTGCCGTCGTGCGACGGCCCGCAGCCACCTCGACGCCCGGCTTCCCCGAGTGTTCCGCCCTGGGTCGGGGGGTCAACCACGAAACATCCCTCCTTCGTGCGCCATCGACTCACCCGTCGGGTCTGGCTGGCCTGCGCTCTGCGGCCCGTGGTCACCGGGGGTGGCTCCCATGGTGATGGGACTCGCTGGCCGCTGCCAAGCGTCGTTTATGACGATGTGCAATATTGGCTATATTGCGCGGCGGTGACGTGGGCGGGATACTGCCGTGGTCACAGCAGGAGATTGGCAGATCTGGCAGGGGATGCTATGGACTACAGCCCGACCGTGCGTGGCCGGCGCCTGATGCGCGAGCTGACCCGCCTCCGCCACGCTCAGGGCATGTCCCTGGAGGTGGCGGCTCAGCGGCTGGACTTCAGCAAGAGCAAGCTCTACCGGCTCGAGAACGGCCGCAGCCGCATCACCCTTGATGACCTGGAGGACATGCTCGACCTGTACGCGACCAGGTCACCCCAGCGGGAGGCACTCGTCCAGCTCGGCCGCGACGCCCGGAAACGAGGCTGGTGGACCGCCTACAGCGACGTGTTCACCAGCTCCTACGTCGGGCTGGAATCCGAGGCGGCCACCATCAAGATCAATGCGCACCTCGTGCCGGGATTCCTGCAGACCCCGGACTACGCCCGCGCCACCATCGCGCGGACCGGGCCTTGGCTCGAAGCCAGCGACGTGGAGCGCCGCGTCGCGGCGCGCGCCGCCCGGCAGCAGGCCCTCCAGGCCCTGGAGAGCCCGCCGCAGATCCACGTCGTGCTCGACGAGGCCGTGCTGCACCGGCAGGTCGGCGGGGCCGAGGCGATGTCGAGGCAGCTCGCTGCCATCGCCGAGGCCAGCGCCGGGCCAGACATCACCATCCAGGTCCTTCCGTTCAGCGCCGGGGCCGCGGCCGGGCAGGACGGAGAGTTCGTCATCCTCAGCTTCCCCGACGCCGAAGACCCGCCCGTTGCCTACGTCGAGGGGCTGATGGGAGACATCTATCTAGAATCCGAGGAAGAACTCGACCGTTTCAGCCTGGCCTGGACAATCCTTGTCAGCCAGGCCCTCGGCCCGGGGGAATCCGCCGCCATGATCAGCATGCTCGCGAAGGAGTCCCGATGATCAGCCAGCAGAAACCCGCATCCGCCGACGTTCAGTGGCGCAAGTCCAGCTACAGCAACGCCAGCAACCAGTGCGTGGAAGTCGCCCGCATCGGCGGGGGCGTCGCGGTACGCGATTCCAAGAACCCCGGCGGTGGCCACCTGACGTTCAGCGCCGCGGGATGGGGGGCGTTCCTCGACGGCATCAGGCACGGGAGCTACGACCGGTAACCCTGCCAGGGCTCCTGCGAGCGGGATCACTTGACGAGCCCGGCGCATCTGAGTCGCGGTGCTCAACGGGGTCAGCGGGTGAGAGGCAGCGCCAGGACGAGCACGTCGAACAGCGGCGCGTCAGGCAGGTCCGGTCGTGTCTCCCCGGCCTTGCGCCAGCCCCACCTGAGGTAGGCGCGGTAGGCGGTCACGTTCGCTGGCCGCACGTACAGTTCCGCTCGCCGCTCGGTGCGTGCTGCGAGAAGCTCATCATGCAGAGCATGGGCGACCCCCTGGCCCGTCCACGCCTTGCGGACCATGATCTCGGCCAGCGCGAATATGCGATTCTCGGCAGGGAACCCGGGCTCTGTTCCTCCGGTTGTTTCTGTCCGCAGGTCAGCATCCCCAGCAGCGTCTTCGGGCCAGCCCCATGCCTGGCCGGCTGGCTCGGCGTCCGCATAGGCGAGCACAAGGTCGAGGGACGGGTGCCTGGTGTGAGCATCGAAGCGCCGCATGAATGCCTCGTGAGACGCGAAGGGATCACCCGATGCGATCGCGTCGGCATACGCATCGCGGTGAATGAGCGCGACGGTGCCGCAGGCAGAGCGGGCACCCCCGGCGTCATAGTGGCGGAACGTCAGATCCGGCACGCACGGTCCCTTCTGCCGCCGGCCTCACGCGCTGAGCTGCCGCTCAATCGCGTCGAAGCGCACGCAGAACTCCTCCGCAGCCGATTTCCCTGCCGCGATCCGGACTGGCCGCAGATAGTTCAGCGTCCGGATAGACGTGACTCCGCCCGAGAGCGCGGGAAGCACGTCCATTCCCTCGCTCACCGCGGCCGGCACATCACCGCACCCTGCCAGCGCGGCGGCGAGCTGAGCCTGACCGCAGGCCCGGTTGCGTCGCGACACATCCGGGGCGTCCAGGCTCTGCCGGTGGAACAGTGACGCAGTAGCCGGATCTCCCAGGTTCTGGTGCCCGGCCGCCTCCTGCGAAGCGATCTCGGACTCGTCGACGAACCTGATCCACCGCGGCTCCTCCGTGCCGGCAGCGCGATCCAGTTCCCGCCGCGCCGTGGCAATGGCCGAACGGAACGCGGGCTTGTCACCGAGCAGCGACGCGGCGCTCGCGCGCCGCAGGGCAATGAGTGCCTGGAGCCGCGGCAACGGCTCATGACGGGCCGCCTCGCCTGCCTGGTCGGCCAGCCGGAGGCCCTCGCGGGCGGGCCCTGTGCCCGCACCGGCACGCGCCACATGCGAGGAGAGCATCGAGGACTTCTCCAGGACATGCGCGCTCAGGACCGGGTCACCTGCGCTGCCTGCCAGGAACAATGCCTCGGAGTACATGCGCCGCGCCAGCGGGACACTTGCCGCGTCGAACGCGAGCCAGCCAGCGCAAACCGCGAGGTTCCCGGTCACGCCAAGCAGGTCACGGCCCACAGCCTCGGCATAATCAGACTCATCCAGCATCCGCCTGGCACGCTGCCACTGCCGCAGCGCCTGCCGGAGCAGGACTCCCCCGCCAACCACCTGATCCCGGCTGCCCAGGCTCTCCACGCAGGTCTTCAGGTACCCAACGTGGGAAGGAGTCACCCTGGACGGCACAGTCATCTCAGGCAGCATGGCAGCGGCGACAGCACCGGCCGCGAGGCCGCCGAAGCCGCGCCGGTCCACCTCCACGCCTGTCTCCTCCAGCACGCCGCCGGCGGCCAGCGAGGCACCTGCCAGCCAGGCCTCTGGCAGCGCCGCGTCAGTGCGGCCCAGTACCAGCGGCAGCAGCGCCTCGCGCGGCATGTCCACCGCGTCGGCGAACTGCAGCAGCGCCCGGACGTCGTAGAGGGTCTGGCGCTGGCCGCTCTCGAATAAGCTTAAACTGCTCTGCGCCCAGCCGATGATGTCGGCCAGCTGATGCTGGGACAGCCCGGCCGCAGCGCGGAACACCGCCACCACGGCAGGCAGGTCGACCCGGGCCAGCGCATCGCGCATCGGCGGCGAGTCCCATAGCCACGCCGGCGCCCCCTGCCCTAGCGGCGGAACGGTCCGCGCCGCCCGCATGCACGGCGCGCACAGCGGGTCGTGGTTGTAGCGGGACAACCGCGTCTTGTGGCACGCCGGGCACAGCGGCGCCTGAGCCATCATCAGCCTCCTCACCGGGAATGGCCAGGTTAAGCACGCAGGCAGGCCGCTCGCAATGCCAATGTGTCATCACTCCGCCACGCATCCCGATAGCACTCCGGAATTGAGCGGATCTCCCCGGTCAGGGATGCTGCGGGCATAGCGCGCTCTGCGCCCGGCGGCCACCCTGGTCCCGCCAGGCCCGAGTCGCGGGGCGGGCAGTCAGCGGCACACGACTCAGGAGGCTCACTGTGACGGGTGACACGCCCGCGCCACCAGCCGGCATCAATCCGACCGTCGCGACGGCGGCCCGGATGTATGACTTCTACCTCAGCGGTCACGACAACTTCGCCGCCGACCGGATCGCTGCCCTGCAGGTGATCGAGGCCGCACCAGACGTGCCGCGACTGGCCAAGGAGAACCGCAGGTTCCTCGGCCGCGCGGTCCGGTTCCTGGCCGGCGAGGCCGGGATCGGGCAGTTCCTGGACCTGGGCACCGGGCTGCCCACCCGCGGCAACGTCCACCAGGTCGCCCAGCAGGTGAACCCCGCCGCGCGGGTGGTCTACGCGGACAATGACCCGATGGTGCTGGCGCACTCGCGGGCGCTGAAGACCGGCAGGGGCACGGCAGTCATCCAGGCAGACCTGCGTGATCCGGCCACCATCCTGGGCCATCCGGACACCCGGCGGCTGATCGACTTCAGCCAGCCGCCGGCCATCTTGTTCGTCGCTGTGCTGCACTTCATCGCCGACGCTGACGCCCGTGCGGCGGTGGCCGCGTTCACTGGGGCCGCAGCGCCCGGCAGCTACCTCGTGCTGTCGCACGTGACCGGCGACCCGGAGCCGCGGGCTGCCGCGGTGGGCACGGCAGCGTACGCCAGCACCGCCAACCCGATCACCTTGCGGACCCGTGACCAGATCGTCGCGCTGTTCGCCGGTCTGCAGATCCTCGAACCTGGCCTGGTCCCCCTCCCGCGGTGGCGGCCCGACGAGCCCGATCCGGCCGACCCGGGGAAGGCATGGATCCTCGGCGGCGTCGCCCGGAAGCCCGCCTGATCATGTGCGCCACGTTCCGCCTCGCCCGAACCGGCAGGTCCGGGCGAGCCGGCCAGCTCTCGCGGTGCGCCCCGGACCCGCGGCCGCAGGTAAACCCGAAGCTGACGTGCCCGCCAGACGGCCGGCTTGTGAGGACCGGGTCCAGCGCAGCCACGGGGAGCATGAGCACTGTGACTGTCCGGCTCAGCACCAGCCGGCGCGAGGCCAGCCGCCCGCGACCACCGCGCACGCGCACCCCGGTCGTGGACCAGCACGCGACCTGGATCGCGGTCAACCCGATCCAGGGCTGCCCCAAGGCGTGCGCATACTGCTTCCTCAACGAACGAGGCCAGACCGCCGTGCGGCCCGAGTGCCTGGCCAGCCCCGCCAAGACGGGGGACCTGCTGGCCGTGCTGGCAGGCCGGCAGGTCCCGAACCCGGTCGTGCTCATCACCAAGTGCCTGATCCCCGACGACGCGATCGATGCGGTGACCACCGCGTGCGGGGCCGGCCTGCGGGTGATCGTGTACGTGAGCTATTCGGGCCTCGGGCGCGACATCGAGCGGGGCATCCGGCACGAGGACCTGAAAACCAACTTCCCCCGGTTAGCCCGGGCTGGCGTGCCCGTCGTGCGCTACTGGCGGTCCGCGTTCCCGGAGTCGGCGGCCACCGATGCTATGGAAGCCGTCCTGGACTGCGTGGCGTCGTATGCAATGTGCGGCTATCCGTTGTTCCACGCGAACTCCTGCGCCGTGGAAGCCGAGGTGCGGGACCGGCTCGCCGCCCGAGCCGAAGCACACGGCCGGAGCCTCGGCGCGGAACTGCGGGCAATGCTGGACGAGATGAAGCGAGAGGTTCCTAGCCGGTGAAATTTCGAACACCACCGCTCATCCTCGACGAAGATCCGGTCCAGACTATAAGCGTCGTGGCTGACGTCATTAACAACTGCAATCATGCCTGCACTTACTGCCATCCCATGGAGGACGGAAAATGGGGAGGTGAGCTGCTTTCCGCTGATCAGGTAGGCGATGTCCTTCGTGCAAGCGACGAGGCGGGAGTCCTTGAGATACTCCTCACTGGCGGAGAGATCACGATGCATCCAGAGTTCGACGGCATCATGGATCAGACCCGGGATCTTGAACGCACAGCGGTAGCCATGGTAACTAACGCAACGCTTATCAGCCCAGATGTGGTGAAGGCCATTCACAGCTCCAGCATCACCAGGATCTGCGTGAGCCTGGACGGGCCTGATGCGGCAATGCATGATTCCAGAAGGGGGCGCGGCAGGTTCGCGAAGGCCCTGGAGGGCCTTCATGTCCTTCAGGAAACCGGGAAGCCCGTTACCGTGATATCTGTCCTGGACAGGCGTACTTATCCGAGGATACTGGAACTCAGCTGGATTCTTGCCGGCCAGGGTCTTGCTGATCAGCACCACATGTGCGCGCCATCCTATTCCGGCTCGGCACGTCGCAGCTATGAAGAGTACGCACTAGCACTGCCTGATTACCATGAAGTGCAGGCGCTAGTTGATGGCTCATGCCAGGGCCTTCTGGGTGCGGGACTATATATCACGTTCAACTCGTTCTGGCCAGCCACTGGTGCGCACGGGGCATCGGAATGGCCGCGGACGCTGACGCTCAGCCAGGCCCGTGAGCGTACCAAGGATCTCTATGCGATCGTGCGCTCCAATGGCGACGTGCGCACGACCGCAGCCGCCTGGGGTCGTGAAACGATAGGTGACGCAGTCGTCGGCAACCTGGGAGAGGAACCTGCCGCTACCTTGCTGGGGCGCGCTGACAGCGCTTACCGGACCAGGGATATCCGCCAGCTCCCCCGAGAGGTAGAGGCAGGCAGCAAGTTCCAGGTAGGCAGCTATGCCGGAAGAGCGGCTGCTAATGCTCTCATGTCCATGAGGAGCACGCCGTTTGAGGAACTCGACCTGCCGGTGCCCACGCAGCCGGTTCGCCCGTTGAGTGAGCTTGACATGCTCGCTAACCCGTTCGGCGACATGGACATGGCGAACCTGGCACGGCAGATAGCGGCATCCCCTGAGCAATGGCGGCTAATCAGCCATGCGAGCGGCATCGAGGTAGCCTTCAACCGTGCGACATCCCACGTCACCCTCCTTAAGCCGGGAGAGACGGACGCACTGCTCCGTGAATATGCTGCGCATAGGTACAGCCAGACTGCCCAGGCGCGAGCCAGCCGAAGGTGAATGAAATATCGCATGGGTATTTAGGGGCGTGTACGTTTCCGAGGTGATTAGCATCAGAAGGGAGGCCGCCTGAAGTGATCAAGAAATACGCTGCGGGCACTTCGGGTGAATGCTCGGAGCTGCCGGGACGCTTCTCGGATGCTTCCGACGTGGAGGATCTTTATGCCCGGTTTTCTAAGAGATTCCCTCAGGTAAATGATGTCGCCAGCCGGGTCGCATGCCAGGATGCCGAGCCCGAGGCTCTTGTCAGGTTTATCGACCAGACCTACAGGATTGCCGACCCGTCGCTTGACGCCATCCCCCCGGAGACAGATACCGGCTACGACTCGTGGTGTCCGCGAGGTCGCGAAGCAGGCGCGAAGTACTGGGATCGCGTGCCCCTCAACGCCATGATCAATGCTGGATACTTTAACTGCCTATATGCCACCGCTCTGACCGCCCGCGCACTCGGCGGAATAGGATATGAGTTCTCACTCCTATTATGCCCTGTCGTGCCTACGCATCCCTATGTCAGGCTAGCGGGCACGCCTGACCGCCTCTTTTCGTTTAATCATGACGGACTGCGGCACTACCAGGGACAAGTTGAGATCAAGAATCGCCTCTATACTCCGGAATCGCTGATACCAGTCTCTGATTACGGGGCGCGAGATGGCATTTACGGCCTGTCTGTACCTGAGCACTTCTTCATACCCACAAGGCTGGTGCCCGCAGCTAGTAATGTCGAACGGGCTATCGGGGCCTTTGATGACCTGGCCGCGGGCCTGGACAGCTATCCACGGCTGGAGAGCATAGCGAGAGTAATCCGCCTGTCCATTATCCCCCGGCTCCGCTCGGGTCCGGTCCCCTTTACGAGGACAATAGAAGACATCGAGACGATGGCAACATGAACATCTTCCGTACTTGAGCACCGAGGCCCTATCTGACTCGACGATCTATTCCCTTGAGGAGAGAACTGGCTTATGCGGGTACTGGGTATTAACTGGCGATTCCACGATGCCTCAGCGGCGCTTGTCGATGGGGATGGGAGGGTGCTCGCGCTCGCCGAAGAGGAGCGCTACAGCCACGTTAAGCACGCGTGGAACACACTGCCCCTCGAGGCAGTCGCGTTCTGCCTGCGGACAGGGGGCATCTCCTGGAGAGAACTCGACGTGGTGGCAGTTGGCTGGGACCTGCGCCTGCTGCGTCCCTGGTCGGATGCCGACACAGACGAACTCTACGCGGAGATTTTCGGCGCAGGCGCGACTGGTCGTGACGCGCCCCGCCTTGAGTTCGTCGAGCACCATCTAGCTCATGCATGCTCGGCGTTCTACGCCTCGGGCTTCGCCGAAGGGGGGGTGCTTGTCGCAGACGGCACCGGCGAGTTCGCCGCTACGTCCATTTACGCAGCCCGGCATGGTGCCGGGCTGACGCGGCGACGGCACTGGTCCCGCGAGTACTCTCTCGGCACGATGTACGAGGCGGCCACCCGCCTGCTCGGGTTCGGCGGACTTGAAGCGGGCAAGACGATGGGACTGGCTCCCTACGGGATTGCTGACGACCACGTGGTACTCCCCTTCGGGGATGAGATCAGCACCGGCCCATGGGGCAACAAGATGCTTCTCGACCTGCCCCCTGACCCGTCCAACCCGCAGGTGAGAGAGGCGTGGACACGTTATCTCCGCGGCAGGTTCGGCGCGGTCACCAGAGGCCAGGGCGAACTTGACCGAGACCCGGTTGCGGTGCGCATCGCGGCGAGCGTGCAGCGCACGGTCGAGGAGGCGATGCGTGCCCTGCATGCGGAGACAGTCTCCCTGTCCGGATCACCCAATATCTGCCTGGCCGGCGGAGTCGCCCTCAATTGCGTCAGCAACGGCCGGCTGCCAGAACCCCTGTACATCCCCCCGTTTCCGCATGACGCGGGAGTGTCCCTAGGCGCCGCCTGGGCGATCTCGCCACCTGTCTGCCCGGTGCCGCTCGAATCGCCTTACCTGGGCGGCATGCTGGAGGCCGGCCCGCAGGTTGACCAGGCACGAGCTGATGGCCTGCACGTGGAGCCGTTCGTTCCCGAGGTAGCCACGGAACTCCTGCTCAAGGGTGCCATCGGGGCGGTGGCCGAGGGGCGGGCAGAGGCCGGCCCGAGGGCGCTCGGGCACCGGTCCATCATCGCGATTCCCCGCCCGGCAGACGTCCGTGACCGTATCAATGTGCTCAAAGGCCGGGAGCCCTGGCGTCCCCTGGCACCCGTTACCTTTCCGGAATACGCGCCGCGGCTGTGGCCCGACCAGGGGCGCCGGGCCCTCTACATGGTGGGCGCAGCAGCGGTTTCCGCGCACGGGCAAGAGGTAATGCCCGCAGTAACCCACGTGGACGCCACCACCCGGCCGCAGGTCCTGCCGTCCGGCGCAGCACCCGTAGTGGAGAGCATCCTCAGGCAACTGCAGGAGGCCGGCTTGCCCCCGGTAATGGTGAATACGTCGCTCAACGGGCGGGGCGAGCCCATCATCGACTCGGCCGCGCAGGCGATCGATGCCCTGAAATGTCTTGGCCTGGACTTCCTCATACTGGATGAGCACCTCATCCGTCCGCCACGCTGACCCAGTGTGCGCCCGCTGACCGGGCCGACGGGCGTACTGGCGGGTCAGATGCTCGCCGGGGTGGCGCGCACGGCGAGACCGATGACAGGCAGGCCGAGGCTGGCGGCGGCCCCGCAGGTCCTCCCCCTTAAGGCCCGCGTAGAGCGGAAAGCCAGCTAGCATCGCCAGCATCCTTGCCTGGTCAGTGAAGAGGTGCCGCGTCGTTGCCACGTATCGGGGTCGTCATCGTGACGATGGGAACTCGCCCGCAAGAGCTGGACGCCCTGCTGGAGTCGGTCGCGCAGCAGAGCGTTCCGGCGGCGCGCGTAGTGGTCGTCGGCAATGGAACACCGCTGGCCGGCGTGCCGAAGTGGGTGACCAGGGTGCCGCTGGAGGAGAACCTGGGATGCCCCGGCGGGCGCAACGTCGGACTGCAGCTGCTGCTGGAGTCGGGCGACGTTGATGTGGTCGTCGAGCTGGATGATGACGGGCTGCTGATCGCCGATGACGTGTTCGCGCGGGTGCAGCGGCTGTACGCAGCTGACCCCGGGCTGGGGATCGTGTCGTTCCGGGTGGTGGATGAGCAGGGGCGGACACTGCGGCGGCACGTTCCCCGGCTGCGGGCGGGTGATCCGCTGCGGCGCGGGCTGGTCACGGCGTTCCTGGGCGGCGGGCATGCCCTGTCGGCACGGATGCTGCGGCAGATCGGTGACTGGCCGGGGCACTTCTTCTTCGAGCACGAGGAGACTGACCTGGCGTGGCGGGCGCTGGACGCCGGGTGGGACATCCTGTACGAGCCGGACCTGGTGCTGCAGCACCCGAGGACGCTGCCCGACCGGCACGCGGTGCATTACCGGCTGACGGCGCGGAACCGGGTGTGGCTGGCCCGGCGGCGGCTGCCGGCCGTGCTGGTGCCGGCGTACCTGGCGGTGTGGATCGCGATCACCCTGGCCAGGACGCACTCGGCCGCCGCCTTGCGAGCGTGGGCCGCAGGGTTCTGGGAGGGCATCCGCACGCCATGCGGGCCACGCCAGCCGATGCGGTGGCGAACCGCGTGGCGAATGACCAGGCTCGGACGACCGCCGGTGATCTGACCGGTCTGGATGGTAACTCGCGTGCCTCTAACCACTGCGCGACTCGCGACGCGGGGAACCGGTTGCCGCTCGTCCTGCCGTAAGCGTTCCCGTCATCGTTGAATCGTTCCCGCTGGCTAGCGCCCCAGACCCGACCCGACCTCAGAAGACTCCTGACAAGCCCACATCCTAAGTGTGTGGTTATGACTTGCACGGGGGACTATGCCTGCATTATCAGCTAGTTTCCAGGCTCGCTACTGGGCGCGCTCTGGGCGCGAGTCGCCCCCGCGACCTAGCACTTAGCTATGGGGGCCCGAGTATGAGACTGAGTACGCGGCGATCCGCTCGGTCGCGGCGAAGCTGGGGATCTCGACCGCAGGGACCTTGGGAAGTGGGTCCGCCAGGCCGGGGGCGACGCCGGGCAGCGAAGCGATTGCTTAGCACCAGGTTCAGCCACTGGGCCATGCGACGGCGCGGCTATTCGGTGATCTTTGTGAGAAACAGCCAGGCGCTGGCAATGCCGCCGGTCAGCGCGACCAGCACAGGCACGATCAACACGTAAAGCCCGCCATGTACTCCGAGCACCAGCAGGACGCCGGAGACGAGCAGCAAGATCGAAACGATCGTGGTGGGCGTGATCACCTCGAGAGTCTTCCTGATCGCCTGCGTACTCGCGTCAGCCTTCGCACGGCGGTCCAGGACGAACAGGCCACCTCCAGCGATCACGGCAAGTGCGGTCAGTTCGGCGCCGAGGGCTTCGGTGGCCTGTCCGGGAATGGCGATCAAGATCGCGGTCAAGAGAACCGTCCCGAACAGACTCAGTGTTTGCGCGGCCCGGTTTCTGAGCTCCTGGGAGCGAGCGATGAAGTCGATCCTGATGGAGACCGCGACAAACAGCAGGCCGAGCAGCGAGGCGGCGAGTTTGGTCAGAGAACTGCCACTGCCGGTTTGCCCGTGGCGGCGCGACGGGCGAGGAGTGAGGTCCCGGTGATCGCGACGGTGATCGCGGTGACGATGTAGAGAACGATGATGATCAGGTTGCCGGTGATGCCGTAGGAGCCGAAGTAGACGATGT
>Ga0209839_10000145_pt1 | contig 34194 bp, 30 predicted proteins | sample OrgsoiDNA2013050_FD_185800 | JGI IMG/M metagenome (GOLD analysis project Ga0209839, IMG submission 185800) | Permafrost soil microbial communities from the Arctic, to analyse light accelerated degradation of dissolved organic matter (DOM) -... | ecosystem: Environmental > Terrestrial > Soil >... | reverse complement strand
CGCGAGCTGCTGGCCACGGGCGAGAAGGTGCGCAAGCGCACCGTCGAGACCCGCGATGAACTCACTGCTCAGGAGGAGCAGATCGCCCGGCTCGCCCGCGAGGGACTCTCCAACCCGGAGATCGGCGCCCGGCTGTTCATCAGTCCCCGCACAGTCGAATGGCACCTGCGCAAGGTCTTCGCCAAGCTCGGCATCAGCTCACGCATGGGCCTCCACGACGCTCTGCCGAGCAGAGGCGGCGAAGCCGCGCCGACGTAGCACGCGCCGGATCAGCTGCGCGACGCGTCGGTCGCGTGCTGCTGAGCGGGGCACGGGGGCCAGCCCGCGCGGCGCTGGGCCGTCGGGGCGATCTCAGGACAGAGTTCGCGCCTTAGCGCTCCTCCGCGCGATCGCGGGTTTGCCTTCCCATCGCCGTGTTCGCCCCGGCTGGCCTCACATCTGAACAACGACAAAATGTGCACAAAACTACTGCCCGTAGTCGCGTCGCTCGCCCTCGATCGTCGACCGCATCGCCTCGATTGCCCACCGGTCACCCGCCGGCGGGCGCTACGGCGGGGGCCTTCCGGTTGGTGTGCCGCTCGGTCGACAGGATCCGGTAGGTGAAGGCGAAGACGATCGGTGCGGTGAGGCCGGTCAGCAGCGCAATCATCCATGGACTGCGGGTGTCGGTTCCCGCGCCGGCGACGTGCCCAAGCACGAGGAGATAGACGACGATTGTGAAGCGGTGCATGAACCGCCACCTCTTCACGCCGATCCTCCGGCGGGCATAGAAGCTGAGTCCGAGGATCGCGGCTAGCCAGCCCGCGATGATGCCGATCCCGGTGAACAGCGGCCGATAGCCGAGAGCGAACGGCACGGTGATCCCGACCAGCCCCGGACGCAGGTAGGTGTCGAGCAGCAACAGTCCCGCGTGCGCGACGATCAGCGCCAGCGTCACCAGTGTCGCTGACTCGTGAAGGTGCCTGAGCTTCGGCGACAGGCCGGGACGGCGCATCAGTCGCCCCGACATCGCCAGACCCATCGCGACCGATATCGCGAGCAGGATCATCGCGCTGATACCGAACGCGCGGCTGGCGAACCAGAACGCCTGGTGGAGCGGATCGCCCGTCATTACGCGGTGCGGCGACCGGCGACGGAAGGTTCGGAAACGGCATGCACGTTTGCGAACGAAGGTTTGGCGGCGAGCATCCCCGCCGTCACAGCCGGGCCGGCGCGGAGGGCATCGTGCTGCTGACCAGCAGCCTCACGGTCGTGCCGAGCGACTGGAAACGTGCGCGTGTTCGGTGTGGGCATCGTCACGAGGTCCGAGTCGTGACCGGCGTGAGCGTCGCGGCCTGAGGACCGCCGGTGGCTGTCGCGGTGTTCAGCGTGTGCGTGGCGCTCACCGTTGTGGGGTGGTGGCTGAGAGCGTTGATGTAGAGGAACGAGAAGGGAAGCCAGGTGGCGGCGATCGCCGCGATTCCGAGGCTCAGCACAGTGCGATAGAGCGACGGGCGCCGCCGAGCGGCTTGCGTCGGAGTTTTTTGGGGGTTGTTTTCGTCCATGGCTTTCGGGTCTAGTCGTGGGGTGGGCTGAGACGAGCTGCTTCGGTCTCGAGGCAGATCTTCGTTATCGGCGGTGAGACGCCGGTAAGACCGCGGTCAGCGTTCGCTTGCTCGCATCGGCCCTCGCCCCGGCCCGCGGCCGCGACCCGGCGCGCCAGCTCCTCGACGCGGCCTGGGCGATAGGCACCACGACGAAGGCTGGGGTGGTGGACGAGCCGACAATGGCGATCTGGCGTGATCTCATAAAAAGCCTCCAGAAGGATTTGCTGCGCCGCACGCGGAGACGCCGTGAACTGCCACTCACCACGCTGAACGCGCCAGTCAAGCGCACGGTTAGAAACGGTTTAGAAGGCCCTTACCAGCCTGATGCCGAGCCAAGTCGTGCTTACAGTGGACCTGAGATGCGGATCCTGGTAGTCGAAGACGAGCGCACGCTGGCCAGCTTCATCGAGCAGAGCCTGCGCGCGGAGGGCCACGCGGTCACCGTCTGCTGCGACGGACCCAGCGGCGAGGCGGCGGCGCTAACCGGCGACTACGCCCTGGTCCTACTCGACCTGACGCTGCCCGGAAGGGATGGCCTGGAGGTGCTCGGGTCAATCCGCGCGCGACTTCCGGAGCTGCCGGTGATCGTGCTCACCGCGCGGGCGGCGATCGAGCAGAAGGTGCAGGGCCTCGACCGCGGCGCAAACGATTATATGACCAAGCCGTTCTCCTTCGAGGAGCTCCTCGCCCGAGTCCGGGCCCAGCTGCGCGCTCCCGCTCAGCGCGAGGCCTCGGTGCTGGATGCGGCGGACATCGCCATGGATCTGCGCACCCGGCGGGTACGTCGCGACGGGCGTGAGGTGGCGCTGACCGCGCGCGAGTTCGAGTTGCTCGAGTATCTGATGCGCCATCCCGACCAGGTCCTCTCTCGTGAGCAGATCCTCAACGCCGTCTGGGGCTTTGACTTCGATCCGGGTACGAAGGTGCTGGAGGTCTACGTCGGCTATCTGCGCCGGAAGCTCGGGGACGCTGCCGAGAGCGACCCGATCGAGACGGTGCGCAACGTCGGCTACCGGCTGCGCGTGCCCCGTGACTAGGAGACTGCCGCACGGTGGATTGAGAGCCCAGCTCACACTGGCGATCGCGTTGGTCACGTTGCTTGCGGTCGGCGCCAGCTTCCTGGCGCTCTACCGAGCGACCGGCTCGCGGCTGCGCGGAGAGCTCGACAGCCAGCTCCAGACACAGGCCGCCGAGTGGCGTCAGTTCAGCGCCGGCGCCCGACTGAGCACGCCGGCCGCGGTGCACCGAACCGCGATGAAGTTCATTGCCGGACAGGGCTACCACGCCGAATCGCAGGTCGTCGCGGTCGAGGTCGACGGCGGTCAGACGGTCGGCAACGACTCCGAGCTGCTCGCACGTGAGCAGAGTCGCGGTGCGGCCGGGGGCCTGCTCCGCTCTCCCCTCGGGCTGGCCACCGCGTCAGTCGCCGATGCCGGAAGCATGCTGGTGCTGGCCCAGCCGATCTACTCCGGGCGGCGTCGGGTCGGAACGTTTCGCGTCGCCGATCCGCTGAGCTCGGTGAAGCAGGCCCAGTCCAGTCTCCTGCGCAGCTTCGCGTTGGTCGGGACGCTCGCCCTACTTCTGGCGATCGCTGCGGGCGTGGGTCTGGCCAGCCTGATCGCCGCGCCATTGCGACGGATCGCTCGAGTTGCCGTGGGGGTCGACGCCGGTGATCTGTCACTGCGCTCGGGGCCGCTCGCTGCGCGCGGCGAGGTCGGGGCGCTCTCAGAGGCCTTCGACCACATGCTCGACCGACTCGAGCGAGCGTTCAAGCGCCAACGCGACTTCGTCTCAGACGCCTCCCATGAATTACGCACGCCGCTGACGGTGTTACGCGCCCAGGTCGAGCTGCTCGATCGCGAAGCCGACGAGCACCGCCGACATGAGGCGACGGCGACGCTGCTGCGGCGAATCGACGAGCTTGACCGACTCGTGGGCGACATGCTGACCCTGGCCGGCGCCGAGGCCGGCCAGCTGGTCGAGCCACGGCCGATCGACGTGGGCGAGTTCTTCGAGGACCTGCGACGCGATCTGCCGCTGTTCGGCGAACGCGATTTCCAGGTGCGGGCGGTCGCGGGCACGCTGGTAGCCGATCGCGACCGCCTGACCCAGGTGATCCGCAACCTCGTGCGCAACGCAGTCGCCCAAACCGACCCGAGGGGCAAGGTCACGGTGGCCGGGCGCGCGCGTGCTGACCGGCTCGAGATCTCGGTGACCGATAGCGGGGCGGGGATCCCACCTGATCAGCTCGAGCAGATCTTCGAACGCTTCAGCCGGCTCGACCAGGGCCGCTCACGCGACCGCGGGGGCAGCGGGCTCGGCCTGGCGATCGCCCGCGCGATCACCGAGGCCCACGGCGGAAGCATTCGCGCGGAGTCCGAGCCGGGCCAGGGCGCAACCTTTCGCATCGAGCTTCCGGGTTACCGGGCCCACGGCCGGCTCACCTCTGATGCGACTTCAAGCCGATCGAGCCGATGATCTCGGTGTGCCGCCTCGGGCCGCCGGCGCCGTTCCTCATCCCTGCCGGGAGTACGCTCCGCGCCCAGCATTCGCACCACCATGAGGTAGGCGATCGGCGCCAGCGGAGCCACGACCACGGCGCGCAGCCACGGCGACGCTCCGTCCGAACCCGCTCCGAGTGCATGGACGGCCGACAGCAGCCAGACCAGCACGGTCGCTCGATGGAGCGCTCGCCATCTGCGAGCGCCGATCCGCCGACGCAAGTAGAAGCTGGGACCGAGCAGCACGGCCAGGTAGCCGGCAATGATGCCGATGCCCGTGAAGCCGGGCCGGTAGCTGAGCGCAAAGGGGACCGTGATCCCGCGCCAGCCCGGTTTGAGCCAGTTGTCGCCGAGCAGGGCAAGTCCGTGCACGCCGATCGCAGCCAGTCCCGTCAGCGCCATGTGCTCGTGCAGGCGCGCGCCAGCGCGTTTGAGACTGGGACGCCGAAGCACCTTGGCGGCCATCGCCAGCCCGATCACCACCGAGAGGGAGATCAGCACGAGCGCGACGATGCCCGACGCACGGCTCACCAGCCACCAGATCATCTGTAGCGGCTGGCCGCTGCTCATCGTTGGCACGGCTCACGACTCGACGGAATGCTGAGGCGCCCGACGACGCTGCCGATCGCCTCGACCTCGCCGCTGTCGTGAACGATCAAGCCGCCGTGCTCAGCAAGCACACGGCGCGCGCCCGCCGGGCCGAGCAGCAGCGCCATCTTCGACAGTGTTTCTGCCTCGAGTGCGCTGTCGCCGAGCGCGGTGGCCCCGATCAGGCCGGACCACACCGGCGATCCGGTGCTCGGATCGAGCAGATGATGCGCGAATGACCCATCGCCGCGGCGCCAGATGCGGACATTAAGACCTGAGGTGGCGATGCCGCCTCGTTCGACCTCGATCGAGCCGATCGACTCGCCGGTCAGCGGATGCTCGATCGCGATCGCGTACGGCTGGAACTGTGCGCCGATCCCGCCGACGGCGATGTCGCCACCGCAGTCCACGACGAACCGGGTGTAGCGCGCGAGGCGGAACGCGACGGCGTCCGCACACAGTCCCTTTCCGGTCCCGCCGGTGTCGATCATCACCCCCGGCGGACGGGCGACCGTGCCCGCCCGATCGTCGACGATGATCTGGCTCCAGCGCGCGGACGGATCGGGGCGAGCCGCGCGTCGCGCCGGCGCGTGAGCGAGGGCCTCCGGCAGCGAGGCCGACTCGACACCGTCGAGCGAGTGGTCGTATCCGCTCTGCTCCAGCGCGCGCACGAGCGTCGGATCGACAAGACCGCCGCTGCGCTCCGCCGCCCACTGGCCGGCGCGGACCGCCGCGCGTAGCAGCGGCGGCGCGTCGACGATCGTGCTCGGGTTGCGGTTGAGCGCCGATAGATCACTGTCGGACCGAAACCGCGACAGACGGGCCCCAAAAGCCAACACGAACGCGCGCTCACGATCGGCGGCCTGCGGCGGCGGGGGAGCGCTCCTCACCAACCGCTCGCCGATCAGCAGCCGCACGTCGCAGCCCATCGCCTGGAACGAGTCATCGAGCTCGACGGTCATCCCGAACTCCGCGTCGCCGGCGCTGTGACTGGGCCGGCGCTCGCGCCCGAGCTGGACACCGACTGGCTGACCGAGGTGCCCGCAGGTCCGCTGCCGCCGGTGAGCGTCTCGACCACCGTCGTGCGGTAGATCTTGCGAACCACAAGGACCGGGCGAGACGCTCCGTGGCTCGCCGCCCCCCGCAGCTGGCCGGCGAGGAGAGCGAGCACGACAAGGAAGGCGGCGAGGCTGAACAGCGCGACCGTCAGACGGTCAAGCCCCGGTACGGCGGGACGGCGACCCGAGCGACGTCGGGTCGCCGTCGCGCTCGGTGCAGTGGTCAGGGCGGGCTCAGTCGCCATGGTCGGCGTGGTCTCCCTTTTCGCCGCCGCCGGCCGCCCCGCCGCTGGTGCGGGTCGTGACCGGTTTGCCGGCCGCCCCTGATCCGGCCGCGGAAGATCCCGAGGACGTATGGGAGGCGCTGGTGCGGGTCGTTACCGGCTTGCCGGCTGTCCCTGATCCGCCCGCGGGCGGCGTCGAGGATGATCCGTGCGAGGCGCTGGTGCGCGTCGTGACCGGAGCGCCGGGCGAGGTGACCGCGCTGCCGGCGGACCCGGCCGAGGCGGCGCCTGAGGCACTGGTGCGGGTCGTCACCGCCGAGCTACCCGCGGTGCCGGACGCTCCGGCGGGGTGAGAGCGGCTGGCCCCGGTTCGCACCGACCTCACGTTGCCCGAGGTGGAGCCGGCAGCGGTGCCCGGACGGCCGTGCCGCCCGGCGGCTTGTCCAGCACCCTGGTGGCGAACGATGTGGATCGTCTTGCGGATCACCTGGGTCCTCACTTCAGCTGGATTGCGCGACGCAACCGTCGTCACCGGATGCGGCGAGGGTCGTAGCGAGAAGCCGGCCAGGCCGGCGGCCAGGACCGCCGCCAACGATCCGAGTATCCGACCGTGTGTCTTGCGCATCTTCAGAGCTCCTCCGGTTGGGGGTCGGACGCCACTGTGCCGAGCCCAGCCTCAGCGGTTCTCCAACCGCCGGCAAAGCTTTGGCAAAGCCGAACACGTTTCTTAGCCGCAGCCAGGGATCTCTTTACCCGCGGCGACCACGCTCGGGGCCATGACAACCTCAAGTAACGGAAGGCGGTCGCTCGGCGACGGGATCGTGATCGCCGGCGGCGGATTGGCCGGACAGCGATGCGCCGAGGCGCTCCGGCGCGGAGGCCATGAAGGACCGATCAGAGTCGTGTGCTCGGAGCCCCACCGCCCCTATGACCGCCCGCCGCTGTCGAAGGCGGCGCTGATCGACGCCACGCGTGATGCCGGGCTCGCCTACCGCGGCGCGGATTGGTACGCCGAGCAATCGGTCGACCTGCTGCTCGGCGTCAGCGCCACCGGCCTACAGACGGCCGAACGCCGGGTGCGACTCTCAGACGGAGCCAGCCTGCGCTACCAGCAACTGCTGATCGCGACCGGAGGCCGTCCGCGAACTCTGCCGGTGCTCTCCGGCTACGACAACGTTTCGGTGCTTCGCACGATCGACGACGCGCAGGTCCTGCGGGCCGTGCTCGCGGCGGGCCGCAGGCTGGCGGTGATCGGTGCCGGGTTCATCGGGCTCGAGATTGCCGCAACCGCCCGCAAGCTGGGGGTCGAGGTGACGATCATCGAAGCTGGCCCCTGCCCTTTGGCGGGGATCGTCGGTCCCGAGATGGGCAAGTGGTTCGGGCAACTGCACGCCGACGAAGGCGTCAACGTGCTCACTGACGTGACGGTCGACCGACTCGACAGCAACGGATCGATCCGCGCGTTGCGCCTCTCGGATGGCGTCGCCGTCGCAGTCGATCACGTGGTCGTGGGCGTCGGCATCGAGCCTGACGTGGCCTGGCTGGCCGGCAGCGGGCTCGACCTGTCCGCGGGCGTACCGGTCGACCCGCACGGGCGCACGGCGATCGAGCGGCTGTTCGCCGCCGGCGACGCGGCGGCGACGTTCGACGAGAGCTCCGGTCGTCATGTCCCTGGATCGCACTGGGAGGCAGCGGGGCGCCAGGGCGCTCGCGTCGCCCGCGTGATGCTCGGGCTCAACCCTGGAACGGCTCCGTTGACGAGCTTCTGGACCGATCAGTACGGCCTGAGGATCCAGTACCTCGGACGGCGGCGCCCCGGAGACGATCTCCAGATCGACGGCGACCCGCGCAGTCGCAACTTCACCGCCACCTTCTCCCGTGCCGGGCGTGCAGTCGCCGCGCTGCTCGTCGACCGGCCCCGTTTCCTCCCTGCGGCTCGCAACCTGATCGAGAAAGGAACGCCATGACCTATTCAGTACAAGTGGACGAACGCGCCTGCGCGGCGCACGGCGATTGCGTCGACGTGGCGCCCGAAGTGTTCGCGCTCGACGATGTCGCGCGGGTGATCGGCACCGGGCCCGAAACACTGCTGATGGAGGCCGCGGAGGCATGTCCAAGCGCTGCGATCCGGATCATCGATCAGCGCACCAACGAGCAGGTCTACCCCTGAGTTACAGAGGGGCCGCCGCAACGGCGGCCCCTCTGTCAGTCGTCCCGCTGCGGGCGCGGACGGCCTGACGTAGCGCCCGAATCGTCCTGGTGATCGCTACCGGACAGGCTCGGCGAGCCGCCTCCGAACGACGACTGACCGCCCGCGTGGGCGCCGGGGAGGACGCTGGGTGCGACCGGATCGGGCGCCGACTGTACCGCCGGGAGGGCGCCCGACGCCGCTGGTGGCGCGGCCGCTCGAGCAGGCAAGGCGGCGCTGCGGGGCGTCGAGCTCGTGACAGCTGTGTTGGGAAAACTCGGGAGACGCCCGCGAGTCGTCGACGGGCGTCCCTCGGGATGCGGCGGCGCAAGTCCGTGGATCATCGACAGCGGCTCGGACGACAGCCCGATGCGCTGCCCGGCGAGCTGGCTGATCGACCAGGTCAGCGCCGCGGTGACCGCGATCCCCAGCAGCGCCACCGCCGCCGATAGGACTCCTCTCCTAGTGAGAGCCATGGCTCGGCAGGGTAGGCTCCGGACGGTTAAGCGCGGGCAAAGCGGCGATCCTCAACCCGTTCAGGTCGTCGTCGGGCTCGAGGGTGATGATCGCCACGGTTCCGCCCCCGGCCCGGTCCTCAAGGGTGACATCACCGCCCCACTCGCGGGCCAACTCGCGCGCTATCGGCAGCCCCAACCCATCGCCGGGCGGCCCGTACCGACCCGCGCGACCCCGGTGGAAGCGCTCGAACACCAATTCGCGTTCGTCCGCCGTGATCCCGGGGCCACGGTCCCGGACTTCGAGCTGGCCACGGGCGCAGGCTACCGTCACCTTGGATCCGCAAGGCGAGTAGGCGAGAGCGTTCTCCAGCAGCGCGTCGAGCGCCCGCTCCAGGTCGGCGCGCGCGGCCCATACCGTTCCGGCCTCGTCGTCGCGCCGGCGCTCGAGCGTGATCGCGCGATCGGAGGCGTGCGGCCGCCAGCGCTGCAAACCGTCGGCCACGAGGTCGCCGAGCTCCACCCGGGACCCGGCGAGCCGGCGCTTGCCGGCGCGACTCAGCCGCAACAGCTCATCGACGGTATGAGACAGGCGATCGACCTCGCGGATCGCCGCGTCGAGCTCTGCGGCACCGGGATCCGACGCGAGCGCCTTGGCCTCCTCGAGACGGAGTCGCAGTCCCGTGAGCGGCGTTCGCAGCTGATGCGAGGCGTCCGCGACAAAGTCCTGCTGTGCGTCGAGGAGGCGCGCAATCCGATCGGTCATCTCGTTGAACGAGCTCGATAGCGACCGCTGCTCGAGACTCCCCTCGACCGTCGCGCGGGCACGCAGGTCGCCCTGCGCCACCCGACGCGCCACCGCTTCGAGTCTCCGCAGCGGCCGGGCGATCTGGGCCGCCAGCAGTCCTCCCGCCAACAGGCCGAGCGCGAGCACGATCAGACCGATCAGCCCGATCGCCAGTTCGACCTGAAGCACCGCCTGATGCACCGCGGCAACGCTCTGGCTCACCCGGACCGCGCCCGCCACGCGCCCGTCGCGGATGATCGGGACCGCCGTTGCCAGGATCTGCTGATCGAGAGTCCTCGAGGCTCGTTGGACCTGCACCGGACGACCATCGAGCGCAGTTTCGATCTCCGGCCGGCTCTCGTAGCTGGTCCCGAGCTCGGTCGGTCCGGCGCTGTCGGCGAGCACGTGACCGGTCGCGTTGACGATCACCAGACGACCCCGGACCGACGCCGCGGCAGTCCGGACGAGCGTTCCAAGCTCTGTGCGGCTGGCCGTGCCCAGGAGGTCCGCGGCGGTCGCCGCCACCAGGTCGGCCTGGGCCTGGGCCTGCGTGCGCACCTCCGCATTCACGCGCGCGCTCAGGTTCAAGGCCAGCGGGACCCCGAACGCGACGATCGCCAGCAGCAGGACATACGCCACGGCACCCAGCAGTCTGGCCCGCAGGGTTATCGCGTCGGCTCCAGCGCCTTGGTCAGACAGAAGCCAACGCCTCGCACGGTGCGGATATATGCCAGCTCACCGGGACTATCGCCGAGCTTGCGGCGCAGCCAGCCGATGTGGACGTCGAGCGTCTTGGTCGAGCCGAACCAGTTGATGTCCCAGACATCGGACATCAGCGACTCCCGCGTGACCACGCGGCCGGCGTCGCGCGCCAGCCGCACGAGCAGGTCGAACTCCTTACGCGTCAGCTCGAGCTCCTCCGCCCCGCGCCAGGCGCGGCGCGAACTCGGGTCGATGGTCAGATCTTGCACCGTCAGCTGATCATCCACCGCAGACGTCGCTCGGCTGCGGCGCAGGACCGCGCGAATCCTCGCGATCACCTCGCCGGTGGCAAACGGCTTGACAACATAGTCGTCGGCACCCAGTTCCAGCCCGACGACTCGGTCGGTGACCGTGCCGCTGGCCGTGACCATGATGATCGGAACGCTGGAGTCGCGGCGGATCTGCCGGCAGACGTCGCGTCCGTCGATATCGGGGAGCGCAAGATCGAGCAGGATCACGTCGGGGTCACGGGACGTCGCCAGCGAGATCGCCTCGTTGCCCGTCAGAGCGACCGCGGTGCGAAACCCGGCGCGCTGCAGCGCGCGCTCGAACGGCTCGGCAATCGACCGCTCGTCCTCGATCAGCAGCACCAACGGGCCGCGAGCGTCGGCTCCATAGCGATCGTTTCCGAAGTCTTGATACATGCGCCCGTCCCGATTGGGGGATCGCATCAGTCTCAGCGGGCTAGGTAAGAGCCAGGTTCGACCCCGTTGAGAATCTCCACATCATCCGAGCGCACCGCACTCTGACGCGATGAGAATGCCCTCATGAAGGGGTCGCTCACAGACGACGATCCAAACGGCGCTTAGGATCGATGCCGTGTCGGTCGAAGCTCCGCCCGCCGGGCAACGCCCCAGTCTGGCGCAACCCCCTCGCGCTCCGGCGACGCCGATTGGGTCATCGAACTCGTTCCGCCACGTTCGATCCGATCGAGCCGTACCGGCGTGATCACCCAGCGTTCGATGATGCTCGCTATCTGGCTGACAACGGCGATCGTCCTTGCGTTCGCATTGGGGTTCGCCGGTTGCGCGATCGAGCACGGTGACCGCGGATCGCTGAGAACCAGCCAGTCCAGCTCGCTGACAACATCAAGGCCGCCTGCCCCAGCGAGCGCGACATATGCCCACGCTACGCGTCGCGGATCGCGTCGGCCCCGGTTCGCAGTCGGGCTGCGGGTGTTTACGTTCATCGACTACAGCCGGCTCGTCAACGTTCCGGGAGTCGGGCTCGTGCCGCGTACGCTGGTGACTGTGGTGCGATACCCGGCCGCCGGCTCGCCAACGCGTGTGGACGTTGTCGGTGCGCCACCGGCAAGCGCCGCCGGACCGTTTCCGCTTCTCGTCTTTGGTCACGGGTTCGCGGTCACTCCTGCCGTTTATGCTCCGCTCCTGCGAGCCTGGGCGCGTGCCGGTTACATCGTGGCGGCGCCGGTGTTCCCACTCGAGAACGCTAACGCCCCCGGCGGTCCCAACGAGTCCGATCTCGTCAATCAGCCGGGTGACATGAGCCTTGTCATCTCACGCATGCTCGCGGTGAGCGCTCATTCCAATAGTGCTTTCGCGCGCCTGATCAACCGGCGCGCGATCGCGGTGGCCGGCCAGTCCGACGGCGGCGAGACAGCGCTCGCGGTCGCCTACGACCGGTCGCTTCTGGATCCCCGCGTTCGCGCCGCGGTGATCCTCTCCGGCGCCGAGATTCCGGGAGTGGGCCGGTTCGACTTTCCCGCTCCGAGCCCACCGCTGCTGGCGACCCAGGGTACTGCGGATGTGGTCAATCTTCCGAGCCGTACGAATGCCTTCTTCGACATCGCGCCGGCTCCGAAATACCTGCTGACACTGCTCGGGGCGCCGCACCTGGGCCCGTACACCGATGAGCAACCGCAGCTCGGGATCGTCGAGCGGGTCACGATCGCGTTTCTCGACCGCTACCTGAAGCACATCGCGAGCGCAGGCAATCAGCTGATGGCAGCCGGCGATGTGCCGGGCGTTTCGGTTCTGCACGCCGACCGGTGAGTCAGCGGGTGCGCATCGCCAAGAACAACCGCTGGGGTTCAACGTCCCGGCGTCCCCGGCAATCGAATCCAATCGCCGGGACACGGCTACCGCTTATGTGTGCGCGCGCCAGTTTGTAGCTTGCGGCTCTCGGTGCGTTCGCGGGCGGATTTCACCGGGCGCTGCTGGGCGAGTCCGATGCGCTAGCTACTCGCCTGTCGCCCGTTTCCGAGCGTGAGCAATATTGCGCTCGAGGGCGGGAGTGTCAGCTCATATCGACCGGAGGAGCCGTCGACGGTCGTCGTCTTCGGCTTGCCGAGCCTCCCGGTCTGCGTCGCGGTGCCGAAACTCTGACCGCCGAGGGTTACGCCGTGTGTTGCGGCGAGGTTGGGCGCCACAAGCCGCTCAACGGTGGCCACCCGCCCGGTCCCCGCAGGGCGCAACAGCGCGATGCGAGCCGCTGAACCGCCTTGGTTGATCAGGACCACGCGGACGGTCCGGTTCGCAGCCAGCGTTGCCCAGAGCTTGACCTCGCGCCCGGCCGAGCCCACGAGCGGTAGAAGTCGGGAACCGGGGGGAGCGGCCTGCGCGAACATCAACAGGCCGTAGTACTCGGGATACACCCGCGCGGTCCAGTGCCCGCCGCGGTGATTGAAGGCAAACGGTTGGTAGCGAGCTCCGGGGAGCGTGTGCACGTTAACCCCATCCACGCCCACCCGCGCCAACTCAAACAGCGTGTCCAACATCCACAATGCCGACGCAAACGTGTTGCTCACGCCGCGCGTCCCGCCACATGCGACAGAGTTGATTTCGTCCACGCGGAACCGTAGACCTCGGGAGTGCGCGACCGCGACGAACGGGGCGACCGAGTCTGCGAGGCCGACCGAAGCGTGGTGGCTCAACAGGTTGACAATCGTCGGATATTGAGACGACCCCCGGCGGGCGAAGCAGCTCAGCGGATAGCGATGGAACGTCACGAGCCCGAGCCCGGGCTCCGCCGCGAGGGACCGACGCAGCCCTGACATCCATGCCACGTTGCCGAACGCTGGGCCTGCAACGGTCGCCTGCGGCAGCGCCTGCCCGACGTGCGAGACCTGTCTGAGGAAGATCCCGAGGTCATAGGTCGGCGGCCGCGCGCTCACAATATGACCGCTCGCGTCGGGGTGCCGGGGAAAATGGCTGTAGACGTCCGGCTCATTGCCGATCTCAAGCGCTGCCACCGAGGAGCGTCCGATTCCCGTGAGCAACGCTCGAGCCTCGGTCGCGGCGAGCGCCGGACGGTTGATCGCGAGATTCACACCGAGGACGAGCCGGGCGCCGAGATCCCGCGCCAGCGCCCGGGTCGTCCTGAGCCATGCCGCCGTCAACCTGTAGCTCACTCCCGCGGGGGGCATCACTCCGCGCACGGGCCACCACGTGCGGTCCGAGCTGTTACCACCAATCCGCAGCGACGGGCTCTGGCGCGGGGCAAGATTGCGGATCAGTTGGACGAGCACCGGGTTGATGGCGGCGGCGTCGGGTCCCGTATACGCCCGCACGGCCGGGAACTCGAACGACAAGCCGACGAAGCCTGCGCGAATCGAAGCGTCCGCGGACGCCGGCGCCGTGAGCGAAAAACCCGGCACCGGGGGGGCGCCACGCGACTCACCGGCATCCTCCCAGGCCACCGAGCCCAGCACCAGAACGATGGCAACCGCGGCCGTGACGCGATGTCCGCGTCCTCGCGAGCGCTTCACCGAGCCCCCGTCCGATCGTCCGCCGCACCGATCCAACGAGGGGAATATGCCCCGAAACCTGAGTTGCCGAAGCGGCCGATGGTTCTGTTCCAGAGAGTCATGGCAAGCGGTGGCGACCACCGGCGGAGTGATCGACGTGACGCACGCTGACCGCCCGCCGTAACCATTGGCTAAGCGAAGCGTGAGACGTTCCTTCGGCGACGGTCCGGGCTCGCTCGGGTGGGCCTTGTGTTCCAAGAAGTCATCGACCTCGCCGTCATCCTCAACGCCCTGCGCGCGCTGCGAGGCTGACGGAAGCGCCCCGCACTTGGGCCGGGAAACGGGCGGTAATAGGTGGAGTCTCACCGGCCGCTTAATTAGCGAACTCTCACCGAGCGGTTAGCCGCACCTAGGTCCAGAGCCGCAGACTGCGGGCTGTACGAATAGCACCGCCCGGCTCTCCGAGCGGTGGCCGCCCACCCCGTTGCACCCAAACGCACCAATGCCTCCCGCTAACAATGTCCGCGATCGTGGTCTCGCTCTCATCTCATGTGTCAACCGCTGGCTGATTGTCTGCGCGGTCACGGTCTCGGGCCTCGTCTCGCTGGTCGCGGCGCACGCCTTTCACAGCCGCACGCTGAGCGCGAGCAGCGCGTCCGCTGGAGCGAGCAGCCCGCTCCAGCCATCGCAGTCCGCAACCGGCGGCGGCAGCGGCGGCAGCTTGCAGCAGCCGGCGCAGGCGCCAGCGTCGGCGTCGCCTGCGCCGAGCGCGCCCGTCGTGTCCGGCGGGTCGTGAGGGCGGGAGAGTCTCCCGGCGCACCATGATCGCTACTGCCGCAACCAGCCCGAGCGCATTCTGGTATTTGACGCGAGGGACGGGCACGGTCGCCTTGATCCTGCTGACGCTGAGCGTCGCGCTCGGCGTCGCCAATGTTCGACGGGTGCGTACGGATGCCGTACCTCGCTTCGTCCTCGACGCTGTGCACCGCAACGCGTCCTTGTTGGCGCTGGCGTTCCTGGTCATCCACGTCGCGACGTCGTTCCTCGACGGCTTCGCGCCGATCCGGCTGATCGATGTGATCGTCCCGTTTCGCGCGGCCTATCGTCCGCTGTGGCTCGGGTTCGGAGCTGTTGGGTTCGATCTGCTGGTCGCAGTCGCTCTTACCAGTGTGCTGCGCCGACGACTTGGCTATCGGGCGTGGCGGGCAACACATTGGGCCGCGTACGCCTGCTGGCCGGTTGCCGTGCTGCACGGCCTTGGCACCGGCAGCGACACCAAGATGGCCTGGATGCTCGCAGTCACCGGCGGCTGTGTGATCGTCATGATCGTCGCGGTGGTGGCTCGTGCGACGGCGGGCTGGCCGGCCAACGCCGGCGCTCGAGTGACCGCCCTGATCGCCTCGGCAGTGGTCCCGCTCGGACTGCTCGTGTGGCTGCCGGGCGGTCCGCTCGCCGCGGGCTGGGCCGCACGTGCAGGCACACCCAAGGCGTTACTCGCGTCGACGGCGGCGGCGGCCTCCGGTGCCGCGCGAGAAGGCGCCAGCACGACGCGCGCCGCCGGCAGTAGAGCCGGTGCGCCACCCGCGTTCACTGCGCAAGTGAGCGGGACCATGCGCGAGGGAGAGCTCGCCAGCGGACTCTTCGAGGTCGACATCTCGATCACGGCGAATGGTCAGAACCTGAGCGCGACCGCTATCCGCATCATGGGCCAGCCGCTTCGGGGTGGCGGCGTCGCGATGACCACGAGCAACGTGACACTCGGCACGGGATCGCACCCAACCCTGTATCGAGGCAGGGTGACCGCGCTAACCGGCACGAACATCGAGGCCAGAGTGAGGAACGTCAACGGAGCTGTGATCACCTTGCTCGCGCGACTGCAGATCAATCCGGGTACTGGCGCCGCGAGCGGGACGTTGAACGCGATCCCAGGGAGATGAGTGATGACGACGGCCAAGCGTGATTCTTCCTACAACCATGTTCTGTGCCCGCGCGCGCCCGGGCAACAGGCGAGGTGACACATAGATCTCGGCCGCAGCTCAAGTTTGCGCCGCTGAGCACCACATGATCTTCGGTTCCGTCCCGCATTGGGTTGGCCGAGTCGCACTCGCCGTTGCTGCCGTGACGACCTTGGGCTGTTCGGGCCATGCTCCGCCGCACGCGGCATCGTATCGCTTCCCGCTCGTCGTCTCCACGGACCGCGGCGCCGTGCAGGGCGTGATCGGCGCTGATGGCCTCGTTGCTGACTTTCTTGGTATGGCCTACGCGGCGCCCCCAGTCCGGACGCTTCGCTGGCGGCCTCCGCAGCCGGTGGTGCCCTGGAAAGGCGTTCGTGCGGCTGAGCATTACGGCAAGCTGTGTGCGCAGCCGTCCAGCGGCGACGGCGCGCGGTCGATCAACGAGGACTGCCTGTATATCAACGTGCAACGTCCTGCTATGGGCGATTCGCGGCAGCGTTTGCCCGTATATGTCTACATCCATGGCGGCGGTTTGACCACCGGGGACGGCAGTTACTTCAACATGGAGAGGATCGTGCGCGAGACCGGCGTTATTGGTGTGACGTTCAACTACCGGCTCGGCGTGTTCGGTTTTCTAGCTCACCCGGGACTTACCGCCGAGGAGCGAGACTCGGGCAATTACGGCTTTCTGGATCAGCAGGCGGCCCTGCGCTGGCTCCATCGTAACATCGCGGCCTTTGGGGGTGACCCGTCGCGCGTGACGATCGGCGGGGAGTCCGCGGGCGCCTGGTCTGTGTGCGCTCATCTCGTCTCACCGGGCTCCCGCGGGCTATTCGCGCAGGCCATCATCCAGAGCGGCTCCTGTGAAACCGAAACACCGGATCAGGCTGACGCCATTGGCAACGGGTTCGCTGCTAGTGCCGGCTGTTCCGACGCCACGCTTGCCAAAGCGGTCACTTGCCTTCGTGCGATCCCAGCCGGCGATCTGGTGAACGACGAGAGCAACCTGGACTTCACGTCTCTGCTGGTGCGAGGAACTCGCGCTCTTCCTGAAGACCCCGCTAGCGCCATTCGCAGCGGCGATTTCTCACACGTTCCGGTTCTGATCGGCGGGACTCTCGACGAAGGCCGCACATTCACGAGCAGCAACATCGGCTGGACGCAAAGCGATTACGAGGACTGGGTCCAAACGGTCTTTGGCACGAACGCTAGCGCGGTGCTCACACACTACCCGTGGCCGACATCGGCCGACCAATTCACTCCCGCCTATCTCACCGGAGCGATTATCGCCGACGCGGGGATCATCGGGCCGGCGAACCCTCCCATCGAAGGAGGCATCGGCGGCTGTGGGACTCAGACGCTCATGAAGGCCGTTGCGCGCTACACCAAGGTGTATGCCTACGAGTGGGCTCCACGCGCCGGTCCGGGCATCCTGCAGAGCCCTGGTTATGCAAACGGAGCTGGTCACGCGAGCGAACTCGCCTACCTCTGGCCCAACTTCGAACAGAATGGCGTCCGGATCTCGTCGCGGTTCGACCCCAGCGAGCGGCAGCTCTCCGACCAGATCGTCCAGTACTGGGGGGCCTTCGTGAACGTCGGGGCGCCGGCCGTTGCAGGTCAGCCGTCATGGCCGCCGCACACCGCGGGTTCAGCTGTGCAGCTTTCACTGCGCCCCCAAGCTCACAGCCGGTTGCTCGACGACGCCACCATCTCCAAGGAGCATCAGTGCTCCTTCTGGAACACGCTGACCGAACACTGACCCGGGATCCCCTCGCGCTGCCCTCCGGGAGGGCCGAGAGGTTCGTCCTCGGTGCTGGCGGGAGCCGGGCGCGTCGAACCAAGCCGAACCCGATGACCAAACTCGTGAGCACATTCTCATGCCTCATTGCTCCCCCGTTGATGCGAGCAGCGTGATACTGCGCGCCGTGACGAGCGCGACATGCCGCCGTTCTTTCTTGTGCCTACGTCGGGCACCGCCACCGGTTTCGTGTCCGGCAACGGGCTTCAACCGTTGATCGTCGAGCCGGCGCTACTCGGGCCGCCGCGATCGTCGCTCGGCCTGTTGATGCGCCGTCACCGATGGGTCATCACCGGGTTCGGCCTGGTGGTGGCGTCGATGATACTGCTGCTGTGGGCGCGGACCCGACCGGGATATGACCCCTACGGGTGGTTGGTGTGGGGGTATCAGACGCTTCATCTGACGCTTGATCTCGGCGGCGCGCCGTCGTGGAAGCCGCTGCCCTACCTGTTCACGGTTCCCTACGCCCTCGCTGGCCACTACGAGCTGTGGCTCTGGCTGATCACCGCGGTTGCCGTCTCGTTGGCTGGCAGCGTCTTCGCCGGGCGGATCGCCTATAGGGTCACCAGCAGCAGATCAGCGGAGTTGCGGAGCTCGAAGCCGCTCGGTCGCTATGCGCCGGTCGTCGCCGCGATGTTCGCTGGGGTCGGGCTATTGGGGCTCGAGGACTATATGCACTACATCCTCAGTGCGCAGTCCGACCCGATGATCGTCACCTTTTGCCTGGCCGGCATCGACATGTACCTGTGCGGGCGCCACCGCTGGGCGTTCGCGTTCGGCGTGCTTGCCTCGCTCGGCCGTCCCGAGGTGTGGCCGTTCCTCGCGCTGTACTCGATCTGGGCGTGGTTCAAGGTCCCATCGATGCGAGCGATGCTGTGCGGCGGGATCGCGCTGGTTGCATTCATGTGGTTCGGCGTCCCCTGGATCACGAATGGCCGACCGGACATCGCCGGCCAACTGGCCTTGCGGTCCCCGCGCGAGCTTCACCAGAACAAGGTGAGTGGCACGATCGGTCGCTTCACGGGCTTGCAGGACCTGCCCGTCTGGATCGCCGCCCTCGGTACGGCTGCCCTCGCGGTGCTGCGCCGCAACCGTCTCGTCCTCGCGCTCGCTGGAAGCGTGGTGCTATGGGTGATGATCGAGATCGCGTTCGCGTTCCACGGCTTCCCGGCGCTGCCGCGCTACATGTTCGAGGCGGGCGGGGTGGTCGCGGTGCTCGCCGGTATCGGGGTCGGGTGGGTCCTGACCGACCTGCCGCAGCTGCGGCGGAGCCTTCCGTGGTGGTCGGGAATCCCGGTCGTCATGGTCCTGATCGTGAGCCTCATTCCGGGCGCGCTGGCGCGGATACGGGCCGAGCGCGTGGACCTGCGCCACGAACGCGGCCGCAACGACCAGATCGCGCTGCTTCAGACGACGATCGATAGGCTCGGGAGCTACCGGCACATACGCGACTGCGGAGAGCCGGTGACGATCGTCGAGTATGCAAGCGCGCTGGCTTGGCTGACGCATCTCGACGTCGGTTCCGTGGGATACATCCCGAACCGGGAGTTGCGACAGAAGCACCCGATCGTGCTGCTCCTCCCCGTGCCGGCGGGCGGGTGGACGGTGCGGCCGTGGCACTCTCAACCTCGGCAGCGGAAGGCGTGCTCGGACCTCCACGCCGCCTACGTGCTCACAAAACAGAACCCGGCCGGCGCGCTGATTCACGGCTGATACAGCCCCAACGTCTGAACCGGCTCCGCGTCGTGGACCGACGACCGTCGCCGATGAGACTTCTCTCAGGCGAGCCGCGAGGTTCCGCAGGAGGAACGGAGACTGCCGCGAAACCGTCGATGACCGCTCGCCGAGTGACGTTCCCTTTCGCCGAGCGACGTCAACCCACGTGTACACCAGCGAGATCACTCTGCGCCGAGATCGTCGCCGGCCGCTGCCGCCGCGCCTGAACCCGTGGCGTCGCGCCCGGAGGATCGTCACGATCACGCTGTGCCTGTGTCTGGTGCCAACGTTGTTCTCGTACCTCGCCACGGTCACCGGACCGTCGAACTCGAGTCTCGCGATTCGCTCGTTCGAATGGCTGCGTGACCACGGCGGGGCAGGGTTGGCGGTCGAAGCCGAGGACATTTACTACTCGCTGAACGCGCCGTCGACTGGTGGGCCCGGGCTGCGGAAGCTGCCGCTGAGACAACGAGCCGGGGTGACCGCGAGTGTCCATCCGCCTGAGGTCGCGCCCGTCGTCCATCCGGCGTTGCCCGGCGAAGGCGTGTGGGTCCCGAGCGAGACCTGGACCGGGTCGAGCTCGCCGGTGCAGATCGCCCAGTTCCGCAGCGACCCGAACTACCCCACGATGGTCGGCGGTGTCGCCTGGATCGATACGGCGCGGACCAGGATCGCGCTTAACCCTGGCCGTCTCGAGCCGTCGGTGGACCTGCCCCGCGGAGCGATGGAGGTCCCGCCGGCACTGCGCCCACGACTGCTCGCGACGTTCAACAGCGCATTCAAGCTGCAGGATTCCGGGGGCGGATTCGCGCTCGGCGGGCAGACGTACGCACCGATGAAGCCTGGAATGGCGACGCTGATCGGGTACGCAAACGGCCGAGTAGATATCCAGGCATGGCCGGGCGGACCCGACACTCCGCCCGGCGTCGAGTTCGCACGCCAGAACCTGCCGCTGATCGTGCAGGGCGGGCAGCCGAATCCCAATCTCTCCGACGGACCGCAGTGGGGAGTGACCGTCGGCAACGCGATCCGCGTCTGGCGTTCAGGGATCGGAGTCGACGCGAGCGGGAACCTGATTTATGCTGCTGCGGACAACCAGACCGTCGGCTCGCTCGCGCAGATCCTGATTCGTGCCGGCGCGGTTCGCGCGATGCAGCTCGACATCAACTCGTTCTGGGTGAGCTTCATCACCTACGCACAGCCCGACGCGGGATCGCCAAGCAAACTGCTACCCAACATGACGCGCAGCACGCAGCGTTACCTGACCCCAGACGACCGCGACTTCTTCGCGATCTACGCCCGCTGACTCACCGGGTCGGTGTGCTCACGCAGACACGATGCTCAAGCGCGGTGTAGCTGCGACCGCACTGCTCGGGACGGCTTGCGCTTTCTTTGCGGGTTGCGGCGGGTCGGTAGACCGGACCGCTACCTCCGCTCGGGCTGCGCCCGCTGCGCGTTCGAGACGGGCGGACCCACGCGCGGGCTCAGGCTCGACGGTCAACGCGCGGGCGGCCCGCGAGCCACCGCCGGCTCCGCACCTAGCTGTGCTGGCCGCGGCCGCGAACTCTGCTGGCGCAGCCTTCGCACCCGTGGTGCGATGGCACGGGCATACGGCAGTCTGGATCGCCAGGCTGAATTCTGGTCTGACCGTCCTGTCGTTCGACCAGCGACTTGTCCGGCTCACGCTTCATTCAGGCACCGTCGACGCGGGTGGCTCTGGCTGGCCCTATGGACCGGCAATTGTCGGACGCGAGCGCCGTCAGCTGGTCGCGGCATTCAACGGCGGGTTCAAGCTATCGGTCGGCGCCGGCGGCTTCATGTCGGGAGGTCGCATTGCCGCGCCCCTGCGTGACGGTCTCGGCTCAATCGTCACCTATGCGAACGGGCAAACCGCCATTGGCGCCTGGAACACCGAAGTACCACGACGACGGCTCGCGATTCAGTCGGTTCGCCAGAACCTCACGCTCCTGATCGATCACGGCCGCCTCGCGTCGACGATCGACTGCCACTCCTGCTGGGGCGCCACCGTCGGAGGAGCAGCGGACGTCGCGAGGTCCGCGCTCGGTATCACGGCCGATGGACACCTCATCTGGGCAGCAGGACAAGGCCTATCCGTCGCGGCGCTCGGGGACGCTCTGCTGCAGGCGAATGTGGTACGCGCCGTCGAACTGGACATTAACCCCGATTGGGTCGCCGGCTACCTCTACCCTCATGCCGGCGGCCAGCGAGTCGGCGTAATCCCAATCGTGCCGAGCCAGACCGGTGTGGCCGGTTTTTTCCTCCAGCCCTACAGTCGCGACTTCTTCTCCATCCTCACGCGCTAAGCACACCCTGACCGATGAGCCGATCCGGCGACCGGACGGCTGCCAAAGAAACGTCTCATGGTTCGCTTAGCGAACGGTTAGACGAGAGGGCGATAATGCGCGGGCGATTCCCCCGAGGCGTCAGCGACGCCCATCCGGCACGCCTCCGTGGACAACAAATCAATAGCGCGCCGCAAAACGCCGCCTCATCGATCACGCGAACGCACTCCCACGTGTCCGGTCGTCGGACGGGATTCTCTCTGATCTGAGATGAGCGTGGGCGGGTCCGTGGGTGCGACGGCGGAGGGGGGTCCGTTCGAGCTGACAACCCCAGCGGTGAGCGCGTGCAGCTCGCCGTCGGCGCGATGCGGCTGGCTCGGGTTGGGCGGCCTGCTGATGACCGGTCTCGCGATCTCCCTCTCGGCCGCGCATACCGACTTGCTGCTGCCGGCATCTGTACGACCAGTGCCCAGCTGGCTCGCGGGCCCGTTTGGCGGCACCGGGATCGATCTCGGACTCGGCGGGCTGATTGCCGTCCTAGCGTTGATGTTCGTCTCATACACGCTCGTGATCCGGACCGCTGACCGGCTCTCGTGGCGAGCGGTGCTGATCAGCATCGCGGCTCTGCACGCGCTGATGCTGCTCGCGCCACCGTTGCTTTCGACCGACATTTTCAGCTACGGAGCGTACGGCCACATGGGCGCGCTGTACGGGGCGAACCCCTATCTGCTTGGGCCCAGCGCCATCGCGCTGGATCCTTTATACCGGCTCGTCGGCGCTCAATGGGTAACCACCCCGACGGCCTACGGCCCAGTATTCACCGCGCTGAGCTATCTACTTGCCCCTCTCGACATCGCCGCGAACGTGCTCGTGTACAGGGCGATTGCCGCGATCTCGAGCCTCGTGATCGTCGTCGTGGTCTGGAACGCGGCGCGTCTGCGCGGCTTGGACCCGGTCAAATCCGTGGCGCTCGTGGGGCTCAACCCGGTGATCGTCGTGTACGGAGTCGGGGGCGGGCACAACGACCTGCTGATGCTCGCCATCTTGGTCACCGGGGCGTACGCGCTGCTCCAACAACGGCGGCGCGCCGGCGGAGCGTTGATCGTGGCCGCCGCAGCGGTCAAGCTGACCGCGGGGCTACTCCTGCCGTTCGCTCTCGCGGGAAGCGACGGCCACGGGGACGGTGTTCGCGGCCGTCGTGGCATCCTCATCGGCGCTGGCCTCGCGGCCGCGTTGATCGCCGCCCCAGGGCTCGCAATGTTCGGTACGGGCCCCGTGCACCTGGTCGACACGCTGCAGACGATTCAGAACCACGGCGGTGCGAACAGCATTCCGGGATTCATCTCAACCCGGCTCGGGCTCGGAGAACCCAGCATTGCCACGAGACTCGTGCTGGCCGCGGGGTTCGCGATCAGCTGTCTGTGGTTGCTGCGTCGCGTCTGGATGGGCGAGCTCGATTGGATTACGGGAGCCGGCTGGGCGACGGTTGCGCTGTTGATCACGACCGGATTCCTGCTTCCGTGGTACGTGGCCTGGCTGTTGCCGTTGGCGGCGCTCAGCTCTGACCGCCGCCTTTCGCTCGCCGCAATCCTAATGACCGGTATCGGGCTCACATCTCTGTGAGATGGTGGCATTCTCTAGTTGGGGAGCCGCACTTCTCGCGTGGGATCCCGGCGCATACCGAAGCCTTTGGTAGGAGCGGCGAGTGGCGGATTCAGACGTCAAGGGAGTCTATTTCCCGCTTGCTTTGTCGTACAGCCCGAGCACGACGTCGTACCACTGGGGTGAAGTCTCCTGGTAGCCCGGGCAGCATGGGGGCCCGCCGACGTCGCTGATCCCAATCTCGATGTGTGGGCCGGTCGAGATGCCGACGCTTCCGCAGCCCACGTCTGCGATCGGCTCGCCGGGCCTCACAACCGCGCCCACCGGGACGAGTGCCGGGGCGGCGTGACCGTAGTAGATGTACCGACCCTCATACGGACCGCTCGCAACTTTGAGCACCGGCGCGTCGGGTCCGAAGCCGTCGATTCCCTCCTGCACGATCGTGCCCGCGGTCATCGCGACTTCGGTGACCTGTGAACCGCAGTCGGCGTTGACGGTGGGGATGTCGACCCCTTGGTCGAGGCTCCAATCGCTCGAGGGTTGTACGGTTGAGAGAGGCCGAAGCGGGAACACCAACGAGTTTGATGCCCCCGCGGTCGGGGCACTTGGCGTCTTGAGTACGCCGAGCTTCCCGGGCTTCCTGACAGCCGCCAGTAGCTTCGCTGCTGTTCGGCGCCCAACGCTCCCGCTGGCCGGCCAAAGACGGTACGCACGCTGAAAGCGCGTCACCGCCCGTTGGGTCTGAAGCCCGAAGTACCCAGTCTCCGGAAGCGAGTAGCCGATATCGGTCAACCACGTTTGCAGCGTCCTGATGTCCGCTCCGGACCCTCCCCTCCTAAGCGTTCGAGTGAAGATCGACGATGAGGGGCGAGCAATCACGATCCCGGGGGGACCCGTCGGCGTCACGAGTCCAGCTCCGCCCGAGTAGGCCGAGGCGTTCCCCGCCGTCCCCAGCAGACCCGCGGCGAGCATCGCGGTAACTATGAACGGGTGGCGCATTGCCCGACCATGATCTGCGGTAGATGCTCCAGCGCGTCCAGGGACTCGGCCTTGTCGATCATTTGAGGAACAAAACAGCTGACAGCCGACACGCAAGACCTCCGCGGTGGCGGGATCATGTCTGGGCCTACGGAGTTAGCTGACGGGCTCGCGCTTGCTGCTCAAGCGCTTCTCGCGGACCACCGCAAGACTCGCCCCAAGAAAACTTGGGTCCTCCGCTCCCCGGGGCATTGATCCGGGAACTCGGCGCGCATGAACCTACCAGACGAGGGTGGCATTGCGAAATGTTCACTTATAAATGAGAGGAATCTCACAGGGCGGGAGTGCACCTCTTATGTCTATGGCGCCGGGTTACGAGGCCTGGAGTAGCGACATCATCGCCGGCGCGCTCGACGGGCCTACCGGAGACCCGCCGGAATCGGCGAACCCGATCTCAAGGTGGGGACCGGTGGAGATCCCCACGATCCCGTATCCAACCTGGGAGATCACCTCGCCGGCGCTCACGTGCGCTCCAACCGGAGTCCAGTTGCCCGGTCCAGCGTGGCCATAGTAGACATAGCCGTAACCCGACAGCGGGGTGTCACAGTGCAACACCGGGGCCGAGGGTCCGAAGCCGCCAATCCCGTGTAGGACCACCGTACCTGAGCACACGGCGAGCTCGGGGGTGCCTCCGGGCGCCGAGATGTCAACGCCGTCATCAAGTGACCAAGTACTTGGCGGCGACGCGTCACCCCGGGGCAACGGAAAGGCGAAGCCCGCGCCGCTCGTGACTGGTGAAGAGCCAACCGGATGGCCGCCGGCGCCGGTGCCCTGCGCGGCTCGCGTGGCCTGATCCGCCCGAAATGCCGAGAGTCGGCGCTGGAGCACGGCGACCTGGTTGCGGGCAGTAGCCAGCTGTCCAGCCGCGCCGTTGCGCGATCGCGCGACGGCGATCTGCCGATCGACCAGGAGGAGCTTGGCGCCGTATACGCGGTTTCGCTCATTGAGCACCTGGGTCGTGAGGGCCTGGGCCCGCGCCTCCAGACCACCGAGCCGGGTGGCCTGAGCTGCAACCCAGCGTCTGGCTGCTCGGACACCACCGACAACGAGCTTGTCCTGGTCTCGGATCCGTTGCGCGAACGAGATACGCTCGAGGAGATTCTGAAAGCCAGTCGCCTCCAATACCACGCTGACAACGTCCGGGCGAGCGGCTTCGTATGCGCCCACCATTTGCTGCGCGAGCACTGATTCGGCCCTGGTTTCAAACGCCTCCAGTGCAACCAGGCGGACTCGAGCCGCGATGAGCTGCCGGCGAACGCTCAGCAGTTGCGCGAGTTTGTGATCAAGCTCGGCCTGGATCCCGGTGATCTGACTCTGCAACGCCGAGATCCGCGTCCCGAGGTCCCGCAGACGGCTGGTCGCGGCGCCGACCCTACCGGACAGGGCTGCGACGCGACCTTGGCCGGCGCCGATCTGCTGCTGCAGTTGGCCACTACTTTCCGCGATCGCCGGCGGCGAGCCAGCACCAAGACAAGCGACAGTTACACACGCCAGCAGCAACGCCAAGGTGAAGCCGACGAGGCGCACGGATGACCCTTGCTGGCTCAGCATCATACTCCGGATCTATCTGAATATCGCCGCCGGGCGCCATGACCATCGTGTGCGTTCTTCGGCTCGCGTCAAGCCACATTAACACGGAGGCCCTCGGTCATCTCAGGAGAGCCGCTCTTGCACGAAAACGTGCGACAGCAAAGAAACACCAGCCGGCCGCGAGCGAGCCGCTCGGCTGCCATGCCAGCACCCCCAGCTAGCCCGCGACAAGTTCGTCTGTGTGGTCTGTGAGGACTCTCTCAGTGTCCCTTTAGGTGCTGCTCACAGCACCGCTCCAGCGTTCGCTGCCATGGTGGCTCCGGCGTTTGGTCGCAACCTTATGACAGAGCCAGAGCTCGACCGACTGCTCGTCGAATGGAACGACACAACCGCGCCGTTCCCTGACTGCTGCCTGAACGAGCTGATCGAGGCGCAGACGCGCCGCACGCCAGACGGGGTCGCGGTTAGGTCAGGCGACCGGGTGCTCACCTACGCCGAGCTTGACCGGCGCGCCAATCAGCTTGCGCATCGCCTCGCCGAGCTCGGGGTCGGGACCGAGGTCCTCGTGGCGATCTGCGTGGAGCGTTCGGTCGAGATGGTCGTCGGTCTGTTAGGCATCCTTAAAGCCGGGGGCGCGTACGTGCCGATCGATCCGGGCTATCCAGCCGACCGCCAGGAGTACATGCTCACCGACTCTCAGGCACCCGTCGTGGTGACCGAGGAGCGCCTGCGGGCCGGTTTGCCGCTCGGGGACGCCGCAGTGGTCTGCATCGACCGTGACTGGCAGGCGATCTCGCGAATGCCGATCGAGACGCTGTCGGTCAAGGCGAGTCCGGCCTACCTTGCCTACGTGATCTACACGTCGGGATCGACCGGTCAGCCGAAGGGGGTCCAGATCCCTCATCGGTCGCTGGTGAACTTTCTCATCGCCATGCGCGAGTCCCCGGGTCTGAGCTCTGAGGATGTACTGGTTGCCGTCACGACGCTCTCGTTCGACATCGCCGGCCTGGAGCTCTACCTGCCGCTGATTTGCGGCGCGCGTGTTGTGATCGCCTCCGCCGAGGATGCCTCTGATCCGCGGGCTCTGATGCGCCTACTGCGCGACAGCGGGGCGACCGTCATGCAGGCGACACCAACAACTTGGAGGATGCTCGTCGACGCCGGCTGGACGGGTGAGCCACGGATCAAGGCACTGTGCGGCGGTGAGGCGCTGCCGGTCGCGCTCGCCGACGAGCTTGTCGGGCTGGGACTGGAGCTCTGGAACATGTATGGGCCCACGGAGACAACCATCTGGTCGACCTGCGCGCGCGTCCGGACGCGCGGCGAATCTCTCACGATCGGACGTCCGATCGCGAACACGACGCTGTACATCCTCGACGAGAAGATGAGACCGGTACCGGTTGGCAGTCCCGGCACGCTGTGGATCGGCGGGCACGGGCTGGCGCGCGGATACCTCGGCCGGGCCGACTTGACCGTGGAGCGTTTCGTCCCGCACCCTTTCGATTCCACGTTCGGCGCGCGCATCTACAACACCGGCGATCTGGCGCGCTACGCACCCAGCGGCGACGTGAAGTGCCTCGGCCGGATCGATCACCAGGTGAAGGTGCGCGGGTTCCGAATCGAGCTGGGCGAGATCGAGGCGGTCCTGGCTCAGCATGAAGCGGTAGCGAGCGCCGTCGTGGTGGTCCGCTGCGACGCCGACGCCGACGCCGACGCCGAGCTGGCGGCCTATGTCGTGCTCCGGGGCGTGCCGGTCGCCGGGTACGCGCTGCGCCAATACCTCGCGCAGAAGCTCCCCGGCTACATGGTCCCCTCGACGGTGACGGCATTGGAGGCCTTACCGCTGACTCCCAACGGCAAGGTTGACCGCAACGCATTGCCCGAACCAGCGCGTAAGCGATCGGAGGAGCGCGAACGCGCTGTGCCTCGCACCGCGTTGGAGCGGCGTCTGGTGGCAATCTGGGAGCGCGAGCTCGACATCCATCCGATCGGCATCACAGACAACTTCTTTGACTTGGGCGTCACGTCGATCGTCGGCGCCAGCCTGTTCGCGGCGATCGAGCACGATCTGGACGACCGCCTTCCGCTCGGGGCCATCTTTCGTGCGCCGACAATCGAAGCGCTGGCTGGCCTGATCGAAACCGACGACAGGCCCTCGCGGTGGAGCTCGCTCGTCCCAATCCGGTCCCACGGCTTGGAGCCGCCCATCTTCTGCGTGCACGGCGGCGCCGGCACGATTCTCCACCTCGAGCCACTCGCGCGCCGCCTCGGGCGCGACCAGCCGTTCTACGGCCTGCAGTCCCGGGGGCTCTACGGTGGATCGACGCCTCCGGGCACCGTTGAGGAGATGGCTTCGCACTACCTCTCGGAGATGCGCCAGGTCCACCCCGAAGGACCGTGGCGTCTGGCCGGCTACTGCTTCGGCACAATCGTCGCCTTCGAGATCGCCCAGCGGCTGGTGGCGGAAGATGAGCAGGTCGAACTGCTGGCGATGTTCAACGGTCCGAGCCCGGTTTGGGTTCGGAAGTGGGGCTGGTATGGGAACCAGCCCTCCAAGCGCCGCGCTGGGCCGCCACAGGGAAAGGTTCGCCAACGGCGAAGGCAGCAAGCGGAGCGATTGCGCAGACGCCTGCGGCGCGCGATGCGGGAGCCGCGTCGTTTTCGAACTGCCCTGGCCTGGTACGCACGGCACGCCGGGGGCCAGCGTCGCGCGCGGATCGCCCTGGCGCTCCGCCGGCGGCTGCCCGAGCACCTGCGGGAGGAATATTTCCTGCGCCTTCACGGCAAGGCCGAACGTTCCTACGAGCCACGCCCGTACGAGGGCGACCTGCTGATCTTCTACGGAGCGGGCCTCTACGAAGATCCGCAGCTCGGATGGGGCGGCCTCGCAACGGGCAACATCGAGGCTATCGCCGTGCCCGGCGATCACGGCAACAACCGCCAGATGATGATGGAGCCATATGTCAACTTCGTCAGCGATCGTCTGCGGAGCCACGTCACCCCCACCGAGCACGCACAAGCGCCAGATACCTCCGGAGCCGGATGAGCGCTCCGAGCCGTGTGGTCAGGACGTGGCCGGCTGGGGGAGCGGGAGGTCGGCCAGCAGCTCCTCGGTTGAGTCCTCGGTGAGTGTTCCGTGGTCGGTCTCGCCGGCCTCGGAGGCCCGTACGATGTCAATCGCGATCGAGCGCACCTGCCCGGCGATCTGGTTCAGAGCGATCTCGGGATGATGTTTCGCCGCTGCGGTCGCGCGGCTGGCGGCTTGTAGCGCGATGCGGAGCACATCGCCGCTGCGCCAGGGTTCCTCAAACTGGGCCGGCAGCTCCCAGGCCGCCAAGCCGAGCTCGCGGACCGCGCCCGCGAGCTCGGATTGCGCTGGACGGTCGCCGCGGACGTATTGCAGGACGTTGCGCGAGAGCTCGCGTGCGCTGCGAGCCGCGAGGTCAGCGTGGCCCACGGTGCGGGCATAGCGCTCCAGCTCCGCTCGCGTGCCGCGCCGCAGCGGAGCCCAACGGGCAGTGTCGCTGCCGACCAGGATCGCACGCCTCAGCTCGCCGACATGGGCCTGGACATTCTCGGCCGCCTGTGCCGCGGCCTCACCACGGCGCACGTCGACGGCCGCCAGCGCCCCCGCCGCATCGCGCAGCACGACCCCCAGCTCGCCGAACACCGCGTTCGTGGCCCGCGCGACCGCGAGCACGGGATCGGGGGGAAACACGAGCGTATGCACCGCCAGCGCCATCCCGCCCCCGATCAGCACATCCAGCAGCCGCACCTCCGGCGTCGAGGACAGCGTAGCCACGAGGATCGCCGACACGGCCGATTCGGTCACCAGCAGCTCGCTCCCGCCGAGGATGACGGCCGCCATCATCGCCAGCACGACCAGCAGTCCGATCTGGGGCAGGCCCCCGCCGATCGCCCGCAGCAGCAGGTCGGCGAGCACGATTCCCAGCATCACTCCCGCGATCAGCTGCACGGCCCGTTGCCTGCGCTCCCCGAATGCCGCCCCAAGCGAGATCACCGCCGCGATCGACGCGAACGCCGGCCGATGCTCGACACCCAACAGCACCGCGAGATACCACGCTCCGACCGCGGCCACCGCCGTCTGCAGAATCGGCCACAGGTGCCCATGCACACGCGCGCGCGCCAACTGGATGAGTCCTATCGGCATCCGATAAACAACCCTCGGTCGCGCACCCGTTACACCCCGATGGCGCGTACCCGGAGCAACAATCCTCAGCGAATCAGCCGCGAGCGGTCGCAGACGCGCGGAATCATCCCCCGGGCCCTGGTACGCCGCAGAGATCGGCCAGCACTTGGCCCGCGGCGTGAACCGAAAGGGCCCAGGTCTGCAGGCCGACGATCCCATCTGCTTCGATGCCGCCCGACTCCTGGGCCCCCTTCACCGCGGCAGCGGTCTCCGGTCCATAGATGCCATCGATCGCCAGCACGGGGTTGGAGCTCGGCGCGAAATCGCCGCGACCTTCGTTGAGTGCCGTCTGAAGCTTCTCGACCACGGCGCCGCGGGCTCCTTCGGCGAGCGTCGGCGGCTCCGGGCCGTCACCGCCCAGGGCCGACCAGGTGGCTGGCCCGGCGATCCCATCGACCGCGAGGTGCTCCTCCTGCTGGAACTGCTCCACCGCCGATTTGGTCACGGCACCGAAGATGCCATCGATCTGGCTGTCGCTCAACGTTCGCCGGACGAGTAGATATTGCAGCCACCTGACGGTGGGTCCAGTCGCGCCTTCCGAGATGGTGGCGGGAGTGGCCATTGGTCGACTCCGATCCTGAGTGGTCAGCGGCCGAAAGTGACGGCCTGGTGGCACAACGGTAGTCCCGCAACCCTGGGACCTGTGTGAGAAGCGCCACACTTGAGCCGCGGCCGGTGCTCTGAATTCGCTGCGCGTCTACCGAGCCTGACGAGTTGTCCGAGGCGGTCACGAGATCGCAATCCGTCCGTGACTCGGGTACCGGCGTCTCTGGGACAATTCGGGCACGCGATCGACTGACAGGAGGACCATGAGCAGCGACTACAGGCTCGCCCGCGGACCGCACGCAACTCCGGAGGAGGGGCGGTGTGCGATGGAGTGGGTCAGCCATCTCGCGGGCGAGCCGCACAGCGATCGGCCCGCGTGCGTGAGCCCGGTGCTGCGGGCGCTGTGCATCGCGCTCAACGACGGGCTGGATAAGCATCAGCGCCAGCGGTTGCGCCCCTACCTGGGGCGCACGATCGGGACCGCTGAGGACGGCCTCGACGACGCACGCGCATGGATGGCGATGGACTGGCTGATTCGGGTCTACACGCCGGGATGGCTTGCCCTCGCGGGCGTGATCGAGGCAGCGGACGCGCTGGCGTCGCTGGAGGCGGTCCAGGACGAGCCGGCTCTCGCCGCGGCGCTGAACGCGCTGAAGCTCGCGCGACGCGACGCTCGCGCCGCGCTGAGGACCGCGCGCGTCGCCCGGGCGCTCCCCTCAGCCGCCGGCTGGAGCGCCCGCAATGCCGCCTGGGCCTCAGCCGAAGGAGCGGTCTGGGCCGTGGCGCGGGGAGCCGTCGCGGGCAGCTCCGGCCAGCGGGCGTGCGCCGCCGCGCGCGCCGCGGCGGGGGACGCCGCTGCCGCCGCGGCGCGACAGTCACGAGCTCGCTTCAAGCGCGCTGGCGCCGCAGCCGCCGCCCGCGCCGCGATCACGCCCACCATCGTCGCACTCCAGCAGTCAGCCATCGTGCTCCTAGAGCGCATGCTGCCTACGGAGACGCTGGTGCCGAGTCTCGTCCCCGCCGGACCGCGCGAGACTGGGCCTGAAGGCGCCTGGTCGCGCCCCGTCAGTCCTGGAACGTGAAGCGGTCGAGGACTCCGGTCAGCTGGAATAGGCGCTGGACCTGATCTGGCCCGCGGCGAAGCGCGAGGCGGTGGCCGTTGGCGTCAGCGGACTGCTGGGCGCGAATCATCAACGAGATGCCGGTCGCATCCATAAAGCGCACCTCGCGGAGGTCGATCAGAATGCGGCCGACGTCGGTTGCCTCAAGTTCGCGCAGCTCCTGGGCAAGCTCTGGCGCGGATGCCAGATCTAGCTCGCCCTGGAGCACCAGCACGACTCCCCCGGCGTCGCCGTGGCGGTGTATCTCGAGCTGGCGCGGTAGTCCGATACGCGTCATGAGATCAGCGCAACCTCGGGCGGGCTGACCAGCGCGCGGTGCAGTGACATCAGCGCGAGGCGCTGCCGGCTCTTGACCGTGCCCAGCGTGAGTTTGATCTTGGTCATCGGGTTGGACACAAGCCGAATTGTACAGGGTCTGTAGAGCTATTGTGCAGATATCGTCTAGATCGAATACCATCCGGAGATGACTCCGAGTGGGCGTCTGCGGATCGGAGAGCTGAGCCGGCGCGTCGGAGAGAGTCCAGAGGTGCTCCGGGCCTGGGAGACACGCTACGGACTCGTGACCCCGGATCGGACCGATGGCGGCCTTCGTCTCTACTCCGAGCAGGACGAGCGACGAGTGCGCGCGATGCGCTACCACATCGACGCTGGGCTCTCCGCCTCCGAGGCCGCACGCCTGGCGAAGCTCTCCAAGGATCCGCGGCCGGAATCGGCCTCAGCCACCCTGGCAGATATTGACGCGGCCCTCGTACGAAGCTTCGACGCGCTCGATGAGCCTGCGGCCCAGGCCGCGATCGACCGCCTCCTGGTCGGCTTCGGGCTCCGAGAAGCGCTGGCGGGCGCGATCCTGCCATGCCTGCACGAGCTCGGCGTGCGCTGGGCTTGCAACGAGATCAGCATCGCGCAGGAGCACTTCGCCAGCAACATCATCGGCGGGCGTCTTCGTGAGCTGGCGCGTGGCTGGGGAGCCGGCTTTGGGCCGCGCGCAATCCTCGCCTGCCCCCCCGGCGAACTGCACGAGCTCGGCCTGCTCTCCTTCGGCCTCGTGCTACGGGAGCGAGGGTGGCGGATCACCTATCTCGGCCCTGACACTCCGCTGCACGACATCGCCGCCCTGCTCGAGCCTCCTCCCGCGATCGTCGTGCTCGCGGCGATGCTCCCGCAACGGTTCCTCGACAGCGCCGAGGAGGTCTCGGCGCTCGCGGCCCGCGTACGAGTCGGGCTTGCCGGAGCGGGCGCCTCCGCTGCACTTGCCGACAGGCTGGGCGCCGAGACGCTCACCGGCGAGGTGCTTGAAGTGGCCGCGGCCCTCAGCCCCTGAGCGCCGCGCGCGATCCGACCCGACGACCCCAGTCGGCGGGACGCAGATTCCGCGGCTGGCCTCGCCCCGCAGCTTCCCCCGAGCTCCCCAGGACAATGTCCTCGCCAGCAGCGACCAAGGAGACGAGCATGCCCGTCGGCAAGGCCCAAGCAGCAGCCCCGGAGAGCGCAGGCGACGATTTTCGCTTCGTGGTGCCGTGCTTGACCGGGATTGACGAACCGCGGATTCGCGACGACCTGGCACGGGATCAGTTCTTCTGGCTCGACCTCACCGCCCCGGGACCCGACGAACTCGCCCAGCTGGAGGAGATCTTCGGTTTTCACCCTCTCGCGCTGGAGGACACCGAGCAGTTCGGTCAGCGCCCCAAGCTGGACAACTACGGCGACTACATCTTCCTGGTGTTCTACGGCGCCTGGCGCCATCGCGCCGAGGATCCACCGCTGCTACGCGAGGTGCACCTGTTCATCTCAGGCCAGTACCTGGTCACGATCCACCGCGACCCGCTGCCGACGCTCGATCAGCAGCGCGAGCAGTTGGACGGCCGCGTGCTGCACAGCGAGCAGTTCCTGCTCTACCGGATTCTCGACGCCCTGACCGACAGCTTCTTCCCGATCCTGGCCGACATGGACGACGAGATCGACGACCTCGAAGCCTCCGTGCTGGCCAACCCCACCGACCGCCAGCTCGAGCGGCTGTTCTCGCTCAAGCGGCTGCTCGTCACGATGCGCAAGGTGGTAACGCCGCAGCGCGACCTGTTCGCCCGCTCGGTCGATCAGATCGCGCAGCTACCTGGCCTGCAGCTCGACGAGCGCGACTATTTCCGCGACGTGTATGACCACCTGATCCGGATCAGTGACCTGATCGACTCCTATCGCGACCTGCTCTCCGGCGCGACCGATCTGTACCTGTCGACCGTCAGCAACCGCCAGAACGACGTGATGAAACAGCTCACGGTGATCGCGACGATCTTCCTCCCGCTCGGGTTCATCACGGGCTTCTTCGGCCAGAACTTCGGATTCCTGGTCATCCACGTGATCAGTCAGCCATGGACGTTCTGGGTGCTCGGAGTGGGCAGCGTGCTGGTCACCTGCGCGGGCCTGCTGGTCTTCTTCCGCCGCAAGGGGTGGGTTTGAGCACCCGAGACTCGGCTCGCGCCCGTAGGTGCAAACGCACCACGGCGTGGCAACGGGGATGGTCGG
>Ga0209839_10000144_pt1 | contig 34306 bp, 32 predicted proteins | sample OrgsoiDNA2013050_FD_185800 | JGI IMG/M metagenome (GOLD analysis project Ga0209839, IMG submission 185800) | Permafrost soil microbial communities from the Arctic, to analyse light accelerated degradation of dissolved organic matter (DOM) -... | ecosystem: Environmental > Terrestrial > Soil >... | reverse complement strand
AAATACGCTTCGAACAAGCGCTCGACGAGCGCGTTGGCCGATTCGGGACTGGCCTGCTCCTGCGCCCACGCGATCAATCGGTGCGCTGCGAGCGTATTCGGCTGAATCTCGATGCGATCGAAGTCGAACGCGATGCCGACTTCGGTGCCGACCGCCTTGACCCGCGCGTAGATTTCGGCGGCGCGTGCCCCGCCGCCGAACTTGGCGTGGAGATAGTCCTTGCGGGGGATGCCCTGCGGCGGAAGGTCGGGATTGAGCTGAAAGGGATGCCAGCGCACCGACGTCTCCGCGGCGGAATCCTGCGCGGCGAGATCAACGAGCGCCGTCTCGAGCTTGCGCTTTCCGATGTAACACCACGGGCAGACCACATCCGAGACGACGTCGATCACTACGGTGTCGCGCGACCGGACCGCACCGGCATCGATGACAGGCATTTCATACCTCGAGAGGACGGGCGCGCGAGCCAGCGGCGCATCACGAACATTGTATTACGAAGGGGTACCATGCACGACGGCGCAACTGCGACGCTGATCCATTCTCTGATAGATTCGCTGATCAACTCGTTCGGGCCGGTTCTTGACTCAATCACGCTGGGACATTTTCTGCTCGGTCGTCGACAACTATGGCGATGTCGGCGTCGCGTGGCGCCTGGCCCGCCAGCTTGTGTCGGAGCATGGCATCGCGGTTCGGCTTTTCGTCGACGATCTGAGGGCGCTGTCACGATTCGCTTCGGGGATTGCGCCCGGCGTCGACCCGGCCCGCGACGAAAACCTGGTTGCGGGCGTGCGTTTACAGCGCTGGACGGGCGCAAGCGACGAGCGGTTGCCCGACGAGCCGCCAAGCGTGGTCGTCGAAGCCTTCGGTTGCGGGATCCCTGTGCGCTACGCGGAAACGATGGCGCGGCTCGCTCGACCGCCAGCATGGATCATCCTCGAATACCTGTCGGCGGAGTCCTGGGTCGAGACCCATCATGGCCTTCCGTCGCCCCACCCGACCCTGCCTCTCGATCGGCATTTCTTTTTCCCGGGATTCACGCCGGCGACCGGCGGCCTGCTGCGCGAGCGCGGACTCTTGACGCGGCGCGATACGTTTCGATCCGATCCCGCGGCGCTGGCCGAATTCTGGCGCAGGCTCGGCGTGGCGGCGGTGCGCGATGCAATCGTCGTGTCGCTGTTTTGCTACCCCGACGCCCCATTGCCGGCGCTGCTCGATGCGTGGGCCGATGGCGACGACTCCGTCGTGTGCGTGGTGCCCGAAGGCGTTGCCGCCGGAGCGCTGGATCGCTGGACCGAAGGCAAGGTGCCACCTCCGGGCCAGTCGCTCACCCGCGGCAGGCTGACGATCGCCTCGGTGCCTTTTCTGGCGCAGGATGACTACGATCGCCTGCTATGGGCGGCGGACATCAATTTCGTGCGCGGAGAGGACTCGTTCGTCCGCGCGCAATGGGCCGCGCGGCCCTTTGTCTGGAACGCATATGCGCAGGCCGGGAATGCCCACGCGCTGAAGCTCGACGCTTTCTTGTCGCGCTACACCGATCGAATCGAACCGCGCGAGGCCGCGGCGCTGCGTTCTTTTTCCGAGGCGTGGAACGACACCGGCGACGGCGCATCGACCGTGGGAGCGCTCTGGGCGGCACTCGCCGCGGTGCGATCGGGATTGGATAAACGCGCGCGAAGCTGGGCGCATGAGCTCGCCAAACAGGCCGATCTCGCCAGCACGCTGGTCAAGTTTGTCGCCGATCGGGTATAATTTCGGGTTTCCTGAAACCGAATCAGGTATTTAACGCAGGCATTCAATAACGCAGGCATTCAACCCCGGTATTTTACTAGGTGCAGCCATGAAAACCGCACAGGAAGTCCGAGCCGGCAACGTCATCATGATCGGCAACGATCCGATGGTGGTGCAAAAGGCCGAATTCAACAAATCCGGCCGCAACGCTTCGGTCGTGAAAATGAAGCTCAAGAATCTTCTGTCCAACTCGGGCACGGAGACGGTTTATCGAGCCGACGAGAAATTCGACGTCGTGCAGCTCGAGCGCAAGGAAGTGACCTATTCGTATTTTCAGGACCCGCTTTACGTGTTCATGGACAGCGAATACAACCAGATCGAGGTCGAGAAAGAGAACATCGGCGATGCGGTGAACTATCTCGAGGACGGGCTGCAGTGCGAGTTGACGCTGTACGACGGCAAGCCGATCTCGGTCGAGCTCCCGAACAGCGTCGTGCGCGAGATTACCTACACCGAGCCTGCCATCCGTGGCGACACCTCGGGCAAGGTGCTCAAGCCGGCAAAGCTCGGCAGCCTGGAGGTTCAGGTGCCGCTGTTCGTGGCCACCGGCGACAAGATCGAAATCGACACCCGGACGGGTGAATATCGCCGCCGGGTCTGAAGCGCAACTGCGTGGGTTTTCGACGGGCGCCGCGTGCGCCCGTTTTTCCGGGCAGCGTCAGCGGCTGAGATCAGCCAGTGCTGGCGGAGCGTCTCTGCAAGGTCAGCACATTGCTTGCGCCGTCGTTTAAAACGACGGTTTTGGCGGCATCGCGCTGGAGCTCGCGCCGAATTCGCTCAAATGTCTTTCTGACATCGGTGTGCAAGCTCGATGTATAGCGAAAGGACGGGTCGAGGATCGATTTCATGCCTGACCCGCACCGTATTGCAATTGAAAAACGACGACGTCTTCGACGGGTCCGGAGGACCGGGCCGCGGAGGACACCAGGTGACGCGCGCCGATGATGGCCGAGTCGAGTTGCGCTATGAGGCACTCGAGCTCGCCGCGGCTCAGTGTCAAATGGCCGTCGCCGGGCGCCGCGACATGCACCAGGTCAACGCGCGTCGCCAGCAACTGCTCATAAAGCGACAACAGATCGCGGTCCAGGCCCTCGCCAGCCATCTGGCGCTTGGGTGCCTGGCGCTTGGGTGCCGGCGGCAAGCCGGCAGCGCGTTCGACTGGACGATCTACGCCGAAATGTACCGAGGCCATGGGCGAACCTTTGCCGACAGTTCCGAAATGATGCTCGACCCGATATTCGTTGCCGGCCTGTTTCCCGTCAATCGGACGCACGCTCTTTCGATGTAGTCCGGCTTGGGCGCCGCGTAGGAGCTCGTCCGACGGTGCGTGACGCGAAAGCGGCTATTGCCCGAGGGCGAGATTGACAGGACGTGCAAGCGTCCCTACGCTCGTACCGCTGAACCATGTGGATTCCGGGAGAAAAAAGATGTCGCCTGCGATGCTTCGCACGACTCGAGCCGCGCTGCTGCTCGCGGTAGTTGCAGCCTCATTGCCCTCCATGGCGTTCGCGCAGGCTGAACAGCGCAAGCTCGTCAGCGCCGCCACCCTTACGATTTCCGGGTTCCTGAGCGACCCCGACATGCCCTGGCTGCGAAATAATTTCAACCGCGCCAAGGCGGTTCTGATCGCACCTAAGGTAACCCGGGCTGGCTTCATCATCGGCGGTTCAGGGGGCCGCGCGCTGGTGCTCGCACGCGATGCAAAGACGGGCAAGTGGGCCGGTCCCGCGTTCTACGTCCTCGTGACCGGCAGCGTCGGCTTTCAGGCCGGTGTTTCCGTGTCGGAAACAGTGAGCCTGGTGATGACCGAAAAAGGCGTCAACTCGCTCCTCTCGAGCTCGTTCAAGATGGGAGGCGATGTTTCCGTCGCCGCGGGTCCGATCGGCAGCGGCGCCAAGTCGGATCTGGTCGCCGATTTCGTGTCGTTCAGCCGTTCCAAGGGCATCTACGGCGGGCTCAATCTCGACGGCACGGTCGCTTCGACCGCGGACACCTGGAACCGCCTTTACTACGGGCGCGCCGCCAGCGCGCCCGATATCCTGATCCGGGAAACGGTACACAACAAGCAGGCCAACGAGCTGATCAACGTCGTTGCGGCGGCGGCAAAAAAATCGTGACCGGGCAACTGACGGGGAGAACTCGCAAGGAGCGCTGCGGTGAGCGATGAGACCAAGGTGTGTCCCGTTTGCGGCGAAACCATCAAGGCGGCGGCGATAAAATGCCGCTTTTGCAACACCGATCTGGCTGCCTTCGCCGCTTCCCGCGACGCAGAGGTCGAAAAGCCGCTGTTCAGTGGGCACCCGGCAACCATTTTCAGCGCCTGGCAGTGGATCGCGGTGGTGCTGACGCTCGGTATTGCGCTAGTCGTGTATTGGGTGCGGAGCCGGTCGACAAGTTACGAGATCACAACACAGCGGGTCAGGGTGGAGCGCGGGCTGTTTTCCAAGAACAAGGACAGCCTCGAGCTGTTCCGCGTCGATCACTTCGACCTGCTCAAACCGCTCGGGATGCGTTTGGCGGGACACTGCCTGCTGCACCTGCGCTCGTCCGATGCAGGTTTCCCCACGGTCGTGATCTACGGCGTGCCCGGACTCGAGGCGCTGGCCGATACGCTGCGCGAATGCTCGTTGCGCGAACGCGCCAGACGGCGAGTGACTACCTTCGTCCAGGCCTAGGCATTCGACTCATTCTCGCGGCGCCTCGCCGCGAACGGCCGGGATCAATGCGGTGAGCAGGTCGATCGGCAACGGAAAAACGATGGTCGAGGTCTTGTCGCCGGCGATGTTGGCGAGCGTCTGCAGATAGCGAAGCTGCATCGCCTGCGGCTGCTTCGACAACATTTGGGCGGCCTGCAGCAGCTTTTCCGACGCCTGCAGCTCGCCTTCGGCGTGAATTATTTTCGCCCGCCGCTCGCGCTCGGCTTCGGCCTGGCGCGCGATGGCCCGGATCATCGTCTCGTTGAGGTCCACGTCCTTCATTTCCACCGTGGAAACCTTGATGCCCCACGCGGCGGTCTGGCTATCCAGCACCTGCTGGATGTCGCTGTTGAGTTTTTCGCGCGCGGCCAGCAAATCGTCGAGCTCGTGTTTGCCGAGGACCGCACGCAGCGTCGTCTGCGCGAGCTGGCTCGTCGCCTGGTAGTAATTCTCGACCTGGATCACCGCCTTGGCCGGATCGAGAATTCGGAAGTACACGACCGCGTTGACCTTGACCGACACATTGTCGCGGGTGATCACGTCCTGGGGAGGCACATCCATGACGACGGTGCGCAAGTCGATTCGCACCATCTGCTGCGCGATCGGAATAAGCAGGAAAAACCCGGGCCCCTTCACCTTCCAGAAGCGTCCAAGCATGAACACCACCGCGCGCTGGTATTCGCGCAGAACCCGGAACGACGTCATGACCAGCAGCACGACGATGACAAGGATGGTTCCGAAACCGAACCCGATAAACATGATCAGTGTCCTTCAGTGAGCAGCGTTTGGAAGAATGAAACCCGGCTCCGGCTCCGCGACCGGCACCACCAACAACAGCAGATCGCCGCGCGAGGTCACACGCACCCTTTGGCCGCGTTTAATCGACACCGGACTGCGGACGCGCCATTGCTCACCGAGGATGCGCGCCCAGCCCTCGGTGTCCAGATCGTCGAGCGCGACGCCGACGCTGCCGATCAACGCTTCGTGGCCGGTCACCACCGGGCGTCGCCGCGCCTTGAGTGCGAGCGCGGCCACGAAGAAGACGAACAATGCGGTCACCGCGACTATTGCCCCGATCAAAGCGCGAGGAATGCCGAAGCCGGGAACCTCGGTGTCGATCAGCATCACCGCGCCGATCGCAAAGGCGATGATTCCGCCAGCGCCGAGCGAGCCAAAAGCGGGAAAAAACACTTCGGCAACCATGAACGACAGGCCAAGCAGGATGAGCGCCAGGCCGGCGTAGTTGACCGGCAGCATTTGCAGCGCGAACAAGCCGACGAGCAGGCAGACTGCCCCGACCACGCCGGGAAGCGCCAGCCCCGGATTCCAGAACTCGAAAAACAATCCGTAGACGCCGATCATCAACAGGATCAGCGCGACGCTCGGGTCGGTAATGATGGCCAGAAATTGCGTCCGCCAATCGGGCTCCACGGTGATCATTGTCGCCCCCGCAGTCGCCAGCGTTCGCTCGCCGCCCGAAGTCGTCACCTTGCGTCCATCGAGCCTGGTCAGCAGTTCCGGAACGTCGCGAGCGGTGAGATCGATCACTTTCAAAGCCAGCGCTTCTTCCGCCGAAAGGCTCACTCCTTCGCGGACGGCGCGCTCGGCCCATTCCGCATTGCGCCCGCGCATTTGCGCGAACGCGCGGATATAGGCCGCGGCGTCCGAGACCTGCTTCCTGGTCAGCGCATCCTTCTCCGTGTCCGCATCTTCTGCTGCTGCATTATCGCCTTTGCCGCGCTGGCTACCATCGCGCGCATCGGGTTTGCGTGCCGTCGGCGCGAGCGGCGAAGGCGCGGCGAGATTCACCGGCGTCGCGGCGCCAAGGTTGGTGCCTTGCGCCATCGCGGCGATGTGGCTGGCATAGAGGATGTATGTTCCGGCACTCGCGGCGCGCGCACCGCTGGGTGCGACAAACGCGGCGACAGGAACAGGCGAAGCAAGGATGTCCTTGACGATCTGACGCATCGACGAGTCGAGGCCGCCGGGCGTATCGATGCGCAACACGACGAGCTGCGCACCTTCTTTTTCCGCTCGGGCAATCGCGCGGCCGGCAAAATCCGCGGTGGCGGGACCGATGGCGCCGGTGAGAGGGACGACCAAGACCGGCGCCGAAGATGCTTCCGCCCGCCAGGAAATTGTTGCAAAAATCGCAAAGAAGAAAACACCGAGAATCTGGGCCATTTCTCCTCGCGCGACGGGATGAGGGATGCAATGCAACTGTACACCCACCGGGCGCTCAGATCGCACTTGTTGCTCTGCCCCGGGGCGAGTACGCTTTCCCCAACAGGGGACCCACATGACGGTGACACAGTTACTTTTCGGCTTCAGTGGCCGGCTCAAGCGCTTGCCGTGGTGGATCGCCACGATCCTCGCCGATCTGGGACTGGGCATCGCCGAGGCGATCTTCGGGATGCCGCGCCCGTCGGTGTTTTTTCTGTTGCTTCTGGCCGTTCCGCTTATATGGATCTCGATCGCGGTTCAGGTCAAGCGGTGGCACGACCGGGACAAATCGGGTTGGTGGTTCTTGATGAACTTCGTGCCCATCATCGGATGGCTGTGGGTGCTGATCGAATGCGGGTTCTTGCGAGGCACTCCGGGAGCCAACCGGTTCGGCGAGGAAACGTAGCGTCGATCCTGCCCATCGTCCTACATGAAATTCAGCCGGCCGCTGACAATAAGCGGGGGCTGTCTTTGCTACCGTATGGCCATCGCGTTGATGCAAGGTGTGGCCATGGCAACCCTGTTCCAGGTCGACGAAGCGCAAAAGCAGCCGACGCTCGATGACGTCGAGAAACTGGCGAAGCAAACCGGGCACGTGATCGCGCTCGCACAGAAAGTGTACGAGGCGGAGTATGAAAAGCTTTGCCGCGACGCGAAGGTGACGGATTTCGTCGCCGTACTGGCGTTGCGCCGCACTCGCGATCGGCTGCTTGCACTGCAGAAGAACCGTCGCGCCACTGCCGCCAACGCGTCGTACGAGCTTTTTTCCGCCTAGCTGATTTCCTGCGATCGGATATTCGCGTCGCACATCGCTGGTGCGCGGCTCATGCGTGCGTCTGGCCCAGCGCCTGTTCCAGATCGGCGACAAGATCGTCCGTTTCTTCCAGGCCGACGGAAAGCCGCAAAAGGTCTCCGGGCACCGGAGTGCCCGCGCCTTCGACGCTGGCGCGATGCTCGATCAGGCTTTCCACGCCGCCCAGGGAAGTCGCCCGTTTCCACAGTCGGACATTGGCCGCGGTCGCGATGGCTGCGTCCTCGCCGGTCATTGCGCCATCGCTCGAGCCTCGCACACGAATCGACAGCATGCCGCCAAATCCGCCGCGCATTTGTCGCGCCGCGATCGCGTGGCCCGGGAAGGACGGCAGTCCCGGATAAAGCACTTCTTCGACGAGGCTATGCTGCATCAGACGCTCGGCGATGCGCTGCGCGCTCTCGCCTGCCGCGCGAACGCGCGGGAACAGCGTCCGCATGCCGCGCATGAGCAGCCATGCTTCGAACGGTCCGAGCACACCGCCGATTTGCGCGCGGATGGACTTGATGCGCTGCCATAGCGGCGAATCCTCGCGCGCGCTAAGCGTTCCGGCAATGACGTCGGAATGTCCGTTCAGGTATTTCGTCGCCGAATGCATGACGATGTCGGCGCCCAGCTCGAACGGACGCGTCAGGACGGGTGTTGCGACGGTCGAGTCCACCGCCACCATCGCGCCGGACGCGTGCGCGATTTCGCAACTGAGGGCAATGTCGGTGATCGTCCACAACGGGTTCGCGGGCGTTTCGATCCAGACCAGCTCGATCCTGTCCGTCTGAACGGCACGCCGGACCTGGTCCGGATCGCTCATGTCGATGAACTGCACGCGCAGCCCCCATTCGGTCGCGAAGTTCGCCAACCAGTTACGAAGCGACCAGTACATCACTTTCGGGGCGAGCACGCGATCTCCCGGTTTCAGCGCAAGGAACACCGCGGTCGCCGCGGCCATTCCGGATGCAAACAGGAGCGATGCGTGGCCGCCCTCGAGTGCGGTCAGCACCGCTTCGGCCTGATCGAACGTGGGATTGTGGTCGCGCGCATAGACGCGCCCGGAACGGTACTGATTGTCCGGATCGCGCACGAAGGTGGTCGAGGTGTGAATGGGCGGCACGACCGCGCGCGTCTGGTCGTCTATCCATCCGAGCCCCTGGGCGGCAATGCTGGCGGGCTTCACGTGTCGGTCTCCGCTAGGTCGGCCGCGCGTCACCGCAGCCGATCGAATCAAAAAATCGCCGACGCCGCGTCAGCCACGCGCACTGCCGCCGTCGCGGCACTAACGCAGCCAGCGGGCGGCGACGCGGTCATAATCGCCGGTCGCTTTCGCCAGATGGAGCCACTGGTCCATCCACGCCTTGAACGCCGCGTCCCCGCGCGGAAGCAGCCACGCCATCTCTCCGTATTGCAGCGGCTTGTCGGGATTCACCGCGCACAATCCGGGCCGCGCCTTCTGCTGGACGATGGTCTCCACAGATTCCGAAATCATGACGTCGGCGTTTCCCTTGAGTATCTCGTCGAAAATGGTCGTGTTGTCGTTGAAAATGACGATCTTCGCCTGCTTGAAGTTCGCGCGCGCATAGCGCTCGTTGCTTCCGCCCGGATTTTCGATCACCGTCACCCCAGGCTTGTCGATATCGGCGACCGACTGGAACCTGGCGACGTTTTCGCATTTCGTGATGGGCGCCTTGCCGTTGATCATATAGGCGGAGGAAAAGAATGCGCTCTTCTGGCGGTCGAGCGTCACCGAAATGCCGCCGACGCCAACGTCGCACTTCTCGACAAAATCCTTCATCAAGTTGGGCCACGCCGACTTCACGAACTCGGTTTCGACACCGAGCGCCTTGGCCGCCGCCTGGATCAGGTCGACATCGAGCCCTTCGAAGCCGCCGTCGGGCCGCTGCAGGCTGAACGGCTTGTAGTCGCCGGGCGTGCAGATCCGAAGCTTTCCGCTTTTTTGCACGGCGTCCAGACGCGAGGCGGGAAAATCCTGCGCCAGCGCCAAAGGTGCGCAGACAAGCGACAACGCAATAAGCAAGGCTCTGACGATCATGGCGGTTCCTTCCACACTCAAGCCCGGCGCCGGCCGCCTCCGGGCAGAAGTGGAGATTCTAACGCAGGGCGGACGTCTCACCTCTGTCGACCTTATTCGCCGACGCGCCACCTCCCGCGGAACAGCAGCACGCCCTATTGCGAAAGCAGCCCGCCGACCAGCGCGCCGATGGCGGCGACGCCGATCGCGAGCAGGTCGCTGTTGCCTTCGTGTCTGCTCATCCGCTGCAGATCGAATAATGCGTCCAGTTGCGCATTGCTGAACGCAACGCTGTTCTGTTCCTCGGTTCTTGGCGAGGTCGAGGCCTGTCCGATCGTCAACTCATGCACCGCCTTGGCTACGCCGTCGGGATCGATGAGGGCGATCGATGCACCGCAATGCGTGCAGGCGGTATCCGTCGTCAGGTCGATCGGGCCTCCGCACTGCGAGCAGGAGATCTGGCGCACCGTGTCTCGAAGCTTGGCGAGCTCCGCCTGCGACGGGCTGCGGATGAAGTTCTTCTCACGCAGAAACTGATTGAAGGTGAACAGCTGGCCCAGATCGTTCGCGCAACGCCAATAGGTAAAACGGGTGCTGCGCTGCAGATCGTAAGTCAATGCCAGGGCGCCCGCGCATCGCGGGCAATGAAAGGTCGAAGCGAGGGTCGCTTTCGCAGTGTCCGCCGCCTGGCCGATGTACTGGAACAAGCCGAGCACGGCGCGCGGCGTGAGGCTGATGCTGCCTGACCGATCGAACCAGAGCAGATTGCAATCGGCGCAGCTGCCGACCCCGAGCGGCCCAATCCCGCTGAATGCTTCGACCGCTTGATCGATCATTTCGACGTGGCAATTCGGGCAGGAAATCATCCGGCCATTCTAGACGACAACCGAAGCGGATTGTCGGCGCGACTCGCGGCACCGAGTCGCAGCCCCCCGAACCGTCGCAGTCAAAATCGTGCGACACTTGACGCGTGCGGGCGGTGGAAACTCGTCCGGATTGGAGTGCATATCGTGCCACCCGAATCTCGCTCGGGCAAGCGCAGCATGCGTCGCCTGCAGATCCGTGCCGCGATCGCCTTGCTCGCCGCGATCGCCGTCGGCGGTTGCGCCTCGATGGCGGCGCACAAGGCTGCAGATTTCGAATCCGGCGCCGCGTCGGCGGAGAAGCTCGCCAAGGACGCCGATTCCTGCGACAAGCAGGCGGAGGCGCATACCAAGCAATACGGCATGGGTCCTTACGACCCGACCCACGGTTCCTACAATTTCATGTACGACTCGTGCATGCAAGCCGGTGGCTATCAGCGCAAAAGGCCGTGAAAGCTGCTCGAAGCCTTGGCGACGCTGCGAACGACAACGCCGTGGATCGCGCTGCGGCGAAGCGGTAGCGCATCAGGCGGCGTATCCGAGCACCGCGAAAAAATGGCAGCCGGTGCCGGCGATGACGAAGAGGTGCCATATCGCGTGCGCATAGCGCAGTCGCGAATCGAGGACGAAGAACACGACACCTGCCGTATAGGCGAGACCGCCGGCCACTAGCAACGCAACGCCGGCGACGGGTATGCGCTCGACCAGCGGAACCACGGCGATCAGCACCAGCCATCCCATGACCAGATAGAGCGCGGTCGACACGGTCGGGTGATCGAACCGGGTAAATGCCCTCAGCGTAACGCCGGCTGCGGCCAAGCCCCATTCCAGTCCGAACAGCGTCCAACCCCACGGGCCTCCCAATACGCCGAGCACGAACGGCGTGTAGCTGCCGGCGATGAAGAGGTAGATGGTGCCGTGATCGAGCTTCAGCAGGACGCGCTTGGCGCGGCTTGCCGGGAGCGCGTGATAAACCGTCGAGGTCAGATACAGAAGAACCATCGTCGTGGCGAAGACGCACGCGCCTGCCGTGCCGACGGCGCTGCCGTGGCGCGCCGCGCTGACGATCAGGATCGGCACGGCGATCGCAACCGCGATCAGCGCGATGCCGTGGATGAGACTATTGGCGATCTCCTCGCCGAGGGATTGTGGACGTGCATCCATGGCGGAATTGCCTCACCGGCTCAAGCTGCGCCGGTGCCATCGGCGGGAAGGGCCTTATCGCAACAACGACGTTACGATCGCCGACAGGCGATGGTTTTCGGGGGCGTCGTGTATCGCGGCTTCGCGCCTGACGAGGGGAAGGTCGGGCGCGACCACTGTCCACGTTTCGCGGACGAGCTCGCGAGGTGCCTTCCAAAACAGGCTCCATTGATCGGGGTAACGAAATACCAGCTCCCCGCGCCCGCCGTCGGCGCCATAAAGAGCGTAGCCAAGCTGCTCTTCGTTTGGCAGGCCGCAGAAATGCATTCCTTGCGCAGCACCGGCTCGCCATCCGGTTTGCAGCCCAGCGTAAGGCAGGTTTCGGCGACACCGATCGGGGTCAGCTCATAGCCGAAAAGGTCTTCTTCCAGAATGGGCACCATGTCGAGCGAAAACCCGACGGGAAGGCTGCAGTGCGCCGCGGCGTCGACGATATGCCCGCGTACCAGTGGCAGTATTGTCGCCGCCTGAGAACGCAATGGGTAACGATCCTGAGGCATGTCAGATACGCAGCGCCATTTGATTTCGAAGTGGCCGGAGTATGCCCGGCGCAATCTATGCGGTATGTCAGCTGGCGAAGATAGCTCTCGGTGCGATCGCTCAGCTCGAATCCGGTGAAGGATCGGCGCGGCCTGTGGCGACTAGACTGTCCGCCTGCGCAGCGCTCGAAAGCCCAGAATGCCGAAGGCGGCAGCGAGCAGAAACATCGCCCATTCGGAGACGGTGGGAATCGCTATGCCGCCTGTAAATGGGGCGCACGCGGGGACCGTAACGGTATTCGCATCGGCGGTAACCGTTCCGCCAAACGCCAATGCTCTTCCCGTCAGGTTTGCAAAATGCCCCAGAGTGATGCCCGCGGCGTCGAGGATATTGCCCGCGAACGTAGGTGTAGTCAGCGACGGCGCGGTGTTCGCGCCGAGGGACGTGGCGCCGACCGGAGCCCAAAATACATCAGCGGCGCAGGCGCCGCCTGCCAGCACAATCCTGGAGTCAGCCCCCGTCGTAAGTGCTCCTCCGGGCCGGAAGATGTAGACGCCCGCACCGTTGAGGGTGACGGTCGTGGATACTGTTATGTCCATGGCGCCGCTGCTGAAATAACATCCGGGCGGTATTGTTCCGGGCGGATTGGCACCGATGACGACCGAATTCAGGGCGATCGCCGCACCCAGGAATGTACACGCTTGACCATTCAGATTTGCCAGCGCGAGACCTTCGTCCAGGCCTGTGGCTGGCGGGCACGGTGTGACCGTTGCGCCCGTGATGATCAGCGGTGGAGTCGTCGGTGGTGTCGTAAAGCAAACACCTCCATTGATGATCGTTTGCGGCGATGTGTTGGCATTGGTAAAGGTGCTCGAAACGACACCGTAGGTGCTGTCCGATCCAAGGTTCGGCGCGGTCGCGGCCAAGGCGGTTACGCCATGCGCCAGGAAAAACGGGACGACCATCAGCGCGCCCGCCAGCCACCAGGAATGGCGTCGGCCGAGCCCGGAGGCCGCTTTGACATCCAGCAGCACGACGTGTCGACGATCTGTAGAATGTACTGCGCGCGGGAGCAGGCAGAGGTCCCGGGGGTAATTCGCGGACGGTGACTTGCGTACGATCTTCACTTGATGCCTGCGCATGGCGCCGAGTATACGCCCGCACCACTTCGGCGGTATGGAAGGAATCGGAAATAGGCTGAACATTTGCTATTGTCCGGCGCTCGCGAAACGCCGAGTGCGGGTGGTGCGCAGACCGACCCATACACGATGCGGTCAAAGCATTAGCGGGCTGACCGTCGGCATCGACACGATGGCGGAGGAATGTTGCAACGCCCAACCATAGCCAGCGCCATGGAGGCCGAACGGCCTCTCGTGACCCCGCTTGCGCACGACGCCTTGTCAGCGCGCCTGATCGCGAGGGCGGGATTCAAGGCGTTCGCGATCGGTGGATCGGCGATGCTCGCGACGCGATTCGGGCTTCCCGACATCGGACTCATCGGCGTGTCCGACATGACGGCCGGTATCCGCGATATCGCAGCGGCCACCGAGCTTCCTTTCTTTGCCGACGGCGACGACGGTTATGGCGATGTCAAAAGCGTCGCACGGATGATCGAGCTCTACGAACAAATCGGCGTGAGCGCAATCCTTATCGAAGACCAGCAGCGCGAGCACAAGCAGCAGCGCGCCGACAGCGCGCTTGGAGTGGTCGATCGCAGCGTGATCGAGGGCAAGCTTCGCGTCGCGCTGTCCGAACGTCGAAGTCCCGATACGTTCATCGTCGGCCGCACCGATTCGCTCGGCGTGCTCGGCCTCGACGAAGCGCTGCGCCGCGCTGAAGCGTTCCTCAAGCTCGGCGTCGATGCGGTGTTCATCGCCGGGCTCAAGTCGATCGCCGACTACGAGCGTGTCGGACGCGAATTGCACGGCGCCCGCCTCTCTGCCGCAATCTTCGAGACCACCGGCATGCCGTGGCCGACGCCGGCGGAGCTCGGTGAGCTGGGCTACTCGCACGTCTCGTATCCCGCTACGCTCCTTTTCCGCATTGCCTCGACCATGCATACCGCGCTCGCGGCGCTTCGCCGCCATGCGACCGGCAGCGAGGGGATGGCGCCCGATCGCAGCGCCGACGCATCGCGCCAGATACTCGATGACGCCCTCGAGCTCGCCCGCTGGCAGGCGATCGAAGCGGGCGCGGGCCGCGACGCCGTTTCGAAACCAAGCGAATGAATGCGCCGGCGAACGTGGCCGGGGCCATGGCATCGACGCCGCATGCGCGGGTTGCGCCCGAATACGCGCGCGCGGTATCGTCTGCGTTGCTGCGTAATATACCGAACGATCACTGACAAGAGCGCGAGAGCGCCATGAACCGACAACCTGGAGAAGCAACATGATGAGCTTGCGTTCCTGGATGGGCGCTGCGCTGCTCGCCGCATTCGCGGCGGGCAGTCAGGCGGAAGAGATCGCCGTTGGAAACTATGCCGTGTCCGCCAACGGCATGCCGTTCGGCGTCGCACTGGCGAAGGGCTACTTCAAGGACGAAGGCCTTAACATAACCGGGCTGATCTCATCGGCTGGCGGCGGGACGTCGCTACGCAACATGCTGGCAGGCGGTGGCGTTCCCTATGGCGAAGTCAATCCCGGGGTCGTGGTGTCCGCGATTCTCGCCGGCGCGGACTTGAGGATCGTCAGCGACAACGTGCTCACCGTCGCCGAGTTCGTGTGGGCGGTCAGGCAGGATTCGCCGATCAAGACGATCAAGGATTTGAAGGGCAAGAAGATCGGCTACACCAATCCGCGCTCGACCAGCCAGGCGCTTGCGACCATGCTGCTGCAGATCGCGGGCCTCAAGCCCGACGACGCGGAGCTGGTCAAGACCGGCGGCTTCGGCGAAGGCGTCGCCGCGCTCGAGTCGGGCCAGGTCGACATCGTACCGATCACCGAGCCGCTGTGGTCGAAGTACAAGAACAAGTACCGCGCGGTGATCGTCGGCAGCGACGTGCTTCCGCCGCTCGATAACGTCGTCGGCGTGACGACCGTCGAAATGGCCGAGAAGAAGGGCGACTTTATCCGCGCGGTTATTCGCGCCCGGCGCAAGGCGGTGATTTTCATGCGCGAGCATCCCGACGAGGCCGCAGTCATCGTGGCCAAGGAATACAACATCGATCTCGACGTGGCGCGCAGCGCCGTGCGCAATCTGACCACCAGCAAGACCAAGGGTGTCCCGTACTGGGGCGAGGGCGAGATCCATCTCGAGGGTCTAAAACGCATGATCGAGGCGCAGCGCTCGGTGGGCGCCATCACCGGTGACGTCGATTACAGCAAGATCATCGATACGCGATTCCTGCCGGACGATCTGAAGGCATTGAGGTAGCGCGGGCAATCCGGAGCGCGTTGTGACGGCTCAGGTCGCGCTGCGAAACGTCAGCAAGACGTTTCCGGCGGGTCGGAAAACGCCCGCGCTGCACGCGCTCGGACCGATCGATCTCGAGCTGCGGCGGGGTGAATTCTTCGCCGTGGTCGGACCTTCGGGCTGCGGCAAATCGACGCTGCTCGAGATTATCGCGGGCCTGGTTCCGCCCACCGAGGGCAGCGTCGAGTTCGAGGGACAGCCCATCGTAGGCGAGGCGCCCGACAGCATCGGCGTCGTGTTCCAGGAAGACGCGTCGCTGCCATGGCTCACCGTGGCCGAGAATGTCGCCTTCGGACTGCGCCGATCCGGTCTCGCGAAAAATGAGCGCGACAAGCGCGTGAGCGACGTGTTGCGACTCGTGGGCCTCGCCGATTTCATGTCGAGCTATCCGGCGCAGCTCTCAGGCGGAATGCGTCAGCGGGTGTGCATCGCGCGGACGCTGGTGATGCAGCCGCGGCTGATCCTGCTCGACGAGCCCTTCGGCGCGCTCGATCAGCAAACCCGCCTGCTGATGGGCGACGAGCTGCTGCTCATGTGGCGTGCGACCGGCGCGACCGTCATGCTGATCACGCACGCGCTCGATGAGGCGACGATGCTCGCCGACCGGATCGGGGTGATGTCGGCGAGGCCCGGGCGGCTCATCGACGTGGTGGAGACGAACTGGCCGCGCGACCGCGACAGCCGCATTGTCGAGCGCAGCGAATTCGGCGCGATCACCGCGCGGCTGTGGAAGACACTGCGCGAGGAATCGCTGAAGACCATCGGGCGCGCGTCCCGAATCCCCGGCGAGGGCGCATGAGCCGCATGAAACGCCTGATCGCGTACCGGCTGGCGGTCATTGTCGGCGTGATCGCGCTGCTCGAGGTTCTTTGCCTCACCGGCGCGATCGACAAGATCACGATGCAGCCGCCGCACCTGATCGCGAGAGACCTTTATCGCCTCCTGGTATCGGGCAGGATGAACGGCGCCATCATGAAGACGCTCACCAACACCGTGCTGGCGCTGGTGTTCGCCCTCGGCGTCGGCGTGATCGTGGGCGCCCTGCTGCATCGCCGCCGCGCGTTGCGCGATACGCTCGATCCGCTCTTCGCGACGTACTACGCGGTGCCGGTGTTCGCCTTCTACCCGTTCTTCATCGTCGTGTTCGGCCTGGGCGATCTGCCGCAGATCCTGATCGCGTTCATGCTCGGCGTGGTGGCGATGATCGTCAACACGCTCAACGGGCTCGACCGCGTGCCGCCGGTGCTGCTCAAGACCGCCCGCATCATGCATCTTTCTCCGATCGACACCGCGCTGCGGCTTACGCTGCCGTCGGCAGGTCCGTACCTCCTTACCGGCGCGAAGCTCGCGGTGGCGTACGCCTTCATCGGCATCATCGGCTCCGAATTCATTCTTTCGCGCGGCGGCATCGGCTACGAAATCAACTTTGCCTACAGCAACTTCGACAACGCGACGATGTATCCGCTGATCGTTCTGATCCTTCTCGCCTCGATTGCCATCAACACGGTATTGACGCGCTGGGAGCAGACGCTGCTGGCGCGGCGAGGCGCACGATGAGCGAGCACCCCGCGCACGGAGGACGCAACGCGTTGATCCTGATCGCGGTGCTGGTCGCGATCTGGCAGGTGACGTTCTGGATCGTCGGCGATATCGCGCTGACCTCGCCGGTGGCGACGCTTCGCTATACGGCCAAGCTCGTCACCGGCGAGACGTTCGGCATGCACTTCTTCGACACCATGCGCGCATTTGCCATCGCCTTCGCCCTGTCGGTGGTGATCGGCCTCCTGGTCGGTTTCTGGCTGGGCTTCGAGCGGCTCTCGGGCGACGTGCTCGAGCCGATGATCGTCACCGTGTATGCCATTCCGAAGCTCACGCTCTATCCCATCCTGCTGCTGGCCTTCGGTCTCGGCCTGTCGGCGAAGGTTGCCTTCGGCGTGCTGCACGGCGTGATCCCGATCATATTGTTCACGCTGAGCGCGGTCCGCAACACCAAGCCGATCCTGCTCAAGACCGGGCACGTGCTGAAGCTCTCGCGGCCGCAGATGGTGCGCTGGATTCTATTTCCGGCCGCGATCCCGGAGATCTTCACCGGCTTGCGCGTGGGTTTTTCGCTGACGCTGATCGGGTCGCTGCTGGCCGAGATGTTCGCGTCGCAACGCGGGCTGGGCTACCTGCTGATGACCGGCATCGGCCTGCACAACGTCGAGCTGGTGATGTCGGTGACGCTGCTCATCGTCGTGTTCGCGGCGGCAGTCAGCACGCTTTTGCTGCAGATCGACCGGCGCTTGCACCGGCGGGCTTGAGGATCGTGCGCAACAGACGATTTTCAAGATGCCCGCATTCGCGCGGTCGCGACCGTGTCAAGGAAGAATACCGAGGAGCTCCGTCGGTCAACTCGTCGGCGAGCACATGACCGTCTGTGCGGGCGGGCTGCCATAGCCTTCGAGGATCCATCCGCCATCGGACAGCGTCGAGTCGCGCACTCTCACTTCCGCGGTGTAGCGGTGATGCAGCCCGTTCGCATTGTTGAGGAAGCGAAAAACGGCGCGCGTGTTCGCCGGACAGGCTCCGTTGGTCGTATTCGGCAGCAGGATGTAGAAAAGCGCAGGACTCTCCTCGACCCAGGTTCCGGCGAATTTGATCGCCGTGGCCGCGCACTCGGCCGGATCGGCAGAGTAGAAATGAGAATCGCCGGCCTGCGGCAGCACATAGAATCGGCACACGGGACGCGCGCCCGAGGGCGCAACGCTCGGGTCGGAGTAGGCGAGGAACGTCAGCCCGGTGCGCAGCCACCCAGGATGGACACCGTTGTCCAGGTCCTGGATCTCGGACGGGACGGCGGTGATGAAGTAATCGTCGAGGACCACGTTGTAGAACTCGACGACGAGCGTCTCCTTCGCCGGATTGGCGGCGTTGGGCGTGAGGTATTGCGCCACCAGCGGAAGGGCGATATCCAGGCGCGAATACACGTCGATCGCGCTCTGATGCGCGGTGTCGCAGGCGGAATCGCCTCCGTAAAGGGCTCCGCGAAGCTCGTAGTAATTCTGTGCCGCGTTGTAGGTAAACAGGCCGCTCCCGCTGCTGCCCGGCTCGGTGACACCCTGCGTCCACCTCATCGAGATGAAACTCCCGTTGTTGTCGCTCTGAAACCCCTGCGTGACACCCTGGCTGAACTTCTTCAGATCGCCTTCGGGGTGATGGATCCCGTCGGCGGGCGTGCCGGAGGCCGACAGCGGAGACGCGTTCCACGCCGCGAAAGTCGCGCCCGACGGAGGCGCGTTGTTCAGGCGCAGCAGGTCCCAGTCGAAATCGACGCTTCGACCGAGAACCTTGGCGCCGCCGGCAACGATGACGAAGTTGACGTTGCTGGCCGTGTCCTGTCCGCATACCGACGTCTGGAAAAACCAGTAGGTATTGATCGTGGCCGCAGCGATCGACGGGTTGGCCTTTGACGCGCCAACGTCATCGTCGTCGTCGTCGATGCAGTGATTGGCGGTAAAAAAGTACGGCGTGAACGAGGTAGTCGTATCGTTGACCAGCGTTCCGCTGCAGATACCGGTCAGTCCATGATCGGTGAACACCATGCGGGCAACGGCGTTGATCGCAGTGGCGGCCTGCTGCTGCAGCGTCGGCGACAGGCACGCAACGTCGACTTCGCAAGCGCCCGCTGCCCCGATCTGCCCCAGCGGATCGGCCTGGCGTAGCGAGTTGCCGGAGACGACCAGATGCGAAATCATGGGCAGAGTCACCGTGCCGGCACCCGGACTCACGCCGGCGGGCAAGGTCAGCTCGATGACTCCCGTCTCACCTTCGAGCACCGGCGACCAGTAGATCGACTCGCGCGCGACGTTCGCAGCGTAAGGGCCAAAAGCCTGTGCGCTACCGGAACCCCTGAAGCGCATCTCGAGCGCGCTCGGTGCGTTCGAAACGACGAGGCCTATCCGGATCGCGGCCGCGCCGGACGATGTCAGACTGATGTGCGCCGCCTGTGCCCCGTCTTCGGTCCGGGACCACGCAAGATCGGCCAACGCGAACGACGCTTGATTCGCCGCCACATTTCGCGCAAAACCAATCGTCAGCCGGCGGCGTTTGGTGGCGACGCCGTCCTTGGACGGCGTGGTGGCGCGCTTCGGCATCAACGCCGCGCGCTCAGCGACGGTCGGCGTCGGCAGCAGGATGGCATGCGCCGGGGCGTCCATCGGCAGAAGCAACGATGGCTCGACCTGCGCTTTGTTCGCGCTCGCGGGCAGATAGGTCGCGGGCGGAGCCGAAAGTTGCGCGTTGGCGGAGATCGCGGCGGCGATCAGGCCACCGATCGCGTATCGAGAAAGTCGAATGAACATGTTGAAACCCGGGAAATATTGGGCAGCGCCGCAGAAGGAAGTACCGAGCCGAGCGCCGCGTTGCAAACAGCTATGTACGACTGGAGCCGAACCATTCATATCCCCAGCTTACGATTTGTTACACGTTCGCTTGCGCCGAAAGAGCCAGGGACTGCCCCTTACAGGGTGGCACGACCCTGGTGAATTATACGGCAGCGGCAGATCGCTACCCGCCGCCCGGCGTCAACGCGCGGTCATACTTGTTGTGTAGTGTTGGGCCAAGGGACATCGTTGGCGCCGATTCGAGATGCCGGCGCGCCGCAGTTTCTGCTGTTCTCGCCAAGGAGGGTTCATGGACCCGAAAGAACCGGGCAAGCGTTCAGCCCTGAACGAGCCATTGCCATCCGCTGTTTCATGTCCGGCCGATGCCGAGGATTGCTTCGAGCTCGCCTACGAGGCGGATGAATTCGGTGTCAACCCATGCGGCCCAGCATCCGGTAATTGACGCATGAGCATTTCCGAATCCGGACCGGCGCAATGAAAAAAAGCGCTTAATTTGCTGGGTACCCCAGGTGATATCATCGTTTCGAACGAGCGCAGATGCGCCGGCCCGCCTGAGGAAACATGGAATCCACACGTCCCGCTCGCGCCGTGCTGACGAAGCGCAGGGCCAACCATGGCCGATAGCAATTTTTTCCCCGGTTTTCAAAAAATAGATGTCGACGTCGAGGGCGCAAGGATTCACGCGGTAACCGCGGGCAGCGGACCGCCGGCATTGCTGCTGCACGGGTTTCCGCAATCGCACGTCTGCTGGCACAAGGTCGCGCCGGCACTCTCGAAGCACGCGACGCTGATCATTCCGGACATGCCGGGCTACGGCGACAGCCTCGGGCCGGCGCCGGATTCCAAGCATGTCGAATACGGCAAGCGCGCCACCGGCCAGCGCATGCTCGAGCTTATGGCCAAGCTCGGTCACCCGCAATTCGTGGTCGTCGGCCATGATCGCGGCGGCCGCGTGGGTTACAGGATGGCACTCGATCATCCCGACGCGCTCTCGAAGCTGGTCATACTGGACATCGTGCCGACGCTCGAAATCGCCGAAGCCACCGACTACAAGCGCGCGCTGTCGTCCTGGTACTGGTCGTTTCTTGCCCAGCCCGCGCCGCTGCCGGAACGGCTGATTTCGGCCGAGCCGGATTTCCTGCTCGATACGCTGATGAAGGGTTGGCACGCCGACACCTTCATCGATCCCCATGCGATGGCCGAATACCACCGCTGCTTCAGGAAGTACAGCGTGATCCAGGCATTTTGCGAGGATTACCGCGCCGGCATGAGCGTCGACCTCGACTACGATCGCGCCGATCGAGACGCCGGACGCAAGATTCAATGCCCGGTGACGGTGATCTGGGGTCAAGCGGGCACGCACAGCAACTACGTCGACATGATCGCGGTGTGGAAACGATGGGCGACGAAGGTATCGGGAGGCCCGCTGCCGTGCGGCCATTTCCTGCCGGAAGAACAGCCGGAAAAGACCACCCAGGCATTGATCGATGCGCTGGCCGCCTGACCGGCGCAATCGAAATGCGGTTCGAGGAGAAGTCGTGAATGCTCGCCGATCGTTTCTTGCCGGCACCGCGGCGTTGACGCTGCTGATCGGCATTCGTCCCAGTGCGTTCGCGCAGTCGGGCACCTGGCCGGACCGCGCGATCAAGGTGGTGGTCCCGTTTCCGCCGGGCGGCTCGGCAGACATACTCGGGCGCCTCGTCGCCGACGGGCTTACGCATACGACGGGACAATCCGCGATTGTCGAGAACCGCCCCGGCGCCGGCGCCAACATCGGCACCGAGTACGTGGCCATGGCCAAGCCCGACGGCTATACGATCCTGCTGCAATCGAACAACCACGTCAGCAATCCCAGCTTCTTCCTGAAGCTTCCGTACGATCCGGTCAAGGACTTCGAGCCGGTGTCGCTGGTGGGCACCGTGCCGATGGTGCTGACGGTCAATGCCAACAAGCCGGTGACCAACCTGAAAGAGTTTCTGGCGTGGGCGCGCACGAAAAAGGACCTGGTCACGTTCGGATCCGCCGGCGTCGGCACGCCGCATCACCTTGCCGCCGAGCTTCTGCAGGCGATGACCGGCATCAAAATGCTGCACGTTCCCTACAAGGGCGCGGCGCAGCTGGTGCCGGCGCTGCTTGCGGAGGAAGTCGACTGCGCGATCTGGCCGGTCAATTCGGTCATTCAGCACATCAAGGCGGGCAAGCTGCGCGCGATCGCGGTGTCGGCGTCGACGCGCTCGTCGATCCTTCCCGATATCCCCACCATCGCCGAAGCGGGTCCGCTGCCCGGCTACAGTCTCGATCTCTGGCTCGGCGTTCTGGCGCCGGCAGGCACGCCGCGGCCCATCGTGGATCGTCTCAACGCCGAGATCCTCAAGATGCTGCGCGACCCGAAGGTCAAGGAAAAGCTGGATCCGATCGGCATCGAGCCGTCGGGCACCACGCCGGAGAAATTCGCCGAGGTCATCAAATCCGATCTCGTCAAATATGCGAAGATCGCCAAGGACGCAAACATCAAACCCGAGTAGATGCGCCGCCCGCGCGCCCACCGTCGCGTGCGCTTCCTCGACCCGACAGGAAACCCACTTTGTCAGAAGTCACTCCCCGCGGCAGACTCCGCCAGATCCTCGCCTGCGAACGCAGCGTATTGCTGGCTACGGTGTTCGATCCGATTTCCGCCCGCATCGCGCAGGAGCTTGGCTGCGAGGCGGGTCTCATGGGCGGCTCGCTCGCGTCGATGGCGGTGCTCGCTGCGCCCGATCTCATCATCCTCACGCTCACCGAATTGGCGGAGCAGGTCTACCGCTGCACGCGCGCGTCGACGGTGCCGCTGGTCGTCGACGGCGACCACGGCTACGGCAACGCGCTCAGCGTCATGCGCACGGTGCAGGAACTGGAACATGCCGGCGCGTCGGCGGTGTCGATCGAGGACACGCTCCTGCCGCGCGCATTCGGGTCGACCGAGGCGCCGCAACTGGTTTCCATCGACGAGGGCATCGGCAAGATGAAAGCCGCGGTCGCGGCGCGCGGAGACTCCGACTTCGTCATCCTCGGCCGCACCAGCGCGCCCGCCATCTCGAGTGTCGACGACGCGATTTCGCGGCTGAAGGCATACGAGTCCGCCGGCGTCGACGCGCTGATGCTCCCCGGCTTGCGCTCCCGCGACGAGCTGGACCGGATTGCCGCGGCAACGAAGCTCCCGCTGGTGATCGGCGGGATCCCGGAATTGATGTGCGACCCGGAATATCTCGCGTCACGCCGCGCCCGCTTGTGGTCAGGCGGACATCAAACATTCAATGTCGCGGTCAAGGCGCTGTACGACGCGATGAAAGCCGTTCATGAAGGGTTGCTGGCGCCGAAGCTGGCTGGCGCCGCGGGCAAGGACCTGATGGGGGCGCTGACGAACGCGAGCCGCTACGCCGAGTGGACCCAGCGCTTCATCGAACCGGATTAAAGTCGCAGCAAGGTCGATCGCAGCTCGTGGACGTATTCGTCACCGGCGGCACCGGATACCTCGGCCGGGCAATGATCGGCGCATTGCTCCAACGCGGGCATGCGGTACGAGCGCTCACGCGGACAGCGTCGCGAGACAAAGTGCCCGCCGGCGCGACGCCGGTCGCAGGCGACGCACTCGACGCCACCACGTTTGCGGCGGCACTTTCTGCCACGACGACACTGGTGCACCTCGTCGGCACGCCGCATCCCGGACCGTCGAAGGCGGCGTTGTTCGAGAGCGTCGATCTGGCGTCGATTCGATCGAGCGTCGAAGCCGCGCGCCGCGCGCCGATCGCGCATCTCGTCTACGTCAGCGTCGCGCAGCCGGCGCCCACGATGCGCGCCTATGTCGATGCGCGGACACGGGGCGAGGCGGCGATCGTCGAGGCGCGGCTCACGGCAACGATGCTGCGGCCCTGGTATGTGCTCGGGCCGGGCCATTGGTGGCCAATCGCGCTGAAGCCATTCTATTGGCTGGCGGAGCGGCTGCCTGCGACGCGCGAGACCGCGCGACGCATGGGCCTGGTCACACTGGCGCAGATGGTCGCCGCGCTCGTTGACGCGGTGGAGCACCCGCCTGCCGCCGGAGGGGTTCGCATTGTCGACGTTCCAGGGATTCGCGCCGCGCGCGCTTTCTAGCGATCCCTGCGCCGCCTGGATTGCAATCGAAAGAAGGTAATCCAATTGACAACGAAACTCGACGGCACGCTCAAGCGCGAGCTCTTGATCGGGCGCGACGCGTACACGCCGGCCAAGAAAGCGTCTGCCAAGCGGAACCAGTAACTCTGCTGCTCAAATTGTCAGCCTAAAAAAACGCCGCCCGGTCGCCCGGGCGGCGCGTGATGGTGGAGGCGGCGGGACAGCTGATCCATCTCTTTCGAGACGGGCTGGACTATGCCTTCATCCTGCATACAGGATGCGGAGCGTGTTATTCGTCCATGCTTCCGGACGAATCCTAGTGCCGGCTCGTTGCGCTCATTTCATTCGAACGCCTTCAGCCGGTCTATGAGTCTCTACAGGGCAGGCCTGAGGTTCGCCCTCTTCCTACCCCTCGGCGTTGCCATTCCGCCGGCGGCATTCCCGCCGTGCGGTTGCAGGGTTCGCCGATGTGAGCCCCGTTGTCACTCTGCCCTTACGAGCAGAGGCGACTATCTTACTAATCGAACCCGCGTCCGAAAACGCTACACAGTCGGGACTACATGCTTAGCCACGTCATTTTGCTCTCGCCCCGGCGCCACTGACGGGCAGGCGACGCCGGAACCAGTCACCTAGATTTAGCGTATCGCCCAAGTGACCCGGGCGCACGCGATCGCTCGAAATGTCCTCGCTGTGACAGTTACATCACCCGGGCTGAGCGCCGCCCGGTGCGAGGTCCGGCGGGGTTAAGCCGCCAGAGCGTAGTTTTCGTCGTTCGCAGTTAAGTTTGCGATTGCAGAGTATTTACAAGGTACTGCACCTTGGCATGCCCCGCGCTGCTTCACAGTCCCCGTCGAAACCAGGTCGCCCCCGGTAACTGGTCCTGCGCTGCGCCACATTTCGTGGATTGCGCTGGTGCGTCAATGATACCACCGCGAAAGTACGCTCCCTCGAGCCCGGTGGCATCGAACCATAGATTGGGGCGGCCCATCGCTCGCGCAAGGGGGTTCGCCGGCCATGCCGACGAAGCGAAACGATGTTGTCGTTCGGGTACAATTCGAAGCTTCGATTCGCGCAGGATTCTATTCGTGGCGCTCGTTCCAGTCATCCTTTCCGGAGGCGCAGGCACGCGGCTATGGCCGTTGTCGCGCGAGTCGTCGCCGAAGCCGTTCATGATGCTTCCCGACGGCGAGACGCTGCTCGCCAAGACCATCATGCGCGCGGTGGCGCTGCCCAACGTCGGCGCGCTGATCACGGTCACCAATCGCGACTATTATTTTCATACCAAGGATGTCTACGCCGGTGCGGGTGTCCCGCCGCCGAAGGTCTCGTATCTGCTGGAGCCGTTCGGCCGCAATACCGCCGCCGCGGTGGCGCTGGCCGCGATGCACGCGGAAGCGACCCTCGGAGCGGACTCGACGCTGCTCGTATTGCCCGCGGACCACCTGATTCGCGATGCCGCCGCATTCGCGGCCGCGGTCGAACGCGCCGCGTTGCTCGCGCGCGACGGATGGCTGGCGACTTTCGGCATCGTCCCGACGCATCCGGAGACCGGCTACGGCTACATCCAGTTCGGCGACGCGCTCGACGTCGAAAATACCTTCCGCGTCGACCGCTTCATCGAAAAGCCGCCTTTGGCCGACGCCAGCAATTATGTCGCGACCGGACGCCACGTCTGGAATTCCGGGATGTTCTGTTTTACGCCTTTGGCAATTCTCGACGCGTTCGCCAAACACGCGCCGACCGTTCTCGATTCGGTTCGCCGCGTCTGGCAGCTATTAAGGACACAGTCGGACTCGGCGATGATGGAGATCGATTCAGCGCTTTTCGCAGCGGTCCCCGATGTCTCGATCGACTATGCGGTCATGGAGAAGGCAGGCAACGTCGCGGTCGTTCGCGGCGCGTTCGACTGGAGCGATGTCGGTTCGTGGCAAGCGGTGTCGGCGCTGGCCGAGCCCGATGCCGACGGCAACCGCGGCCAGGGCGCGAGGGTGGCGATCGCGACCCGCGACACATTCGTGCACGCCGAGGATCGCGTGGTGGCGACGGTCGGCGTCGACAATCTGATCATCGTCGACACGCCCGACGCGGTTCTGGTCGCCCATCGTGACCATTTGCAGCGCGTGCGCGAGGTTGTCGGCGAATTGAAGGCCCGCGGCCACGACGCCTACAAGCTGCATCGCACGGTGTCGCGGCCGTGGGGCGCGTATACCGTGCTGCAGGAGGGTCCGGGATTCAAGATCAAGCGCATCGAGGTCAAGCCGGGCGCCGCGTTGTCGCTGCAGATGCACGCACATCGAAGCGAGCATTGGGTCGTAGTGAGTGGCGAAGCGCGCGTGACCAATGGCGAGCGCGTCTATCCCGTGCTCGTTAACGAATCGACCTTCATTCCTTTGCAAACCCGGCACCGCCTGGAGAACATCGGCGCGGAGCCGCTGGTGATGATCGAGGTTCAATGCGGCGACTATGTCGGCGAAGACGACATCGTCCGCTTCGACGATCAGTATGGCCGGGTAAAGGTCTGAGCGTCGCGCAGGGTCCGTTGTCCTCCACCCTTCCTCCAACCGCTTCACCGCCGCTCGCTTCACCGCCGCTCGCTTCCCCGCCGGTGCTGCCGCACCTGCTTCCGGCGCCACCGGACGCGGGCCGTAAGATATCGGCGCAGCCGCTCGCGGGGTCGGCCGATGCCCTCGCGCTTGCGCAAATCGCGACCGATGCCGCGAAGGAGGGCCGATTCGTCGCCATCGTATGCGCCGAAGCCGCGGCAGCGCATCGGCTCGCCGACGAGATCGCATGGTTCGCCCCGGCGCTGCGCATCGCCGTGCTCCCCGATTGGGAAACGCTGCCCTACGATCATTTCTCGCCGCATCAGGACCTGGTGTCGGAGCGGCTGGCGACGCTGTACCGCGTATCGCGCGGCGAGTGCGACGTGCTTCTGGTCGCCGCGACGACTGCGCTCTATCGGCTAGCGCCGCCCTCGTATCTTGCCGGCTTCACGTTTTTTCTGGCGCAGGGAGAGACGCTCGACGTCGATGCTCTGCGCGCGCAGCTTTCGCTCGCCGGCTATCAAAGCATGACGCAGGTCGTGTCGCCCGGCGAGTTCAGCATTCGCGGCGGACTGATCGACCTCTACCCGATGGGCAGCCCATTGCCCTACCGCATCGATCTCTTCGACCAGGAAATCGAATCGATCCGGACCTTCGACGTCGACACCCAGCGCACCGTGTATCCGGTGTCCACGGTGCGGCTGCTGCCGGCGCGCGAATTCCCGCTCGACGACGGCGGAAGAACGCGCTTTCGCAGCCGCTTCCGCGAAGTCTTCGAAGGCGACCCATCGCGCTCGTCGCTGTACAAGGACATTTCCAACGGCGTCATCCCGGCCGGGATCGAGTACTACCTGCCGCTGTTTTTCCAAGCGACCGCAACGCTTGCCGACTACCTGCCGGCCGGCACCGTCGTCGCGCTGCACGGCGACGTTTCGGCAGCGGTCGTGGGCTTCTGGCAGGACACCGACGCGCGCTATCGGCTGCTGCGCGGCGATAAGGCGCGCCCGCTGCTCCCGCCGCCCGAGCTGTTCCTGCCGGAAGACGAGTTCAACGGCCTGTTGAAGCCTTTCTCCCGCGTTCTCTTGCCGAGCGAGAGCGCCGACACGACGGCGGAAGGCACGCGCCCGAAGACCATGACGCAGGCGCCCCTTTCGGTCCAGGTCGACCGTCGCGCGCCCGACCCGCTGCTGTCATTGAAGCGGTTCGCGACCGCCACGCGCGAGCGCGTGCTGATCGTTGCCGAGAGCCTCGGCCGCCGCGAAACCATGCAGCAATATTTCGCCGAGTATGGTTTCAAGCCGTCGCTGGTCGAAGACTGGGCCGCGTTTCTCGTCAGCGATGCGAGCCCGGCACTGGCGGTCGGGCCGCTGCATCGCGGTTTTGTCTGGCCCGCGGCAAATCTTGCCGTCGTCACCGAAGCCGAGCTCTACGCCGACGTGGCGCGGCGACCCGGCAGGCGCGAAGGGCGGCGCAGCAACGTCGACGCGATGCTGCGCGATCTGTCGGAGGTCCGCATCGGCGACCCCGTTGTGCACGAGCAGCACGGCATCGGCCGCTACCTCGGATTGACCACGCTCGATCTGGGCGACGGCGCCAACGAGTTTCTGCACTTGCTCTATGCCAACGACGCCAAGCTCTATGTGCCGGTGTCGAGCCTGCATCTGATCAGCCGTTACAGCGGCGCGTCGCCCGACGCCGCGCCGTTGCATGAGCTCGGAAGCGGCCAGTGGGCGAAAGCGAAGAAAAAGGCGGCGCTGCGCGCGCACGATACGGCGGCGGAGCTGCTCAACCTGTACGCGCAGCGCGCAGCACGCGAAGGGCACGCGTTCAAGTTCGACGTGCACGACTACGAAGCCTTTGCCGCCGGATTCGGTTTCGAGGAGACACCCGATCAGGCGGCCGCGATCGAGGCCGTGATCGCCGACCTCACGTCCGGCAAGCCGATGGACAGGCTGGTGTGTGGTGACGTCGGCTTCGGCAAGACCGAGGTGGCGCTGCGCGCCGCATTCGTCGCGGTGGCCGACGGCAAGCAGGTCGCGGTGCTGGTGCCGACGACGCTGCTGGTCGAGCAGCACTTCCAGACTTTTTCCGATCGGTTCGCCGATCTGCCGGTGAAGCTCGCGGAGTTGTCGCGGTTCCGATCGGCTGCCGAAGTGAAAACTGTGCTCGAGGGTCTCGCTTCGGGACGCATCGACCTCGTCATCGGGACCCATAAGCTCATCCAGCCCGACGTCAAGTTCCAGCGGCTCGGGCTGATCATCATCGACGAGGAGCACCGCTTCGGCGTGCGGCAGAAGGAGCGGCTGAAGAAGCTGCGCGCGGAAGTCGACGTGCTCACGCTCACCGCGACGCCGATCCCGCGCACGCTGGCGATGTCGCTCGAGGGATTGCGCGATTTTTCGGTGATTGCCACGGCGCCCGAGCGGCGGCTGGCGATCAAGACCTTCGTCTCGCAATACTCGTCTGGCATTGTGCGCGAGGCCTGCTTACGCGAGCTCAAGCGCGGCGGTCAGATCTACTTTCTGCACAACGATATCGACACCATCGTGACCATGGGCGAAAAGCTCGCTGCGCTGGTGCCCGAGGCGCGCATCGCCATCGCCCACGGCCAGATGCCCGAGCGCGAGCTGGAGCGCGTGATGCGCGACTTCTACCAGCAGCGCAGCAATCTCCTGCTCTGCTCGACCATCATCGAGACCGGCATCGATGTGCCGACCGCGAACACCATCATCATTCATCGCGCCGATCGCTTCGGACTGGCGCAGCTTCATCAGTTGCGCGGCCGCGTCGGACGCTCGCATCACCAGGCGTACGCGTATTTGCTGACGCCGCCGGAAGAAGCCTTGTCGGCGCAGGCGAAGAAGCGCCTCGAGGCGATCCAGTTGATGGAAGACCTCGGATCGGGCTTCTACCTCGCGATGCACGATCTCGAGATACGCGGCGCGGGCGAGGTGCTGGGCGACGAGCAATCCGGCGAGATGCAACAAATCGGCTTTCAGCTTTACGCGGACATGCTCAAGGCGGCGGTCGATGCGCTGAAGTCGGGACGGGAGCCCAACCTGACCGACCCGCTCGGCGTCACCACCGAGATCAACCTGCACGTTCCGGCGCTGCTTCCCGATTCCTATTGCAACGACGTTCACGAGCGCCTGGTGTTGTACAAGCGGCTCGCCAACTGCGACAGCACCGCCGCGCTGACCGATATGCAGGAGGAGCTGATCGACCGCTTCGGACTGCCGCCGGAGCAAACGCAGGCGCTTCTCGCCTGCCATCGGCTGCGCCTCGTTGCGCGCCCGCTCGGCGTGGTCAAAGTCGACGCCGGACCCGAGCGCTCGCAGATCCAGTTCGGTCCCGAGCCCTCGTTCGACCCCGGCAAGCTGATCGCGCTCATTCAACAGGACGGGCGCTACCGCTTCGCCGGCCCGGATCGGATCAGGATCGAGCGCGCGGCGCCGACACTCGAGGAACGCGTCGCCTTGATCGAATCGTTTCTGGGACGGCTGGCTTGAAATCCCGAGCCGCACCGGCCGCGACGCTGCCGCCGCAGGTGCACGTCTTCGTCCGCGACTGGCTGTCGGCGAACAATGTGTTGCTCAAGGGTCGCGACGGAAACGTACTGATCGACTCGGGATACGTCCGTCACGTGCCGATGACGCTGGCGCTGCTCGCGACTCCGCACGGCCTGGACGGAGCGCCGCTGGCCAAGCTCGTCAATACGCATTGCCATAGCGACCACATGGGTGGAAACGCGGCGATTCAGGCGCGATATCGTTGCCCGGTGATGCTTCCGCAAGGCGAGGCGCCGCTGATCGACGCGTGGGACGAGAAAGCGCTTCTGCTCGGCTACTGCGACCAGCGCGCGGAGCGGTTCCGCTACGACGAAATCGTCAAGCCGGGCGAAACGCACTTCTGGGGCGACCTGGAATGGCGCGCGCTCGCCGCGCCGGGGCACGATATGGGCGCTCTCGTCTTCTACAATCCCGAACACCGCATTCTGATTTCGGGCGACGCGCTGTGGCAGAACGGCTACGGCTTCGTCATGCCGTCGGAAATCGATCCACGCGCGCTTCCGGCCACGCGCGCGACGCTCGAAATGCTCGCGCGACTGGACATACGCACGGTGATCCCCGGCCATGGCGAGCCTTTCGACGATGTCGCCGCTGCGCTCGAGCGCGCGTTTCAGCGAACCGCGGCATTCGAGGCCGACCCGCTGCGCATGGCGCGGCACGCGCTCAAGGTCGTGCTCGTGTTCGCGTTGCTGGACAAGCAACGCCTCGCCACCGCCGAGCTGCCGGCGTATATCGACCGGATCGAGGTCTATCGCGAGTTCAATCAGCTTTTTTTCCGGATTCCGCCAACGGCGCTGGCCAAGCTGCTGCTCGAGGATCTCGAGCGCGCGGGTGCCGTGCGCCAGGAAAGCGGTTGGCTGCGCCCGGCGTGAGCTGCGCGGGGAATAAATCCCGGCGGCAAACTGTGTGTTACGTCGACTTGCCATCGCGGGAACGATCGGGTTCAATGGCGCACAACCCGGGCCGTCATTCCGTGAAAACGAATGACGATTCAGGAATGACAGCGCCTCGTATTGTTGGAACGCTCGACAAGCATTGGCGGACACATCGTGCCCGCATTAGTCTCAATCAACTGGAGAATTTTGATGCGTGGAGCTTTGACTGCATTTTTTGCCATACTGCTGGGAGGCGTAGTGGCGATCGCGTATGCCCAGGACATCAAGCCCGATCGCGCGATCAAATACCGTCAAGGGGCGCTGACGACCATGTCGTGGCAATTCGGCATGCTGGGCGCAATGGCCAAGGGAGAGCGGCCATACAACAAGGAGGAGGCGATCAGGCGCGCGACATCGGTGGCCGAATTGTCGAAGCTGCCGTGGGAGGGTTTCGGCCCCGGAACCGACCAGGGCGCGCCGACCAAGGCCAAGCCCGAAGTCTGGAAAGAGCCGGCGAAGTTCAAGGACCTCCAGGAAAAGCTGATGGTCGAAACGGCCAAGCTCGAGACGGTCGCCAAGACCGGCGACGAAGCCGCGTTCAAGGCGCAGGTCGGCGCCACTGGCAAAGCCTGCGGCAACTGCCACGACGACTTTCGCGCCAAGTGATCTGAACCGGACAATTCTCCGGAGGGAGAGAACCGCGACGACTCGCACGCCAACGACGACCCGTGCCCGAATTCAACGACGAAAGCGAACTCGATAATCCCGTGTGGTCGTGTCTGAGGACGCGTCACGCGCACCTGGCACAGGGCGGGCCCCTGGCCTTGCGCTATCCGGCCGCATTTTCCCCGCTTTCGGGCATGCCCACCGACGCCGCCGAGAATGTCGAGGCGCTCCAGAATCTGTTCACCGCCGGTGAAGAGTTCGACGTCCGCGGCGAGTTCGTAAGTAGCACGCCGCCAAAATGGGAGACGCGGGGTCGGATCCGCGTGGTCCAGATGGTTCGCCGCGACAAGGCGCCTTTGCCTGTGGAAGGCGAGCCTATTTCAGCCCTCGGTGCGGCCGATGTCGCCGACATGCTGGCGCTGGTCGCGGTGACACACCCTGGACCGTTTCGCGAGCGCACGATCGAGCTGGGCGCCTTCGTCGGCATTCGTCTTCAGGGGCGGCTGCTCGCGATGGCCGGTGAGCGCCTGTGGATCGGCGATCACCGGGAGGTCAGTGGAGTTTGTACGCATCCTGAGACGCAGGGGCGCGGTTTCGCGCGGGTGCTGCTCGGACACGTGATCAATCGAATGCTCGGCGCCGGTCAGATTCCCTTCCTGCATGTCGACAGCAGGAACGAGCGGGCGATTACCCTATACGAGGCGCTCGGCTTCGCCCGCCGCACGGAGTTTCCCCTCGTTCAGCTAAGAAAAATCGGTTAGCAGCAGCGCACTCTTCCGCCTGTTCGAGCTCCTCTCAATAAAGGGGCCGGCGAAGGCGGGGTGCGGTGCGATGCGTTTGAATAGAAAGCGTGTTTCGCTTCACTCGATGTCGACGGTGATCGTATTGTCCTTCGGCCGGCGGTCGATCAGCTTGTTGTAGGGATCGATGCCGGCACGCACCGGCTTCTTGTCGACGACGAGCGTGAACGACGTCTCCTCAGTCTCGATCTTCCGCTTCTCGAGGAACAGCGGCTGGTTGTCGGCATCGAGCACGCCGATGTCGATCCAGTCGTGCAGCGGCGCGTCGTCTTCCTTGCCCAGCGCGTCGGCCTTGCGCTTTTTGGCGAACACCTTCAGCGAGACCTCGTAGCGGCCGTCCGCAAGCTTCTTCGCGCTGGCGCTGATGGCGCGATTGTCGTAGAGCGTGATCGAATCGAAAAAGTCGTCGATCATGTACTGGAGCTGCGGCGGCGTCACCGCGCGAATGTGCGTAAGCAGGTCCGTGGTGTTCGAGTATCGCGGCCCCTTGAAAGCCCAGTCGTCGCGGTAGGCGCGAATCGCGCGATTCAGGTTCTCCTCGCCGATGTAATCCTGCAGCGCATACATGATGAGGCTGCCCTTGCGGTAGTGGATGTAGTCCTGGTTTTCGACGCGCGAGAGCGGCAGCTCCTTCTTCTGCTCGGTGCTGCGGCCGAGCAGGTAGCGGTCGAGCTCGTAGCGCAGGAACCTCTGCATCTTCGCCTCGCCGTACTTCTTTTTCATGACCATCAGCGCCGAGTATTGCGCCAGCGTTTCCACCAACATCGTCTGGCCCTGCACGTTCGCGCCCGGCACCTGGTGTCCCCACCACTGGTGCGCGAGCTCGTGCGCGGTGACGTAGTACGGATAGTCGATGTCCTCGGGGTCGTCGTCGCGGACCCTCGCGATGAAACCGATACCCTCCGAGTAGGGGATCGTGTTGGGGAACGATTGCGCAAACGCCGCGTAGCGCGGGAACTCGAGTATCCGGAACTGCTTATGCTGGTAGGGGCCGAACGCGGTGCCGAAGTAGTCGAGACCGGCCTTCGTGGCCGCGACCATCCGGTCCAGGTCGAACTCGTGCCCCGGCTGATAATAGATTTCGATCGCGACGTCGTTCCAGCAGTCTTTTTTCACCGCGTAGCGTGCCGACTGGAACGCGAAAAAGTCGAGGATCGGACTGTCCATCCGGTACTCGAAATAGCGGCGGCCGTTTTCGGTCCATTCGCGTTGCAGGTAACCGGGCGAGATGGCGATCTGGTCAGGTTCCGTGCCTATGGTCGCCGAGAAGTCGATGAAATCGGCGTCCTGCGCGAGACCGTTTTCAGCGAGTCCGACGGGGTCGTCGCGATCGCGCATCCGCTCCTTCGGCGCCAACCCGAATTTCTTGCGGTCCTGATCGGTCGTGAGCTCCCCGTGGTCGGAGTAGCCGACGGTCGGCAACACCGTGCGTCCGTTGACGAACGAACCGTTGTAGACGACGTCGGTGTTGGAGCCGGAGTTCGTGAACCCGACGGTCGAACGCTCGAGGTCGAAGTCGAGTGCGGTCGTTCCTCCTGGCGGCAGCGGCGTGGCGAGCTTGTAGCTGCGCACGCCCACCTTGAGGTCGTCCGTCACCAGCTCAGCCGGCGTCGCGAACGCGAGTGCATTGAATTTCAGCCGATCGCCCTCGAAGAACAGGAGGTGGATCGCCTGCACCGGCAAGCCGGAGCGGTTCACGAGCGTGTAGTGCCCTTTCACCCGGATCCGCTGCTCGCGCGGATAGAGATCGACCGCAAGCTTGATCGAGGCGACCTTCGGTTGCGGGTCGTTCGCCAGCTTCTTGTATTTTTTCTCGTAGTCGGCCTGCCGCGCCTCAAG
>Ga0209839_10000143_pt1 | contig 34310 bp, 26 predicted proteins | sample OrgsoiDNA2013050_FD_185800 | JGI IMG/M metagenome (GOLD analysis project Ga0209839, IMG submission 185800) | Permafrost soil microbial communities from the Arctic, to analyse light accelerated degradation of dissolved organic matter (DOM) -... | ecosystem: Environmental > Terrestrial > Soil >... | reverse complement strand
TTCCTGTTCCCGCTCTCAATCACCTTGCTCTATCGCGAATTCCCACCCAACGAGCGTGGCCTCGCCTCCGGTATACTGGGTATTCCGATTCTACTGGCACCAGCGCTCGGACCAACCCTGGGTGGCTATATCGTTACCTTCGCGAGCTGGCAATTGATCTTCTTCGTCAACGTGCCAATCGGCATCGTTGGTGTTCTGATGGCAATTTTCCTTATGCGCGACTTCCGCCCGGATGTACGTATGAGCTTTGATCTGCCTGGTTTCTTGCTTTCGGCAGGAGGACTGGCGGCGGTGCTTTACTCACTCTCGGACGCCAGCACCGATGGCTGGGGATCTGGCAAGGTGCTCGGTCTGCTCATCGGCGGACTGCTCGCGTTGGTCCTCTTCGTGATCGTTGAGATACGGACGGCCAATCGTGGTGGACAGCCGCTGCTGGACCTGCGCGTCTTTCGCAACGCATCCTTTACAGCGGCCAATATCGCCTCCGTCTTCGTCGCCATTGGCCTGTTCGGCGGATTGTTCCTGATGCCGCTCTACCTGCAAAATCTGCGTGGGCTGAGTGCTTTTCAAGCGGGTCTGCTGCTACTTCCACAGGCATTCGCCTCAATGGTAGGTGTAGTTGTTGGCGGGCGGTTAGTAGATAGGATTGGTGTGCGAGCGGTGGTCATTCCGGGTCTGATCCTGCTGACCATCAGCACCTGGTTGCTCACCTCGCTCTCATTAACGACCACTTACGGTGCTCTACAATGGGCGCTCGTGCTCCGAGGACTTGGCTTCGGCCTCGCATTTCAGCCGCTTCTAGTAGCTGCTCTGGCGGAGATCGCTCCGCGCGACCTCGCTTCGGCGAGTTCCATCAATACGGTTGTGCGCTTCATCTCTCAGTCACTGGGCATCGCGATCCTGGCAACGCTGGTACAAGGTCAGACGAAGGTTCACTACACGCACCTCGCCGAGCAGATCACTACCAGTTCGCCGCTGGCGCAGTTCCTGACGCAATTGCAGGCTGCCTTCGTTGCCCGTGGGGCCGATATAGTCAGCGCACACGCTGCGGCTATACAACTGATTATTCAGTATGTGCAACGCCAGAGCTTTATGCTAGCACTGCAAGACGCCTTCCGCTTCACGCTGATCCTGGTCATTATTGGCATAGTCGCTACATTCTTCGTCCGTGAGCAGCGCCGCACGCCTGTTCCCGCTACTCAGGAAATGAGCAGTGAGCAACGGGAAGAAGAAGAGCGCGCACGCACAGAGGCTGCATTAGCCGTCTAGTGCAAACCATTCCGTCTCAGACACAAACAACAGAGAACTAAATAGAACTAGAGGATTGAAAGGAAAATAGAACATGCGTCGTATGATTTTAGTACCGATTTTGATCACGGTAGCCCTGCTCGCCATTATCGGCGGCGTCGGCTACTACATCTACAACAATTACCAATACTACACGACCGATGATGCACAGGTCACTGGCAATATCGTGTCCGTGAGCGCACCCGCGAACGGCCAGCTGACTACGCTGAGCGTCAAGCAGGGGGACAAAGTTACGGCGGGCCAGACGATTGGCACCATTACTCCAGCAGCGACCGTCTCCGCTAGTGGAACGCGCACGCAAGGGAATGCGATCAATCTGACCAGCCCCATCGATGGAACCATCGTACAAACGTCCGCCGTACAGGGACAGGCGGTCGCTCCCGGCCTGACGCTGGTACAGTTGACCAACCTGAATGCACTGACGGTCACGGCTTATGTCGATGAAAGCCAGATCAATAACGTTAAGATCGGCCAGGATGTCGACGTTCACGTCGATGCCTACAGCGACACGACCTATACCGGTCATGTACAGCAGATCGTCCAGGCCACGGCAGGCCAGTTCTCACTGCTGCCAACCCAGGACAATGCCAGTGGCAACTTCACAAAAGTAAGCCAGCGCGTCCCCGTGATCATCACGATCGACGGCAGCGGCGGCAAAGACCTCGTGCCCGGACTGAGCACCGAGGCCACGATCCATCTCCACTAAGCTCCCTTAATACAGGGCAGGGGCTGATGTTCAGCTCCTGCCCTTTTTTATTTGCGGTTGTACCCCTCCAGTAGGGATGGGCCTTGCGTCCATCCGGCCTACAAGCAGCGTGATGGGGAACCGGATGGACGCAAGGCCCATCCCTACTGAGTTATTTGCGATTTTTGAAATCGTGATAGAGTTCGCTTATCAACCTGGGAATCAGGAAAGCGTGCAGCCCCAGGGCAAGTCCCCACAAGACAAGCGTCAGGATATTGCGCGGATCACGGTAGACCTGCTTATTCTCGTTCACATAATTGCTTACTTTCTGTAAAGCTGTAGCCATTTTGCTCCTCGTCCAATCTATTTTTGCAAAATTATACCCATTTCCAATGTTCCCCTACTTCACGCATACGGCAGGCACGCGGTTTCAATAGAAAACCCTCTCATCGCCACTCCAACATGTCATAAAACTTCTTCTAACGCTTTATATTGAATTTAACAAATATTGCCCTTAGTACTTGACATTGCACGCAATAAGCGGTAGTATAAGAGCATATTTTGCTGTTCTTTAGTGGCGAAGTGGCAGTGTACGTGTTATGCCAACAGAAAATAATCAGTCAAATTCAATAATTCCAGAAACTCCAGGTAAATCTCCTGCACTGTATTATACAGCCAACCAGTATGCCAGACACGCTGCTTTAGTTAAGCAGACAAACGAATGGTTGCTCGACAAGTATCGTCGTCAACTCAGAAATACTCATCATATATTGAGAGATAAAGAGCAACTATTGGCAAAAAAGGAGCAAGCGCTGGTGGAAAAGGAGATTCAATTGTGCCTGGCAAAACAAGAATTAGTCCAACTGAAGAACTTCTCCATCCTACAATTCGCCCTCGGTATATTGAGCGCCTTAATTTCTGGGTACGGAATAAACTTAATAACAACGACACCACCAGTGGAGGCCGGTTGGATGCTAGTTAGTATCGCTATTATTTTGCAATACATTTCTTTTTTTACAACGTATCAAGCCAGAAAAAAAGGGAATATGTGATGGAACAGATTTACGAGCTGAAACAACAGATAGAGCAGCTACAAAATGAGAGTACAATACAGACCGAATACCTCTTTCATGGCGAATTAGGAAATTTTTACTTCGCCCAGAGGAACCTTGAACTCGCTGACAAGTTTTATAGCAAGACATTGGAGATCGCGAGATCTATGCATAACCGGTCTGGTGAGGCCGCTACGCTAGGCAACCTGGGGATGGTATATGCCGAACAGGGCAATACCGAACGCGCCATCACGCTCTACGAAGAGGCACTCAAAATTGCCAGGGAGCTGGGAGAGCGGCAGTTGGAAGGAAATACACTGAGCAATTCAGGTCTGGCATACGGGCAAATAGGCGATAGGGACAGGGCGCACGAGTGCTATCACGGCGCGTTCACTATTGCCAGAGAACTCGGCGATCAGGAATTGCTGGAAAACGTATTGAACAACCTGCAATTGCTTCCAGGCGCACAAACTAGCAAAAGGCAGATTGATACATCAGAGCAAGAGCGCTTCACTCAGGACAATACCGACACTTCTGATATGCAACGCTCTACAGGAACCCTGACACTGCTCATCTCTCGTAAGTCGCTCTATCTCCTAGCCGCTTGCATGTCTATTCTAGCGCTCATTGGAGCATTCATCCTGGTACTCTATATGCAAGGTATTGTCTCCTTCGTGTGGTCTACCCCTTTGAGCGGCCTGCTTAGCGGATCAAGTCTGGCCCTTTCCATCGCGCTATGGCTTTTCCTCTGGCGCTTTTCAAACGAACTTTCATCAAATCAGCAGCACAATCGAGCGAGATAGAGCGCGCATAGTCAGAGTACACATTCCAGAATAGATAGTTAACGAATTGACATTCTCGCTCGTGGCTGGTATCCTTAAGAGCATACAAGTAGAAAACAGTGCAGCAGACTGACCCACGTTGAGCGAAAGAGTACGAGAGCAGCAACCGACAGCGATCCGAAGCAGAGTGAAAGTTCGGAATGGCGATGCACCCTCGGAACGCGTTCGCGAGTGGCCGACCGAAGAAAGCTTTCACAGCGAAGGCAAGTAGGACGGGTGGATGGTTCCCACGCAGCATACAACCGTTGAAAAAGCGGTCTTCCCTCCTGCCTACGAGGCTGTATAGCAGGTCTCCAGGAAAGACAATTAGGGTGGCACCACGGGTGTGATAGGGCAGATTAAACAGCTCCTACGCTCTCGTCCCTTCAATGTTCGCGGAAGGGATGGGAGTTTTTTCATGCCCATCTCCTTCCACAACCCCTTTCGTTGAAGGAGATGTAAGCTATGACCAAACTATGGCAGAAGGGCTATAGCGTGAATGCCCAGGTCGAGCGCTACGAGGCCGCGCAGAACAGCGCCCTCGATACGCGCCTGATCCGGCACGATGTGTGGGGCTCGCTCGCCCACGTCGCTATGCTCAAACGCATCGGCATTTTGAACGAGGAAGAGCACGAGACGCTCCACTCCGCCCTTTGCAACATTTTAGCGCTGGAGGCCACGCACGAATTTACGGTGCAACCCTCCGATGAAGACGTTCATACCAGCATCGAGAACTATCTGGCAAGCACAACAGGCACGGCAGGCAAGAAGATCCACACCGCCCGCTCGCGCAACGACCAGGTGCTGCTGGACCTGCGCCTGTACGGCAAGGAGCAGGTCTCCGCCGTTAATAGCAGACTCGCGGCACTGTGTTACGCGCTGCTGGCTTTCGCAGAGGACCATAAAGACACTCCCATGCCCGGCTATACGCATATGCAGCGGGCAATGCTCTCATCGTTCGGTCTATGGAGCGCTGGCTTCGCGGAGGCGCTGCTCGACGACGAACACCTGCTCTCCGCCGCCTACGAGATCAATGACCAGTCGCCGCTTGGCTCGGCGGCGGGCTACGGCGTGCCGCTACCGATTGATCGCCAGTTCGTCGCCGACACACTGGGCTTCGCGCGGGTGCAGAACAACGTCATCTACGTGCAGAACAGCCGGGGCAAGGTGGAGGCTGCAATCGTGCAGGCGCTGGCCCAGATCATGCTCGATCTCAGCAAGATGGCACAGGATATTCTGCTCTTCTCGACCGCCGAGTACGGCTTCTTCCGCATTCCACAGGAACTATGCACAGGAAGCAGTATCATGCCGCAGAAGCGCAACCTGGACATTATGGAGCTGGTCCGCGCCCGCACGCAGACGGTGCTGGCGCTGCAACAACAGATTATGGGCATCGTCAGCGGCCTCCCCTCGGGCTACAACATGGACTACCAGGAGACCAAGCGTCCCTTTATGGAGGCGCTGGACATCGTGAAGGAGAGCCTGGAGATCTGCACGCTTGTCATCAACAATATTCAGGTCAATCACGAGCGCGCCCTCGCCGCCTGCAGCTTCGAACTGTTCGCCACCGATCGCGCTTACGAACTGGCGCAAACCTCTGGCCTGCCGTTCCGCGACGCCTACCGCATCGTCGGTGCCGAGGTCACGGCCCTGCTGGACCGCCAGCAGCTCCCGCCCGCTGAGAGTAAAGAGCAGCTCGTCGAACGCCTGCACGCGCGCAATCACCTGGGCGGCGCGGGCAATCTCGGCCTCGCACAGACCCGACAGCGGCTGGAGGCGGCGCAGAGCACCTGGCAGCAGCGCAGCAGCAGCTTTAAAACGGCAATCAACGCTTTAGTCGGCCCCAATTCCGTCACAGTGGCGGAGGAAGAAGAGCAATAATATGTCAACAGTTGTACTCGCTTATTCGGGTGGCCTCGATACCTCGGTTGCTATCCGCTGGATCAAAGAAAAATACGATCTGGATGTGATTGCGTTAACTATCGACGTAGGCAATGAGCGCGACCTGCAGGCGATCTCGGCCAAAGCAACGCAGATCGGCGCAGTCAAGTCGCTCGTGGTGGACGCGCGCGCCGACTTCGTGCGCTACTTCGTATGGCCCGCGCTGCAGGCGGGCGCGATCTACGAAGGAGTGTATCCTCTGGCGACCGCGCTGGCACGCCCTTTGATCGCCCGGCTGCTCGTCGAGGTGGCACGCGCCGAGGGAGCCGTAGCGGTGGCCCACGGCTGCACCGGCAAGGGCAACGACCAGGTGCGCTTCGACGTGTCTATACAGACGCTGGCACCCGATCTCAAGATCATCGCGCCGGTCAGGGAGTGGAGCATGACGCGTGACAACGAGATCGCCTACGCCGCCGAGCATGACATTCCGATTTCGGCGACCAATGCCAGTCCCTATTCGACCGACCAGAACATGTGGGGACGCAGCATCGAATGCGGCATCCTGGAAGATCCCTGGGCCGAACCGCCCGAAGATGTCTACGCCTGGACCAGCAATCCCGATACCAGCTCGGCCAAAGAGCCGACCTACCTGGAGATCGCCTTCGAGAACGGAATTCCGGTTGGCCTGAACGGTCAGGAGATTGACGGCGTAGAGCTCATCGAGATGCTCAACAGGCAGGCGGGCGAGTACGGTATTGGGCGCATCGACCATATCGAGGACCGGCTGGTGGGCATCAAGTCGCGTGAGATCTACGAGACACCAGCTGCCGTGGTCCTGCACGCCGCCCACAAAGCGTTGGAGAGCCTGACGCTCAGCCGCGACCAGCTGCGCTTCAAAGAGAGCGTCGCGGGCGAGTACGCTCGTCTGATCTACAACGGCCAGTGGTACAGCGCGCTGCACCAGGATCTCGCGGCGTATGTCCAGAGCACGCAGCGCTTCGTCAGCGGAGAGGTGCGCGTCAAGCTCTCACGCGGCACCTGCTCGATCGTCGGGCGCAAGTCTGAGCACTCGCTCTACAGCATCGGCCTCGCCACCTACGATAGCGGCGACCAGTTCGACCACAACGCGGCGCTGGGCTTTATCAAACTCTGGGGCCTGCCATTGAGCACACAGGCCCAGGCGCAGCTCCTGCCCTCAATCGGCTTCGAGGGGAATCTGTTGAAGCAGGCTGAGACGGCGAAATAGATTTTTCGTAAGCAAGTACATTCGCTACTTGCAGTGGCCCGCTCTCTTTTAAATAAGCAATGGGTTGTGCGATATGAAGCCGCACAACCCATTGCTTACATAAAACGTCCTGAAAGCGTCAGAGATGCTAAGGAATTATGCATCGACCAGTGTCCACTCCACACGCTTTCCAATGCTTGCCGCATAGCGCTGTAATGTTGATAGGCGAGGGTCGATAACGCCAGCTTCCAGCCGTGCAATGGCAGGTTGTGAAGTTCTTACACGCTTTGCCACCGTCTGCTGTGAGATGTGAGCACGAACGCGCATAGCGGCCAGCTTTTTCAACAACAGTCGCCGCTGGCGTGCCTCTTCCATTAGAGATGGGAACTCAGGGTTCTTTTTTGTCGACTCTTCGATCATTTCGTCAAGAAAATCTTGCTCCATTAGCTCTCTCTTTTACTACTCATCACATACCTCACCAAATTTATACCATATTCGATATAATTTTGCAAGCATATAGCTAAGAGATTTCTTCTCAGGTCCGAATGGCAATCTCCCAAATAACAAATGTGTTGAACATATGCCTCATCTATTCTTCTGGCATATCTTCCATAGGCGGTGACTGCGGCGCTTCAAACTCTACATAATATTTCTGGCGCTCGTCCGCCTCTTTGTTGCCTTGATAGCCGTAGTGGTAGGAGTGATACATATCGGCCTGCGTGAAGCCGCGCAGGGCATCGTTGAAGGCGCGGGGCTGATCCATGTTGCACATATGGCCCGCGTTCGCCAGGGTCTGGACGCGGATATTCTCGTGGGAGGCAGATGAGAGTAGCGCCTCCTCGCTTTTGCGGCTGTTCCCGTCGTTCTCCCCGTTGAGGACGAGGACGGGACCACGGTAGGTATGCAGCATGGCGCGAAAATCTTTGCCGGCGCACTCCTGCCAGGCCTCGCCAGCACCTTTCCAGTACGCGCCTGCATTCAGCAGCGGATTCTCGGCCTGCGCGGGATAAAGCCGACGCAGCGCCTTTTCCGTGACGCCGGACACCAGGCGCTCAAGGGGCGCGGCACTCTTTGAAAGCAGCGTCCCCTTGAGCTTGAGCAGCGTTTCGTTCATCCCTTGCGTATCCAGGCTACAGCCCGACAGGACCAGTCCGGACAGTAGCTCAGGGTGTTCGTGGGCGAGCGCGATGGCAACAAAACCGCCGAGCGAGAGACCGACCAGCAGTGCCTGGCTCTTCACCTCTTCGGCCATGATGCGCGCGACCTCCTCTACCGCCATCGAGAGCCGGAACGTATAGCGTCCCAGCGCGCCGTGACCGGGTAGGTCCAGCACAACGACGCGAAATGCACTTGATAATGCGTCGATCTGTGGCTGCCACATCTTGCGCGTGAGGGCGTCGGCGTGCAAGAAAACGAGCGGGAAACCATAGGATGGCCCATAGACATCATACGCACCAGCAAACGAAGAAAGAGAATATTGGTCAGACACGTTCAGGCTCCTCGATTTATACGACCTTCATACTATTTCTACGTAGTTTTGCAGATGCAGTTTCAAATATGCCTTGCTCCAACGACCCCTACCAGAAAGCGATCCCATTGTGTACGTCTGTTATAATCAAGAAAATAGTCAGGATAGACGAACCGCTGAAGCGATCAGCATAGAGCAGAAAAGAGACAAGCAGAAGTCACATGACCACATTTGAGACTATCAAACAGAGGCGCAGCATTGGCAAAATGACCGGGGAGATGCCAAGCAAGGAGCAGATCGAACGCATCCTTGAGGCCGCAACACACGCGCCCAATCATCATAAAACGGAGCCGTGGCGCTTCTTCGTGCTTGGTGGCAAGGCTCGCGTAGAACTGGGCGAGATTATGCGCGCATCCCTGGCGGCGCGCATGACAGAGACGACAAACGATAAAGCGCGGGCATTACTTGATAAAGAGAAGAACAAGCCATTGCGCTCGCCCATCGTGATCGTGGTTGCGTCGGATTATCCCATGCAGCCGGGCGTGCTGGATATCGAGAACGTCGAGGCTGTATCAGCGGCGGTCCAGAATATGTTACTGACCATTGAGGAGATGCGGCTGGCCGCGCAGTGGCGCACGGGCGATGCCGCCTACGATCCTCACGTCAAACAATGGCTGGGCCTGGCTCCCGAGGACCATATCGTCGCCCTCGTGTACCTCGGCTATTCCGCGATACCACGCACCGAGCGCCGCCCCATACCCTTTGCGGAAAAGACAACCTGGATGTTATAGTAGGGATGGAGCTTGCCTCCATCCGGCTGCTGTCGGGCGTGATTGCGCTCCCCGAGCCGGATGGAGGCAAGCTCCATCCCTACTGTGAATTGCGCCATCATCTAATACTTGATTAGCGCGAAGACATCGTGGCCCTCCAACTGCTCGCGGCCCTTCAGGAAGGTCAGTTCGACCAGGAAGGCGATGCCCGCGATATGGCCGCCGAGCTTCTCCACCAGTTCTATCGCCGCCGACACTGTGCCGCCGGTCGCCAGCAGGTCATCAACGATCAGGACGCGCTCGCCAGGCTTGATAGCATCCTTATGCACCTCGACCACGTTCGTACCGTATTCCAGCGCGTACTCAACGCTCACCGTCTGCGAGGGTAGCTTCCCGAACTTACGCACAGGCACAAAGCCGCAGTTGAGCAGATACGCCAGCGGCGCGCCAAAAATAAAGCCGCGCGACTCGATGCCCACAACCGTTTGAATGCCCGCGCCATTGTAGTGAGCGGCCAGGCGCTCCATCGCGGCGCGGAACGTTGCAGGCTCCTGTAACAGGGGAGTAATATCCTTGAACAGGACACCTTTCTGCGGAAAATCTGGGATATCGCGTATCCAATCTTCCAGGTGTAGAGGCTCAGATGTCGACGACATGGTGGTTTTCTCCTCAGTATAAAATTGGACCCGTCGATGCAGTGGGTTGCCTGACGTTGTCCATGGTCGGTACTCGAATTATACTTTCTGTGTGCAGTATACCCTGGTCTTCACACGCATGCAAGCAAGAGGAGCACAAGAGCAGAGGCGCTCAACCTGCACACAGCGCCCCTGCCCGTAATGTCAGCGCATCTGCTGCGCGGCTGGTGCGTCCGCTGGTGGCAGTTGCGCGGTACAATAGGCGCAGCGCGTGGCTCTTAGAGGGACTGAGCTCAAACAGAAGGGGCACTCGCGCGTCGTGGGACCCTCTTCTTTCTTCGGATGCATGCGGTTATAGCCATCTTCGAGCGCATTAATGGGTTTCACTATGAAGAAGTAGATAACGGCTGCAATAATCAAGAAGCTAATAATGGTATTGATGACATCGCCGACCAGTAATTTATGACCAGCGTAGATAGGGATCGTCCAATCCACAAATGCTCCACTGACGGGAATGAGGGGGGTAACAATATCTTTGACGAAAGCCTGCACGACGGTATTAAAGGCTGCGCCGATCATGATGCCAACGGCCAGGTCAACGACATTGCCGCGCAAGATAAACTTCTCAAAATCGCCCATTGTGCCCAGTCCAGCGCGAAAGCTGCGCCCACCAATATCCCTTGCCCTGTCTAATGCATTATTGCCCAATGTTCCTGTTCCTCCATTTACATTTTAGATACGCTAAATCCGATGAGGTAATATAATTCCTACGTTTTATATTACGAATCTGCCGTAAGTTCCGCTCCAAACTAACAGAACCCTTTTGCTCGATTAGATTAGCATATGTGGAAGTAATCTGACCAGACATGGGTTACTATTGTTCGATGGAGGAGCGTGATGTAGACAAAAAAGGCCGACAGAAGTTTGCTTCTGCCGACCCGTTTTGTCTCATGAGAGGGATTACGCGCTTAATTTGACGATGGTCACGCCATCACCGCCTTCTTGCGGGGGTGCCGACGTGTACGATTTGACCAGCGAGTGGTGCGCGAGGTGATCGCGCACGGCAGCGCGCAAGGCACCAGTGCCCTTGCCATGTACGATACGTACAGAAGACATGCCGGACAGCGCCGCGTCGTTCAGGTAGGTCTCCAGTTCCTCCAGAGCCTGGTCGACGCGCCAACCGCGCATATCGAGCTGGGTTGCCACCTCGGGCCGGTCCTCGTAGCGCGGGACGACAACGTTGGGGCGCTCCTGCAGCACGGCGGCTTTGCGCTTGCTCAGACGTTCGATGTTCTCGACATTGACGCGGAAGCGGAGCGCACCCATCTGCACCTCAGCCTCGCTATGATCGGCTGAAAGGCTGACCAGCTCGGCGTTCTGGCCAAAGCTGAGTACGCGCACGGTATCGCCGATCTTCAGCGGCCCCTCGGCGGACTCAGGTTCGGCCTCTTTTTTCTTTGGACGAGATGGCTCTGGGACGGGCGAAACTCTCCCTTCCAGGTTGCGCGCAATCTGCCGTGCCTCGCCCAGGCGCTCGCGGGTCATATTGATGCGGCTCACATCGACCCTGACCTTCGCCAGTTGCGTCTGCACCTCCTCAAGTTCCTGCCTAGCCTGCGCACGCGCCTCGTTGAGAATGCGCACGCGCTGCTCTTCCAATTCGTGCCGCTCTTCTTCAAGCTGGCGGCGCTGGTACTCCGCCTCGGCGCGCTCCATGCTGAGGTGGAAATGCTCATCCTCGACGGCCTTCTGCTCGGTCTGCAAGCCTTCGAGGAGGTTCTCCATGCGCACACCGGCGCTACCCAGAAACTCGCGCGCGTGCTCGATGATGTCCTGCTCAAGGCCCAGGCGGTTGGCGATGGCCAACGCGTTGCTGCGGCCCGGCAGGCCGATACTGAGCTTGTACGTCGGCGAGAGTGTCTCGATATTGAATTCAACCGAGGCATTGGCAACACCCTCCTGCTCATGCGCGAATGCCTTGAGTTCGGAGTAGTGCGTCGTGGCAATGGTGGTGACGTGACGTGCCAATAGGAAGGTCAGAATGGCACGCGCCAGGGCTGAGCCTTCGCTTGGATCGGTTCCTGCGCCCAGCTCGTCGAAGAGCACCAGCACGCGTGGACCTTTCGCCTGCTTGTTGATCAGCGTCTCCGCCATTGTGCCATGAATATCGGGGGTGCCGCGCTTCTGCTCCTCCTCGATGCGCCGCAGAATTTCGATGATGCGCGTCAGGTGCGATGAGAAGGTGCTCAGGCTCTGCTCGATGCTCTGCTCGTCGCCAATATCTGCCAGGACATCCTCGAAGACGGCAACCTCTGATCCCGCATCTACCGGAATGTGCAGGCCCGCCTGGGCCATCAATGTGAGCAGGCCGACGGTCTTTAAAGCGACGGTCTTGCCGCCGGTGTTCGGACCAGTGATGACGACCATGAAGAAGTCGCGTCCCAGATGGAAGTTGATGGGAACGACGTTGCCGGTAAGCAGCGGGTGGCGGGCGTTACACAGATCGACGCGCCCCTGATCGTTCAGCCTCGGCTCGTTGGCACGCGTCATGCGCCCATAACGCGCCTTCGCCAGGTGCAGATCAAATTCGGCCAGCAGCTCGACCGCAACTTTGAGCGCCTCGGCTTCATGTCCAACCTCGGCGGAGAGTACGCGCAGGATACGCTCGACCTCCTGCCGCTCCGCGATCTGCAGTTCGCGCACGCGGTTGTTCAGTTCTACCACCACCATCGGCTCTATAAAGACCGTGGCACCGCTGGAAGACTGATCGTGGACGATGCCGCGCACATGGCTGCGGCTCTCCGACTTGACCGGAACGACATAGCGATCATTGCGAATGGTGATGATCGGCTCCTGCAGAGAGTTGCCAAACTCACCGACCAGGGTGCGCAGACGATCCTGCAAGCGCTGGTTGGCACCGCGAATATCAAAGCGGATCTTGCGCAGAGCGGGACTGGCCGTATCCAGTACCTCGCCCTCTTCGCTGACGGTCTCCTCGATGCGGCGCACAATATGCGGGCGCTGCGGAATATCCCGTCCCAGCATGGACAGCAGTGGGAAGGTCTCAGCATCCAGCTTATCCAGCAGGCGTGCCACGTAGAGCGTGCTGCGCGTCGTCTCCAGCACATCTGCGAGGTCCGTGGGCGTCAGGACTCCATCACGAGCAGCACGAATCAGCAAAGGACGGATATCGTGAGCGCTGCGCACGCCCGCGTCAGGGTGTTGATCGATCAGGTGCGAAGCCTCGGTAGTGTAAGCAAGGCGACGGCGCGCCTGATCCAGATCGGGCGTGGGTTCGAGTTCCATGACCAGATCTTTACTGGCTGAAAAGGCTGCTTCCTGCGCCACCTTTGCCAGTATTTTCGGAAATTCTAGCGTTTGAATACTTTTTTCGTGCATAATCGTATGAATACGTCCTTAGAACAGAATAATACTTTGCGCGCCCCTCGACGTGGAACGCGGAGTCACAGAGAATTTCTCTTTAAGAAATACCAGCAGTAAGATACCATATCTCTATCGGTACGGCAATGAGAGGAAGTTCGTCACAATCTCTTGTGTCTTTACTTGTTATAACAAAGCTCCCCTCTGAAAATCATCCCATTACGTCCCCGAGGGCGGTATCCACTCGTGCGTCTCCACCAGCTTATGGCCCTTGCGCCAGCGCAGTATGGTGGGCGATGCGGTGATCAATTGGCGATCAGAGGACCAGGGAGCGTGTGGTGCCATAACTAGCTCAGCCAGAGCGAGCAGGACGGTATCGTAGTTGACGCGCCAACCCGCGAAGTCCTGCCATGCCTGGTCGCGATCAGGCTTGAGCGGTACCTCCGCCTCAGCAAGCCTGTCCAGGGCCGCCTCGAACTCCGCGCGCGTGATGCTGATCGGATCGGTCGAAGCAGGATTGGGATTGTAGGGAATGCGAAAGAAGCTGGCAATGTAGCGCAGGGACAGGTAGCCAGCACGAATGCACAGATCGGCCCGCGTATCACGGGGAATATCGACGGAAGAGCTCACCAGTGCCGCCGCGTCCAGCACAGCGCCCGCCGCTGTCACCCAGGAACGGTGCGGCTGGGGCGAGCGGAAGAAGGAGAGCGCCGCCAGCGAGGTGTGGCTCTCTTCGTTATCTACGAACCAGACCTCCCACGGTGCCCAGATCTCGTTGCCGAGCAGATCCAGGCGCTGCAAACGGTGGTAGCGAGTGATCATCTCCACGGCGGAGGGAGGCGAGCCAGCTCGCACCTCGAGCAGCGTCACGGCCTCCTCGCGCCGCGAAAAGGCCGTGTAGATCGTCGGCAGATAGGCGATCAGAATCAGGCCGATCGTCGCCTCGGAGAAGACCAACAGCGTCGTCGGGAAGTTATCGACCAGGGTAAAACCGAGCGTTAGCAGCGACGAGCCGCTGATCTTGAAGATGTCGTACCAGAACTGCGCATCCACCGCCCAGTACATCCCCATGTAGCCGATCTGGATACAGAGCAACCAGGTCACTAACAGGGCAACCAGGGTCGTAGGGGCGTAGAGCTCCATAGCCCGATCGCGCTCATTGAAGGTTTGCAGGCGATCAACGCGCAACGCGAAAAGGCGGCGCACCCAGATGAAGACCGTCCGATTGATGACATCGGGCGCACTGCGCGGCAAGACGAAGGTCCGCAGGGCCGAGATCAGGGTAACTGTGACAATGCCCAGGCCCACGATGAAGGCAACGATACGTAATAGGATGAAAAGCGCGATCATAGAATATTTCTGCTCCGCATTGATCAGGGATACTGGACAACTTCAACTCATCTGCGGGAAGAATACACTGAATGAGATCATAGCGCAATATGGCGGCGCTAATAGATAGACAACGATAGGTGGAACTTCTCTTTTGTCAGCGCGTATACTACAATGTAATAACTTATGGAAAGGATTGGAGAGGTACATTATGATTCTCCACGTTGGAGAGCGCGTCTACTGGGGTGCTCCGGAGGTCATCTACCTGGAAGGCACAATCATCGCGCTGGATGAGAAGGAGCAGGCGGTCGTTGTCCATATTGACCGCGCCACTCCATACTCCGCCCATTTGATCGGCGCAGATGTCCCCTTCGCCGCCAATGGAGTCAGACCACTGCTCGGCGCTAGCCCTCCTGGCACAACCGACGAACGCAGCACTGAACGCATGCCACCACGCGTCATGAGCGACGCGGAGAAGATTCGCAGTGCAGCCACCGCTCTCATTCGTCAGAAGTATGGCTACGATCTGCCCACGGAACAAGAAAACGCGTTGATCGGGCAGGTGGAGCAAACGATTAATACAGATCCAACACTGCGCCAGCAGATCATCACATCGATGGACGAGATCCTGCGCCGCGAATTCTAGGCACTCAGGCATTGTACGCGCTAGACTTTCCCTGGCGAGTAGCATATACTAATTGAAAGCTACAAAAATCCATACTTAGTCGGAATGGAGAGAGTGGGGGCTTCTAATGAACTGTAAGCAGTGCAACGCAGTATTACAGCCAAACGCGCGTTTCTGTCCAAACTGCGGCTCTACCGTCGATGCTCCTCTCCACCAGGGTCCACCATTCGCAACCCCTGGATACGATCCCGCGAGCACCATTCCACCGAACGCTCAACCTGAGCAAAACTACCCACAGGCCGGTCCTCCCTGGGGACCACAGCCTGCTACGCCGCAATCATCTCCCTGGGCACCCACGCAGAACGTCCCGAACTATTCCGGCCAACCCGTGCCACAGGGAGCGCCACAATACTATCAGACAAATACTAATAGAGGAGCTCCTATGCCCCCAGACGCTGTTGCCAATCGTCCTGACACACTGCCCCGCCGTCGGCGCAATCGTGCAGGATGCCTTGTAGGTTGTTTATCGCTACTCGTCCTCCTGCTGCTCGTCGTGGGCGCGGGCTGGATCTTTCTGCTGCGCCCCTACTTACACAACATGGCACAGGATCAGCTCGATCGGGCCATGAATAGTGGCGTGGAACAAATTCCGCTGGCCGCCGCGCTGCTACCTCCTGGACCGTTGCCTGTGGGAGAGAACTCCATCAATAATCTGATCGTCTTGAACCTCGCACCGAGCGACCCGATCAAAAATCCTGCCACTCAGATCACACCCGATGGCATTCATATCAGCTTCCAGGTATTCGGCTTCAGCAGCTCAATATCGACGAAGCCTGCTCTACAGAATGGTCGTCTCGTGGCCACCAATGTCGCGCTGGATGGGCCGATCTCGCTCATTATGACGCCCGCCGAACTGACGCCACTACTAAACCAGCACCTTTCGGACGCCCAGGACCGCATTCGACATCCTTTAGAGAGCGTACAACTCAAAGATCACGAGATGGATCTCATACTGGGGTCGCCGCTACCAGTCTAAACAAATAAGGAAGTGCGCGTAAAGAGAATATCGCCCATCAAGAAAGGTTCTGTTATGACTGTCTATTTTTATACTACTCACGAAGAACCTTACGGATGCTTCTCGAACTTCTCTCGGCATGGCATCGAGATCGATGGGGCCTGGTGGCCAACTACTGAGCACTACTTTCAGGCTCAGAAGTTTGCAGGCACCTCGTATGTAGCACAAGTTCAGAAGGCACTCACTCCCAAACAGGCTGCAGAGATGGGGAGAAATCGCAAACTACCTTTGCGCCCCGATTGGGAACAGATAAAAGACAAGGTGATGTTCGAGGCCGTCTTACGAAAATTTGAGACCCATAAGGAGCTGCGCGTCATCTTGCTGAGCACTGACGAAGAAGAAATTGTCGAGAACGCCCCTGGCGACTATTACTGGGGCTGTGGAGCAGATGGGAGTGGACAGAATACGCTGGGGAAAATCTTAATGGAGGTCAGGAATGTCTTGCGTCAGCGTATGACTCAAGAGCGATGAGGCCTGCCGACCTTCCAAAAGACACTTCTTCTACACATGACCGTACCTGGGAGCAGGAGGGGTGCAAGACCCTTCCCTACTGTTAATGGGTTCTCTTGCGACGCCTTGAGCGTACTCCGACAACCAACACAGGTAACATACCGAATACAGCGGTATCGGTATAGACAAGGCCAGAAGGCGGACTTTGCTGCGATACCGCGCCACCGTTCTGCTGGTGCACGCTCGCGAAGACCTGGGAAACATTAGGTAAGAGGCCATCGTTGTCCTGTCTCAACGGCCAGTAGACGAGGGCGGCACGCCCGATGATATTGTTACGTGGCAATAAGCCCCAATCGCGCGAGTCTGAGCTATTGGCCCGATTATCCCCCAACACGAAGTAGTCGCCGGGTGGTATGACCATGTTCTCGATATGCTTTTCAGCAAAGGGATTGCCCTGGTTGGCTGGATTGATATATGTCTCGTTCAGTGTAATGCCGTCTACAATCACGGTGGTATTGCGAATGGTGAGCGTATCGCCAGGGATGGCGACTATACGCTTTACATAATCTAGAGTTGGTTGAGGGGGAGCGACAAAAACGACGACATCACCACGGGCCGGTGGGTGGAACATATAGGTCCACTTATCCACCATCAAGCGCTCCTGATCATGTAAATTTGGCTCCATACTATGACCATCAACATCGAAGTTTTGTACCGCTAGATTGATGACCAGGAACATGAGAAGCGTCAGGACGATGGTCTCTATGACCTCTCGCACCAGACGGTAACGCTTCTCAAAGTTCAGCTCTACATTCATGCAAAGTTCTCCCGTAACGATCTATTTCTTGTAATACCCCTAAAATTGCAATACTCTGAACAAAACTATAAAATGAGAAAAAGCGAGAAAGCTTACTACCGCTCGTCACGCTATCTAGTGAGCCTTATGTTTTCAACATGAAACTGGGTACGTCAAGTCATTTTGCACCAGGATACCACATTATCCTCTTTCATTGTACCCTGCCCCTACAAACTACAGAACGTACGTGGTCATGATGCTATACAGCTACGTTCCCGGCATAGGAAATATTAGCTACGCGGCAATTGTTCTTTATATTAGTATAGTAATCCTTGCGAGAGACGCTATGAGCACAGATAGAAATTAGTACCTGAGTATTCAGTTTTATCTCTCTCTCTATTACCACTTGACGTGAGCGCAACAGTATAGTAGTGTTATATGGAACGTTTGTTTGTATCAAACTCAGCCGATAGCAGAAACACAGGCGCTCATAACTTATTAGCAATAAAACACCTTTACGGGTATGTACGATTCTCAGTAACGGATGGTTGAATTTATGCCCTTAGACAAAATCGTCATTCGCGGTGCTCGCGAGCACAACCTGAAAAATATTGATGTGACCATCCCACGCGATCAACTGGTGGTCATTACTGGCCTTTCCGGCTCAGGCAAGAGTAGCCTGGCCTTCGATACCATCTTTGCTGAAGGGCAGCGCCGCTATGTCGAGTCGCTCTCGGCCTACGCGCGCCAGTTCCTTGATAAGATGGAGAAGCCAGACGTGGAGCACATCGATGGCCTCTCCCCCGCTATCTCAATCGACCAGAAAGGCGCGACCCATAATCCCCGTTCGACAGTAGGCACCGTTACTGAAATTTATGATTATCTGCGCCTGCTGTACGCCCGTGTGGGGCATCAACATTGTCCAAATTGTGGACGCGAAGTCAGTCAACAAACGCAGCAGCAGATCGTCGACGCGGTATTGAGCCTCCCCGAGGGGTCGCGCATTCTCTTGCTCGCTCCATTAGTGCAGGGACGCAAGGGTGAATACAAAAACGTCTTCGAGGATATGCGCCGTTCGGGCTATGTGCGCGTGCGCGTCGATGGTCAGACCCTCGATCTAAGCGAAGAGATTGAGCTGGATAAACAGAAAAAGCATACGATCGAGGTGGTCGTCGACCGCCTGATCATTCGCAAGGGTAAGAAGCAAAACGCCGATGGGCAGTCGATGAAGCTTGTAGCCGAGCGCCCCGCGCTGTACGAGGTCAACGCTGCCCAAAATTCCCATCGCGACGAGGACGGCATAGACGAACCAGCCGTGGAGGATATTCTGCACGAGGAGATCGATCCGGCCTTTCGTCAGCGCCTGACGGACTCGCTGGAGACGACGCTGAAGCTGGGCAACGGCGTTGTGCTGGTCTCAATCATAGACGGCGAGGAGATCCTCTTCTCGGAGAAGGCGGCGTGCGTGTATTGCGGCATCAGCCTGCCGGAGATCGCGCCACGCACCTTCAGCTTCAACAGCCCGCACGGTGCCTGTCCGACCTGCACAGGACTGGGGACGCAGCAGGAGATCGATCCCGATCTGATCATCACGCGTCCCGAGATGAGCGTTTCCGATGGCGCGATCGCGCCGTGGAGCAAGGTCGTCAATGGCAGCCAGTGGCATAGCGCGATTCTAGAGGCATTGGCGCAGCGCTACAGCTTCGACTTGCACACGCCCTGGCGCGAACTGAGCAAGGATATTCAGCAGAAGATTCTGTACGGCACGCCCGAAAAGCTGACGATCCGCTATACACCACAGCACGGCCATACGCGCACTTATAATGTCAACTTCGAGGGCGTCATTCCCAATCTCGATCGGCGCTACAAGCAGACCGAGAGCGAGGGCATACGCGAAGAGATTGAAGGCTATATGACGGCGCGCGTCTGCCCGGTCTGTAAAGGTGCCCGCCTCAAGCCCGAGGTGCTGGCCGTTACAGTCGGTGGACGGAATATCGTGCAGGCCACACGGCTCTCGATTGTGCTATCGCAGCGCTTCTTCGAGGAACTGGAGTCCCAGGAGCCGGAGCAGAAGGCACCTCTGGCGAACGCGCTTATAAGCAAACCGGGCAAGAAAAAGCAGGCGAAGAGCGAAGACGATGCGCCCTCGCTTCTGGGCGATCCGCTGGCAAAGATCGATCCCGATGGGCCACTGGTCCAGACTGGACTGACGACCCGCGAGCGCTTCATTGCTCGGCAGATTCTCAAGGAGATCCGCTCCCGCCTACAGTTCCTGATCGATGTCGGTCTCGACTACCTGACGCTTGATCGCGCTGCGGCAAGCCTGTCGGGCGGCGAGGCACAACGCATCCGCCTGGCGACGCAGATTGGCTCGGGACTGATGGGTGTACTCTACATCCTGGACGAACCGAGTATCGGTCTGCACCAGCGCGACAACGAACGCCTGATCCGCACGCTGGTACGCCTGCGCAACCTGGGCAATACGTTGCTGGTCGTTGAGCACGACGAGGATACCATGCGTGCAGCCGACCATATCATCGATATCGGACCGGGCGCAGGTGAGCACGGCGGCAAAGTCGTCGCCCAGGGTACTTTCGACGAGATCGTCGCGAACACCAACTCGCTGACGGGCGACTATCTCTCGCGCCGCAAACGCGTCCAGACGCCCGAACAACGCCGCGCTGGCAATGGCAATTCGCTAACTATCAAGGGCGCGCGCGAGAACAATCTGAAAAATATCGACGTTGATGTTCCGCTCGGCAAGTTCGTGGTGGTCACGGGCGTATCGGGTTCAGGCAAGAGCACGTTGATCACGGATATTCTCTATCGCAAGCTATCACACGTCTTCTTCCGCGCGCACGATCGTCCCGGCGCGCACGATGCAGTCGAGGGTCTGGCGGCGCTGGACAAGGTCATCGACATCGACCAGTCACCGATTGGACGCACGCCGCGCTCTAATCCAGCGACGTATACCAACGCGTTTACTGGCATTCGCGATCTCTTCGCGCAGGTGCCAGAGTCGCGCCTGCGTGGCTATCAGCCGGGACGCTTCTCATTTAACGTCAAGGGCGGACGCTGTGAAGCCTGTAAGGGCGAAGGTATCGTCAAGATCGAGATGAACTTCCTGCCGGATGTCTATGTACCGTGCGAGGTTTGTGGCGGCAAGCGCTACAATCGCGAGGCGCTGGATATCCACTACAAGGGCAAGAGCATCGCCGATGTGTTAGATATGACGGTCGAAGAGGCAACAGACTTCTTCGCCAACGTGCCTTCGATCTACAATAAGATGAAGACGCTAAACGATGTGGGCCTGGGCTACATGCGCCTGGGCCAGCCCGCGACGACCCTCTCGGGCGGCGAGGCGCAACGCGTCAAGCTGGCGACCGAGCTTTCCCGCCGGGCAACCGGGCGCACGATGTACATTCTGGACGAGCCAACTACGGGCCTGCACTTCGCGGACGTGGATCGGTTGCTAGATGTACTGCAACGACTGGTGGATGCTGGCAATTCAATTGTGGTGATCGAACACAATCTGGACGTGATTAAGAGCGCCGACTGGATCATCGATCTGGGGCCGGACGGCGGCGACGCCGGTGGTTATGTCATCGCCCAGGGCACTCCCGAAGAGGTCGCGGAGACCGAGGCGTCCTACACAGGACACTTCCTCAAACGTATGTTTCTAGAAGATGCCGGGTTCTCCGTCCGCGAACAGCGCCAGGCAAGCCAGGTCACTGTCGGGTAACAAATAATCTGGCGAGAATTGATGTTCTCGCCAGCACGGCTCTCCTTCCAGTATAAATGTGATTACAAAATGGCATAGTTTTTTGATAATTCTATGGCGTTTACGCAGATAGCCTTCTCAAAGAGGAAGCTCTTAAACCAGCCTGCAAAGGCATTTCCATCGCTAAGGAGAAAAAAGGCAACGCCAATTAATAGGCAGATTCATATGCCCCAACATCACAGAACTGCTCTGATCCGTCTGGTCGAAGATCACCGCGCTGGTCCGTAGTAATCACCATTTTCTGACCAGAGACAGCATCGGTGATGGTAAAGTGGCATGCTTGTAAGGGGATAATGTCAATAGCTCTACTTCCTGGCAATAGTTTGAGTGTTTGGGTAGGTCCTCCGTTGTTGCTCAACGTTGAATCTAGCTTGAGATCTTTTAATGTCACCTGTTTATCGGTGCTGCTCAGCCCGCTTACTTTGGCAACACTTGTGAGCAGGTTGTAACCACCCGAGGTCAGGGTACCATAAATGTCCGGGCCGACAGGAGCGTTATTTGCGACGATGATGCTGTTGGTGAGGATGAGCGTTTTAACATTGTCGATACCTCCACCCTGACTAGATTGATTACCCATTGCCGAATTATCAGAGAAAGTACTGGCGTCTACCACGAGGTTGTAGAAATTGTCAATGCCACCACCAAAACCCGGCAAGCCATTGCTACTGGATGCTGTATTCTTCCAGAAGGTACAATTTACCACTGTTAGGTTACCTCCATTGCCAATGCCTCCTCCATTCCCTTGTTGCTTGCCAAGAGCCGAGTTGCCTGAGAAGGTACTGCTAGCCAGACTCAGGGTACCCTGGTTGAGAATACCACCGCCGACACCAATCTGATTGGTGCCCCTGGCAGAATTGTTTGTGAAAGTGTTATGCATCGCAGCGAGCTGACCTGCATTGGCGATGCCCCCACCATCACCGAACTGCTTGCCACTTGCCAGGTTGTCCGACAAGATACTATTGGTTAAACGCAGTATGCCACCGTTTTCAATTCCGCCACCATTGCCATCCTGATCGCTGCTGCTGGCAGAATTGTTCGAGAAAGTGCTATCAGTCACCGTTAGCGTCGCTCCGTTGTCAATACCCCCGCCTTGACCAACCTGCTTACCGTTTGCTGAGTTTCCTGAAAAGCGACTGTTAGTTACAGTAAGAATGCTTCTGCTGACGTTTTCAATTCCGCCACCTATGCCATCCTGATCGCTGCTACTAACTGAATTGTTTGAGAAAGTACTATTGACTACAGTAAGCTGACCTGCATTGCCGATGCCTCCACCATCAACTTGTTGCTTGCCATTTGCCAGGTTGTCCGACAAGATACTATTGGTTAAACGCAGTATGCCACCGTTTTCAATACCCCCACCGGATGCACCCTGATCGCTGCCACTAGCAGAATTGTTCGAGAAGGTACTACCTGTCACCGTTAGCGTCCCTTCGTTGTAGATGCCGCCACCTTGACCTTTCTGCTGACCATGAGCCGAGTTGCCTGAGAAGCGACTGTTGGTTACCACAAGAGTACCTGCCTTGAAGTTTTCAATTCCCCCTCCGTAGCCATCATTGCTGCTACTACTAACCGAATTATTCGAGATGATACTATGGACTACGGTGAGCTTCCCTTCGTTGTAGATGCCACCGCCACTGGCAGCGTAGACATCAGTGCTTGTTGAATTGTTTGAGACAGTGCTGTCAGTAAGGGTGAGGGTTCCCAGATTGAAAATGCCACCACCATAGGAGACCGTCTGGCCAATTGTCTTATTGTTTGAGATGACACTGTTAGTTAAGGTGAGAGTACCTTCATTAAATAAGAAGGCATTGACGCGTGTCTGAGTATTTTTAAAGCTCAAGTTATAAATGTTAAGCGTCGCTCCTTTAGGTACATGAATATTAGCATTGACGTTGACCCCACTGATCGTGAGTTGATTTGCTCCTGGACCACGAAGCGTAAGTCGCTTGCCGCCTCCAACTGCGAGTTCTCCCCCTGTCAGCTTGATGATCCCTTTCAATCCGTTGGCGAAAGTAATCGTGCTACCAGAAGGTGCATTATCAAGGCAATAGCGCAACGTTCCTGTTTCTTTTGCGTTGTCTTGCAGTGTGGTCACAAGTGTTGGGCTGGGAGGCAGTATATAAATGAGCCAACTCGCCAGTCCTATCAAAAAGGCTCCAAGGAGGATCGATGCAAAGAGGCGTACCCGCGACACCGTCTGCTGCACTATACTTTTTTGTAGGAAGATTGCTTCCTGCTCACTGAGCTTGTTGCGGTTTGCCCATGCCTGAGCTTCTTTCAACTGGACGCCGCGATAGAGCCGGTCTTTTGGTTGCTGCTGTTGCTCCCACTCCATCACATCTTCACTGAAAGCTTGTTGGAAACGGATGTCATCGCGAGCCTCGTGTAACCAGCCAGCCAGGCGTTTCCACTCACGAATGACCGCTTCGTGGCTCACTTCGATGGTGGTTCTGTCACCGCTCTTCTTTGTGGTGAGCAAACGTGCTTGAATGAATACCTCGATGGTCTCTTGCATGCATTGCGTTTGGGGCACATTGGCAAATCTGAATTCAGAGAGGGGAGCACGACGGCGAGTCGTATCCTGCTCAGCGAAGCCCGGGTCAATCAAGCGCAGAAACAAGGTGCGGGCATTCGTGCGATGCTCCGGCGAGAGGAGATCTTCATACGTCTGCTCTGCATGGCGAGATAGTGCCCCTTTGACACCACCTATGTCATGATACGCTTGCAAGGCCAACAGGTGTCCGGCACGCTGTCGGAAAAGTTGATCCAGCGTGAATTGTAAGAGTGGCAAGGCACCGATCTGTCCCTGCACGTCAAACAGCAGGTCTCCCACCAGACTTCCTTCAAAGGTGAGTTGGACGTCGGGGAGCATCGCTGGCTGGGTGATCACGGCCCGCAGGTCGTTCTGAGTCATTGGCAGCATGGCTACCTGATGCTGCTCAATCAGGGCATAGAGCGCGGGATATTGCATCGGACGATCATAGAAGTCTGCACGCAGCGTCAGGATGACAATGAGCGGGCCACCTGGCTGTGTGCAAGCTGTTACCAGCAGATCGATGAACTGCTGGCGTTCTTCCTCATTGGTAGTAAGCGCGAAGAGTTCCTCGAACTGGTCTACCACGAGCACAACGTAGGTATTAGCACTTTTTGTTCGTCTGGCAAGCGCGGTGGCATAGAAGTGAAGTCCACGGGCCGAGTCATCTTGTAAATCGTCGCACAGCATTTGCTGGCTTTTCTCAGGGAAGTGTTCAAACAGCGTCAGAGCAAGCTCTTCGAGGGGGTGCTCGCCCGCAACGAGCGGATCCAGGTAGACCCATGTTTCACTGTCCAAAATTTCACCAGTGCGCAGGCACGGTAGCAGACCGGCCATGACCACACTCGATTTGCCCAATCCACTCGGCCCAACCACTGCCAGGAGCCGCGCCTGCTGTACCGCCTTTTTTGTGAGGGTGAGCATGGTTTCGACAGAGTGGGCAAGCTCATCTATCAAAGCCGCGCGCCCAAAGAAGTCGCGGGTATCGTTGGAGGTGAAGGCACGTAGACCTTTATAGGGATTGCGTGGCTCAATGAGTGGCACTAAAGCATGCGGCGATGATGTGACAACAGGCAAGGCTGAGTGGTATCTCAATTGCTTCAGACGGTGAAGCACCTCCTGGAAGGCTTCTTCCTGTCGTCCTGGCTCCTGGTCAATCGATATGTATTCAGACCATTCCTTTGGAGGAGCCACATCATGATTCTCGCCTTGATCAGCGTCATCTACCCAGATACCAAGTACGGGACATTGATAGGTAGCCGCCAGGTTCTGTGTCTTTTTAAGGGAACGGGCAAAACCCATCTCAGGCGAGGCAATGAGCACGACGGCAGATGATTCGCGGATCGTCTCATGCAATTTTGTTGCTTCCAGCGTATGCTCTACAGCACTGGTGGGAAGTCCACTGACCTCAAGAAAACTGATCAAGTGTGCGGCGATGGTTTGTAGCTGTGGGGAGGAATCCACAACGACAGGTCGTCGTAACGCTCCAACGACGACCTTTACCTCCGCTGCAATCTGTGTCCATGCCTGATCACGACGGCCCCACAGTGCCACAGGCCGACCATCTCTCGGCAAAGCCTGAAGCGCTCTCAGTGGTGTTGGTTCCCACTCTACAGGACGCACGATGATAGGAATCACTACCGCTTCACCCTTCTGGTGCCTTTGCATTGCCACCTGCATTTTATGCATGCAAGAATCAGAAGCTAGAAAGTCGGCACTAATCAGCAAAAGTTGCAGGTGAGATGTGTGCAGATAGCTCTCCTGTTCTCGTTCCTTATCCTGGCCGGCTAGTATCTGATAGTCATCCCAGGTTTGTATCCAACCATTGTGTTTGAGGAAGCTCAGATGGTTATCGAGAGCTTTGAGGAAGGCACTATCCACCGGAGCATAGCAATAGTGGACTGATAAAGGTGGCTGTGAGGGAAGATGTTGCATTGTGCTCCTCCAACAAAAAGAGATGATGTTTGTCCCGTGTGAGTTATGATGGCAAATGTATATGTGTATTATACAATAATTTACATATAGATATTATAATGAATTTTTCTTGAGTACTGTTGTTGGCTGGATAATAGCAGTCGCAGTAGTAGAAGACCTTTCAAAAATGGGTGCTCATGATGCTGCTCAGTCACCTTCGTTGGATACTGATAGCTCAATCATGCCAGGATACCATGTACCGAATATCCTTTTCAAATCATGATCTACTACTTCTTCATGATCTTAGCGTACTTTTCCGGTTCCGTTGTACCTCACGGGCCTTCAGCAAGTTGCAAGTGGCTGGACGAGCAGAAGCGACCATTCGTGCAAGAGAGGCTGGCCTGACAAAGGACTCTCCATGAGCAGTGGGCTTTCTCGCTCCCGTCGGTGCCATTGCAAAAGAAGAATCAAAGCGTCTGGTCCACTGAGCCACCCCTTCAGAAGAGACAGCAGAAGCCCATGTTCTTTTACGATCCGTTTAAGGATACTGGAAACTACGTGTTATGCTTCCCCTCTTCAACCGGAACGGGCGTCCTCTCGACAGGTTCCTGCGACGGCTTTTCGGGGAGAGGAGTCTCTACTGGCTCGGGCGGCTCGGGATCGGGACCACCCAGCCTGATGTTGCCACCACCCTGACGCTGGCTATAGTCGATCCAAAAGATGAGCGCCGCCATCGCCAACACGACGATACCCAGGCCGACGAACTTCAGCGCGTGCTTAAAGACAACAGCCAGGACGCCGAACAGGATAGTCAGGCCGTAGAGCACGTAGCAGATCTGCCGCACGCTCCAGCCGGTCGCCCGCAAACGCTGGTGCAGGTGCGTAGTATCATAGTGCCAGGGTCGTTGTCCCCGCCGCACGCGATTGATCATCACCAGGGCTACGTCGAGGATGGGGATGCCGAGCACCATCAGGGCCAGCGCGATCTTGGCTCCGCCCATAATCGAGAGCACGGCCAGCCCCAGCCCGATAAACTGGGAGCCGCTATCCCCCATAAAGATGCGCGCGGGATTCCAGTTATGTGGCAAGAAGCCAAGCACGGCTCCGGTAAAGATCGCGGAGAGAATGGCAATCGTGTACTGTCCCAGCGTCCAACTGATGATCGCGATAAACAGTGCGGTGAAGCCCACCACGCCCGTCGCCAGGCCATCCATGCCGTCGATCCAGTTGATGGTATTCATCATGCCCACCATCCAGAACCAGGTAAGCAGAACGGCGGGAATGGCGAGCAACGAGATGGCAGGCAACTGACCGGCGGGCGGACTGATGAAGAGCGTGATCTCGGGCCGCAAGAACCAGGGCAGATTTCCCGCACTGACGCTACCAAAAGGATTGCTGAAGCCGAACAGCAGCACGCCGTGAAACTTCATATCGACGAACCAGGGACCCAGGATAATCAATACAGCAACCGTTTGAGCGATAAGTTTGGGCAGTGGCTTCAGGCCCTTGATATCGTCATAGGTATTGACGATCACGGTTAGCGTCGCGCTAGCGATCAACAGCCAGTAGATCACAAACTCTTTGTGCTGTAGTTCGGGATCATGAACATAAAAGAGCAACGAAGCTACTACGAAGGCCGCGTACATCGCGATTCCGCCCAGGCGCGGTACCGGTACCGTATGCTCGCGTTTGCGTTCGGGAGTAGAGCGGTCCAATAAGTCGAAGCGGCGCGCTACTGCAATCACAACAAATGTCAGCAGGTAGGATAAAAGAAACGCGCAAGCCCCACCCAGCACCAGCAACACTATGTTATTGGAAATAAAAGAAGGAAGAGATACAAGTAGTGCATACACTATATACGCCATCGTCATCAGTAATGATCCCCCTACTTTGAAAAGTAGTCATACAGTCCGCTAAGACAACAAACATTCCCTATCTATCCACTGAGATCCCACAGTCTCTTTCTATAGAAACGGAGCGGGGCCAATTCTTTATAGCACCAGTTACCAATGTACCAGTGCCCCCCCTGGGAAAATGCTCAGAGCGCGACTTGTAGCAAGCGATCCCAGCCCGCGTAATCCTTTTGATATGTTATCGTCGCCTGCGGCCAGAGTTCATGCAACAGATGTGTTAGCGGCTCTCGCTGCTGATAGCCGATCTCTAACAACATCACCGCGCCGGGTTTCAGCATATCGGAGCGCCGGGCGTCTTTACAGAGGCACTGCAAGAGATCCAGCCCATCCGTCCCGCTAAAGAGTGCCGAGTGCGGCTCGTAATCCTTCACGTCGCGCTCCAGCGTCGCCATCTCACGCATTCCTACATAGGGAAGATTGGCGGTCAGCAGGTCGACGGCCTCGGGCAGCGGCTCCAGCAGATCCCCTTGCAGCAGGCGCACGCGTTCCTCTACATGATGAGATACGCAATTGAGATACGCAACCGCTAAGGCATCGGACGAGATATCGCAGGCGTAGAGATACGGAAGGCGCGGCTCCTCCACAGCAATGGTGATGGGGATAGCGCCACTGCCGGTCCCGATATCCGCCACGACCGGAACATGTCCAGCCGATATCTTGCGACGAACCACCGCGAGAGCCACTTCCACCAGCATCTCCGTCTCTGGACGCGGAATAAGCACGCGCCGATCAACAGAAAAATCGCGCCCAAAGAACTCTTTATAGCCAAGCAGGTAAGCCACAGGCTCGCCCTCTGCGCGCCGCGCAACCAGTTGGAAGAAGCTTTCAGCCTGCTCGGGCGTTACCTCGCGTTCAGGATAGGCATAGATGGTCGCGCGCTCGATGCCCAGAACAGCACTGAGCAGCACCTGGGCTTCCCGACGCACATTCACGAGATGCGCCCGCGTCAGAATCTGCGCGCCCTGCTCTACTCCATCTTTGATTGTCATATATGCATCCATCACAATAGCTGGCGACCTGCGAAACCGCCTTCTAGATCGTGCCAGAAACGAATACGCTCCTCGCCCAGCCGCCAGCATAGATAGACCTCGCGACCATCGCGCAAACTTAGAAAATCTATCAGCCCAGTGTCAGGGTCCTTCAGTTCGCAACCAAACTCCAGTAATTCTTCAATTGCGGCACGGAGCGCCTGAACAGCGGCTGCGATCTCGCTCTGTAAACGCATAATACGCTCAAAAAGATGATGCCCATTGCCCATCGCCTGCACCTGTAGGATCTCAAGTTCCTCTTCACTAGCGCGCATCCGCTCGCGCCCCTCCTGTATCTTGCGCAATACGCCAGAGATCTCAGGTAAGAGCGCCTCCGCCTCCTCACGCGTGAAATAGCGCGTCATAATTACCTCCCGCAATAGACATTGACCACGTCTCTCTGCCCCTATAATACCATAGACGATCATCCCACAGTGAACTTTTCGCGCTATGCTGGTGTCTTAAGAAAGGATTCGCGCTCTGATCCTTTTCTTGCTCACGGGAGTTCGATCTCATCCAGCGAAATCAGTCCCTTTTTCAGGGCGTAAATCACGGCCTGGGTGCGGTGGTTCTAAAGGCGCGTGATCTCCTCTCCTGTGCGGGCGTGGTCTCCCGGTTCGCGCAAACGCCAGATGATCACAAGCCGAGGAGCCCAAACACGCACAGCATCCCGTTGACAAGCAGCTCGATGGTGGTGCTCTGGCCGAACGCCTGTGGAAAGGCGCTGTCCAGAAAATCGACCAGCGCATGGAACAGGATGGCCAGGAATAACCAGCGTATCTGATGTCGGCGAAATACCTGCAACACCATCATGGAAAGCGCCACCTGCAGCGGGAAGCTCCAGAGTCGCCCCCATGCAGCCAGCAAAGGGAACCAGACCGGCAGCGCATTGATGGCTGTCACCTGCTGGATGACCGCCTGTCTCTGAGCGACTGGCAGGCTGTTGACATTGATGACAGAGAGGATAGCAATGCTGAGAAGCGTAAGCACGATCTGTCCACCAACGAGCACCATCGATTCCAGGCCCTCGTGTCCCAGGCCAAACATCACCGCTTTCGACCAGGTTTTTGGCTCCCGGCGCATGAAGAGACCAGAAGAAAGCAAAAGGGAGAGAACATATGAAAACTATCCTTTCGGAAACAGCTTACAAGAATGTTCCGGCAGAGCAGAAGGAATGCCTGTATACGTTTCGCGCATCACACCCACGCCAGCAGATCGTTCTCGCAAAGATCACCTGGAGTTATCTACTGGGAGGACAGGGAGCAGAAACTGTGCTGCTTCTGCCTGGTGGTGAACGTATTGGGGATGTGGCATTTCCCCTTATGCAGCAGTTTGAGCCGGAGTATCGCTGTCTCTATCCCTCTTATCCTCCCTTTTCTACGATGGGCGCGCTTGTCGATGGCCTCGCCGCCTTGCTCGATCAGCTTGCGATCGAGCGGGTCATTCTCTTTGCGGCCTCCTTCGGTGGCGATGTGGGTCAATGCTTTGTGCGTAAGTATCCCGCACGTGTGAGCAAGCTCATATTACTGAACACCGGCATTCCTGACGAGCAACTTGGAAGGGCAACAAAGCGTGTGATGCCGCTAGTGACGCTTCTCCCTCTAGGTATCGTGCGCCCCCTGGTGAGCACGTTACTGGCGAAGGCGCTCTCGGTACGAGCAGAAGAACAGCTTTTCTGGCGGGCACTGCTGCATGAACTGGTTGGCAATCTCACACGGGCAGATCTCGTCAGTTCGTTCGACGAGACCATCGATTACCGGCTCAACTACTCCTTCTCGCCCGCTGACCTCGCAAACTGGCAGGGAAAAGTGCTCATTCTGCAAGCGGATGATGATCCCGCGACGAAACCAGCGATGCGTCTGGCTCTGCGCAACCTGTATCCGCAGGCCCAGGTCCACACCTTTCAGCAGGCCGGTCACACGCCTTTTCTCTCCCAGCCGGACGAGTTCTATCCGCGCATCCGCACATTTTTACGTCAGCCCTGAAAAGGAGCAATGAATGTCTACATCTAACACCCTCGCCACTGACCCTACCATCCAACTACACGATGGACTAACTTTGGGTATCGCCTCAGTAGGACCGAGCGACGGATTTCCCATCTTCCATTGTCACGGATCGGGCAGCTCGCGCCTGGAGGTGAATCTGGTCGCTGCAGCGGCAAGCGACCAGGGGGTGCGACTGATCGGCCTGGACCGACCCGGCATTGGACGCTCGGACCCGAAGACCGGCTATCGGCTGCTCGACTGGCCTGATGATGTAGTAGAGGTAGCCGACCAGCTTGGCATCGAACGGTTTGCGGTTCAAGGGATCTCCGCCGGGGGAGCCTATGCCCTGGCCTGCGTATACAAAATTCCTGACCGGCTCACGGCTTGTGGACTCATCTCTGCATTGCCGCCGAGCTCCTTCATCAGGAGCGCCGGACCCTGGTGGATGCGTGCTGTGTGGTGGCTGGGAGCGCGCTTGCCCTGGCTCCTGCGGCCCTATGTCCGCCTTGTTCAGCGTATAACAGGTTCAGATGAAGCCGCAATTGAGAAGTGGCTTATCCGCTATGGACCGCGACTCGGCACGGCAGACAACGCGGTGATAGCCAACCCGGAGAGCAGAGTGGCGACCCGAGCCGCCACTCTGCTACCCACAGCAACTTTCTGGTATAAGCACCGCAGGTACTAAGAGATCACATATTCAACCAGCTTTTTTAGGCGTTGCAGTAGGCGTGACGACAGGCGTTGCGCCCGGCGTCGCTCCTGGCGTACCACCAGACGTGGGAACACCCAGGTTGATAGTTGTATCGTCGAAGGTCTTGAGCTGAACCACCGTCCCTCCTGGCAGATAGGTGCCTGTAATGGTATCACCGGGCTGCACCAACGGCAGCTTGGACGAGAGCGAAAGGTTCGCGGTAAAAATCACGTTCTGACCCTGGACCTGGATATAATAAACGGTACTGGTACCCTGCTGCACAGGCGAGATGCGCAACACCTTGCCAGTGACGGTCTGTGTCGTGGTACCACCTGACGGTTGAGTACCGTTCCCCTGCTGAGCCAGCCATTGCTGATAATCCTGCAGAGCCTGCGGCAGAGAAGCCTCGAACTGCACATTGCTGCCGTTGAGATTTCTCGCGTCGACGATACCGACGGCCTGGAAGATATCTCCGCTGCCCGTACTCTGCACGTAGATCGCGACCCAGCTAGGTACGCCGTAGATCTGGTACAACTGGACGCTCGCCACGTTATAGTTACGAATATTGGCACGCGTCGACGAGAAGGTGCTCTGCACATTATCGCCGATGCCCAGGCCCGACAGAGGATAGAAATCCGCCTTATTGGCATGGGTATCAAAGAGGAAGACGCCTGTGCTCGAATTGTCATTCGCAGATGAGGAGGTCATCGGAATAAGCCAGACCGGATTATCCACATTATTGTACAGCAATTCAGGATCGCTGCCCGGTTTCTGCTGCCCCTGTCCAGAAGGATTGAACCAGGGCGCGGAATGATAGAGTCCCCACCATTGCAGGTATTGCGAAACGGTATCGGAAGGCATCACGCGATCGACCCACTTCGGCACATCCTGCGGCCTGTATTTAGTAATCTCGCCCGTATGCGCGTTAACAAGCAGCACCTCGGTCAACGTATCGCCAACATAGCCACGAATGGGCTGCATAAGCGAGATCGTCCAATAAGGATGGAAACTATCGTCGAGTTCCAGTGTTGGATCAAGCAACCTGCCATACGTATACCCGCTCAGGTAGACGTGGCGTATCAGATCCTGGTTGAGCAGAGCGCCGGGGAGATAGCCCAGCGATGTACCGGCCTGCGTTGCATCTGTGCGCAACTGAGGCACCGCCTGTGGATTCTCCGCATCAACGATCACAAAACCAGGCGTGGTGGGACTGGACAGGTTGGCGAAGATGTTGTTGTAGCTCAAAGGAGCAACATAATACAGATGATGATTGATCGACTGCAAGACATAACTACTTGGATCAATACCATAGGCTGAGCCAAGATTTTGTCCGGTAGAGCCAAGCACCTGTTGCCCCTTGTATGCCGCCACACTCTGGCTCACCAGCACGATATTGTTGGCATCGGTGGGAGGCAGGGAAGGAGAGGTATGCATCGTGACGTTGGGGATGGCCGCCAACGCCTTCGCATTGGTATCGAACCAGGTAGTAAAGATGGTGATGAGAATAGCCGCTACGATGCCAATGACGCCAACAACGATCAGGCCGAAGATGCCCGCCGCAACGGAGCCACGCGAGTACTTCGATGGCAGGCGGCTGGCCGCGCTTGAAGAAGAGCGCGCGCGTCCGCCCTGGCTCATTGCCGCCGCCTCTTCCAGCACGCCCATCGCAGGGGCAGCAAAGGCGAAGAGATTGCCGATACTGCTAAAGGTCAGCGGCCAGAGGACCCATTGCCAGCCCCAGAAGGGACCCGTCAGCGCCGGTCCGGTGAAGTAGAGAATAGCGAGACAAACAAGATAGTTGAAGACGAAGTAGCCGATAAACCAGCGCAGAAACTTTCTTCTGTCAAATGGATCGCGGCGGCCAAAGGCAAAGCGCCCGATGCAGAGGACGGCCATAACGATGAGCGTCCCGATGAGTGCTAACAGGAAGAGACCCATAAAAATCACTCCTAGTTTTATACGTGGTATCACCGATGATAAGTGGTATCACAATGACAGATACAATAGTATCTACGCATGAGATGCCTCAAAGGTACCTCAAGATATGCGCAAAAATATGAACACTATGTATATTGTAGTTTTCTCGCGAACAAGACGCAACTGCGCAAGACGAACACAAGGAGCAAAACGCACAGGGCGACCGCGAGGGTCGCCCGTACAAGAGCACGATCGCGTTTTCACATGGGCGTCTCTTTGTACGAGCGACCCTCGCGATCGCCCTGTGCATATATCAGAAACTCAGTCGTTCTTCTTTTAATGCACGTTGGGCGTGTTTATGCGTAGCCTCATCGGGGAACGCACCCATGTCGCCCACTAGCAGAATCGATCGATATGCTCTCCAATCTCCTGCTCTCAGCACGCACACAGTTTGAAACACAAGATATTTTCCTAATTCTAGTTGGTGATCTTCTTTAGGTAAAGCAAGCATCTCTACAAACAAGGCTTCTCTACATGTACCATCCTGCGATATAGAGATAACATCGCCTTTCTACCATTGAATCTTTATTTTGTGCCAGAGTATTCGAAGGAGACCACCAGGGGTGTAGAGCAACATGTACAAGTGTCTGCTCTACTACTTTGAATACTGGCTTGGCGAAACCTGTATAATCAATCTTTAGTTCTCCCACTGACCCGTAGTAGCGATAACAGAGTCGATTATTGTCATCATGCCATTTGATGAGTGGAGCATCAGGCAGCCAATACCCCATACTCACATAAGGGAAGGCGTCGCGCTCAGAGATGAAAGTATTATCCGTGTTCATGATCGATTTGAGATATCCTCCGAAAAGTTGATTTGGCCCACCTTGCCAAGGAGTCACCTGTTCAAGTAATATCTCACGCAGATTCGGCTCGGGATCGAGTTGTTTCCATTGTGTCACGATAACGTCCTCTATGTGAGGAGGGCTTTGACGCGATAATGGATAAAATGTAAGTGCCCAAGTCTGTCCTATATCAAACTTAGTA
>Ga0209839_10000142_pt1 | contig 34539 bp, 35 predicted proteins | sample OrgsoiDNA2013050_FD_185800 | JGI IMG/M metagenome (GOLD analysis project Ga0209839, IMG submission 185800) | Permafrost soil microbial communities from the Arctic, to analyse light accelerated degradation of dissolved organic matter (DOM) -... | ecosystem: Environmental > Terrestrial > Soil >... | reverse complement strand
CGGGATCAAACGGCGGCACCGGCCCGGCGGGCTGGATGATGCTCAGCGACGGTGGCGCGGGCAGCCCGAATGCCTCGTCGAAGGTCTTCAGGTCGGCCTCGATCGTCGGCGAACCGAACGAATCGACGATCACGATCGTCTTGCCCGCCCCGTCGAGTCCCGCACGGTACAGGGGGTTCATGTCGTACGCCTGCTGGAACTGGAACGGCGCGTAGCAGGCGATCCCGAGCTGTGTTTCGCAATCCGCCGTCGTCGGCGGTTGCGCGAAGCGTCCCGGAACGAGTATGTGATAGGGCTGCGCGGCGGCGGGCCCGCTCCCGCACAGCAGGACAAGACCGGTCGTCGCGACCGTCCCCAGTAACGCGAACAGACTTCGAGCACGCATAGTGCAACCCCTCCCAGGTAGAACCTATGGCGTTAGCGAGCGCGCATTTAATCACTTTTACGTCCGGGCCCTACCGGCGACCCCTACCAGCCGGCCATCAGCCTCGGCGCGACCTCTTTCTTGCGGCTCATCACGCCCGGAAGCTCGATCACGCTGTCCTGGGCGGAGCTGCCAAGGCTGCGTGCGACGGCGGCGGTGTCGCCCGCGACGAGCATGTCCGTTCCCTTCGTCAAGACATCGGTGACCATCAGCGCGTACAGCAGCAGCTCCTTGCTCTTGCGCTCGCGCTGCATCGCCTCGAGCAGCTCATCCTTGCGCTCCAGCAGCCCCTTGCCGACGACCTCGATCTGGGCGATGCAGATCTCCTGGTCGCCCTGCAGCTGGTAGCGCTTGGCATCGCGCGTGACGATCGCTTCGGCGCTGACCCCCGAGACGTCGGCGGTGGCCTCGAACATCTCGCGCCCGAGCTCCCTGGCATCGAGCGCCAGCGCCCGCTCCAGATAGTCGACCACCGCGTGGTCGCGCTCGGTCGTGGTGGGTGAGTTGAGGATCACCGTATCCGATAGCACGGCGCCGAGCAGCATCATCGCGGTTGGCTCTCTCGGCTCCATCCCGTTCTGACGGAAGCGCTCGACCACCAGCGTCGCCGTCGAGCCAACCGGGTCGAACGTGGCGGTCACGGGCACACGGGTCTCGATCGAGCCGATGTGGTGGTGGTCGAGGATCTCGACGATCTCGGCCTGCTCGACCCCGGGCACGCTCTGCGCCTGCTCGGCATGGTCGACCAGCACCACCCGCCGGCGGGGTGGCGCGACCAGATCCGAGCGGGTTATCAGACCGACCGGGCGCCGCTCCGCGTCGATGGCGACGGCGGCGCCATAGTGAATCTCCTTGATCTGCTCGGACACATCAGCCACCAGGTAGTCGGTCGTGACGGTCAGGGGGTCCTTATCCATCAGGGCATGGCACGGCGCCGCGAGCGTGATCATCCGGCCCGAGACATAGGTGTCCAGTGGGGATACCACGATCGCCGTGCCGTGTTCACGCGCTAGCGCCAGCACCTCGTCTGAGGGCGGCGACGAGTTCGACGTCACGATCAGCGCCGCTCCGAGCTCGATCGCCAACTGCTGCGCGTCCGCGCGGTTGCCGATCACCACGATGTCGCCGTCGGAGATGCCGCTCGGCGAGCCGACGGCCATCGAATGCACCCAGACGCGCCCCGAAAGCTGCCGATTCTCGCCCGCCACCAACTCGCCCTCCAGTACGGCGACCACCGCCTCGACGTATGTCGGTGCTTCCTGCAAGGTCGATGTCTGGCGTGACTCGCGGATGTAGCGGTGCGCGAGCGCACGCTCGGTGAGCACGCCGGTCAGCGCACCCGCCGCGTCGACGATCGGCACGAGGTCGAGATCGGCTCGCGACATCGCCAGTCCGGCCGTGCGAATCGGCTCGTCCTGGCCCGTGATCGGGAATTCCGTGCGCATCAGGTCGCACGCCCGGAGCATCGCGTGCGGCAGGAATTCGGGCTCGGGCGCGCCGCTGCGCTCGAGCAGCCAGCGAGTCTGATCGTTGCATTCGCCGAGTCGCACCGGGATGTACTCGGTATTCGGCTCGAGGCGAGCCTTCAGCTCGGCGTAGCCGGCGGCCGAGGCAATCGAGTCGGTATCCGGGTTGCGGTGGCCGGTGACGTAGATCGGTGGCATCTGGGGGTCGATTATCGCCCGAAGGCCGATATCCAGGCAAGCCGGGGCCGCTCGCGCTACCGTGGGACATAGAGTCTGGAGGTAGCGGGCGCGGTTGCCTCGAAAGCTGCGACAACCGACGGAGACACGATGCCAGCCGCCCCACAGCTCCTCCCGACCCAGATCATGCAGGGCACCGCTCCGGGTCTGAACTATCGGCTCGAGGGCGAGCTGGTGCCGGTCCTGCACATGGTCCTCGATGGGCAGGTGCCGGTCTACTTCGAGCACCACGTGCTGCTGTGGAAGTACCCGAGCATGCAGATCGGCCTGCATCCGCTCAAGAAGGGCCTCAAGCGACGGGCGTTCGGAGGCATGCCGTTGCTGCTGCTGGAGGCGCAGTCATCAGGAGAGATCGCCTTCAGCCGGGACGCGCCTGGGCATATCGTCGCGCTGCACCTGCCGGCAGGCGAGGGGATCGTCGTCCGCGAGCACCAGTTCCTCGCCGCCACCGGTCATGTTCAGTACGACTACAGCCGGATCAAGGGGTTCTCGAACATGCTCTACGGCGGCGGCTTCTTCGTCGACCACTTCTACGCCGCGGATAACGAAGGCGTGGTCTGGATCCATGGGTACGGGAACATGTTCGAGAAGCAGCTGGAGGCCGGCGAGACGATCGACATCGAACCCGGGGGCTGGGTCTTCCGTGACCATTCGGTGCAGATGACGCAGGAGCTCTACGGATTCAAGACCGGCCTGCTCAGCGGCGGGGGTAATCTCGTGTTCAATCGCTTCACCGGACCCGGCCGGGTCGGACTGCAGAGCGCCTACTTTCACCCGCCGGAGGGTGAGGGCTCGGGGGGCAACGCGCAGCGCAAGGACGCCGGGGGCCTGGCCGGCCTCGTCGGCGGCCTGCTCGATAACTAGCGGTGGCGGCGATGCAGCGTCCCCCCGGATACCTCGCCGCCAACCCGCTTCCGCCGGGGATCGTCGGCGCGCTCGGGCTCGGCGGCTACCAGCTGCTGGCTGACCTGGCCGGGGTCGGCGTCGGCCGGCTCGGAGCGCAGGCGTTCCTGCTCATCGCTCCAGATCCGGATCCGAATCTGCCTGAGGTCGGCACTCAGATAGCGCTGCATCATCGGCGCCTGAAGGACGAGGCCGAGCTCGGGTCATTCACGCAGCTCGCCGCGCAACTCGGGTACCTGCGGTTATCCGGCTACCGACTCGCGCTCGAGCGTTCGGGACTGCGCAGCAAGGTCAATCTGGTCAACCCGGCTACGGGCGCGATCGCGGCCACGATTCCGGACCGCTACCCCGGTCTGTTGTCGTTCGGAGGCGGATCCACCGCTGGACGCCTGCTGGCGGGCGTCCGCGGGCTGCCGCCCGCAGGGCCCCCTCCGGACCTTCAGAACTCCGAGCTCATGGGGCAGATTCTGCTCGCGCTGGCCCTGCGCGACGATACGCTCGGTGGCGCTCAGGCGGCCGAGCTGGCAGACCGGGCGCTGGAGCTCGCCCGGGCCGACGGCACGCTCGATCCGCCCGCCGCGCTCGAGGCGGCAAAGCACGAAGCGGGTTAGCCGGGAGCCCTTGGACTCGGCCCCCCGAGTGCACCGGCGATCGCGCCCAGGCGCGGCACTGCGCCGTGGAGCGAGAACGAACGGAAGCCGGAGAAGAGCCGATGGTCTGGCCCGTGGAAGTCCGATGAACCGGTGCTCAGCAGCTCCAGCCGCTCGCATGCGTCCGCCAGTAGCAGCGTCTGCTCGCGATCGTGTGTGACATAGAACGCCTCGACCCCGTCCAGGCCGAGCGTCACGAAGCGCTCGATCGCGTCCAGCACCTGCTCCGGGTCGGAGATGTCCCAGAACGGATGCGCCCAGACCGCCAAGCCGCCGGCGGCGTGAATCGCGCTGATCGCCTCGCTCACGGTCGGCCTCGTTCGCCCACGGTATGCCGGCTGACCCGGCAGCAGATAGGCCTCGAGGATCTGCGACGCGTCGCCGAGTCGCTCCTCGCGCAGGCGCTCCGTGTTTCGAGGGTCGTTGAGCACTGCGAGCGCGAGGTGCGGACGACCGATCGACTGGCCGCCGCGCGTACGAGCCAGCAGCAGCTCGTCGTCGATCTGCAGGCCAAGCTCACGTAGCGCCCCGGCCATGCGCTCGGCGCGCGTGCCGCGGTCGGCGCGGAAGCGTTCGAGCGCTCGGAGCAGCTCTTGGTCACGGTGGTCGAACCCGTAGCCGAGTACATGCAGGTCGTGGTTCTCGTGCCCGTCGTCGATCGCGGAAAGCTCGACGGCGCTGACGACCTCGATCCCTGCGGCACGAGCCGCTTCCAATGCCTCCGGCACGCCACTGACCGTGTCATGGTCGCTCAGCGCCAGCAGCTCCACGCCTGACGCTTGGGCCAGGCGGACGACCTGTGCCGGCGCGAGCGCGCCATCGGAGCGGTCGGAGTGCGACTGCAGATCGAACCGTGGTCGCCCAGTGTCCTGCGCCATCGTGTTCAGTGGAGCTAGTCGGGCTCGAACCGACGACCTCTGCCATGCCATGGCAGCGCTCTCCCAGCTGAGCTATAGCCCCTTTTTGATGAGGTTACCTACAGGCTAATGCACGAGCCCGTGGCATGAGCGTCTGCTCTCCGCTGGGCGGGACGAACTCGGAACGTCGAGGTGCTCGGCGGCAAGCTCCGCCGCCCAGTGGCGCGGGGGCGCACTAACCTGAGCGGTGCGATGTCCGAGCGCCGCTACGACCCAAAGCAGATCGAGCCGAAATGGCAGGACTTGTGGGCGCGCGAGCGGACCTGGGAAGTCGCCAACGACACCGCCGGCCCGGGCACCGGCGGGGCGGTCGAGCTGCCCAACTCCTACGTGCTCGAGATGTTGCCGTATCCGAGCGGCGAGCCGCACATCGGCCACTTGAAGAACTACGCGCTCGGCGACGCGATCGCCCACTTTCATCGCCGGACCGGGCACCGCGTCCTGCACCCGATGGGCTACGACGCGTTCGGGCTTCCGGCCGAGAACAACGCGATCAAGACGGGCGTCCCCCCGCGCGAAGCCGTCGACCGCTCGATTGCCGCCTATCGGCACTGGTTCCACCGCTGGGGGATCTCGATCGATTGGAGTCGCGAGCTCGGTACCCACGAGCCGTCCTACTACCGCTGGACGCAGTGGATCTTCCTCGAGCTCTACGAGCGCGGGCTCGCGTACCGAAAGGAGGCGGCGGTCAAATGGTGCCCGCACGATCAGACGGTGCTGGCCAACGAGCAGGTGATCGACGGGCATTGCGAGCGCTGCGGAGCGCTGGTCGAGGTCCGGCAGCTTGAACAGTGGTTCTTCCGCATCACTGATTACGCCGACCGGCTGCTGGACGATCTGGACACGATCCAGTGGCCCGAGCACGTCAAGGCGATGCAGCGAAACTGGATCGGGCGCAGCGAGGGCGCCGAGGTGGTGTTCAGGTGCGAGCAATTCGGGATCGACTACCCCGTGTTCACGACCCGGCCCGACACGCTGTTCGGCGCAACATTCTTCGTCATGGCGCCCGAGCATCCGGATGTGCTCCGCCTCGCCGCGGGCACACCGCAGGAGGGGGCGGTCCGGGAGTACATCAACCGCGCCTTGGGCGAGTCCGTCGAGGAGCGCGGTTCGGCCGAGAAGCCCAAGACCGGCGTCGCCCTGGGGACGACGGTCACCAACCCGGTCAACGGCGAGCAGCTACCGATGTTCGTCTCCGACTACGTGCTGATGGAGTACGGGACGGGCGCGATCATGGCGGTCCCCGCGCACGACGAGCGCGACTACGACTTCGCCCGGGTGTTCGGGCTGCCGATCCGTCACGTGGTTGCACCCGCCCAGGGCGACGCGTCGCCGGGCGAGGCGTTCGTGGCGCACTCCGAACGTGAGCAGCTGATCAACTCGGGCGAGTTTTCCGGCCTCAGCGCCAGAGCGGGCACCGAGGCGATCCTGGCGCGACTGGAGCGCGAGGGGACGGGACACGCGTCGGTCAACTACCGGCTGCGCGACTGGCTGGTCTCGCGTCAGCGCTACTGGGGCTGCCCGATCCCGATCGTCTACTGCGCGCGCTGCGGGATCGTCCCGGTGCCTCCGGCGGACCTACCCGTCGAGCTCCCCGAAATCGAGGACTACCAGCCGAAGGGCCGCTCCCCTCTCGCCGCGGCCGAGGACTGGGTGCACACCACCTGTCCGGCGTGCGGCGGCCCGGCCCGCCGGGAGACCGACACGATGGACACGTTCGTCGACTCGAGCTGGTACTTCCTGCGCTACTGCGACGCGAGAAACGACACGGCCGCGTGGGACCCCGCCGTGGTCAACGCGTGGATGCCGGTGGACCAGTACATCGGCGGGGTCGAGCACGCGATCCTGCACCTGATGTACGCGCGTTTCTTCGTCAAGGCGCTGGCGGACATGGGTTCGCTGGAGGTGCAGGAGCCGTTCCAGGCGCTGTTCACCCAGGGGATGATTCTCGGCGCCGACGGCCAGAAGATGTCCAGCTCGAAGGGAAATGTGGTCGCCCCGTCGGCGATCATCGATCGTTACGGTGCCGACACCGCCCGCGCCTACGTCCTGTTCGTGGGTCCGCCCGATCAGGACGCCGCCTGGTCCGACAAGGGGGCGGAGGGCGTGCACCGGTTCCTCACCCGACTATGGCGCCTCGGGGACTCTGCGGGCCCGCCGGGCTGCGCGCAGCAACCGGCGGATCCCCAGGGGCAGGCCTTGACGTTGGTTCGCAAGGCCAACTGGGCGATCGGCAAGGTGACCGGCGACATGAGCGGCCGGTTCGCGTTCAACACCGCGATCGCCGCGATCATGGAGCTCGTCAACGAGATCTATCGAGATTCCGACGTCGACCTCGTCGCGCGCCGGTTCGCCACTGCGACCGCCGCGTCGCTCGTGTTCCCGTTCGCCCCGCACCTCGGCGCCGAGGTATACGAGCGGCTGACCGGACGGCGAGTGTGGGAAGAGCCCTGGCCGATCGTCGACCCGGTGATGCTCCAGTCGGACACGTTCGAGCTCGTCTGCCAGGTCAACGGCAAGGTGCGCGACCGGGTCAGCGCGCCGAGTGACGCGCCCCGGGAGGAGCTCGAGCGGCTGTGTCTGGGCGCTCGCGGCGTCAAGGCTCACCTGGACGGTCACCAGATATCGAAGGTGATCATCGTGCCCCACAAGCTGGTCAACTTCGTCATCGGGTAGTGGGCGCCGCGTTGCCGCCCTATGTCGCGGTCGTGGGCCCGGGTGAGGCGACCGCCGCGCAAGCGGCGCTCGCGGAGGCGGTCGGGCGGGGGCTCGCCCAGCGAGGCGCGATCCTGCTGAGCGGCGGACACGGGGGGGTCATGGAGGCTGCCTGCCGAGGCGCCGCGAGCGCCAATGGCGTGAATGTGGCGATCCTGTCCGGCACCGACCGAAGCGTGGCCAACGAGTGGGTCGACATTGCGCTGCCGACCGGTCTGGGACAGCTCCGCAATGGCCTGATCGTGCGGGCCGCCGACGCCATCGTCGCTGTCGGCGGCGCCTACGGAACGCTGTCGGAGATTGCCATGGCGCTGAAGACCGGGGTTCCGGTCGTTGGCCTCGGCACCTGGGCGATCGACGGGATCGAGGTGGTCGACTCAGCACAGACGGCGGTCTCCCGGGCGCTCGAGCTCGCATCGCAGCCGACTGCCGGCTGAGCGATCGCCGCTGGGCGTCGGCACTCGCGCCTAGACTGGCCGATCGTGCCCGCTTTCAAGCCCGCGTACCTGGTTCACGGCGATGACCACGGCCGGATCGCCGAGCGCCGCGCCCGGCTGCGTGCGCTGGCGAACCTCGAAAGCGGCGCCAACGGGCTGGAGCTGTTCGAAGGCGAGCAGGCCACTCCCGATGCGGTTGCGGCATCTCTGGCGGCCATGACGCTGGTGCTCGGCTGGCGATTCGTGATCGTCGACGGTGCCGAGCGCTGGAAGGACAAGGAGCTCGAGTCGCTCGAGCGCGCGCTGGGGGCGATCCCCGCCGCCACGACGGTGGCGTTCTTCGCCCGCGAAGACGGCCGGGCCAAGGCGCCGGCACGGCTGCACGAGGCAGTTCGCAAGGCGGGCGGCGATATCAGCGCGCAGAGCAGCGTCAAGCCCTGGGAGCTGCCCAAGTGGGTGGTCGCGCGTGGCCGCGAGCTTGGATTGGAGATCGAGCCGGACGCCGCGCGCGCACTCGTGCGACATGTCGGCGAGCGGCAGCAGCGGCTGCTGCGCGAGCTGGAAAAGCTGGCTTTGGGCACCGATGCCGAAACCGGAATCGACGCGGACGATGTCGAGGCGCTGACGGCTCCGTCGGCCGAGCGCAAGGCGTGGACCGTCGCCGACGCGCTGGTCGCCGGGGACGGGCCGGCGGCGGTGCGCGCCTACCTGGCGCTGCGCGCGCAGGGCGAGCGCCTTCCGGGCCTGCTGTACTGGATCTCCCAGCGGGTGCGCATCGCCCACGAGGTCGCGGACGCGCTTGATGCTGGCGAGCCGCCGGCTCAGATCAAGCGACGGCTGCGGATGCCCGCGCGAGCGGCCGATCGCCTGATCTCCGACGCGCGCGCCAGCGGTGCCGACCGGCTCCGCAGCGCGACCTGTGAGATCGCCGATCTCGAGCTTGCCTCACGCGGGGGAGGCTCCGGTGCCGCAAGCGAGGACACCAGCGCATTGCTGGCGATCCGACGAATCGCGGCTTGAGTGGCGGAGGGCCTAAGCGCCGCGGCGCACTCGGGCCGCGCGGGACTTCTTGCGCGCGCCGGTGTTGCGATGCAGGGCGCCGCGCTTGATCGCCTTGTCGATCGTCTGCACGAGCCCGCGATGCTCGCTGTCGGCGGCCTCCGCGTCGCCTCCGGCGACGGCCCGCTCAAGGCGCCGGAAGTAGGTCTTGATCGTCGAGGTATAGCGGCGATTCTCCAGTCGTTCGCGTTCGGCGCGCTGGATTCGTTTCTTCTGTGAGTGGATGTTGGCCATGACAGCAAGCAGCCGCGGATGCCCGCGGCTCGCCCGTACTATAGCGCGCTCGTGTCAGTAGAGACCATCGGCGAGGGCGACTCTCCAGTGGGCCCTCCGCCCGCTCCGCCCAGGCGGCTGGCGATCAACACCGCGATCTTCGCGATCGCGACCGCACTGTCCCGGATTGCCGGGCTGGCGCGCGAGATCGTCGCGGCCAGCTACTTCGGGACCACCCCCGCGGCGTCGGCGTTCACGATCGCCTCGCAGGTCCCGAACCTGATGAGCAACCTGTTCTCCCAGGCGGCGTTGTCGGCCGCCTTCGTGCCGGTGTTCACCGACCTGCTGCAGCATGGACGCAAGCGCGAGGCGTTCCGGCTCGCCTCGACGCTGTTCTGGATCATCCTGATCGTTCTCGGCGTCGTGACGGTGTTCTGGATGCTGTTGGCGGGCGCGATCGTGCCGCTGTTCACCGGCAGCTTCCGAGAATCGACCACGATCCTCACGGTCGGTCTGTCGAAGGTGCTGTTCCCCGTCGTGCTGCTGCTCAGCCTCACCGGGTTGCTGGTGGGGATTCTGCAGTCCTACGATCAGTTCACGATCCCAGCGCTCGCGCCTGCCGTCTGGAATCTGGTGATCCTGGTCCTGCTGGTGTTTCTGCACGGCAAGTACCACGGCGCGGACGCGGTTTACGCGTACGCCGTCGCGTGGCTGGTGGCGACCGTCGTCCAGCTGCTGATGGTCGCCTCCGCGTTGCGAAGGATCGACTATCGCCTCACGTTCGACGTCGACTGGCGCGACCCCCGGATCCGGCAGGTGCTGGTGCTGTTCCTTCCGGTGACGTTGAGCATCGGGATCGTCAACCTCGACATCTTCATCAACGCGATCTTCGGCGCGCTGGTCTCGCCCCAGGCGCCGCGGGCGATCGACCAGGCGTTCCGGATCTACATGCTGCCTCAGGGGGTGTTCAGCGTGGCGGTCGCGACGGTGCTGTTCCCGACGCTCAGCCGCCTGGCCGCGCGGCGCGACTCGGGGGGTATGCGACGCACGCTCGGAAATGGCATGCGCCAGATCAACCTGTTGCTGATCCCGTCCGCGGCGCTGCTGCTCGTGCTCGCGACGCCGATCACCCGGCTCATCTACCAGCGGGGCGTGTTCACCGCCCATTCCACCGAGCTCGTGTCGACGGCACTGTTCTGGTTCGCGTTCAGCCTCCCGTTCGGGGGTCTGAACCTGCTGCTCAGCCGCACCTTCTTCGCGCTTCAGCGTCCGTGGATTCCCACCAAGCTGGCGGCGATGAACATGGTCGTGGACATCATCGTCAGCGTTGGGTTGTACAAGCCGCTGGGCATCGCCGGGCTCGTGATCGGAACCGCCGTGGCCAACGGAGTGATGACCGCGTTACTGCTGCACCGCCTGCGGATCGGGTTCGACGGCCAGCTCGAGGGGGCGCAGACGCTGATGATCACGGCTCGGATCGCCATCGCCTCGGCGATCATCGCCGGACTCGCATGGGTTCTCTGGAAGGGGCTCGAGAGTCTGCTTGGCACCTCGCTGGCGGCGGAGATCATCGCGGTCGGCGTCCCGATCAGCGCCGCGGTCCTGCTGTACGCCAAGTTGGTGCTCGCGATGCGGATCCCCGAGGCGCGCCAGATCCAGATGCTGGTGCTGGGACGGCTGCGCGGGCGGGCGACGTAACCGCGCCGAGACGGGTCGCGCCGGCCGCGCCCGGACCTGCACGTCGCGAGCCCTAACCTAGAGCGCATCGCTGACCAGGCCCACATTCGCAACTTCTCGATCATCGCCCACATCGACCACGGCAAATCGACGCTGGCCGATCGCATCCTCGAGCTCACCCACACCGTCGCCCCCCGGTCGATGCGCGCCCAGATGCTCGACTCGATGGATCTCGAGCGCGAGCGGGGAATCACGATCAAGGCGCAGGCGGTGCGCGTGTTCTACGAGGCCGGCGACGGTCAGACCTACCAGCTGCAGCTGATCGACACCCCCGGTCACGTCGACTTCACCTACGAGGTCTCGCGCTCGCTCGCAGCCTGCGAAGGCGCGCTGCTGGTGGTCGACGCCTCCCAGGGCGTGGAGGCGCAAACGGTCGCCAACACCTACCTGGCGATCGAGTCGGGACTGGAGCTGATCCCGTGTCTGAACAAGGTGGACCTTCCGGGCGCCGATCCGGACCGGGTGGCCGAGGAGGTCGCTGACCTGCTCGGGGAGCCGGCTGAGACCGTGCGGCGGATCAGCGCCAAGACCGGGGAGGGGGTCACCGATGTGCTCGATGAGCTGATCGCGCGCGTTCCGCCACCGCATGGCGACCCCGACAAGCCACCTCGGGCGCTGATCTTCGACTCCGAATTCGACCAGTACCGCGGCGTCATCGCCTACATCCGCGTGGTCGACGGCACGTTCACCAAGGGTGAGGCGATCCGCGCCATGCAGGCCGGGATCGAGGCGGAGATCGACGACATCGGCTTCTTCACGCCGCAGATGACCTCAGCCGCGGCATTGCACGCCGGCGAGGTCGGATACCTCACCACGGGAATCAAAGACGTCACCAAGCTACGCGTCGGGGACACCCTGACGACCAAGACGAAGCCTGCCGTCGAGCCGCTCCCCGGCTACCGCGAGGTCAAGCCGATGGTGTTCTGCGGCCTGTTCCCGATCGAGACCGACGACTACCCGGACCTGCGCGACGCGCTCGAGAAACTGACTCTCAACGACGCGGCGCTGAGCTGGGAGCCGGAGACCTCCGACGCGCTGGGATTCGGGTTTCGGTGCGGATTCCTGGGCCTGCTGCACATGGACATCGTGCGCGAGCGCCTCGAGCGCGAGTACGACCTGGAGCTGATCGCGACGATGCCGAGCGTCGAGTACGAGGTGACGCTCACCGACGGCAGCGTGCTGCCCGTCCACAGCCCCAACGATATGCCCGATCCCGCCCGCGTGGCCGAGGTCCGCGAGCCCTTCATCCGCGCGACGATTCTCAGCCCCAAGGAGTACGTGGGCCAGATCATGGAGCTCTGCCAGGAGCGCCGCGGCGAGCACACCGGGATGCACTACCTCTCGGCCGAGCGCGTGCAGCTGACCTACGACCTGCCGCTGGCCGAGATCGTGCTCGACTTCTTCGACCAGCTCAAGTCGCGCACCCGGGGATACGCGTCGCTGGACTACGAGGTGATCGGGCTGCGGGAGTCCGATCTGGTCAAGCTCGACATCCTGCTTGCGGGCGACCCGATCGACGCCCTATCGATGCTCGTCCACCGCAGCAAGGCCTACGACGCCGGTCGGACGCTGGCCGAGAAGCTGCGTCAGAAGATCCCGCGCCAGCAGTACGACGTTCCGATCCAGGCGGCGATCGGCTCGCGGATCGTCGCCCGCGAGACGATCAAGGCCTACCGCAAGGATGTGATCGCCAAGTGCTACGGCGGCGACATCTCACGTAAGCGCAAGCTGCTCGAGGCACAGAAGAAGGGCAAGCAACGGATGAAGCAGGTGGGCCGGATCGAGGTGCCCCAGGAGGCGTTCTTGGCCGTCCTGGAGCTGGGGGAGAAGGGCTAGCCCCGGCTTGCAGGATCTACGAGCGGTGCGCCGAGTAGCCCCGCGGCCGCCCGCCGCCCCGGCGTGGCGGTCCAAATCCGTGGCGCGCCGCGTATGCCATCGATCCGCGGTAGTAGTGACTGCGGTGGCCGAGCAGGAACACGAGCGTCAGGAGCACGATCCAGATCACGGCGACGGCCATCAGCGCAGCGGCCGCGACGAGTGCGAGCGGGATCGCCAGCAGCAGCAGCGCTGGATGGGATCGGACGGTCGAGATCGCCCATCCGGACTTGGAACGCTGGGCCGCCAGGCGCTTGCCCGGCAGGTCGGCGACCGTTGCGTCAAGCTCCGCGTAGGTTCGAGCCCGCAACGCGGTCATGACGCGTTGCTCGAGCTCGTGGGCCGCCAGACGCCCTTCAGCGGCAGCCTTGCGCAAGCGGTCCACGATCTGATCGCGATCCGCGTCGGATGCCCTTAAGGTCGAGTGCCTGGCCACGTCCTGGTCAGGCTAGCGCGCGCTCGCGATGGAGGCAAGCGGCCAGTGTGCCGACTTTCCAGCCCGCCCTCAACCGGCCTCACGGCGTAGACCGCCGCAGATCCTCCGGCGAGCGCACTACAGCGGGCGCCTGACGCCCACCTCGTCGAGGTGCACGAGCAGGTCGCGCGGATCCTCGTAGACCCGAAAGGCGCCGGAATAGATCAGCTCCTCGCGGCCGTAGCCGCCTGACAGCAGCCCGATCCCCAGGGCTCGTGCGCGGCGCGCGGCCAGCAGATCCCAGACGCTGTCGCCGACGACGATGCTGTCGCGGATGTCGACCTCGATCCGCTTGGCGGCGGTCAGGAACAGGTCCGGGTCGGGCTTTGCATAACGGACCTGGTCGCGGGTGACCAACGGCGTCTGCGGCGCGAGCCCGAGGATCTCCAGCCCGAGTCGGGCGTAGCGCTCCGAGCCGCTGGTGGCGATCGCCCACGGCACCCCTTGCTCGGTCAGGGTGCTGAGCAGATCCGCGGCCCCCGGGAGCGGTTCGACGGTGTCGAAATGGCGGATGTACGCATCGGCGTGCAGCGCCGGAAGCTGGGCGAGCGTCTCTGTGTCCAAGCTGGTCCCGAGCTCGCGCAGCAGCGCGGTGACGAACAGCCCGCCGCTCATCCCGATGCGACGGTGGATCTTCCACACCGACAGGCTGATCCCCACCTCGTGGAGCGCCGCGCGCCACGCGAGCACGTGCTGGTAGACGCTGTCGATCAGCGTTCCGTCGAGATCGAACAGGATCGCGGTTTCGCCGGGGCGGTCCTGGCTGCTCACGCTCCGATCATCTCAGACACCCTGATCGCGCACCCACGCGGTCCGTGTGAGAATCCGCTCGATGGATCTCGGCCTTCGCGATCGAGCCTGCATCCTCACCGGAGCCTCGCGGGGCATCGGCCAGGCGACGGCAGCGATGCTCGTCGCCGAGGGGGCCCGGGTGCTGCTCGTCGGCCGCGGTGGGAATGCGCTCGCCGCAGCCGCCGCAGCCTGTTCGGGCGAGGGGCGGGCTGAGACGCTCGCGCTCGACGTCACCTCGCCCGACGCCGGCGAGCGTCTCGTCGATGCCTGCCTACAGTGCTTTGGCCGCCTCGACGCGCTGGTCAACAACGCCGGCACGGTAGCCGTGCGCGGGCTCGAGCAGCTGACCGACGAGGACTGGCAGTCGCAATGGGACCTGCACGTGATGGCGCCGATGCGGCTGATGCGGGCAGCGGCGCCGGTGATGGTGCGGCGAGGCTGGGGGCGGATCGTCAACGTCAGCTCGTCGTCGGGCAAGCGCCCCTCACAGACCAACGTGGCGTATTCGGTCACCAAGGCCGCTGAGCTGTCGCTCTCACGCGCGTTTGCGGACGCGTACGCGTCGCGCGGTGTGCTGGTGAACGCGGTCGCGCCGGGCCCGATCGGCAGCGAGCTGTGGCTCGCCCCGGGCGGCCTGGCCGATCAGACCGCGCAGGCCCGTGGAATCAGCCGCCAGGACGTGCTCGAGGCGGCGGCCGCTCGCCAGCCGCTGGGGCGATTCGGCAGCGCGCAGGAAGTCGCGGCCCTGATCGTGTTCCTATGCTCCGAGGCCGCCTCGAACGTCGTCGGAGCCGCATGGTCGGTTGACGGTGGCTCGGTGCCGGTAATCATCTGACCCAGACCGCATCGGGCGGCGCGGGCCGGCGGTCACGCCAAACGGGCATCCGGTTATTGTGGCCCGGCGAATGTCGATCAACACCGGAGCCATTGGCAAGACATATCCGCCGGTCAGCTATGCCGTCGGGCGCGAGAAGATCAAGGAGTACGCCTGGGCGGTCGGCGAGACCAATCCCCTCCACCTGGATCCCGAGGCGGCGCGACAGGCGGGATACGCCGACGTGGTCGCTCCGCCGATGTTCGTCGTGGTCTACGCCGTACGCGCGGTGACGCCGGCGCTGTTCGATCCCGACGTGGGAATCAACTTCGCGATGATGGTCCACGGCGGCCAGGAGTTTCGCTGGGGCCCGCTGGTGCTCGCCGGGGACGAGATCGTGACCGCGACGACCGTCAAGGACGTGGCCCGGCGGGGAGAGATGGCGTTCTATGTGTTCGAGTCCCGGTCCCACAACCAGCGCGGTGAGACCGTCTGCGTCGGCACCTGGACCAACATCGTCAGGGGGGGCTGATGAAAGTCGAGCAGGGCCAGCAGATCGAGCTCACGGTTACGCCGGACCCCTACGTCACGGTCCGCTACGCCGGCGCCTCAGGCGACTTCAACCCGATCCACATCGACGACCGGTTCGCCCAGCAGGTGGGTCTACCGGGGCGAATTCTCCACGGCCTGTGGACGATGGCGCAGGTAGCCCGGGCGCACACCGAGAGCTTCGGCGGCCCGGAGACGCTGAAGCGGCTATCGGTCCAGTTCCGCGGGATGGGCGCGCTGGAGCAGGAGATCACCGTTTCGGGCGCCGTTCGCGAAGTCCACGGCAACGTGGCGATCGTCGATTCGCAGGCCACGCAGGCGGGCAAGCGGATCATCCGCAACGGCGAGGCCGAAGTTTCAGTCGACTGACCGGAGAAGTGCCGCGAGGCCGGGGAATCGGCGCCAGCCGATCTCCCGGAATGAGTCTCAACGTCCAGGAGATTCGGCTCTGCCGAATCTCCCAAGGGAATCGGCGTAGCCGATTCCCCACCTACAATCAAACCCATGCTGACGGAGCGTCAGGAGCTGTTGCTGCGCAAGCTCGTCGAGGAGCACCTGGAAGTGGGTGTGCCGGTGGGCTCCAAGTTCCTGTCGGCTGCGGTGCAATGGGGTCCTTCGACGGTCAGGCACGAATTGGCCAGCCTGGAGGAGCTGGGATTGCTCGCGCATCCGCACACGTCTGCCGGGCGCGTCCCCACCGAGGCCGGCTATCGCTACTTCGTCGACCGCCTGCTGCCGACCACTGATACCGGGCCCGGGCTGTCGCTGTCACTGGTGCGCCGCGAGCTCGACGAGGCGATGCGGGTGACCACCGAGACGCTTTCGCAGGTGACCAACCTCCTGGCGATCGTCACCGCTCCCCCGATCGAGACCTCGACGGTCCGCCATATCGAGGTGCTGGCGCTGCAGCCGCAGGTGCTGATGGTGGTCGTGATCACCTCGACCGGCGGCGTCACCAAGCGCCTGTTCACCTTCGGTCGACCGGTCGATCCGGGGCTCTCCGACTGGGCGGCCAGCTACCTGAACGAGCGCCTGGTCGGGCTCGGGCTCGGCGCGCGGATCCTCCACCAGCGATTGCACGACCCGTCGCTGTCCAGCACCGAGACCGCGTTTCTGTACGCGCTTGCGCCCGTCTTCACCGAGCTCGAGGAAGCTTCTCAGGCGACCCTGTACATGGAGGGCACGGCGCGCTTGCTGCGCTCGGATCGAATCGCCGAGGTGTCCGAGCTCAACGCGCTGATGGACATGCTCGAGCGTCGCGTGACGATGCTCGCGGTGTTGCGCACAGCGCTCATCGGGCGCGACGTGCTGGTGCGGATCGGCACCGAGAACCACACCCCGGAGCTGCGCTCGCTGGCGCTCGTCGCCGCCAGCTACGGGCTCCCGCAGCGAAACCTGGGGACGGTGTCGGTGATCGGGCCGCTGCGCATGGACTACGGCCGTGCGATCCGGTCGGTCAAAGAGGCGGCGGCCCAGCTGTCGAGATTCGTCGGTGAGGTGTACGACGAGCGATGAGGGGTACTCGCCTAGCGGCTCGTACCTTGGGAGAATTGCCTAGGGGGCAATTCTCCCGGGACACCGATCAATGAGCGCTTCTCAGATGCCACGCGACTACTACGAAGTGCTCGGTGTCCCCCGCGGTGCCACCGACGCGGAGATCAAGAAGGCGTTCCGCCGCCTGGCGCGAGAGTTGCACCCGGACGTCAACCGTCACGACCCCGAGGCCGAAGGGAAGTTCAAGGAGGCTGCGGAGGCGTACGAGGTCCTCTCGGACTCCGAACGCCGCGCGACCTATGACCGCTACGGTCACGAGGGCTTGCGCAGTGGTGGCTATGCGCCGAACTTCGACTCGTTCGGCTCGGTCGGCGACATCTTCGAGGCGTTCTTCGGCGGCGGCGGGTTCGGCAGCGTGTTCGGCGGCGGGGGGCGCCCGGGAGGGCCCACCCAGGGCGGAGACGTCGCGCTGAGCGCCGAGATCGATCTGGGACAGGCTGCCCGCGGCGCCTCGGTGGAGGTCTCATACGAGGCGATCTCGCGCTGCGAGCACTGCCACGGCAACGGAGCGGAGCCGGGCACGCCGATCGAAACGTGCCCAAAATGCGCCGGCGCCGGGCAGATCCGCGGCGTCACCCGGACGCCGTTCGGCCAGGTCGTCAGGGCAACCGTGTGCGATCAATGCGGCGGCGACGGTCGGGTCGCCACGAACCCGTGCCGGGTCTGCCACGGCCGCGGGCGAAAGGTCGAGCGGGCCAAGCTGTCAGTCGATGTTCCCGCGGGGATCGATGACGGGCAGCGGATCCGGATCAGCGGCCGCGGTCACGCCGGCGAGCACGGCGGACCCTCGGGCGACCTGTACGTGCAGATACGGGTTCGCGAGGATCCGCGCTTCGTGCGCAACGACGAGGATCTGGTCACGGTCGTCGACGTGGCGGCACCACTTGCGGCGCTCGGGACGACAGTGCAGGTGCCGACGCTCGATGGCGAGGTGGAGCTGGAGATCCCGGCTGGAACGCAGCCAAGCGAGACGTTGACCATCCGCGGCCAGGGGATGCCGGCGCTCCGCGGCCGCCACAAGGGCGACCTGCGCGTGATGGTCAACGTGGTGATTCCGCGCCGGCTCAAGCGCGAGCAGCGCGAGTTGCTGCAGCGCCTGTCCGACAGCCTGACCGATGAGAACCTCCGCAGCGACGAGGGGATGTTCGGCAAGCTCAAACGAGCGTTCGGCGGTTAGCCCACTTTACGATGCTCCGCCTCGCGGTGCGCGTCCGGCGCGAGCAGGCCGAGCTGGTGTTGGCCGAGCTGCTCGAGCTCGCCCCGAGCGGGGTCGAAGAGGTCTCCGTCGGCGACGGGCTGGTCGAGTACGCCGTCTATGGGCCGCCCGGCGAGCTACCCGCGCTGCCCGATCTCAAGGCCGCCGCAGGAGGGGCGCTGGTGCAGATCAGCACCGAGGAGATCGCCGATGACTGGGCAGAGCGCTGGCGCAGCTTCCACCAACCCCTGGTGCTCGCCGACCGGCTCACCGTCCGTCCCCCGTGGGAGCCGCCGGGCCAGACATCGATTGACGTCGTGATCGATCCGGGCCAGGCGTTCGGCACCGGAGCCCACGCGACCACCCGGCTGTGTCTGGAGCTGATGCTCGAGCGCGAGCCGCCCCCGACGGCGGCGATCCCCCCCAAGGCGATGGCCCAATCCGATCGCCCCCAGGGGCGATTCGAGTTCGCCGATCTCGGCTGCGGATCCGGGGTATTGGCGATCGTCGCCGCGAAGCTCGGCTGGGCACCGGTGATCGCGCTGGACAACGACCCCGCCAGCGTCCGCGCAACGAGCGAGAATGCCGGTTCCAACCAGGTCGAGATCGACGCACGACGCTTCGACATGCGTGTTGACCAGGTCCCGAGGTCGAGATTGGTGGCGGCAAACGTATTAGCGCCGCAACTGCTTGCCTGGGCCGCGTCCCAGCGTGAGTGCCCGGACGAACTGATCCTCGGCGGCCTGCTGACCCACGAGGCGGACCGTGTCGCCGCTGCCTTCCACAATCACGGGCTCCGCGAGCTGGACCGGCGCCACCACGGGGACTGGGCCGCCATCCTGCTGCAGCGAACACCGCTGACGGACCCGAGCTAGACCATGTGGCTGACCGCCGGCGCGGAATCTTGGCCACGGGGCCGATGTCGCTCAAGCCGCCGTGCCCCATCCTGTCGGAGACGCTTGCGATCCAGCAAATTCTCCGAAGGAGGTGAAATCAGTTGCCAAACCCGCTTGCGATCGGTGTGACGCTCGGTGGCCTACTCCTCGACGTGTTCGTGCCGCGGCCCAAGCCTCGGGCTGGACTTCCGAAAGAGCCCTCTCTCCTCTCTCACCGGCCCGTCCCGAGGACACCGCGACACGACCATATGATGATGGAGTACGACCGTCCGCCGGCGATGAGCGGGGGAAAACGGCTGATGCCGATTCCCTGAGGGGAGTCGGTAGGGCGGGGAACCGGCTGGCGCCGGTTCCCCGCTAAGTTTCGTGCGCGTGGGCTCGTTCGCGGTCAAGTTCCTCGGTTGCAAGGTCTCCCAAGCGGACGCGATGCTCGCCCGCGGGGCGCTGCTTGCCGCCGGGCACACCGAGGTCCCGGAGTCCGAGGCCGAGGTGCACGTGATCAACACCTGCTGCATCACTGCGCAAGCCGAGGCGACGTCGCGCCAGTCGGTGAGGCGATCGCTGAACACCGCGCGCCAGGTGTACGTGGGCGGCTGCGCGGTGAACCTGAACGCGCGGCAGTTCGTGGAAATCGACGGGCGCGTGAACGCGGTCGTCGGGACCGCCGACGAAGTCGCGGCCGCGATCGGGGCCCAGGCCCTCGGGTTGGCCTGCGCCGACTTGGAGCACGGCGTGTTGGCTACGCCACGTCACCATCCACCTCACGGCGCCGACCGCGCGTCACAGCCGCTGCCGGGCCCGGCAGCCCCGCTCGCGCGGGCCGCCCGCACGCGTGGCTTTGTCAAGGTGCAGGACGGGTGTGACGGCCACTGCGCCTACTGCATCATTCCCACGGTTCGCGGCGCTGCCCGCTCGCGTTCGGCCTCCGCCGTGCTGCGCGAGGTGCGGGAGCGCGTGCGCGACGGTCAACCTGAGATGGTGATGACCGGGATCAGCGTGGGGGACTACCGCGACCCCGAGGACGGCCTGGAGCTCGGCGAGCTGATGGTCGAGGTCGCGCGCGTGCCGGGCGTGCAGCGGGTGCGGCTCTCCAGCGTCGAGGTGATCCACGTCAAGGACTCGCTGCTGCGGGCGCTCGCGAGCGAACCCAAGGTCTGTCCGCACCTGCACGTGCCGATGCAATCGGGCGACGACGAGGTGCTCCGGGCGATGGGCCGGCATTACCGCGCCGGCGAGTATCTCGACCACATCGCGGCGCTTCGGGTCGCGGCGCCGGCGGTGAACGTGACCACCGACGTGATCGTCGGGTTCCCAACCGAGGACGATCGCGCATTCCACCGAACCCTGGAGGCCGTCGACGCCGCCGGGATCACCCGTGTCCATGTGTTTCCATACTCGCCTCGTCCCGGCACGGCGGCCGAGGGGCTCGGCGATCGAGTCTCGCCGCAGGAGAAGAAACGGCGCTCGCAGACGCTGCGGGCGCGTTCTGAGGTGCGCTCTCGCCACCATCGGGCCGCCAAGCTCGGGGGCTCAGCCCGGGTGCTGGTCGACAAGGTCGCCGAGGTCCAATGCTCTGGCTACACCGCTGACTACACGCGCTGCTATCTGCCGGCGGCGGCGGCATCCCGGGGCGAGCTCGTCGATGTCGCCTGCGTGGAGCTGCAGGCCGACGGGATCAGATGCGAGCTTCTCGCGGAACCCGGGGTATCCTGAGCACAGATGAGCGTCATCGAACAGGTTCGCGCTGACATCACGAGCGCGATGAAGGCCCGGGAGAAAGATCGGGTGGGGGCTCTGCGACTGGTGCTGAGCGAGCTGCAGAAGGATGCCAAGGAGGGCCGCGGCGACGAGCTGGCGGTGCTCCGGCGGGAGCGCAAGCGCCGGCTCGACGCGGCGACACAGTTTCGCCACGGCGGCCGGCCCGAGCTCGCCGCGCAGGAGGAGTCCGAGGCAAAGCTGATCGAGACCTACCTTCCAGCGGAGATCGAAGACTCCGAGCTCGAGGCGATCGTCGTCGCGGCGATCGCCGAGACCGGCGCCAGCGAACCCAAGGACATGGGGCAGGTGATGAACGCCGTCATGGCCAAGGCCGGCGGACGCGCCGACGGAAAGCGCGCCTCAGCCCGCGTGCGCGAGGCGCTGAGTGCGTAAGGCGCTCGAGCTCGACAACGCGGTCGCCGCCGAGCTGGCGGGCAGCGAGGACGCGGTGTTGCGGACGCTCGAAGGCCATCTCGACTGCGATGTGTTCCTGCGCGGCAACGTGCTCACCCTGGAGGGCGACGCGCCGTCCATCGACGCGGCGGCGGCGGTGGTCCGCGAGCTCTCGGAGCTGATCGCCCAGGGCCACGAGATCGCCCCCGGCACGATCGAGGCGGTCAGCCGCGCGCTCGACGAGCACGAATCGCCGTCTCGGATCCTCGAGGACGTCGTTTGGCGACATCGAGCGACGAAGGTCGCCCCGAAGACGGTGAACCAGAAGCGCTACGTGGATTCGATCCGCCAGAACACGATCACGTTCGGGATCGGCCCCGCGGGGACGGGCAAGACGTTTCTCGCGGTCGCGCTGGCTGCGGCCGCGCTCAGCCGCCGCGAGGTCAACCGGATCATCCTCACGCGTCCGGCGGTCGAGGCGGGCGAGCGGCTCGGATTCCTGCCCGGCGACTTGATGGCGAAGGTCGACCCGTATCTGCGGCCGCTGTTCGATGCGCTGCATGACATGCTCGATCCCGAGCGCGTCTCTCAGCATCTGGAGCGCGGGGTGATCGAGGTCGCGCCGCTGGCGTTCATGCGCGGGCGCACGCTCAACGACAGCTTCATCATTCTCGACGAGGCCCAGAACACGAGCCCGGAGCAGATGAAGATGTTCCTGACGCGGCTCGGGTTCAACTCGAAGGTGGTCGTCACCGGCGACGTCACGCAGATCGACCTGCCGCCGCCGCAGGATTCAGGCCTGGTCGTGGTCGCCGAGATCCTGGGTGAGGTCGAGGGAATCGAGTTCGTGCGCTTCGGCGAGGAGGACGTCGTACGCCACAAGCTGGTCCGGCGGATCGTCGCCGCCTACACCGAGCACGCTCAGCGATTGGCCCCGGAACTGCGTCAGCGTAGACGCGCGTAGACGCCGGGTGCTCGACGTTGAGCTGATCGGGGTCGAGGCCGTTGCCGGCGACGGGCCGACCGCCGTCGAGGTCGAGGAACTGTGCGCACTCGCGCTGTCCTCGGCCGGGATCGAGGAAGGGCACATCGCGATCGAGTTCGTGGCGGAGGAGCGGATCCGTGAGCTCAACCGCGAGTTCCGCAAGATCGACGCGCCCACCGACGTGCTGTCATTCGGCGTCGACGAAGCCGGCGCCAGCGCTGGGCCGCGCGAGCTCGGCGACATCATGATCTGCCGTGCCCACACCGATGATCTACGTGAAGCCGTGGTACACGGAGCGCTGCACCTGACCGGCATGGACCACGAGACCGACGACGGCGAGATGCTGGCGCTCCAAGCCGAGCTGATGCGTTGGGTCAAGTGAACCCGATCTCCGGGGCCGGCCACACCCGGTCGGGCTTCGTCGCGATCGCGGGGCGTCCGAACGTTGGCAAGTCCACACTTGCCAACGGGATCGTCGGCGCCAAGGTGGCGATCGTCTCCGACAAGCCGCAGACGACGCGTCGCGCGATCCGCGGCGTCGCCACCGGCCCCGACTGGCAGCTGGTGCTGGTCGATCTGCCCGGCGTCCAACGACCGAGGGATGCACTGACCGAGCGGATGCAGCGGCGCGTTGAGCGCGAGCTGGCGGATGCCGACGGCTGCCTGCTCGTGCTCAACGCCGAGCAGGGCATCGGGCCCGGCGACCGGTTCATCGCCCGGCTGCTGAGCGCGGCGCCGGTGCCGGTCACGATCGCGGTCAACAAGGTCGACCGCTCCGACCAGCCGAGGATCGCCGCCTCGCTCCATGCGGCGGCCGAGCTCGAGCTGGCGCAGGAGATCTTTCCGGTCTCGGCGCGCACCGGATCCGGCGTGCCCGCGCTCGTCGAGCATCTCGTCTCGCTGCTGCCCCGCGGGCCGTTCTACTTCTCCGCCACCCAGCACTCAGACCAGTCCGAGACCGTGGTGCTGGCCGAGCTCGTACGCGAGCAGGTCCTGGCCCGCACCCGCCAGGAGGTGCCGCACGCGGTCGAGGTGCAGGTGGACGAGATCGAGCATCAGCGTCCCGACCTGGTGCGGATCGAGGCGGTTGTCCTGACCGAGACGGAGTCGCAGAAGGGGATCCTGATCGGCTCCGGCGGTGCGATGATCAAGTCGATCGGCGTTGCCGCCCGGAGGGCGATCGAGCGCGATCTCGGGACGCAGGTCCACCTGAAGCTCTCGGTCCGCGTCCGTCGTCACTGGCGGGGGGACGAGCGTCTGCTGGACCGGCTGGGGATCGAATAGCGCCGAGACCTAGAATCGCTGCCTTGGACGAGCTTGAGATCGCATTCGATGAGCGGGGCCTGGTCCCGTGCGTGATGCAGGATTGGCACACGGGCGAGGTCCTGACGCTCGCCTACATGAACGCCGAAGCGCTGCGGCGCACGCGCGAGACGGGAGAGATCCACTTCTTCAGCCGCTCGCGCCGGGAGCTGTGGCACAAGGGTGCGACATCGGGTAACACCCAGGCGGTCAAGGCAATTCGCTATGACTGCGACGGCGACGCGCTGCTGGCCCTGGTCGAGCCCGCGGGTCCCGCGTGCCACACCGGCGAGCGGACCTGCTTCCACCGCGGCGAGCTCGAACCCGGGGCACCGTATGAATCGCTCCCGGCGCTCGAACGGACGATCGCGCAGCGTGCCGCCATGGCCCCGGCCGGGTCCTACACGGCGGCGCTGCTGGCGGATCCGGCACGAGCGGGCGCCAAGGTCCAGGAGGAGGCGGAGGAGGTAGTCCGGGCGGTCCGCGAAGAATCCGCTGAGCGCGTGAGCGAAGAGGCGGCCGACGTGATCTATCACCTTGCTGTGCTGCTGCGCAGCCGCGAACTGTCGCTCGCCGACGCTGAGCTGGTACTGGATGGCCGTCGCAAGCGCTGAAGCAGCGTCGGCGGCGGTGACGCCTTCGCTCGCGGTGGTGCGCGAGCTCGCGCGGGATCACAATCTGATCCCCCTGCAGAACACCTTCATCGACGATTGTCAGACACCGGTCTCGGCGTTCCTGAAACTGCGCGAGGAAGGACCGGCGTTCCTGCTCGAGTCGGCCGACCAGGGTCGCGTCGGGCGCTACTCGTTCATCGGCTTTCGCCCCCACAAGGTGCTCCGTTGGTCGCTGGGAGATCCCGGCGACCCGTATGCGCTGGCCGCCGCCGAGCTGAACCGGTTCCGCGCGGCCCCGCTGCCGAACCTGCCGCCGTTCGCCGGAGGGGCGGTGGGGGTGTTCGCCTACGACCTCGTCCGCTCGGTCGAACCGCTCGACGCGCCTAATCCCGACCCGCTCGGGGTGCCCGACCTGGCCTTGATGCTGACCGATACGCTGGTTGTGTTCGACCACCTCAGGCGCACCGTCACCGTGCTCGCGAACGTGTACGCCCAGGACGACCTGGAGGCATCCTACAAGCGGGCGACCGAGACGATCGCCGAGGTGCGCTGGCGCCTAGCCGGACCGATCCCCCGAGCGTCGCGGCCGCCCGCCGCGGACCGCGCGGTCCCGGCCTTCACCGCGAACATGTCCCGCCGGCAGTTCGAGTCGATGGTGGCCCGGATCATCGAGTACATCTACGCCGGCGACGCCTACCAGGTGGTCCCCTCGCAGCGCTGGTCCGCGCCGGTACCGGTGCAGGCGTTCTCGATCTACCGGGGCCTGCGGGCGATCAATCCGAGTCCCTACATGTACTTCTTGGACTTCGGCGACTTCGAGGTGGCCGGCGCGAGTCCGGAGCCCCTGATCACCGTCACCGGCTCCGAGGTCTCGACTCGTCCGGTCGCCGGGACGCGCCCGCGCGGAGACAGCGCCGAGGACGACCGCCGAATGGCGCAGGAGCTGTTGGGGGACCCCAAGGAGCGCGCGGAGCACGTGATGCTCGTCGACCTCGGCCGCAACGATCTCGGACGCGTGTGCGAGTACGGCAGCGTGCAGGTCGAGGACTTCATGGCGGTGGAGAACTACAGCCACGTGATGCACATCGTCTCGAGCGTGCGGGGCCGCCTGCGTCCGGGAATCAATGCGCTGGACGCGTTGCGGTCGGTGCTGCCGGCCGGCACCCTGTCCGGCGCCCCCAAGGTGCGGGCGATGCAGATCATCGACGAGCTCGAGCCGGTCAAGCGAGGCGGGTACGGCGGTGCGATCGGTTACGTCAGCTACACCGGCGATCTCGATACGTGCATCCACATCCGCACGGTGATCGTCAAGGACGGCGTCGCCCACGTCCAGGCGGGCGGCGGCACGGTCGCCGACGCCCAGCCCGATTACGAGTTCCGCGAGTCCGAGGCCAAGGCCAAGGCGGTGCTGCAAGCGGTCGAGCTCGCCGCCCAGCAGCCGGACTGGCCGTGACCGTGGAAGACTCGCCGCTCGGCGCGCCGGGGTTAGGGTTGCGGGCTTGAGGGTTCTGGTTCTCGACAACTACGACAGCTTCACCTACAACCTGGTGCAGTACCTGGGCGAGCTGGGCGCGGAGATCGAGGTGGTTCGCAACGATCACGCCACGGTCGACGAACTGCTCGTGCGCGGTTACGATCGGGTGATCGTCTCGCCCGGACCTTGTACACCGCGTGAGGCGGGGATCTCGCTCGAGGCGGTGCGCCGCTTTCCGCTGGCCAAGATCCCCACGCTGGGCGTGTGCCTGGGTCATCAGGCGCTCGTCCAGGCCTGGGGAGGCAAGGTGATCCAACATCAGCCCGTCCACGGCAAGACGACCAAGATCGAGCACGACGGCAAAACGATCTTCCGAGGTCTGCGCCAGCCGCTCGAGGTCGGGCGCTATCACTCGCTGGTCGCTGACCCGGCGCTGCCCGGGGCGCTGGAGCGCAGCGCGTTCGCGGGCGATGTGGTGATGGCCGTTCGCCATCGGGAGCTCCCGGCCGAGGGCGTGCAGTTCCACCCCGAGTCGGTGCTCACCGAGCAAGGTCGCGAGCTGCTCCAGAACTTCCTGGCCCGCATCACATGATCAACCCACGCGATCTGCTGACGCGGGCGATCGACGAGCTGGCCAGTGGCCGCGATCTGAGCCTCGAGGACACCGCGACGGTGCTCTCGGAGATCATGGCCGGCAACGCGTCCGAGATCCAGATCTCGGCCTTTCTGATCGCGCTGCGGACCAAGGGCGAGACCGTCGATGAGCTCGCGGGGCTCGCCCGGACGATGCGCGCCCTCGCCGCGCGGGTGAACGTCAAGCGCGATGACCTGCTCGACACAGCCGGAACCGGCGGTGGGCGACAGACGTTCAATGTCTCAACCACCGCAGCGCTGATCGCCGCCGGCGCCGGCTGCACGATCGCCAAGCACGGAAACCGCTCCGCCACGGGGCTGTCGGGCTCGGCTGACGTGCTGGAGGCTCTGGGGGCGCGAATCGATCTCGCACCCGATGCCGTGGCGCGCTGCATCGACGAGATCGGCTTCGGCTTCATGTTCGCGCCCGCGCACCATCAGGCGACGCGCTACGTGGTGCCGGTCCGGCGCGAGCTCGCCGTGCGGACGATCTTCAACTTCCTCGGGCCGTTGACCAATCCGGCCGGGGCGAGGAGGCAGTTGATCGGCGTGTCGGATCCCACGTACCTGGAGACGATGGCCGGCGCGCTGATCTTGCTCGGGACCGAGCACGCGCTGCTGGTCTCCAGCGAGGACGGGCTTGACGAGCTGAGCATCTCGGCGCCGACGCTGGTCGTCGAGGTCATCGGCTCGGAGCTGCGCCGGTACACGGTGACGCCGGAGGACGTGTCGCTGGTCCGAGCCCCGGCGGAGGCGATTCCCGGCGGTGACCCGCGCCAGAACGCCGATATCGCCCGCCGCATCTTCGCCGGCGAGCGGGGTCCCGCCCGTGACCTGGCGGTGCTCAACGCCGGTGCTGCGATCTACGCCGGCGGTGGAGCGGAGTCGCTGCGGGAGGGCGTGCGGGCCGCGGAGCAGGCGATCGACTCGGGGGCGACGGTGGACGCACTCGAGCGCTTTCTCGCGGCCACGAATCAGTTGGCCCCGGCGTTGCAGCCGGCGCCCCGATGAACGCACTCGAGCGGATCGTCGCGGGAACGCGCGCGGACCTGGTTCGCCGGCGCAGTGCCGTCCCGGTCGCGACGCTACAGCGGGCGGCCGCCGATGCCGCGGCTTCGGGCACGGCACGGCCGTTCGCGCAGGCCCTGGCACGCCCCGGCTTGTCGCTGATCGCCGAGCACAAGCGCCGCTCCCCGTCGGCCGGGTCGATCCGCGAGGGAATCGCGCTGAAGGACGTCGTCGGCGCCTACGAGCGCGGCGGCGCGGCAGCCCTCTCGATCCTGACCGAGGGCCCGAGCTTCGGTGGCTCGCTGGCTGACCTGCGCTCCGCCAGAGCCGCAGCGGCCCTCCCGATCCTTCGCAAGGACTTCATCGTGGACCCCTATCAGGTGATCGAGTCGCTGGCGGCGGGCGCCGATGCGATCCTGTTGATCGTCGCGGCGCTATCCGCGGATGACCTGTTGAGCCTGCACGCGCAGGCAGATTCGCTCGGGTTGGCGGTCCTGGTCGAGGTTCACGACGAACGCGAGCTCGAGGCGGCGCTGAAACTGCCGGCCGAGCTGATCGGGATCAACAATCGGGACCTCACCACGCTGAAGGTCGACACCGGCCGAACCCATGCGCTGCTCCCCCGTGTGCCGCCCGGGGCTACGGTGGTGGCTGAATCGGGCTTCCGCGATCGCGCCGAGCTCGACCAGCTCGCCGGCGCGGGCGTCGATGCGGTGCTGGTGGGCGAGGCGCTGATGCGCTCGCCGGACATCGAGGCGGCCTGCCGCGAGCTGGCAGGTTAGGGCTCTTTTAGGTGAACTTCACAGCTGTTGCCAACACTGGGTCGCAATGAAGTCCGTGTTCGGCTCCCATCTCATCTCCGCCGTGCTGGGCGGCGTGGTGGCGGCGGGGGCATTTCTGGTGTTGGGGATCACCGGTCACCGCAGCACCCAGACGATCGTCGCCGAGGGGCCGGTGTCCGCCCAGCCGGCGTCGAGCACCAGCTCGGGGCTGACGCCGAACGAGATCTACGTGCGCGACGCACCGGGGGTGGTGTTCGTGCGGGCGAAAGTGGTCCAGCAGGTACAGGACCCGTTCGATCTGTTCCCCCAGCAGCAGAGCAGCTCCTCGACCGGCTCCGGCTTCCTGGTCGACAGCAGCGGCGACATCCTGACCAACTACCACGTGATCCAGGGCGCGAGCCGCTCCACCGGAGTGACGGTCCAGTTCGAGGACAACGTGCTCCGCAGGGCGGTGGTCGTCGGCGAGGATCAGGACAACGATCTCGCGGTGCTCAAGGTCAACATGCAGGGAGTACCCCGGGTCCTGCCGCTGGAGTTCGGCGACTCCACCACGGTCCGCGTCGGCGACCCGACGCTCGCGATCGGCAATCCGTTCGGGCTCGACCGCACGCTGACCAGCGGGATCGTGTCCGCCCTCCAACGGCAGATCGCGGCGCCCAACGGGTTCAGCATCGACAACGTGATCCAGACTGACGCCCCGATCAACCCCGGCAACTCGGGCGGCCCGCTGCTCGACGCCGGCGGACGGGTGATCGGGATCAACTCGCAGATCGCCACCGCCGGCGACGAGGGCAACGGCAGCGTGGGAATCGCGTTCGCGATCCCGGTCGACACCGCCAACCGGGTGCTGGACCGCCTCGAGCGCGGGGGTCAGATCAAGCTCGCCTATCTCGGCGTCAACGGCATCGCCACCCCGGGCGCCCGACCCGGCGTGACGATCCAGCGGGCGCAGCCCGGCGGGCCCGCCGCCGCCGCCGGCCTGCAGCACGGTGACGCGATCGAGGCGATCGACGGCCGCGTGGTCTCGACCATGGACGAGGTGCAGACCCTGGTCACCGATCGCAACCCCGGTCAGACGATCCTGATGCGGATCCGGCGAGCCGGCCATAAGATGACCTTCAAGGTCGTACTGGGCAGTCGACCTCAGCAAGCCCCTTAGGATGAACGCCCCCGTTACCCGGATCAAGTTCTGTGGGATCACCAACCCGCGAGATGCCGCCGACGCGGTGGCCGCAGGGGCGTGGGCGATCGGCTTGATCTTCTGGCCGCGCTCACCGAGACGCTGTGAGCCGGACGTCGCAGCTGAGATCGCCGCCGCACACCGGCGTCAGGTCGAGGTCGTCGGCGTGTTCGTCAACCCGACGCTCGCCCACGTCACGCTGACGGCCGAGGCGACCGGGCTGACGATGCTGCAGCTGCACGGCGATGAGGGCCCGTCGTTCTGCGCCGAGCTGTCCCGCCGCACCGGCTGCAAGGTGATCAAGGCAGCCCGGGTGCGCAGCCGCGCCGACATCCAGGGACTGGCTGCGTTTCACACCGATTACCACCTGCTCGACAGCCACGTGAAGGGGACCCCGGGCGGAACCGGCGAGACATTCGCGTGGAAGCTCGCCCGGGCCCACGACCGGCGCATGCCGCTGATCCTCTCCGGCGGTCTGAACGCGGCCAACGTCCCCGCGGCGATCGCCGCCGTGCGACCGTTCGCGGTCGATGTCGCGAGTGGGGTCGAGTTGAGCCCGGGCCGCAAGGATCCCGACCAGCTCGAGGCGTTTGCCGCGGCGGTGGCGTCGACCACTGCGCTGAGCACGCGATGACGGCGATCGAGCATCGCTTCGGCCCCTACGGAGGCCAGTACGTGCCGGAGACGCTGATGCCGGCGCTGACCGAGCTCGAGAGCGCCTGGATCGCCGCCCGCGAGGACTCCGGGTTCAGCGCCGAGCTCGGTGCGCTGCTGCGGGACTACGTCGGGCGTCCCTCGCCGCTGTACCTCGCGTCGCGCTTGAGCGAAGCGGCCGGGCATGCGATCTACCTCAAGCGCGAGGACCTCAACCACACCGGAGCGCACAAGATCAACAACGCCCTCGGCCAGGCCCTGCTGGCCAGGCGGATGGGCAAGCGGAGGATCATCGCCGAGACCGGCGCCGGCCAGCACGGGGTCGCCTCGGCGACCGCGTGTGCGTTATTGGATCTCGAGTGCGTCGTCTACATGGGCACCGAGGACATGCGCCGGCAGAAGCCGAACGTCGAGCGGATGGGATTGCTGGGTGCGCACGTGGAGCCGGTGCAGGCGGGCGCGCGCACGCTCAAGGAGGCGGTGTCGGAGGCGATCCGCGATTGGGTCACCAATGTCGAGACGACCCACTACATCATCGGCTCGTGTGTCGGACCGGCCCCGTACCCGGCGCTGGTTCGCGACCTGCAGCGGGTGATCGGCGACGAGGCGCGCGCGCAGGTGCTGGAGCGCGCCGGGCGCCTGCCCGAACGCGTGATCGCGTGCGTCGGCGGCGGCTCGAACTCGATCGGCGTGTTCACGCCGTTCGTCGGCGACGAGTCGGTGGCGCTGATCGGGGTCGAGGCGGCGGGGGAGGGGATCGACACCGGCCGGCACGGCGCGCCGCTGACCGCGGCCGGGCTGCCGGGCGTCCTGCACGGCGCCTTCTCGGCGGTGATGCAGGACGAGGACGGTCAGATCCTCGAAGCCCACTCGATCTCCGCCGGACTCGATTACCCCGGCACCGGACCCGAGCACGCCTGGCTGCGCGACTCTGGCCGGGCTCGATATGTGGCGATCACCGACGGACAGGCGCTCGAGGCATTCGCGCGGACTGCGCGTCTGGAGGGAATCATCCCCGCGCTCGAGAGCGCCCACGCGATCGCCTGGGCGCTGGCCAACCCCGACAGCGAGCTTGACCTGGTGTGTCTTTCGGGACGGGGAGACAAGGATCTGGCCGAGGCCCTGGACCATCTGGGCCGGGACCGGGTCTGACCGTTGAGCGGTGCCGATCGGATCGCTGAGGCGTTCGCCTCGGCTCGCGCGGACGGTGCTCGCGCGGCGCTGATGCCCTACCTGATGGGGGGCTTTCCGGACCTCCAAACCTCACGGGAGATCGGCCTCGCCTACGCTGACGCCGGGGCAGATCTGGTCGAGCTGGGGGTGCCGTTCTCCGACCCGCTGGCCGACGGTCCGGTGATCCACGCCGCGGGGACGGCGGCGTTGCGCGCCGGCGCCACGCTACCGGCCGTGCTGGAGGTCGCGCGGACGCTCGCCGAGCACGTGCCGGTGGTCGTCATGTGCTATTCGAACGTGATCCTCGCCCGGGGCCTGGAGCGGTTCGCCGACGCGCTGCTGGCCTGCTCCGTGAGCGGTCTGATCGTGCCCGACCTTCCGTTCGAGGAGGCCCAGGACACGTTCCGCGCCTGCGAAGCCCGCGCGCTCGCGCTCGTGCCGTTGGTCGCGCCGACCACGCGCGAGGAGCGGTTGGCGGCGATCGGGGCCCGTGCTCGGGGCTTCCTGTACACGGTCGCGCTGACCGGCACCACCGGGGAGCGCGCCGGCGTTGACAGTGGGCTCGCGGCCGTCGTGGCGCGGACCGCGGCGCACACGGAGGTCCCGGTTGCGGTCGGTTTCGGGATCGGGACGCCCGCGCAGGCGGCCGCTGCGGCCGGCGCCGGCGCCGACGGTGTGATCGTCGGCAGCCGGCTCGTGCGCGCCGCCGGCGAGGCTGAGGACCCGGTCAAGGCCGTCGCGGAGCTGGTGCGCGAGTTCTCCATGGCGCTGCGATAGCCGCGGCTGGGTTAAGATCCCGTCGATGGGCTTGATTCTCACCGCCACCGCTGGTCTCGGCATCTGGATCGTCCTGTGGGCGCTCAACGTGAGCGGCTTCGACGCCATCCTGATCGCGGTCGGGATGGTGCTGATCGCAATCGGAGTTCGGAATCTGCTCCCATTCCTGCCCGGCCGGCGGGAATAGCCTGCGAACTTCGATGAGCGACGGGGTGCTCGCACGCAGCCGAGCGGGCATGGTTTGCGCCTGCGTTGCCCTCGCGGGCGCGCTCGCCGGCTGCGGCGCCACCACGAGCTCAACCGTCACCGTTTCGGGCAAGACGCTGTCGATCTACGCCAGCCAGCCGCCGAACGGCGGGGGTGGGCAGCAGGCCAAGGACGTGCTCGAGGCTGAGCAACTCGCGTTCCACGAGTCCGGCGGCCACGTCGGCACGTTCGGCCTGAAGTTATTCACCGTTGACGGTAAGGAGCTGTCGGACGACGCGCGCGCCGCGATCAGCGATCAGACCTCGATCGCCTACCTGGGCGAGCTGATCCCTGGCACCTCGTGGGTGTCGATCGAGATCACCAACCAACAGGGCCTGCTTCAGGTGAGCCCGTCCGATACGGCGATCTTCTTGACCCAGCCGACCCCCGCGGTCCCCGGGGCCGCGGGCAAGTACTACCCGTCGAGCAAGACCTACGGCGAGACATTCGCCCGCGTCGTTCCGAATACCGCCCAGGAAGCCAAGGCGCAGGTGCAGGAGATGCGGGTGATGCACGTCACCAAGCTGTACATCGCCGACGACGGCCAGCCGTACGGAGCTTCGATCGCGCTCGAGGTCAAGCAGGACGCCGCCGCCGCCGGGATTACGGCGTCGCAGGGCCCCGCCACGATGGCCGGCTTCACCGGCTCGGGCGCGGACGCGCTGTTCCTCGGCGCCAGCTCGGAGGGCACGGCGAAGACCGTGTTCGACGAGGTGGCGGCGGCCAGCCCGAAGGCAAAGCTGTTCGCCCCCTCGGCGCTCTACGGCGACTCGTTCGCTTCGAGCCTCGCCCCCGCGGCGCAGCAGAGCCTGATCGTATCCTCGCCCGGCTTTCTGCCGCGTGATCTGACGCAGGCGGGGTTGAAGTTCGCCTCGGACTTCCAGGCCGCCTACGGCCACCCGCCCGCCCCAGCTGCGATCTTCGGCTTTGAGGCCATGGATGCCGTGCTTGCGGTGATCCAGGACGCGGGCCCGACCGGCGCCAACAACCGGGAGATCGTGACGAACGACTTCCGCACGCTCAAGAACCGTGCGTCGGTGCTCGGCACCTACTCGATCGTCCACGGTGACACCACGCTCGCCCCGTTCATCTTCGCTCGCGTGCAAGGGGGACAGCTGATTCCGTTCAAGTTCATACAAGTTCAAGGTTGATCCGCTCGGCGCGGGGGCAAGTCCGCGGACGTCGGGCGATCGCCGTGCTCGCGCTGGTGGGTCTGGTGGGCATCGCGGGTTGCGGGACCAAGGAAGCGGCCGGCAACCGGATCGCCGGCAACACGCTGACGATCTACCTGAGCGTCCCGCTGCACGGGGCCTCGCGCGTCAGTGGGTTGGCCGTCGTCAACGCGTCGAAGATGGCGCTGGCGCCGACGCAGGGCCGGATCGGCAAGTATCAGATCGCGTTCAAGGTGCTCGATGACTCAACCGCGAACAGCGACGAGTGGAATCCCGGTCAGACAACCGTCAACGCGCGCCTGGCGGTGCAGGACAAGACGACGATCGGCTATCTGGGGGAGCTGAACTCCGGGGCCAGCGCGATCTCGATCCCCCTGCTCAACCGGGCCGGAATCGCCCAGATCAGCTCCTCCAGCACCGGCGTCGGATTGACCTCGGGCGGCGCCGCGACCTCACCGGGGGAGCCTCAGAAGTACTACCCCACCGGCGTGCGGACGTTCGCTCGCGTGGTCCCCAACGACTCGGTTCAGGCGAGCGCCCAGGTCGGGCTTCAGCGCGGTCTCGGGTGCACCAAGACCTACGTGCTCGACGATGGCGAGGTCGACGGACTCGATGCGGCGACCAGTTTCGTCGTCGCGGCCCAGTCCGCGGGGCTGAAGATCGCCGCGACCCAGATGTTCGAGCCGAGGGCGGCCGATTACGCGTCGCTCGCCCTTGGTGTGGCCCAGAGTGGCGCCAACTGCGTGCTGATCAGCGCGATCACCGACAGCAACGCGGTCCTGCTCACCCAGCAGCTCGCACGGGCGCTTCCGCACGCGAGGATCTTCGGATCCGCGGGTCTCGCCGAAAGCACCTACACGACTCCGTCCCTGGGTGGGATCCCCGTGGCGATCGACCCTCGCGTGCTGATCACCGTGGCGACGCTCGACCCCGACGACTACCCCCCGGCCGGACGTCGGTTCTTGATCGCCTACACCAGGGCGTACGGCTATCCGCAACCGTCCGCGATCTTCGGCTACGAGGCGATGAGCCTGATGCTGAGCGCGATCTCCCGTGCCACCGACGGCGGTCTTGCCACCGCGAGACGCTCGAAGGTCCTGGCGGCGATTTTCGCCACCCGCAAGCGCGACAGCGTGCTCGGCCGATACAGCATTGACCGCAGGGGCGACAGCACCCTGATGCGCTACGGCGTCTACCGGGTGGTCGCGGGCCGGCTCACATTCTGGAAGGCGATCGATGTGTAGGCCGTGTGGCCAACGATCCGCCCGAATCGCTTCGACGAACGCTCAAGGCCAGGTTTCCGCACCGGTCACACGGCGTTGACATCTCGTTAGGCCGGGTGACTCCCGACGCTGATTTGGCCCCAGCGGGGTTGCTGAGGTCCGGTGTCGCCACTACTCTCACCGCCACCGGCTGGATTAACACAAGGAGGCTTGCTATGAGATTTCTCGACAAGGTGATGAGGGGTTGCCTGGTCGTA
>Ga0209839_10000141_pt1 | contig 34546 bp, 26 predicted proteins | sample OrgsoiDNA2013050_FD_185800 | JGI IMG/M metagenome (GOLD analysis project Ga0209839, IMG submission 185800) | Permafrost soil microbial communities from the Arctic, to analyse light accelerated degradation of dissolved organic matter (DOM) -... | ecosystem: Environmental > Terrestrial > Soil >... | reverse complement strand
CGTCTTGTGCGGCGAGATCTCCCTGGGCTCGGCGGTGGTCGCGGAGGAATGGGTCGACGCGCACCAGCGGCTCGGCCGGAACCGGCCGTAGCTATTTCGCGGCGGGGCCGAGAAGGCCGTGCATTGCTGCCCACACGGCCGGATGGTTGAGGAGTTTGAAATGATGAATTCCGCCGAGCCTGCGGCTCGACTCCGCGGGGAACGGGATGCGCTGGCGTCGGCCGCGCCGGCCATGCGCGCTGGCCGGCTGGACGAGCAGGTCGCCAACCACGGCACCGACCGAGCTACCGGGATCGCCCGTGACCGTGGCGCTGATCGCGTAGTGGTTCGCCCCGGCGAGCAGCGGAGCGTCGTGCCGATGATCGCGCGGGCAGCTGTCCTGATCACAGCCCGCCCAGTCGTCGGGGAGCAGGTAACCGTACCGCAGATCCTTGATGCCAGAACTCGATCCGTTGACCAGGGTCACGAACGGCCTTGTTTCTGCCACCTGGCCCAGAGCCCAGCCTGCGAACCCGGCCGCGCGAGCCAGCGGGGCACCAAGGTGGGGCGAACCGAGGTAAAAGACGTGGCGGACTTGCCGCGCCCACGCCATCGATGATTGCCGGCCGTAGTGACACGCGCTGCGAATGACCAGGCCGCCCATGGAGTGGCCTATCAGCAGGACCTCCTCCACCTGCGCTGGCCACGCAGCGGTCAGGCGGTCGAGCAGGCCAGCCAGGTCCTGGCCGTTATCAGACACGTGCCGGCCTGTGCTGTAGCGGATGTAGACGGGCGAGTAGCCCAAATCCGCCCGCAGCCGCTCACCGTAGGACACTCTTTCATCGCTGCGCGGGTCCCACGAGTTCTCTGTCTCGGCCAGCCCGTGAACGAAGACCGCTAGCCTCGGCGTGGCATGCGGGAACGCGGCCGCAAGGTCCCGGGTCACCAGGTCGACATCGCGGCCGCCCGCGCGCACGGCCATGCGGATAGCCAACGGCGCCACGTCTGGCCGGAGCTGATCGCCGGCGATCGCGTTGAGGGCCGAGAGCGCCAGGTTGCCCTTCGGTGTGGAGCTCGTCGGCTGGCCGCCGGCGCCAAGCGGCGACAGCACCTCGCCCAACATCGCCCCGGCCGCTGAACCGGCGCTCCGGACCACGAGGTAGACGCTCCGGCTGACATTGTCGTGGATAAACCGGGCCGGGGCGCCCGCGTGGCGGATCGGGCCGAACGCGCGGCCCGCGACGGCCTGGTGCACCTGCTCGATCCGGGATACGACTCCGGCAAAGGCTTGCCCGCCCAGCCTGCCCGCGGCCCGCAGCTCCGCTGGCGTCATCGGGGTACCTCCGAGGCGGTAGCGCCTTGTCGCCGTCCCAGCATATCCTTGATGCCGCGAGCTAGTGCCTCGATGTCGGGCGTCGTGGCGTAGTCGCCGGTGATCCCGAACGTCACGTTGCCGCAGTAAGTGAAGATGGAGATTCCGGTCGCCGGGTTCCAGCCGGATGGCGAGATCGCTCATGAGGACCTCTGGGACTTCGGCTTGAGGGTGCTGCCGGGCATTTTCCTGCGGACGTGGCCGAGCAGCGCGGCCATGAAGGCGCCGCCGATGCCGGTGAATCCGGTGTGCTCGTAGCTGAAGCGGGTGCCGCCGGCGCCGGTCGCGGTCCACAGCGGGATGAGCGCCGGGTCGGTCACGGCCCGCCAGACCTTCGCCGGGGGATGGGGGTAATCACGCACGATGTGGATCTCACTCACGGGAACTCCTCAGGCTGAACGGCGACGACGAGAGCGTTCTCGTTCTTCTGCTATAAACTTATAGTAACAGTAAAAATATAGCAACCGTAGTATGCTGAGAGCATGAGCGCCCGAACGGTGGACTGGACGGTGCCGCCCGCTCCGGGGACCGGGGCCCCGGAGGCCGGAGGGCTGCGCGAGCGCAAGAAGCGCCTGATGCGCCAGCAGCTGTCCGACACGGCGACAGAGATGTTCATGGAGCGGGGCTTCGGCGCCGTCCGCGTGGCGGAGGTCGCCGAGGCGTGCGGGGTGTCGGAGAAGACGGTCTTCAACTACTTCCCCACCAAGGAGTCGCTGATCCTGGACCGCCTGCACGTCACCGTGGCCTCGCTGCGGACCGGGCTGGCCGATCCCGGGGTCTGGCCGGCCGAGGCGGCGCTGCGGATCCTGGACCGAGAACTAGGCGCTATGACGTCCTGGCTCGCTGCCCAGGACGACCTAGACCAGGCCGCCGCCGCGATCCGGCGCTTCGGCACCTTGATCCAGGACACGCCCTCACTGCGGGCCTACCAGAGCGACATGATGGATCAGTTCACCGCGGTGGCCGCCGCGATCCTGGCCGGGCGGGCCGGGATGAGCGACGATGACCCGGAGCCGCAGATCGCGGCCGTCGCCCTGCTCGGCCTGTGGCGCATCCAGTTCCAGGCCCTGTCCAGATACCTGGACGGTACCCGCACACCCGCACAGGTCCACCAGGCCGTGGCCGCCGACGTCCACCGTGCCGCCCGCCTCATCGACACCGGGCTAAGCTCGTTTGCGGCCTTCGCGCCCGGGCGGCGGGACGCCCCGCTGCCATGATCGCGAAGACTTCACAGTCTGCTCAGACTGTCAAGTCTTCGTAGATCATGAGGGCTTCGCGCCTGGGACGAGGAGCCGGCGCGCGGGGAGCGGCAGCTGGGGTAGCGCTCTGCGCTCCGCCGAGGCGGTCAGTACGGGCAGGTAATGGTCCCGGGGCACTGGTTCGGCGCCCAGCGACCGCAGGAAGGGACTGTCCCACTGGGCGTCGATCAGCGTGCCGCCCGCCGCAGCGAATCGTGCGGCCATATCCGCGACGGCAATCCTGGCCGCGTCGGGACGCCGGCTGAACATCGAATCTCCGCTGAGCACGACGCCGACCCCGATGCCGCAGGCGCCCCCGATCAGCTCGTCGTCCTGCCACACCTCGATGCTGTGCGCCCAGCCTTCCTCGTGCAACGCGACCATGGTTTCCAGCAGCGTGTCGGTGAACCAGCGCGGCTCACGCCCGGTCCGGCATTCCTGCGCCACCCGCCGGAACGAAGCGTTGGCGGTCGTCCGTTCCCGGCCGCCCCGTAGCCGTTTCCTGACGTTGCGGCCAAGGTGAACGTGCCCGACGTTGATCACCGGCCTGGGGTCAGGCGACCACCACGCTACCCCGTACGGATCTTCATGTGTGCTGCCGACCAGGCCGATCACGCCGTCAGACACCTGATCTTCGTACCGGAATTCGTTGCTGTGGCGGGCGTATTCATCCGGCGCGGGGAAAGGGAAAATGCCGTTCTTATACGCGCCAAGGACGCTGCCTGGGCTCAGATCTGCGCCGAAAGCGACGGGTCCGTCTCTGCCGTTCGGCCCGATCGTGAAAGTTTCCCAGTCCGGGTAGTACCTAACCGGCATGGCGTCCTACCACACATTGCTGTCACCAGCCCGGCCGCCCGCCGCCGCCGCTCCGCCGGGACTTCTCAGGTATCCCTGTGCTATCAGCCGGCCGATATAAAGATCAAGAAGTTTCTCATCGACCGGCGGGAAAGCTATGCCGCTTCCGCTCAGTGCTTGCTCCGTCCGTGACCGGGTGTAGGCAGGGAAAATATGCTCAAGGTACATCTCCGCCACCGTGAGCCCGGATCCCGCCACCAGGTCGACGAAGAGCGGGACGAACGGGGTCATCGGATGGCCGGGGTCCTGGGCGGCATGTCTCAGCAGCGCGTCGACCCATTCGCGGAAGGGCACCGCGGTGACGGCGTATCCATGATGGCGAAGCCGGTCGACCAGCGATCCCAGGAGCGCATACTCCGGGCTGGCCAGGTGATACGTGCCGCCCGCGGCCTCGACCGTGGCGGAAATGTATCGTATGGCGGCCGCGCATATATCGGCAGGCACGAAGTCGAGCGGCAGGTCGACGTCCGGTGCGATGCCCGTGTCCGTGATGAACCTTATCAGCGCGCACATCTCGGTCGCCGTGTTCCACACCCCGGTGTGCTGATCCCCGGCGATGTCCAGCGGCCGGTAGATGGCCACCGGCAAGCCCGCCCGTGCGGCGTTCCTGAGCATTTCCTCGGCCACGAACTTGGTCTCTATGTAGCCCATGCCCAGGTGCTCGGCATACGCGAGGGGGGTGTCCTCGGTTACCTCGCGCACGCCCATGGCGCCGAAACCAGCGAGGACCGTGGTGGTGGAAACGTAATGGATAGGTATGCCCCGGTAAAGGCCAGCCAGGCGGATTAGTTCCCGGGTGCCTGCCACGTTCGCCGCCCGCAGCTCCCGGTAGGGATAGATAAAGTTCACGGTCGCGCCCGCGTGGTGAATGATGTCGATGGTCCGGGCGAGCTCGCTGAATGTGCCGGAAGACAGGCCCAGGTTTGGCTCGGCCAGATCGCCGGCCACCGGCACGATACGGTCGATGGCCAGCCCGTCGAGTTCGTAGCGTTCGGCCGTGACCGCGATGCGCTGCCGCGCATGCGCGGTGCTGCGCGCCCGGACCAGGCAGTGGACCCGCGCGGTGGTGGCGGTGAGGAGCTCGCGCAGCAGGTGAATCCCGAAGAAGCCGGTCGACCCGGTGAGGAGGATCTCTTTCGGTCGCTGCCAGTCTGGTGCCGGTGCCGTATCCCGGCGGACCGGATCAGCTAGTTCGGCTTCGCGGGTGAAGTCAATGCGCGGGTCCTCATCGCCGGCGGTGAGCCGGCCGGCCCGGGCATCCTGCGTGGCGTTCGAGAAACCGCGCAGCGTGGCATCGCGCAGCAGGGAGCGGGTGAGCGGACGGACATAGCCCGGGCTGATGCCGAACATGACGCGCGCGTGCGCCAGCATCTCCGCGGCCAGAAGTGAGTTTCCGCCCAGCTCGAAGAAATCGTCGTCCAGGCCGATCCGCCCGGTCCCCAGCATCCTGGACCACAGATGAGACATTCCCGCCTGGACCGGCGTACGCCCGGCCTCCAGGCTCCCGCTGGCCGCCGTCACGGGAGACGGGAGCGCCTGCCGGTCGAGTTTTCCTTCCGGGGTCAACGGCATCTGGTCCAGCGCGATGAACACGGCCGGGACCATAAAGCTCGGCATGCGCGCGGAAAGAAAGCTCCGCAGGCTCACACCTGAGGCCGGCTCCTCCGCGTCGTCGCCGGGCGGCCCGTCCCGCCGGCCGGTCCGGCGGCGGGTGTAATACGCGGCGAGCTGCCTGGTACCCGGGCCGGCCTCGGACCCGATGACCACCACCTCGGTGATGTCGGGGTGGCTGATCAGAGCAGCCTCGATCTCGGCGGGCTCGACGCGAAAGCCGCGGATCTTCAGCTGGCGGTCCATCCGCCCGAGGACCTCAAGCTGGTGGTCCGCGCGCCAGCGCCCGAGGTCTCCGGTCCGGTACATCCTGCTGCCGGGCACGTCGTGGTGCGGGTTCGGCAGGAACCGCTCCGCGGTTAGTCCTGGCCTGCCGAGATACCCTCGGGCGATGCCGCAGCCGCCGATGTAAATCTCGCCCACCTCACCCGCCGGCAGCTGGTTCAGGCTCTGGTCAAGTACCAGCACCTGCGCGTCCCGGAGCGGCCGCCCCACGGGCACCGAGGCGGCAGGCTCCGGCGCCGCCAGCTCTTCGCTCGCGTCGAACAGGGTCGAGGTGATCGTGGTCTCGGTCAGTCCGTAGGCGTTGAGCAATCTGGCTCCGCGCCCCGCTCGCAGCGCCGCCCAGCCGTCCGCGGGGTCTAGCCGCTCGCCGCCGGTGATCATGAGCCGGACGCTTCTCAGCCGCTCGTCTTCTGGTTCGGTGACCGCAAGCATCGGGTGCCAGTACGCGGGAGTCATGTCCATGACGGTGACCTGCTCCCGGGCCAGATAGCCGAGCAGATCGGCGGGTGCGACCGTCCCCGCGGCTGGCAGCATCACCGTCGCGCCGCGGAGCAGGGCCACCAGTATCTGCTCGACGGAGATGTCGACGCCCAGGGAAGCCAGCTGCAAGACCCGGTCGCGCGGTGAAATCTGGTAGGCGCGGGCTAGTTCGGAGATGACGCAGGCCAGGGACCGGTGGCTGACGGCGACGGCCTTGGGGCGGCCGGTGGAGCCTGATGTGTAGATGGCATACGCGACGTTATCCGCGTGCAGACGGATGCCGGGAGCCGTGACCGGCTGGGCGCCGAGATCCGGGTCCTCCTCGCCGATCAGCACCAGCCTGGCGCAGGTTCCCGAGAACGCCGGGGCATGCGCCCGGCTCACCAGGATGACGCTGGGGCGGCCTTCCTCGCACATCTGGGTCAGCCGCGCGGCCGGCAGGGACGGATCAAGTGGCAGGTACGCTCCGCCCGACTTCAAGATGGCGAGCAGACAGCGAATCGCATCGCTACCGCGCTCTAGGCAGACCCCGACCAAAGTCTCCGGGCCGACGCCTAGGGCGCGGAGCTGGTGGGCCAATTGATTTGCCGCCGCGGCCAGCTGGCGATATGTCAGCTGGGTTCCTGCGGAGATTACCGCGACCGAGTGGGGCCGGTCAGATGCTTGCTCATCGAATAGGTGGTGAACGAATCGCACATCATGCTGCCCCGGGTCGTTGACCGCGACCACACGGGTACGTTCCCCGGGTGCCCTGGCTGCCTCTTGACCTGGCACTATGTACGGTTTATCCGTATCAGTCATTTGTGATGTTTCTACGCGCCGCTCGTTTGCTCGTTCGCTGGACAACGTGACCAGGCCGCTCCGTCGTGCAGGCGATCCTGTTTGTCAGTATATTCCTTCCCGCCGGAAGCGGCGGCGCCACGTTCCGGTGTGATTCCCATCATAAACGCCGTAAGCAGTCCCAATCTTAACTTCAATCCGTCCAGGTTGAAAAAGAGTAATGTGATCTTCATGACAAGCCCGCCGTCGTAAATAACAAAATTAGCGACTTATCGGGTTTATTGCGGGGCCTGCCGATGTGCATGCGGTGCCCCTTCCGGGGGGAAGATGGGAGTTAGCGGTAGGGAGCGCACTGCTGGGGACAGCGAGCAGCGGCGCAAAGGTGAGCTTGGGGGGACCTTGACGTCACGGCGGCATGTGCTGGCGGGTTATGTCATCTGGGTGACATTGCTCATCGCGGCGTACTACGCGTGGCCCGGCCTGCGGGTGGAGACGTGGGGCCTGATCGGCCTGAGCGGAGTCAGTGCCATTGTGGCGGGCGTGGTCATCAACCGCCCGGCCCGTAAGGCCCCGTGGCTATTGCTGGCCGCCGCGAACCTGAGTTTCACCGCTGGTCAGGTGAGCTTTCTCGCCTTGACGCAGATCGTGGCGGAGCAGGTGCCGTTTCCTTCCTTCGCGGATGTTCTGTACCTGGCCACGTTTCCGCTTTATGCGGCCGGCTTGCTGATTTTTATCTGGTGGCGGACCCCGGACCGGGACCGGCGCAGCCTGATCGATGCCCTGACCCTGACCGTCGGGCTAGCGTTGCTGTCGTGGATTTACCTGATCCTTCCCTATGTGCACAACCCCGCACTGTCATGGCTGCAGAAAAGCGTCGCGATCGCCTATCCCCTCGGCGATGTGCTTGTCCTGGCCATGCTCGCCCGGCTTCTGGTGCCGGGGACCGCGCGTACCAGGTCCGTCCATCTGCTGACCCTGGGCACCGTCGGGCTGCTGGCCTCCGACGTGTCGTTCGGCCTGATACAGCTCTACGGGTCGTTTCACAATGGGACGATTGTCGACCTCGGCTGGGCGGTCTTCTACGGCGCCTGGGGAGCGGCGGCCCTGCATCCGAGTATGGTCGAGCTAACCCGGCCGGTCGCGCGGCAGCAGCCGGAAACGTCGCCGATCAGGCTGACCGTGCTCATGCTCGCGTCGTTTATCGCGCCCGTCGTGTTGTTCATCCAGTCGGTCACCGGCCGGTATCACGACGGCAGCGTGATCGCGGTGTTTTCCGCCATCCTCTACCTCCTGGTGCTCTCGCGGCTGTGGGACGTGGCGGCTTCGCACCGGCGCGCCCTGGGCCGTGAGCGCGCGGTGCGACTGGCGGGTGCGTCCCTGGCCTCGGCGGTCACCGTCACCGAGGCCGCGATCACCATCAGAACGGCGGCGGTTGCCCTCATCGACCCGCGCTCGCCGGGTGAGGCGCTGCTCGTGGTGCGCGACGGTGACACGCTCCGTCCGGTGTCCGCCGCGCACGGCGATGCGCCGCGACTGGACCAGCTGGCGGAGCTGACCGAGACCTGCCTGCCCCTGCTGACCGGATCACGGCCGCTATTCCTGCCCACGACCAGGCTCGGCAAGCGTGCGGAAGTGCTCCTTCCCGGCTGTGACGGGATCTTGCTCTGCCCGCTCGCGCTCAACGACCGGCCGTCCGGAGATCCGCTCATCGGGGTCCTGGCGGTGTTCGGTGAGCAGCGGACCCTGGCCGACTTGTCCGCGACGCTGGAAATCCTGGCTCAGCAGGCCGCCCTGGCCGTCGAACGTGTGATGCTCAGCCAGGAGGTTATCCGGCAGAGCGGTGAGGCCTACTTCCGCACGCTGGTTCAGGACACCTCAGACGTCATCTTGATCATCGGCGACGACGGGAAGGTCCGTTACGCGACCCCCTCGGCCACGAGCATCTTCGGCGACGTCGCGGTGGAGGGCGTCTATCTCTGGGACCTGGTGAAGGACAGCGAGCACGAGAACGTCATCCGGACCCTGGCCCGGATGCGGAAATACGCGGGCCGCACCTCGTACTGCGAGGACATGCAAATCACCCGGCGTGACGATGTGAGCGTCCAAATCCAGGTGAGATGCAGCGATCTTCGCCGGGATAGCACCGTCGGCGGCCTGGTGCTTACGCTCCGGGACGTGACCGAGCAACACCAGCTCGAGGAGGAGCTGAAGCACCGAGCCTTCCACGACGCGTTGACCGGGCTTCCCAACCGCTTGTTGTTCCAGGACCGGGCGGCCCGCGGGCTGGTCCGGACCAAGCGCAACGGGACGACCGCGGGCGTGCTCTTCGTGGATCTGGACGACTTCAAGATGGTGAACGACACGATGGGCCACAGCGTCGGCGACGAACTGCTGGTGGCGGCCGGAATACGGCTGGCGTCAGTGGTGCGTGATTCCGACACGGCGGCGCGGCTGGGTGGCGACGAGTTCGCGCTCCTCGTCGAGGACGTCGCGGACTCTGCCGCGGTGGACGCCTATGCTGAGCGCATTGTCCGGGCGTTCGGCGAGCCCTTTGCTCTCGCCGACGGATCAGTGGTCTCGACGGCCACGGTCGGCGTCGCCACCACGCAGGACAGCGTGGACGTGGACGAACTGCTTCGTCATGCGGACCTGGCCCTGTACGCCGCGAAGGTGGCCGGCAAGCGGCAGTGGCGTCGCTACCTGCCCGTTCTGAGCGCCGGAATGATCAGGCGACGAGAGGTTGGGGCCGCGCTGGAAGACGCGGTGCACAACTCTGCCTTCACCCTCGTTTACCAGCCCATCGTGGCGCTGACCAGTGGCGAGATCGCCGGCTTCGAGGCCCTGGTGCGATGGCCTCATCCCCAGTGGGGCATGATGCAGCCCGGCCAGTTCATCGAACTGGCCGAGGAGACCGGCCACATCGTCCCCCTCGGCTCCTGGGTGCTCGGGCAAGCGGCCGCGGACATCGTCCGGTGGGTGCGCCGGGCTCCCCACCATGCGCCGATGTACATCAGCGTGAACGTGTCGGCCCGCCAGTTCCGTGATCCAGGTTTTGTCGACGGCGTGCGGCGGGTCCTCGCGGAGTCGGGCCTGGCGCCCTCGGCGCTGATGCTCGAACTCACCGAGAGTGTCCTGCTGGGCCGGGACGAACGGATCCACTCCGACCTCATGGAGTTGAAAGAGATCGGCGTGAAGCTCGCCATCGACGATTTCGGTACCGGGTACTCCTCGCTGAGTTACCTGCGGGAACTGCCGATAGACGGGCTGAAGATAGACAAGTCTTTCGTCGACGGGATCGCCACCTCAGACCAGCGGCTGGCCCTGGTGGAAGGCATCATCGGGATCGCCAGGACGCTTGAGCTCAACGTGATTGCCGAGGGAATCGAAACCGAGGCCCAGCGAGATCTGCTGGTCTCGATGGGCTGCCGTTTCGGGCAGGGGTATCTGCTGGCGATGCCGGTGGAAGCGGACCAGGCCGAGGCGCTCGTGCGGATCGGGCGCAGTCTGGTGCCCGAGCTTCCCCGGATGAGCCACTGACTCCGATCGGGTCACCCGCGCCAGTGCTGGCTGAGTCAGTACCCGGCCGAGTCGGCGTCAGGCCGGCCCGTCTCGGCCGGGATGTGGTCGAGGGTCCGCAGGAAACTCGCCGCCCAGTAGGCGACGTCGTGTTCGCGTACCCGCCGCCGCATCGAGCGCATCCGGCGCCTGGCCTCGGCGGCGCTGACGACCGTCGCGCGCACGATGGTGTCCTTCAGGCCCTCGATGTCGTGCGGGTTCACCAGGAAGGCGCCGCTGAGCTCGTCGGCCGCCCCGGTGAACTCGCTCAGCACGAGCGCGCCGCTTTCATCGTTGCGGCAGGCGACGTACTCCTTGGCCACCAGGTTCATGCCGTCCCGCAGCGGGGTGACGAGCATGACGTCGGCGGCCAGGTAGAGCGCGGCCATTTCCTCCCGGGGGTAGGACTGGTGCAGGTAGTGGATCGGGGTGGAACCGACCTCCGCGTGCCGGCCGTTGATCCGGCTCACGGTGAGCTCGACCTCATCGCGCAGCTCGCGGTACGCCTCGACTCGTTCCCGGCTCGGGCTCGCCACCTGGACCAGGACCGCCTGCGGCGGCCCGAGACGGACCTGGTTGAGCAGCTCGCCGTAGGCCTTGAGGCGATGCAGTATGCCCTTGGTGTAGTCGAGCCGGTCGACGCCGAGCAGGACGATCTCGGGCTGGCCTAGCGCGTCGCGGATTTCCCGCGCGCGTTTCCTGACGTCCTCCCGCTCCGCCATCTGGCTGAGGGCGGCCGAGTCGATCGATATCGGGAACGCCGCGGCATGGACCTCGCGCGTTCTGTCCGGGCTGGCCACCCGCACCGTCGGCCCCCGGGTGGTCAGGCCGGTGGCCCGGCGGCAGGCGCGCAGGAAGTTCGCCGCGTCGGCCCGCCGCTGGAAGCCCACCAGGTCCGCGCCAAGCAGGCCCTCGATCACCTGCCGCCGCCAGGGAAGCTGGGCGAAGATCTCATAACCGGGGAACGGGATGTGGTTGAAGAAGCCGATCCGGACGTCGCTGCGCCGGTCGCGGAGCATCTGGGGGACGAGCTGGAGCTGATAGTCGTGGATCCACACGGTCGCGCCGCGGGCCGCGTGCGTGGCGGCCGCTTCCGCGAACCGCCGGTTGACCGCGACGTACGCTTCCCACCAGTGGCGGTGGAACTGCGGCGGCGCGATGACGTCGTGGTACAGCGGCCACAGCGTGGCGTTGCAGAAACCCTCGTAGAAGTCCCGGACCTCCTCGGCGGACAGGCCTATCCCGACCAGGGACAAGCCGTTGGCCTCGAACGGCCCTGGCGCCGGGCCCGCATCGCCGGACCAGCCGATCCACACGCCTCCGGCCTCGCGCATGACGGGTTCGAGCGCGGTGACCAAGCCTCCGGGGCTGGGCCGCCAGCTGGTCTCGCCGTCTGGTTCCTCGACTCGGTCTACGGGCAGCCGGCCGGCTACCACCACGAAATTGCGGCCGCCGTCAGCCGGCTCTGCGGCGACACCGGGTTCCCTCAGCGAAGACATCACAGTCAACCTTAGCCAATCGCGGCCGCCGCCCGCCGGACCGGCAGCTCAGCGAGCCCTCGGGACCGCCGCTACAGTGGCGAGGGTGACGGCTGACCAGACCCAGACCCAGACCCAGACCGCCCCCCGGCTGACGTCGCTGTCGCCGGGCGCGGGCTGCGCGTGCAAGCTGCCGCTGGCCAGACTAGAGGCGCTTTTCGCCACCATGGATGGTGCCCCGGCGATGGGCCCGGCCTCCGGCGACCTGCTCATCGGCGCCGCCGAAGGCGACGACGCGGCCGTGCTGCGCCTGGACGATGACCGGGCGCTGGTGCTGACCACGGACTTCTTCACCCCGATCGTCGACGATCCGTCCGACTGGGGCAAGATCGCGGCGGCGAACGCGCTGTCGGACGTGTACGCGATGGGCGGCCGGCCGCTGTTCGCGGTCAACCTGGCCGCGTGGCCGGGCGATGGGCTCGACATCGCCATCCTCGGCCAGGTGATGCGGGGCGGCGCGGAGGTCGCGGCGCAGGCCGGCTGCTTCGTGGCGGGCGGCCACACGATCGATGACCCGGTGCCCAAGTACGGCCTGGCCGTGGTGGGCCTGGCTGACCCGGCCGCGCTGATGACCATCGACCGGGCGGCGCCCGGGGACCAGCTGATCCTCACCAAGGCCATCGGGACCGGCGTGGTCGCCACCGCGCTCAAGCGCGACGGGGCCAGCGAAGATGTGGTCGCCGCCGCGGTGGCGTCGATGACGCTGCTCAACGCCGGGGCCAGCGAGGCCGCGCTGGCGGCGGGGGTGCGGGCGGCGACCGACGTGACCGGATTCGGGCTGCTCGGCCACCTGCACCGGATGCTGGCCGCCAGCGGGGTGGCGGCGCGGGTGTGGGCCGCCGCGGTCCCGCTGCTGCCGGGCGCCGCGGAGCTGGCCGCGGCCGGGTTCGTCTCCGGCGGGACCAGGGCCAACACCGAGCGGATGCGGACCGCCGCGGTCATCGACGAGGCCGTGCCGGCCGAACTGGCCGTGCTGCTGCACGACGCGCAGACCTCCGGCGGCCTCCTGCTGGCCGTGCCGCAGGCCGCGGCCGCCGCGCTGACCGCGGAGCTGCGCGCGCAGGGCCTGCCCGCCGCGCTGGTCGGTGAGGTCATCGCGGGCGAGAGCGGGCATATCGAGGTGCACCACGGTTCGTTCTGACTAAGAGGTTTTCCCCGGATACGGTGAAGCGGTGAGAAACAGGCCAGCCGCGCTATGGTCTGCGCTGCTCGCCTTCCTGCTCACCGCCTTGGCCGCGGTGCTGGCGGTCGCCGGGGGGGCCGGGTCCGGCCCGGCCGGGGCCGCGAGTCAGCCGCCGGCGGCGCGGCACGTGGTCATCGTCGGCCTGTCCGGGCTGCGCTGGAGCGACGTCTCCCCGGCCAGCACGCCCACCCTGTGGCGGCTGGCCGGCCAGGGGTCTGCGGGCTCGCTGGTCGACTACGCGGTGCTGCCGCTCACCTGCCCGGCGGACGGCTGGCTCACCCTGAACGCGGGCGCCCGGGCCCAGTCCGATCACACCAACGCCGGCTGCGGCGCGTTCCCGGCCGTGGTCGCCTCCGGTACCGGCGCCCAGGTCACCGGCCTGGCCGCGCTGGAGTCCTACAACGACCAGTTCCACAACAACCCGGACTGGGGCCTGCTGGCCGGGACATCCTCGGGCTGCTCCACCGCCGTCGGCCCGGGCGCCGCGCTGGCCCTGGCCGGTAAATCCGGGCACGTCGTCTCCTACCTGCCGTCGCCCTCGGGGCTGTCCTCGGCGGTGCTGTCCCGCTGCCCGCTGACCGTCGTGGACCTGGGCAGTCTCGGATCTTCCGAACGGTCCGTGGTGCTCCGCTCGACGGACCCCGAACTCGCCCGGATCGTGGCGGACCTGCCGGCCGGCGCCACCCTGCTGGTCACCGCGCCCGGCGCGACGACCAGGCCGCCGCACCTGCAGCTGGCCCTGGCGGCCGGACCCGGTTACCAGGCGGGCCTGCTGGACGCCAGCTCGACCCGGCAGCCGGGCCTGGTGGTGCTCACCGACCTGACCCGGACCGTGCTCGGCTGGCTGGGCCGTGCGGTGCCGTCCGATGCCGTCGGCGCGCAGATCACCCGGGCGGACCGGGGCGCCCTGGCGCCGACGGTCAGGTCCCTGGTCGGCCGGGACACCGCCGAACAGGTCTGGCGGTCCACCCACGACGAGTTCTTCTGGATCTACGCACTGGCCGACGCGATCGTGCTGGCCGCGATCGGGCTGGCGTGCTGGGGAGCCGGCCCGGCCCGGCGGCGGCGGCGGCCGCGGGGCTGGCGGGTGGCCGGGGTGTTCGCCGCCTCGGTGCCCGCGGGCACCTTCCTGGCCAACCTGGTGCCGTGGTGGCTGTTCGCCCATCCGGCGGCGTGGCTGTACGGGGTCGCGGTGGCGTGCGCCGCGGTGCTCGGCGCGGCCGCGCTGGCCGGTCCGTGGCGGCGGCATCCGCTCGGGCCGTTCGGCGTGATCGGCCTGCTGACGCTGGTCGTGCTTGGCCTGGACGTGATGACCGGGTCGCGGCTGCAGCTGGAGACGCCGTTCGGGCTTTCCGTGCTCGAGGCCGGCCGGTTCTACGGCATCGGCAACGAGGCGCTCGGCATCTACGGCATCACCGCGCTGCTGGCCGCGGCCTGGCTGGGCCTGCTGGCGCTGCGGCGGTACCCGTCGTCCCGGCGCCCGGCGGTACTCGCGGTGGTCGTGGTGGCGGCGTTCGCGGTGTTCGCATCCGGCTGGCCAGGGTTCGGCGGCAAGGTCGGCGGCACGATCGCGATGGTGCCGTGCTTCGCGCTGCTGGCCATGATCATCGGCGGGATCCGGCTGAACTGGCGCTATCTGCTGCTTGTCGCGGTCAGCGGGCTGGCCCTGTTCGTGGTCTTCGCGCTGATCAGCTACCTCACCCCCGTCACCGGCAAGTCCGACATCGGGTCGTTCGCCGGTAACTCGCTGCACGGCCATTCCGGCGGCCTGCTGCTGCGGAAGATCAACTCGAACATCGGCTCGCTGTCGGTGAACGCGTTCAGCCCGCTGATCCCCATCGTGGTGGTGATATCCGGGCTGATGCTGTGGCGGCCCGCGTGGTTCGGGCTGAAGACCGCGCCGCGGGCGTACGCGGCCGAGCCGCTGCTGGCCGCGATCCTGGGCGTGCTGTGGCTGCTGCCGGTACTCGGCTGGTTCGCCGACGACTCCGGCGTCATCGTGCCGGCCGCGGTGCTGCCGCTGGCGCTGCCGCTCGGCATCGCGATCCTCGCCGCCGTCGCGTCCTCCGACCGCGATGCACGCTATCTTGGAACGACCGCGGCCGGATCGTCCGGTCCGAGGACCGCTGGCCAGCCCGCGTAAGCAGAAAGTCACCAGTGCAATACCAGCTATCGCGCCTTGTCGCCGGCCCGTTCCTGCATACGATCTGGCGGCCGAAGGTGACCGGCGCCGAGCATGTGCCCGCGTCCGGCGGCGCGATCCTGGCGGCTAACCACCTGTCGGTGGTCGATTCGGTCTTCCTGCCGCTGATGCTGAACCGGCCGGTGACGTTCTCGGCCAAGGCCGAGTATTTCACCGCGTCCGGGCCCGCGGCCCGGTTGTGGGCGGCGTACCTGAAGGCCACCAACCAGCTGCGGATGGACCGGGAGGGCCCGCGGGCGGCCCAGGACACGCTGGAGGCGGCGCTGGCCCTGCTGCAGGAAGGGAACCTGTTCGGCATCTACCCGGAGGGCACCAGGTCCCCCGACGGGCGGCTGTACCGGGGTCGGCCCGGCGTCGGCTGGCTGGCCCTGAGGTCTCACCTGCCGGTGATTCCGGTGGCGATGATCGGCACTAGGCGGGTGCTGCCCCCAGGCCACGTGGTGCCGCGGCCCGGCCGGATTGACGTCAGGATCGGCGCGCCGCTCAAGTTCCCCGCGGAGATCACCGCCGGGCCGCCCGGCAAGGCCAGGCAGCTGATCACCGAGCAGGTGATGAGCGCGATCCAGGAGCTGTCCGGTCAGGAGTACGTGCACATGTTCGCCTCTGACCGCAAGGCGGAGCTAGCGGCCGCCCGCCAGCCCTAGGCGGCGCACTGGGGGCACAGGCCGAACAGCTCGACCGTGTGGCCGACGTCGGTGAACCCGGCCTCGGTGGCGACCCGCTCGGCCCACTGCTCGACCGCCCGGCCCTCCACCTCCACGCTGCACCCGCAGCTGCGGCAGGTCAGGTGGTGGTGGTGCACGCTCGTCTCGCACTGCCGGTACAGGATCTCGCCGCTGGCGTCGCGGATGGCGTCGATGCTGCCCTGCTCGCTGAGCGCCTGCAGGTGCCGGTAGACGGTGGTGAGGCCGACGGGCTCGCCCTTGCGCCGCAGTTCGGCGTGGATCTCCTGGGCGCTGCAGAAGCCGGGCAGGCTCTGCAGCGCGGTGGCCAGGGCTTGCGCCTGCTTGGTTCCGCGCGTCCGGGTGCCGCGGACCGGACCCGGGGACCCCGGGGGTCGGACCCGCACCTGCTCTTCCGGCTGCGGCGTGGTCACAGTCGCACGGTACAACGTTGACGGCGTTCCGGCTAACGCGCGAGGCTCCCGCTCCGAGTTTGCAAACGAAATTGGGAATCATTATCATTACGGTTAACGCGAATGCCCTCATCCTCTAGGAGCGCCGGTCATGCGGAGCCGCTGCAGGTCGCTGGCTCTCCTGTGGCCGCTATGTCTCGCTCTGCTCGCGGCCGGCTGTTCCTCGTCTTTGGCGTTCGGCTCGTCTGACCCGGCCGGAAAGATCGTCGCGGTGGGCGCCGAGAACGAGTACGCGGACGTCATCAGCCAGGTCGGCGGGAAGTACGTCCAGGTCAACGCGATCATGAGCAACCCGAACACCGACCCGCACACCTTCGAGGCCAGCGCCTCCGTCGCCCGGCTGGTGAGCTCGGCCCAGCTGGTGGTGCAGAACGGTGTCGGCTACGACACGTTCATGAACACGATCGAGAACGCGGTGCCGGGTTCCTCCCGCAAGGTCCTCGTGGTGCAGAAGCTGCTCGGCTTGCCGGACAGCACGCCGAACCCGCACCTGTGGTACCAGCCGAGCACGATGCCGGACGTGGCGAACGCGATCGCGGCTGACCTGGGTGCCCTGCAGCCCGCTCACGCCGCGTATTTCACGGTCCACGCGGCCGCCTTCATCGCCTCGCTGGCCGGGTGGAGGAACGCGATCGCGGCATTCAAGGCAAAGTACCCGAATACGTCCGTCGCGACCACAGAACCGGTAGCGGACTACATGCTGCAGGCGGTCGGCGCCGACAACCTGACGCCGTTCGCCTTCCAGCAGGACATCATGAACGGCACCGACCCGTCGGCGCAGGACGTCGCGGTGGAGCGGAGCCTGTTCATCCAGCACAAGGTGAAGGTGCTTGTCTACAATCAGCAGGTGACGGACTCGCTGACCGAATCGTTCATCACGCTCGCGCGAGCGAACGGTATCCCGGTGGTGGGGGTCTACGAGACGATGCCCGTACCTGGATACGACTACCAGTCATGGATGCTGGCCGAGGTGCAGGATCTGCACAAGGCCGTGGCCAGCAAGACCTCGAGCGAGCACCTGTGATGCCGGCAGATCTGCTCCGGCTGGACGGGGTCGGAGTCCGGCTCGGCGGCCGGGAGATTCTCCGGGACGTCTCGTTCACCATCCGGGCCGGCGAATTCACCGGCCTCATCGGGCCGAACGGCGCGGGCAAGACCACCCTGCTCCGGGTCATCCTCGGCCTGCAGCCGGTCACCGGGGGATCGGTGCTCATCGACGGTGCGCCGCGGGCGCCCCGTGATGCCTCGATCGGCTACGTGCCGCAGAAGCTGGCCATCGAGCCGGACATGCCACTGCGGGTCAAGGACGTGGTGTCGCTCGGGCTGGACGGGCACAAGTTCGGCCTCCGGCTTCCGTCCCGCGCGCGCCGCGAGCTCGTCAGCGACATGCTGACCGCCGTCGGCGCGCAGCGCTACGCCGATGCGCGGGTGGGCGAGCTTTCCGGCGGCGAGCAGCAGCGGGTCATGATCGCGCACGCCCTGATCAGCCGGCCTCGGCTGCTCCTGCTCGACGAGCCGCTGGCCAACCTCGACATATCCAGCGAGCAGGGGATCGTCTCGGTGCTGGCCCGGCTGGCCCGGGCGGAGCGGATCGCGGTGCTGCTCTCGGCTCATGACATGAACCCGCTGATGCCGGTGATGGACAGAATCGTCTACGTGGCCTCGGGTCGGGCGGCGGTCGGCAGCACGGATGAGGTCGTTCGGCCCGAGGTGCTGTCCCGCCTGTACGGTCAGCACGTCGACGTGATCCGGGTGCACGGCCGGGTCCTGGTCGTGGCCGCCCCCGAAGGGGTCGACGAAGTCGAGGCCGCCGCCGAGGACGCAGGCGTCGTGAGGTGATCGGTGTGCGGCACCTGATCAGGTACGTCTTCGAGCCGGGCTTCTTCGGCAGCGGGCCGGTACACGTCGCGCTGGCCGTCGGGACCGTCATCGCGGTGACGTCCGCCGTCGTGGGCGTGTTCACGGTGACCCGCGGGCAGTCCTTCGCCGGCCATTCCCTGGCGGACATCGCCACGACCGGAGGGTCGGGCGCTTTCCTGATCGGCGTCAATCAGTTCTGGGGTTACCTCGCCTTCGGGGCGGGCGCGGCCGCGTTCATGGAGATGATCGGCATCCAGCGCCGCCGGGGCCGGGACGTGACCACCGGCGTGGTGCTTGGTGCCGCCCTCGGCCTGGCCGCGCTCTTCCTGTACCTGGGCACCCAGTACAGCTCCACGACCGGGGCGTCGTTCACCATCTTGTTCGGCTCGATGTTCGTGCTGACCTCATCCACGATCCCGGCCCTGGTCGGGTCGGCCCTGCTCGCGCTGGCCACCGTCGTGGTGCTGGCCCGGGTGCTGCTGCTGAGCTCGCTGAGCCCGGACATCGCGGCGGCTCGCGGCGTGCCGGTCCGCGCCGTCGGCGCGGCCTACCTGATGGCGCTGGCCGTGTCGGTGGCGCTATCCGCGGTGATCATCGGCGCGGTGCTGAGCACCGCGTTGCTGATCGGGCCGGCCGCAACCGCGCTGCGGGTGGCGAAGGGCCCGGTCCGGGCGATGCTGACGGCGGCCTGCATCGGCGTGGTCGCCACCTGGCTCGGCATCGTGCTCGCCTACGACAGCTTCTACTGGCCGCCCGCCGGGCGCGGCTGGCCGGTCAGCTTCTTCGTGGTGACGCTGATCGCCGGCTGCTACCTGGTCAGCTACCTGCGCCCGCGGCGCGAGAACTCCGAAGCGCCGGCCGAGACCCCCGATGCGGGGCAGGTATGTTCTCCGGCCTGATGCTGAACACCTGGGTCGCGGCGACGGCGGTCGCGGTGATCGCCGGGGTGACGGGTTTCTTCGCGGTGCTGCGCGGGTCGACGTTCGCGGCTCATGCGATACCCAACGGCGCCTTCGCCGGCGCGGCCGGGGCCAGCCTGCTCGGGCTCAACCCGTTCGCCGGGCTGGCGGTGTTCTCGGTGGCGGGCGCGCTCGGCATCGCCGGGCTGAGCCGCCGCGCGCGGCACGACGTGGCCACGGCGCTGACGTTCGTGATGATGCTGGCGATCGGCGCGCTGTTCGTCAGCTGGAGTACCGAGTACGCGCAGGAAGCGTACTCACTGCTGTTCGGTGAGGTGTTCGGCGTCAGCGCGGGCGAGGTGCTGCCCATCGTGGTCCTCGGCGGCGTGTCCATCGTGGCGATCATCGTCATGTTCCGGCCGCTGATGCTGTCCTCGGCGATGCCGGAGGTCGCCGAGGCCCGCGGCGTCTCGCCCCGCCGCATGGACCTGGCGTTCCTGCTCGTGATGGCCCTCGCGACCAGCATGACCGTGCCCGTGGTGGGCGCCCTGCTGATGTTCAGCCTGATGATCGGCCCCGCCGCCGCGGCCAGGTCGCTGACCGCCCGCCCGGTCCTGGCCATGGTCCTGTCCGTCGTCATCGCCCTGATCACGGTCTGGACCGGCATCGCCGTCTCCTACCAGTCCAACTGGCCCCTGGGCTTCTTCGTCGGCGCCCTAGGCGCCGTCTTCTTCCTCATCAGCCGCGCCTACGCCGCCCTAGCCCGCCGCCGGGCCCGTACCCCAGGTCCCGCCGCGTAAGCCGCGATCCCCGGGGCTGGCACACACCCCACGTACCCTCAATACGGTGAACCGGCTACGAAACTCAACGAGCCCCTACCTGCTGCAGCATGCGGACAACCCGGTGGACTGGTGGCCGTGGTGCGACGAGGCCTTCGCCGAGGCCGCCCGGCGGGACGTTCCCGTCATGCTCTCGGTGGGATACGCCGCCTGCCACTGGTGCCACGTCATGGCGCACGAGTCGTTCGAGGACCCGCAGACCGCGGCGCTGGTCAACGAGCACGTCGTCGCGGTCAAGGTGGACCGGGAGGAACGGCCCGACGTCGACGCCGTCTACATGACCGCGACGCAGGCGATGACCGGCCAGGGCGGCTGGCCGATGACGGTGTTCATGACGCCGGACCGGGAGCCGTTTTTCTGCGGCACCTATTTCCCGCGGGACTACTTCAGCCAGCTGGTCCTGAACATCTCGCGGGCCTGGCGGGACCAGCGGGAGGACGTGGCGGACCGGGCGAAACAGATCGTCGCCGCGCTGGCGGAAAACGCGTCGGCCACCACTCGCGCGCTGCGTGACGGCCAGGCCGGCGGGGCCATACCGGGGCTGGCCGCCGACGGGCTGAACGTCGGCCCGCTCGTTGAGGATCAGCAGGGGGCACGGTTCCGCGAGGTGGCGGACATGGCGGTGACGGCGCTTGACCGCGGCTTTGACGAGGCGGAAGGCGGGTTCGGCGGCGCGCCGAAGTTCCCGCCGTCGATGGTCCTGGAGTTCCTGCTGCGATACCACCAGCGGACCGGAGTGCCTGACGCGCTGCGGATGGCCGATGGCAGCTGCGAGGCGATGGCCCGCGGTGGCATGTACGACCAGCTGGGAGGCGGGTTCGCCAGGTACTCGGTCGATGCCGGCTGGGTCGTGCCGCACTTCGAGAAGATGCTGTACGACAACGCGCTGCTCGCCCGCGTTTACCTGAACCTCTGGCGTCGTACCGGGTCGGAGCTGGCCCGCCGGGTGGCCGAAGAGACGTGTGACTGGATGCTGCGCGAGCTGCGGACGGCCGAGGGCGGGTTCGCGGCGTCGCTGGACGCCGACAGCGAGGGTGAAGAGGGCAAGTTCTACGTCTGGCGGCCAGCCGAGCTGCTCGCCGTCCTGGGACCCGAGGACGGCGAGTTCGCGGCGCAGGTGTTCGGCGTTACCCAGGCCGGCACGTTCGAGCACGGCGCCTCGGTGCTGCAGCGGCGTATCGAGCCTGACGATGCGGACCGTCTGGCCCGCATCCAGAGCGCGCTGCTGGCCGCCCGCGCCCGCCGGGTCCGGCCGGCCCGCGATGACAAGGTGGTGGCCGCCTGGAACGGGCTGGCCATCTCCGCCTTCGCCGAATGCGGACTGCTGGTCGGGCGCCCGGACTTCATCGCGGCCGCGTCCGACGCCGCCGCGCTGCTGGCCACGGTCCACCTGGCGGACGGAAGGCTCATCCGCACGTCGCGAGACGGGGCCGCCGGGGAGGGGGTCGCCGGCGAAGAAACCGCCGGCGCGGGAACCGCCGCGGGTCGCACGGCGGGGGTGCTTGAGGACTACGCCTGCGTGGCCGAGGGATTCCTCACGCTGTCCGGGGTGACGGGACAGCCGCGCTGGCTGACCTTGGCCGGTGAGTTGCTCGACACCGCGCTCGCCGCCTTCGGCGACGGGTCCGGCGGCTTCTACGACACCGCGGCGGACGGCGAGCCGATGATCTTCCGCCCGGCGGATCCCGCCGATAACGCCACGCCATCGGGCGCGTTTACCGTCGCGGGCGCGCTCCTGCGTTACTCCGCGCTGACCGGCTCGGCCCGGCACCGCGACGCCGCGGTGGCGGCGCTCGGTGTGCTGCCCGCCATCGCGGCCCGGTACCCGCGCGCGGCGGGCGCGGGCCTGGCGGTGGCCGAAGCGTGGCTGGCCGGCCCGGCCGAGATCGCGGTCGTAGGCCCCGCCGATGAGCGGACCCGGGCCTTGCTCCAGACCGCGCTGCACGCGGCCACGCCCGGCGCGGTTCTCGCGCTTGGCGACGGTACCGAGGCGGCCGTGCCGCTGCTCACCGGGCGGGGACTGGTCGACGGGGCGGCTGCGGCCTACGTCTGCCGCCAGTTCACCTGCCTGGCTCCGGTAACCACGCCGCAGCAGCTCAGGGAGGCGCTCGCGGTTTCCTCCTAACGGGCTAGCGCCAGGTCCGGCGCCAGCGGGCCCGGGCCATCGGGACGTATGGTGGAGGGGATGCGCTCGCTCACGGACACCAGTCGCCGGCTTCGGCGGTGGATCATCGTCTGGGGACCGGGGAAGGCCTCGGCCCCCAGACGCGTGCTTCTCGTGGTAGTGAGCGTGCTGGTGGTGATCGGGGTCACGGCAGGTGCGCTGGCGGCCACGGCCGGTGGCGAACCGGCCGCCCTGAGCCGGCCGAACGCCGCTATCTCGGGTATCCCGAGCAGCAGGCCCACGCCCGCGAAGAGCACCGGGCCGGTCGTGCCGCTGCTGGGCGCGAACACCGAGGGTCGTGGGACGCCGATGGCGGTGCCGGTGGCCAGCGGTTCGGCCGTCGCGGGCACGACGTCGGCCCGATCGGTGCCGGTCGCCCCGCTGCGCGGACTGCGGCAGGCGGATCTTCTGGTCGTCGCGCCGTTCTCGCTCTCCGGACAGGTCCTGGCCGCGGTGTCGCGGCAGCCCGCGGTCGCCAGTGCCGATCCGGTCGAGGCGGCCAAGATCCAGATCAACGGGACGTACACGGCCGTGCTCGGCGTCAACCCGTCCACCTTCCGCAGCTATGCCGCCCAGGCCATGGCGGCCTCCAACTCCCTCTGGCGAGGCGTGGCCAATGGGGGCGTCGCCGTGTCCTACACCATGGGCACCCTGGACCGGCTCTCGCTAGGCGGCAAGGTGGCCGCGCTGGGGCGTACCCGGCAGCGGCTGCCTGTGGTCGCGTTCGGCACAGTGGGCATCGGCGGGGTCGACGCCGTGGTGTCGGACACGACGGCGAAGTCGCTGGGCATGCCCGCGGCCAACGCCATCGTCATCAGCGCGCCGTCAGCCAGCGTCGCGTCGCTGGTGCAACTGATCAAGAAGGTCCTGCCGGCTGGTGCGGCGGTCGAGCCGCTGGTGACCCAGGTGACGAGGCCATCGTCAGCCGGAATAGCGCCATCGGGCGCCGCGGCCGGCGGTCCGGCTATGACCACGGCGAATTTGCTGACGGCGCTGCGTGCGGCGGAGAGCCGGCTAGGTCGTCCCTATGTGTGGGGCGCCGCCGGGCCTACGTCGTTCGACTGCTCTGGCCTCGTCCAGTGGTCCTTCGCTCAGGCCGGCGTGAGCATGCCCCGGGTGGCAGCTGATCAGGCGAGAACCGGGCCGGCCGTGCCGGTCAGCCAGCTCGAGCCGGGCGATCTGCTCTTCTACCACACCGACCCCACCGACCCCGGCTACATTTCCCACGTCGCTATCTACCTGGGCCACGGGTGGATGGTCCAGGCGCCCCAGCCCGGCATGAACGTCCAGGTGGTTCCGGCCAGCTTCGGCTCCCAGTTCGCGGGCGCGATCCGGGTCGACCCGCGAATCGCTGCCGCGGTAGCCGCGGGACTGGCCTGACCGCTTAGACGGCTCGGCTAATCAGCTGCTGCTGCGCGTTCCCAGCTGTCCCGTGCCACTGAACCTGAGGCATTGCCAACCAAGTTGAGGCATCCATCGTGCCCGCCGGCGACACGAGGCAGAGGGCGCCGCTCACCTGCGGAAAGAGCGGTGCGCTCAACAAACTGGGTTCGTCGTCATGCCTCAGCTTGAACAGCGAGGGCATCTCATCGATCTTGCCAGTCCAGCTGAGGCATCGCAGGTCAACCCTTCGCTGTCTCACTTCTATTAGCACAGGACAACTACCGGAAACCGCGCAGTGATGCGGCCACCGCAGGGCGTGCTGCCCGGCGGGCTGGTGACCATCCCAGCGTTTGTCGTCGTGACCTGCCGGACCCCGTGTCCTGTCGCTCACGCAGTTCAGTTAGGTGGGGTCACTGGAGTCAGGCGGAGTCAGGCGGGGGTGAGATGGCGCGGACGGAGTCGGGGCGGAGTCGGGCGATGCCGCGGCAAACGCGGCCTGCTCCACCTCGATGACGGACTCGGTGCGCAACCTGGCTTCGTAGGCTTTCTTGCCGCCGCGGATACCGAACAGCCGCTTCGTCCAGGCCAGGTAGATGACGAGCAGCAGGTTGATCACGAACGCCGCGACCCGCAGCCAGGTGATCTTCACGGCCAGGTCGTAGACCTCGTACGGCAGGAAGATCGAGGTCGCCACCATGGCGAAGTACTCGCCCCACCGCTTGCCCAGCCACAGCCCGGCGCTTTCCACCAGCTCGATCAGAGCGTAGACAGCCAGCCCGATGGCCAGATAGGTGAGCCAGCGTGAGGTGAGCGTGAACGAGTCCTGGATAAAGCCGAGCAGCTTGGAGTTGCTGACGTTGAAGCCGAGATCCCGGTACAGGGCACGGATGGCCGGCAGGTCGTTGTTGAACGCCCGCTGGATGCCGGCCCGGTCGTACTTGAACCGCCACACCCCGTAGGCCGCGCCGCCCAAGATCAGAAAGCGGAGGAACCGCTCCACCGCGAACACGCGCAGGATCAGCTCGCTGCGCAGTTCCCTGCCCCGGCGGAGCCGCGGCGCCGCCGCGGCCGGACCGCTGCCGTGCTGCCCGTCGGTCACGAACGCACCGCAGCGCAGGCACCGCCAGGCCGTTCCGCCCGCTGTCGGTGCCATCAGCCGGTCCCGCAGCTCGGGTTCGTCCGGCGCGTACGTCACGTGCCCCGTGCGGGCACAGCCGAACAGGCTCCAGTCCACATGCTGCTCCTCTCGGGCGATTTGGCTTCCATGAGGTCCTTTCCCTCACTCATACGGAGAAGGGCCGCAGGCGCTCAGATACAGGGGCGTACACACGTCAGCCAGCCCTGGGTCAATGCCGATCCCGCTCACCCCTTCCCCGCAGGATCCGAGGCTGTGCGCGCTGCGGATGCGCGCCACGCTATCGAAGATAATGCGCCATGTGTCGCCGGTGTCGAAGGTCGTGGCACGGGACACCAGACCCTGAGGGTGTTTGACGCGGCCTGGTTAGGGTGTAATCATAATTACATGAGTACAGAGCAAGCAGGAACCGACCCGGCGGATGACACGGCCGGGACGGGCAACGAGACGAACGCTAATGCCGAGACGGCCTCGGAGCACGGTGGCCAGCCGGGTGGGTCAGCCGGGTCCGGTCGGGCCGGGGCCGCGGAGGAAGTGCGGGGCTGGTTCGGCGGGCGGCTTCCCGGTGACTGGTTTACCGGTGTCCCCGATATCCAGGTGGACCGCGAGGAGATCACCGTCATCGGGGCACTGACCGCTCCGGACACGGCCGGCGCCTCCGCCGCTGAGCGGGCCGCTGCGGCCGAGGGCCGGATCCGCAGGTTCCGCGAGGAGACCCGGGGCCGCCGGGTCGAGATAGCGCGTGAGGCTGAACACAAGTTCCGCCGCAAGGTGTCGTGGGGCGTCACCTGCGCGGACACGACTGAGATGTTCACCACCCTCTCGGTGCCGGTTATGACCAGGCTGCGCCAGCCCGAGCGCCGGGTGCTCGACACACTGGTCGACGCAGGCGTGGCGCGCAGCCGTAGCGACGCGCTGGCATGGTGCGTACGGCTGACCGGGGACAACGCCGATGCCTGGCTGTCGCGGCTGCGTGCGGCCCTGCGGCACGTCGAGGAAGTGCGGGACCAGGGGCCGGCCAGCGCCTGAACGCCGTCGCGTCCGGGTACAGGCTCTTGGCCTGCACCCGGACGCTGGCCGTATTTGCCAGCGGAGAAATCCTTTAACCTCGCTGCTAAATCGTCGTAAGCGCAAATTTCCGGCGAGAAACCGGCGAATTCTTAGTACCCGCACGAAGTCACGCTGCCTTAGCCGCGTGCATCATGCCTACGCCGGGGTCGGGAACCTCGCGGTCGAGGCTGGCGCGTGCTTTCTCCTGAGGGCGCCGGATTTCAGGGCGCGCATATCGCGAAGTCTCACCTGGTCGTGGCGGACGGATATGTCAGCATCATCTCCACCGTTCCGGAGCCGGACGCGTACGATCCCAGCAGCTGGCGATCGACAGAGCGGGCCTGCGGCCGCGGTTTTCCGGCCCGGATCGCGCCCTGCCGCCTAGCCGCCGGGCTCATGGGTCACACGCCTGGTGGCTGCGCCGTTTCGTGCTTTAGGTCAGGTAGGTCGGCGGCCCGGTCCGCCAGGTTTCAAGAAGGTAACGATTCTTTTCCCCACCGCGGTCGTCCGTGGCCACGTCGCGGGAACCACTGAATAGACCGGGTATCCCGATTTCGGCGATAGGGTAGCGATCACGGTCCCCGGCATCGGAGTCCGGAGATCCTGCGGTGGCAACGGCGGTACGCCAGGCAAGGCCGGGCAGGCGGACGCGACACGTTGGTGGCCGGGCTCAAGGGGAGCGCGGGAACGCTTCGGATCCTCCTGGGCCCGGACGAGTCGCCGGTCACGCCCGTGGCTGATGTGCGGCGCGGGGCGCCCGGAACCCCAGTCGCGGACCGGAGCGTTCCATTCATTGGATACGTTTCTGCTAGATCATCACGGTGATGAGGAAGGTCGCAGCATGGGACTTCGTGACCTCGCCTACCGGCTTTACGAGCGCCGGCTCGAAGCTTCCCTGTCCCCAGACGCCATCCCGCGCCACGTCGGGGTGATGTGCGACGGGAACAGGCGGTGGGCCAAGTCGGCCGGGTTCCCCGATGTCAGCAGCGGGCACCGCAAGGGTGCGGACAAGATATTCGAGCTGCTCGACTGGTGTCGTGAGACCGGAGTCGAGGTCGTTACCTTGTGGCTGCTCTCGACGGACAACCTGACCCGGTCCGCCACCGAGCTCGTGCCCTTGCTGAAGATCATCGAGGACACCGTGCAAGGCCTGGTCGCCGAGCACTGGCATGTGAACCCGGTGGGCGCTCTCGACCTGCTGCCCGGTGAAACGGTCAGGGTCCTCAAGGACGCGGCCGACGCGACCGCTCACTTGCCCGGCCTGCTCGTCAATGTCGCGGTCGGCTACGGCGGGCGGCGCGAGATCGCCGACGCGGTGCGTTCCCTGCTGCAGGACCAGGCGACCCGAGGCACCACGATCGAGGAGCTGGCCGAGGTGCTCGACGTCGAGCACATCGCCGAGCATCTCTACACGGCGGGCCAGCCGGATCCCGATCTCGTCATCCGCACCTCAGGCGAGCAGCGGCTAGGCGGCTTCCTGCTCTGGCAAAGCACCCATTCGGAGTTCTACTTCTGCGACGCCTACTGGCCTGCCTTCCGAAAGGTCGACTTCCTGCGGGCACTTCGCTCCTACGCGGCACGTAATCGGAGGTTCGGCTCATAACGGGTCAGACTTCCCGGACGGCCGCGAAAAATCGCGGGTTCCGGCGTGTTCTGAGGCTGTTGCCGACCCGCATCCCGGGTCGGGACGCCCGGCTTGAGGGCATTCGCCGCGATCAGCGACCAATCGCAGATTCGGGTTGTTACCGCAGGTTAAGCGCATGATTGTCAGTTAGTAACCCGGCGGTGCTTTTGCCGTAACACGATCACGGGTACCTTCGGTAGTGGTGGACGGCGCGGTGCCGTTCCCGGGAGGGCCCTCGAATCTCCGAGCTTCGCGCTTTGCGTGCAGGCGAGATGACAGAAGGGCCGGCTCGGCCCTTTGGGGGCCAGGCCCGGCCCATCCGACACGTCTGTGTCCTGTCTTGGCGCCGGGCTTGCCCCGGCGCCCAGGGGAGTCTGCGTGGTCAATTCTCAAGGTCGCCGTACGTATGTACTCGACACCAGCGTCCTGCTCGCCGATCCGGCCGCCATCGCCCGCTTTGATGAGCACAAGGTGGTCCTGCCGGTCGTCGTCATCACCGAGCTGGAAGCTAAACGGCATCATCCGGAACTGGGCTACTTTGCCCGCCAGGCCCTGCGTCACCTCGATGACTTGCGCATCAAGCACGGCAGGCTGGACGCGGAACTGCCGGTCGGGACACTCGGCGGCACGGTCAGAGTCGAACTCAACCATTCCGACCCGACGGTGCTGCCGGCCGGATTCCGGATGGGGGACAACGACTCGCGCATCCTTTCCGTAGCGTGCAGCCTGGCGGCCGAGGGCGAAGATGTCGTCCTCGTCAGCAAGGACCTGCCGCTGCGGGTGAAGGCGGCCGCGGTTGGGCTGGCCGCGCAGGAGTACCGCGCCGAACTGCCGGTGGACTCAGGCTGGACCGGGATGACCGAGCTCGACATCAGTAGCAGCGAAATCGAGCAGCTATACGAAACAGGCACCTTGGACTGCGAAGCAGCCCGTGACATTCCATGCCACACCGGTCTCGTCCTCACCTCGTCCAACGGCAGCGCGCTCGGCCGGGTCAAGCCGGACAAGTCCGTGCAGCTGGTGCGAGGCGACCGGGAGGCCTTCGGGCTGCGGGGCCGCAGTGCGGAACAGCGCGTGGCGCTTGACCTCCTGCTCGACCCGGAGATCGGCATCGTGTCGCTCGGCGGCCGGGCCGGCACAGGTAAGTCCGCGCTGGCCCTGTGCGCTGGCCTGGAGGCCGTCATGGAGCGGCGGCAGCACCGGAAGGTCATCGTGTTCCGGCCGCTGTACGCGGTCGGCGGCCAGGAGCTGGGTTACCTGCCCGGCTCGGAAGCCGACAAGATGGGCCCGTGGGCCCAGGCCGTCTACGACACCTTGTCTGCGGTCACCACCCAGGATGTCATCGATGACGTCCTCGCCAGGGACATGTTCGAGGTGCTTCCGCTGACCCATATCCGGGGCCGGTCGCTGCACGACGCGTTCGTCATCGTGGATGAGGCGCAGTCCCTGGAACGCGGCGTCCTGCTCACCGTGCTGTCCAGAATCGGCTCAGGATCGCGGGTCGTGCTCACCCACGACATAGCGCAGCGCGACAACCTGCGGGTCGGCAGGCACGACGGCGTGATCGCGGTGATCGAGAAGCTCAAGGGTCACCCGCTGTTCGCGCACGTCACGCTGGTCCGGTCCGAACGCTCCCAGATCGCCGCCCTGGTCACCGAGATGCTGGAGGATTCCGGCCTGTAGAACGTCGCCGCCAGAAAAAGGGCCAGCCCCTGAGACCGGGGCCAACGCCGGCGCTGGCTGCGGTACGGTGGCCAGCGTTATGGAATACCCGCCTGTGTCCGCCGTGATGCCGGTCAGGAACGAGGAACGGTACCTCGCGGAGTCGGTGCGCCATGTGCTCGGACAGGACTACCCGGGCCCGCTCGAGCTCGTGCTCGCGGTCGGGCCTTCGGCTGACCGGACCGAGCAGATAGCGCAGGAGCTGGCCGCCGCCGACCCGCGGATTACCGTCGTCGCCAACCCGACCGGGAAGATCCCGGCGGCTCTCAACATCGCCGTCCGCACCGCGCGCTACGCGGTGATCGCCCGGATAGACGGGCACGCGCTACTCCCGGCCGGCTATCTGACGACCGCGGTCGCGACGCTGACCGAGACCGGCGCGGCCGACGTCGGCGGGGTCATGGCAGCCCAGGGCGAGACCCTCTTCCAGCAGGCCGTGGCCTGGGGGATGACGTCCAAGGCCGGGGTGGGCTCGGCCGCGTTCCACACCGGTGGCGGCGCTGGGCCCGCGGACAGCGTCTATCTCGGCATCTACCGCCGGGAAGCGATCGAGCAGGCGGGCGGCTGGGACGAGGAGATGCTCCGCGCGGAAGACTGGGAGCTGAACCGTCGCATCCGGGCCCGGGGCGGCGTGATCTGGTTCACGCCCCAGCTGCGTGTCACCTACCGCCCGCGCGCGAGCATCCGCACCCTCGGCTCGCAGTACTTCCACTACGGCCGCTGGCGCCGGGTGATCGTCCGCGAGCATCCAGAAACGGCCAGCTTCCGCTACCTCGCGCCGCCGGCCGCGGCCGTCCTGGTCGCGGTGGGACTAGCGGCCGGCTTGGCTGGCCTGGCCGGGATAGCGGCCGGGGGGCCGTCGGCTGTCCGCTGGCTGACAGCGGGGTTCGTGATTCCCGTCACGTACCTGGCCGGGATCACCGCGGCCGGAACCGGGCTCGCCCGCGGGGTACCCGCCGCGGTTCGGATCCGGGTACCCGTCGTGCTCGGCGTCATGCACATGTGCTGGGGCAGCGGGTTCCTCGCTAGCCCGGGGAAGTTGCACCGCTCCCGCGGCCGGGTAACCGACGCCCGTGTCGGGCAACCGGGCGCGACCGGGGAACGAACCGCCGTCGCGGGGAGAGAATAAAGCATGGATTTCGATCTCCCGAGCCTGCTCGCGGCGCATCGCGGCGACGGATACGAGCTTTACGGCAAGTACCTCAATCCCCAGCAGCCGAAGGTGCTGCACACGATCGGCTTCGATAAGGTCTACGAGCGAGCCGAAGGCGCGTACCTGTACGACGCCGAGGGCAACCAGTACGCCGATTTCCTGGCCGGCTTCGGCGTGTTCGCGGCCGGACGCAATCATCCGGTGATCCGCAAGGCGCTGCACGATGCGCTCGACGCCCAGCTGGCCGACTGGACCCAGTTCGACTGCGGGCCGCTGCCGGGGCTGCTCGCGGAGCAACTCCTGGCCAAGGCACCCGGTCTGGACCGGGTGTTCTTCTGCAGCAGCGGCACCGAAGCGGTGGAGTCCGCGCTGAAGTTTGCCAGGTACGCCACCGGGCGCAGCCGCGTCATCTACTGCGACCACGCGTTCCACGGCCTCACCACGGGGTCGCTCTCGGTGAACGGCTCGGCCGAGTTCCGGCGCGGGTTCGCCCCGCTGCTGCCTGATACCTCCGTCCCGCTCGGTGACCTGGAGGCCCTGGAGGCGGAACTGCGCAAGGGCGACGTCGCCGCGCTGATTATCGAGCCGGTCCAGGGCAAGGGCGTGCACATGCCGCCGGACGGCTTCCTCACCGCGGCGTCCGCACTGTTGCACGAGCATGGGGCGCTGCTCATCTGCGACGAAGTACAGAGCGGGTTCGGCCGCACCGGCAAGTTCTTCGCTTATCAGCACGAGCAGGTCGTGCCGGACATCGTGACCGTGGCCAAGGCGCTGTCCGGCGGGTTCGTGCCCGTCGGCGCGATGCTGGCCAAGGGGTGGATCTTCGACAAGGTCTACTCTTCCATGGACCGGGTCATGGTGCACAGCACCACGTTCAAGGGCGGCGTGCTGGCCATGGCGGCGGGCCTGGCCTCGCTGGCGGTTCTCGACTCCGAAGGTCTCGTCGAGAACGCGGCCCGGACCGGGGAAGCCCTCCGCGCCGCGCTGGCGTCGATGGCCGAGCGGTATGACGTGCTGGCCGACGTGCGCGGCCGTGGGCTGATGATCGGGCTCGAGTTCGACAAGCCCTCCTCGCTGCGCGCCCGGACCAGCTGGAACATGCTGCAGAAGGCCAGGGTGGGCCTGTTCGCCCAGATGGTGGTGGTGGCGCTGTTCCAGCGGCACCGCATCCTCACCCAGGTGTCGGGCGATCACATGGAGGTGATCAAGCTCATCCCGCCGCTGATGATCGGCGATACCGAAGTCAAGCTGTTCACCGAAGCCTTCGCCGAGGTCCTCGACGACGCGAGCCGTGGCAGCGGCCTGATGTGGGAGTTCGGCCGCACGCTGGTGAAGCAGGCGGTACGCGGTTAGCCGGCCGCCTCGGCCAGCAGAGCCTCGGCAACAGCGAGGTCTTGCGCATAGGTGATCTTGATGTTGCGCTCGCTGCCGGGGACGATGTGCACGTCGACATCCGGCAAGTAGCGGAGCACGACGCCGCAGTCGTCGGTGGGGGCGAAGTCGGGGTCGGCCGCAGCCAGTTGATGGGCGCGGGCGATGACCGGGAGCCGGAAGCACTGCGGGGTCTGGCAGCGGAAGAGAGTTTCCCGGCGCGGCACCGTGCGCATCACGCCGTTATCGGTAATCACGATGGTGTCGGAGGTCGGCACCGCGACCCCGGCCGCATCGTGAACCCCGAGCGAGGCCACGCAGTCCGCGATGATCTGCTGATCGACCAATGGGCGCGCGGCGTCGTGCAACAGCACACCGCAGTCGTCGTCGGACCCACTGCCTGTGATGGCGGCCAGCGCCACGCGAGTCGAGTCCGGGCGGGTCGCGCCACCTTCGATGACGTCCGTGACCTTGCGGTAGCCGCCGTCGGCAAGCAAGGCCTTGACCTGGTCGGTGTACCCGCGGGCCATCACCACCAGGACCTCGTCCACGCCCGGCGCCTGGTCGAAGGCGGCCACGCAGCGTTCGACCAGCGTCTGGCTGCCTAGCGTGAGCAACTGCTTCGGCATCCCCGCGCCGAGCCGCTGACCCACCCCTCCGCCGAGCACCACTGCGACCATCCGCATGAGCCGGACTTTACCGTCCCGCGGCGGTGACTTTCCCGCGCCTGCGCCTGATCAGCAGCTTTGGCGGGCGAAGGGCGCAGTCCGGGCCGGCCGGGCTGACGCATGGTGCGAGAGCGGGCGTGGGTGTTCGGGCGCTTGGCTGGGCTGGGCGGGCGTAGTTTCGCTAGTGGCTGGATGGGTATTGCGCTGGACAGCCTGCTCGGAATGGGCGTGGAGGAAGCGCTCGCGCTGAGCCGGCCCCGGAGACAGGATCTGCAGACTTAACGGCGCGAGGCGAGCGGCCGGCCTTACCGGCAGCGTGACGGAGCATGTCCGGCTGACCAGCGTGTTCCTTCCGGCTACTGGCGTAACCGCCGGCTACAGTCTGTAGCGCTTAGTCACGAGTGCGGCGGCCTATCGAGTGCGGCGGCCTATGTCGCTGGGAGGGCAGGCATGACGGTTGCGCTGGTCCTCGCGGGCGAGGCGAACGCGGGGTTGCGCGGCCAGCTTGCGGCGCTCGGCGTGCGCCGGGTGGACGCGACGGACCGGGCCGGGCCGGGCTTGCTGACCATCGCGGCCGCGGCGCGAGCCGCCGGGGAGCGCGTGCTGATCTGCGGCGGCGAAGACGCGGCTCCTGAAGAGATCCTGGCTGTGCTGCTAGCCGCGGGCGGCACCGCGGCTTTCTCCGGGGTGAACGCGGGCACCTCAAGACCGGTGCGCAGCCAGCGGGATCCCGGGGTCGACCACAATGCTGACGAACTGGCGGATGCGGAGAATCCAGTCGATCCTGACCGCCCAGGGAGCTCTGGCGGTTCCGGCGGACAGGCTGGCGTGGCCGGCGGCGCGCTCGTGGTGGACACGCCTGACCTGGACGCGCTCGCGTCTGCCGCCGAGTCGCTCGCGGCGACCTACGCCGGGCCGGCCGCGGTGAGCGCACTGATCAGCGAGCTAACCCGCCGCGGAGTCACCGTGCGGGTGCTCGGCGCCGGGCCGGACAGCGAGGGTGTCGTCACCCAGCTCGTCGTCGATCTCGCCGCGCGCGACGTGGCCCGATGGGCGGCATGGCGTGAACTCAAGCCTGCTGCCCTCTACGGCATCTCCCTCGGTCTGGGGCTTATCGCCGCCGTGTGGTTCTCCGAGCTGGCGGTGCGGGCGAAGTTGCTGGCCATCGTGGCGCTGGCCGGCTCGTTCCTGGCCGGCCGGGCCGGCTCCCTGCTGGTCGCCACCAGCCGGGAGGGACGGGTCAGGCCCGCCGTCGACTGGCTCGGCGCGGCGTCCGGACTGCTGACCGAGTTCGCCGTGTACGCCGCGCTGGCGGTCAGTTCCGCCGGGGCCAGCCGGCCGCCTGGGCCGGTTGCCGTCGGGCTGGACGGGACCTTCGGCCACGCGCTGCGCGGCACCTTTGCCGCCAGCTGGGGCGGTACCGGCCAGGTCGGCGTCTGGCGGCTGGCCATCGCCGCCATGGTCGTGCTGGCCGTGCGCCGGATGTCCGAGCTTGGCTTTGAGTACACGGCCAGGACCTCCGGGCACCTGTTCACCCGGTCGGTGAAGCGCACCATCGAGCAGGCCGCGACGCTTCCGGCCGGCGAACGCCTCGTGGTGATCGCGGTCACCACCGTCTTGTTCGGCCCGCGCGCCACGCTCTTGCTGCTGCTGGGCTGGGGCGTGCTGGCCGCGGGATATGTTCTGGCCGGGCGGCTGGCCCGTTCGGCGGTCACGGACCGGCCCGACGACGGCGGGCTGGCGGCTTACCGGGGTGACGGCGTGGTGTCCAGGTGGCTCGGCCGCCTGGTGCAGGGCCGGCTGCCGCCGCTGCCGCCGGTGCTGGTGGGCCTGTTCGTGACGTGTGTCCTGACCGCGCTCGGGCTGGGGAACCTGCCGGGCATCTTGGTGCTCACCCCGGTGGAAGCGATGCTGCTCGCGGCGCTCGGCGCCTGCCACCCGCACGATGGGCGGCTGGACTGGCTGGTGCCAGCGCTGTTGGTAACGGGTGAATGCGTCTTCCTCGCGGCCCTCGGACTCTCCCACCGGGTCCCGGCGGCGCTGGTCTTCGCGGTGCTGGCCGCCGTGATCATGCGCCACCTGGACCTGGCCTACCGGGCCAGGTTCGGCCGCGGCGTCCCGGCCGACCGGTTCGGCCTCGGCTGGGATGGGCGGATGCTGCTGGCCGGACTGGCCGCCGTGATCGGCATCACGCCGTTGGTGTACGCCGTGGTTTCAGGTTATCTTTGGTTGCTTTTCTGCTGGGATTTCCTCAGCGGATGGCTGCTTCCCACGGTTGGAGACCACGGTTGATAGGGATGGTCCTCGCCGCCGGCGCGGGTCGCCGGCTGCGGCCTGACACTGACGCGCTGCCCAAGGCCCTGCTGCCGGTCGACGGTCAGGTCACCATCTTGGACATCGCCCTGCGCAACCTGGCCGCGGTGGGCTTGCGTGACATCGTGATCGTGGTCGGCTACGCGGCGGA
>Ga0209839_10000140_pt1 | contig 34553 bp, 34 predicted proteins | sample OrgsoiDNA2013050_FD_185800 | JGI IMG/M metagenome (GOLD analysis project Ga0209839, IMG submission 185800) | Permafrost soil microbial communities from the Arctic, to analyse light accelerated degradation of dissolved organic matter (DOM) -... | ecosystem: Environmental > Terrestrial > Soil >... | reverse complement strand
CCGCCCGGCGTGTGTAACGTAATTACGTCATGGCCAGGATCCTCGACGTCGAACAAGCTCTGCTCCTCCTGGAGCTCGAGGCGCCGTTCGATCAGCGCTCCGTACAGCTCGCCCGGCGGCGGATGGCCAAGCGCTGGCATCCGGACATCGCGCCCCCCGGCCGCCAGCACGAGCATCAGCGCCATCTTCAGGCCATCAACGAGGCGGCGGACCAGCTCGCGGAGCTGGCCGAGGCTTCGCGGGGCGGTCGCGTGAGCCGCAACGCGGTCAAGGTCTCGGCCGCCGCCGCGCGCAAGGCAAGGGCCGAGGCGGGTCGGCGAGCGTACGAGGAAGAGCAGCGGGCGCGGGCGAGCGAAGAGGAACGGGCCAAGCACGACCCGTTCGGCTCCCGCGTTCCCGACCACTCGGTGGTGCACCGGTACGCCCGCTGTCTCTCGTACCCAGAGTGGGGAGTCGGGACGGTGACCGGCATCTACTTCTCCGGCGATGACGAGGACGCGCAGCAGTGGGCGCGGGTCACATTCGCCGTCGGCGTGCGGACGATCCCGGCCGGCTCGCTCCAGTTCGTCGATTTCTCCAAGCCCGATCCGTCGGCGGACCGCGTGCAGCGATTCATGACCGCCGCCCAGCACGCGCTGGCCGAGGGCAACGCCGAGCTCGCAGCCCAGCGGCTGGTCTATGCCCGCGACGCAGAGCCGAACAACCCGATCGTGCTCCGGCTGTTGACGGTATCGTTCTGGCAGGCGGGCAACCTCCCGGCCGCCGCGCGGGCGGTGCGCGACTGGGCCCGCGTCGACACCGACCGCCCCACCTCCGAGCGATTCGCCTCCCGCATCTACGAGGACATGGGCGCATTCGATCTCGCTGCCGATGCCGCGGCGCGTGCCGCCGAGCGGGCCCCCGCCGATGCGTCCGCCTGGGAGCGCCTGGGGCGCCTGCGCCTGCGGCTCATGGATCGGGTCGGCGCCGTGTCCGCTCTGGAACGCGCGAGGCTGGTCGAGCCCTCGGTCGAGGGACTGCTCGACCTGGCCCTCGCCTACCAGCTGGTGGGCGACGTCGGCGCCGAGGTCTCGGCCTGCGAGGCGGCGACGCGTCTGGATCCCGAGGCGCCGGTGGCGTGGTCGCGCTACGCCCATGCGCTCGCGCGCACGGATCGACAGCGTGAGTGCATCGAGGCGTGCGAGCGGGCGCTCGCGCTCGGGAGCGATCCCGAGGTTGAGGCGCTGCTGGAGCGCGTTCGCGCGGCGGTCCCGCGCGAGCTGGGCGAGCGCACCGCCGCGTAGGCCGCCGCGGCGTAAGTGGAGTCTTGCGGGCGAGCGGCCTCAGGCCTGGGCGCTGTCGAGTCGCTGCGGCGCGCGGGGTGGATCCGGGGCGACGTCACCTGGGTGTCCCAGGTCGAGCTGCCACCAGCCCACGTCTCGCCACTCCCCAAGCTTCCAGCCGATGTGGCGATAGACGCCCACGGGCACGAATCCCATCGACTCGTGCAGACCCACGCTGGCCCCGTTCGGCAGCGTGATTCCGGCGCAGGCCATCCGCAGGCCCTGGGCTCGCAACGCGTCCATCAGCGCCCCGTACAGCCGGCGTCCGGCGCCGCGCCGGTGACGCGAGGGCTCGATGTACACGGTCACGTCCGCCGCCCAGCGATAGGCGGCGCGGACACGGTGCTGTGAGGCATAGGCGAAGCCCACGACCTGCCCCTCGTCCTCGAGCACCAGCCAGGGATGCGCGGCCTCGATCTGGGCGATCCGAGCCGCCATCTCGGCCGCGTCCGGCGGGACCTCCTCCAGCGAGACCGCAGTGTCGCGCACGAATGGGGCATAGATCGCCGCACACGCGGCGGCGTCCCGGCTCGCGTCGGCATGGCGCAGCATGGCGCGCATGCTGCCAGAGGGGATGGGGCGGGGCGGTGGCGGGCCGGGCGGAGGTTCGTGGCGGCTGCGCCGACGCGACAGCGTTCCTGACCTGCGGCCCCGAATGTGAGCGGCTTCCCGCTACCCCGGCCCCAACCCCTCCTCCAGCACCGACGCGCCGGGTCCCGCCACGGCCTCGATCGCTCCCCGAGGCAGCTCGACCCCGGGCGGAAAGATCGCCAGCACGCTGCCGCCGAAGCCGCCGCCGAGCAGCCGCGCTCCGAGAGCGCCGGCCGCCCGGGCCTGCTGCACCGCGTCCTCGAGCGCCGGGGTCGAGACCTCGAACAGGTCCCGGAGGCTGGCGTGCGAGGCGTTGATCAGCTCGGCCACGGCCTCGTGGTCGCGCCCCCTGAGCGCGGACACGGCCTGCCGCACGCGATCGTTCTCGTCGAGCACGTGACGGGCCCGGCGGCGGAGCGGATCCGGCAGGCGGCCGAGCTCATCGGCTCGCGCCCGGATGAGCGACGGCACGCCGAGCAGCTCGGCCGCCCGGCGGCATTCCTCACGCCGCGCGTTGTATCCGCTGCTCGCCAGGGTGCGCGGCGATCCGCTGTCGATGGTCGCCAACGTCCAGCCCTCGAGCGCCAGCGGCACCGTCTCGAGCTCGAGCGACCCGAAGTCGATCAGCACCGCCGCGCCGCGGCGGCCGCAGAGCGAGGCGAGCTGATCGAGCAGGCCCGTTTCGGCGCCGGCCCATTCGGTCTCCACCCTCGAGCAGAGCCGGGCGAGCTCGACCGGCTCCGGCGCGCGCGTCCCGCCGAGCGCCAGCAGCGCCAGCGCGAGCGAGACCTCGAGCGCGGCCGAGGAGGACAGCCCGGCGCCGGGCGGCAGATCGCCGGCGATCCCGACCCGCGCGGGAGGCACCCGGTAGCCGGCGGCCCCGAGCCCGGCGCAGATGCCGCGAACATAGGCCCGCCAGCCGGTCGCCCGCTCGGGGCGCGCGGCCTCGAAGTGGTCCTCGCCGTAGCGGAGCGAGCTGACCGACATCCGGGTCCCCTCGATCGCGCGGGCACTGACGGTGACCCCGAGCTCCAAGGCGAACGGGAGGCAGAGGCCTCCGTTGTAATCGGTGTGCTCACCGATCAGGTTCACGCGGCCGGGCGCGAACGCCCGCGCCCCCTCACCCGGCGCGGGCGATCGCATCGCGCAGCTCGAGCGCCGTTCGCTCCGGAAGCGTGTCGTTGAGGAACACGCCGGCTCCCTGCTCGCAGCCCGCGGTGTACTTCAACCGGCCGGGCGAGCGCAGCGGTGGGTAGAACTCGACGTGCAAGTGTCCGTCGCCGCGCCCGTCGGTGGGGGCCTGATGCACGCACAGGAGATAGGGGAACGGGCGCTCGAAGAGCGCGTCGTAGCCGCGCGTGACCTCCTGCAGCGTCTGCGCCAGGTCGCGCAGCTCGGCCGCCGAGCAGTCGATCAGGCTGGCCCGATGCTCGCTCATCGCGACGTGGACCTCGTACGGCCACCGCGCCGCATACGGCACATAGGCGAGCGTGGATTCCCCGGTGAGCACCACTCGCCGCCCGTCCTCGCGCTCTGCGGCCAGCGGAGCGCACACCGCGCAGCTGCCGCGGCGCTCGTCGGCCTTGCGCTCGGCCGCCGCGACCGGCGGCACGAAGGGGAAGGCGTAAACCTGGCCATGCGGGTGGTGCAGGGTGACGCCGACCTCGACGCCGCGGTTCTCGAACGGCATCACGTAGGCCACGTCCGGCCTCGCCCCGAGCTCGGCATAGCGGTCGCGCCACACCCACATCAGATCCTCGGCGCGATCCGGGGGCAGGGTCGCGAACGACGCCTCGTGCTGCGCGGCGTACACGACCACCTCGCAGGCCCCGCCGATCTCCCCCGGCTCGAATGCCGGGAAGCGGTTCTCGAACACCGCGATCTCGAACGACTCGACCGGTATCTCGCCCGGCGCGCGGCCGGGCTTTATGGGACACAGCGGGCAGCTCTCGGCGTCGGGCAGATGGGTGCGGCCATGCCTCCCGGCCGCGTAGATCACCTCCTCCCCGCGGAGCTCGTTGAACCGCCGCTCCAGCCCGCGCGCCTGGGGTGGCCAGGCTGCGGCCGGCCCTGGCGTCGGCACCGGCGCATGGCGACCGTAGAGCAGCAGCCGGCGGCCGTCGGAGGTGCGGGTGCGGGTGACTTCGGGATCCAATCGGGACCGGCCGTCGTCAGGGCGGCGACAACGAGCCCTCCCGCCCGCACACCGGGCAGGACTCCCCCGGGCCGAGCGGGCGCCCCTCGCATGCGGGGCAATCCTCGACCCGCTCGAGTACGCCGAGCAGCTCGGCCACGCGGCAGACGAGCAGGCGCTCCTCCTCGACCTCGACCCACACGCCGGCCGAGGCGGGGAACACGACATGATCTCCGGGCCGGACCGGCATCTGCACGCCGACGTGGTCCCACCAGTCGAGCCCGGGGCCGACCCTGAGCACGATTCCGTGCTGGGGCGGCGGCTCATCGGAGCCCGGCGGGACGAGCAGGCCGGAGCGGCGGATCCGGTCCGGGTCGAGCTCCTTGATCACGACGCGGTCGAACAGTGGGCGAAGTTGCTGGCGCATGGGTGCGGCAAAGGTTATGGGTTTCGCCGTCCGGTCCGGTTCGTAGGGTGAATGACCCTATGCGCCTCATCGTTGCCCGCTGCGACGTCCGCTACTCGGGCCGCCTGAACGCTCTGCTCCCGGAGGCGCTGCGGCTGATCATGGTCAAGGCCGACGGATCGGTGCTGGTGCATGCGGACGCCGGCGGATACAAGCCCCTGAACTGGATGACTCCACCGACGGTGATCGAGGAGACGCCCGGTCGGGTCGTGGTGAGGAAGCGCGCGGGCGCCAGCGAGGATCGGCTCGAGATCTCGATCGGGGAGATCCTCTCCGATGTCTCCCACGACATGGGCGCTGCGGACGGCGACGCCGGGCTCGAGAAGGATGGGGTGGAGGCGCACCTCCAGGAATTGCTCGCCGGGCAGCCGGAGTGGTGCGGCGAGGGCTTCCGGCTGGTGCGCCGCGAATGGCCGACTGACATCGGACCCGTGGATCTCATGTGCCAGGATCTCGATGAGGAGTGGGTCGCGGTCGAGATCAAGCGGGTGGCCGGGATCGAGGCGGTCGAGCAGCTGACCCGCTACCTGGAGCGGATCCGCTGCGATCCCGCCTTCTCGGCCTGCCGGGGCGTGCTGGCCGCGCAGGCGATCAAGCCGCAGGCGCGCGTGCTGGCCCAGGCTCGCGGGATCGAGTGCATCGAGGTCGACCTCGCCGTGCTGCGCGGCGAGCGTCAGCCCGAGCTGACGCTGTTCGCGGCATGAACGAACCAGCGGAAGTCCTCGCCGGGCGCCAAGATCGATGCTCCTGATCACCATCAACCGGCGCCAGGGCGAGATCGCCGGTCCGGTCATGACCTCCGCGGACGCGCGCGAGGGGGCGACGGCATTCGCCGAGAAGCGCGCTCCCGGGTGGAAAGGGACGCTAGGGCCGACCGGGCTAGTCCGGTCCCCAAGCAGTCGCCATGATCGAGCGCGGGCCGCCGTGATTGCGGTGCTCGCAGAGGTAGATCCCCTGCCAGGTACCAAGCGCGAGGCGCCCGTCCGCGACGGGGAGCGCGAGCGTCGACCCGAGCAGAGCCGACTTGATGTGCGCCGGCATGTCGTCCGGGCCCTCGAGCGTGTGGGTCCAGTACGGGGCCCGCTCGGGAACGGTGTGGTCGAGCCAGGTCTCGAAGTCCCACAGCACCTCGGGGGATGCGTTCTCGTTCACCGCCAGGCCGGCCGAGGTGTGCTGGATTAACAGGTTGAGGATCCCGGCCGGGAACTCGCGGAGCTCGGGCAGGGCGTCGAGGATTTCGTCGGTCACGAGGTGAAAGCCCCGTTCGCGCTGGGTGAGCTTGATCAGTCGCTGCAGCCACCTCATACGAGCGAGCAGCTTAGATTAGGTCAGCACGCTTAGGTCAGCACGCGGGAGCGCAGGTGTCCGGCGCGTGGGCGATGCGCATGTCGACCCTGTGGCCGCGGAACGGAACCCCCTCGGCGTCCAGCAGCTCGCGTTGGCGGGCGCCCTTGGTCAGCGATCCGTCGGCGCGGACGATCCGGTGCCAGGGGAGGTCGGGGTCTGAGCAGGAGTGAAGGACGGCACCGGCCTGGCGCGGGGCGCCGGGCGACACGTCGCCGTAGGTGCGAACGAAGCCGGGCGGTGTCGCCCGTACCCGGGCCAGGATCAGCTGTGCGCGCTCCGAGTTCACCAGCGCCAGGATATCCCAGTGGCCGGCGCATCCTGATATGGTCGAGCGGCCGATTTCCCTGCTCAGCGGCGGGAACCGGGGGACCCGAGTCTCGGGGCGAGTCGTCGTCTGATGGTGACGTAGCGCCAAGAGCGCGAGCCCGGCAGCTAACCCCGCAGGCGAGGCGCATGACGATATGAGGTTCAGACGAACAGTCCAGATCCGGATCACCGCTGCCGCGTTCGTGACGCTGGCACTGCTGGCGCTGGCCGCTGCGATCCCCCTGTCCTCGACCGCGCAGCAGAGCGTTGGTCAGCTGAGCAACCGGCTCGACAGCTCCCGTGCTCAGGCCCAGAGCCTGTCGGGCAGCATCGGCAACCTGAACAACCTGATCTCTCATCTGGATGGCCAGATCTCACTGGTGCAGTCGCGCGAAGCCGCCGTCAGCTCGCAGCTGGCCTCCGATCGCGCCGCGCTGGCCGGGGTGGAGCGGTCATTGGCTCGTGAGCGAGCGTTGCTGGTCGTGCTGAGAGCGAGGCTCGCTCGCGCCCGAATGGTGCTCTCGCGCCAGTTGGTCTCGAGCTACGAGGGCGACAAACCCGATCTCGTCCGGGTGGTGCTCGACGCCAACGGCTTCACCGATCTGCTGGAGAAGATCGACTTCCTGCATCGCGCCGAGCAGCAGCAGCAGACCATCATCCAGTTCACACGGCGGGCGAAGGCGCAGGCCGATGGCGCTGCCGTTCGGCTCACGAAGCTTCAGGACTCCGAGCGCCGGATCACGCAGGCCACGGCACTCCAGGCCGCGGCACTCGCGGGCATGAACACCCTGTTGCAGTCCAAGCAGTCTGCGCTGCAGCAGGCGCGAGCGGCTCAGCAGACGGCGCTGGCGGCGGCCCGGGCCCGCGGTAGCCAACTACAGAGCGCGATCGCGCGGCTGCAGGCGCAGCAGGCCGCGGCCCAGCGGGCGGCCGCGCAGCAGCCGGCGCCTTCGTCGGCTCCCGCGACTCCCACGGCCACGGCGGTCCCTGGGGCCCCGGCTTCGCTCGGCCCCTCGGGCGGCTGGGCGATTCCGTACGCGATCGTGCTGTGTGAATCCGGCGGCCAGAACCTGCCACCCAACAGTGCGGGCGCATCGGGCTACTACCAGATCATCCCGGCCACCTGGAGCTCGTTCGGTGGCAGCGGGCCGGCCGCGTATCTGGCCAGCAAGTCCGAGCAGGACGCCGTCGCGTCGCGGATCTGGAACGGCGGCGCCGGCGCGTCGAATTGGGTCTGCGCCGGCATCGTCGGGATCCATTAGTCACGGCCGCCCGGCAGGTGCGATCGGCCGTCCATCCGTAGTTTTCCTCAACCGGCACCGTGCTCTGTCGCGTTGGCGGTCGCCTCCATCGTCCGTACCGTCAGAGGTGTGACATCGTCAACAAGCCTCGCACCCAGCAGCCTTGACGCGCTCCTCTCAGGTGGGGAGGAGCGCGGTTACCTGGACGAATCAGAGATCGATGCCTTCGCCACCGCCGGCGATCTGGACCCCGAAGCCGTCGAAGAGTTCCGTGAACGGGTTGCCGCGGCCGGCATCGACGTCCATGACGATCTCGGTCGCCAGGGAGTACCTCCGACCACCTACGTCGATTGGGACCTGTCGCACTACACCGTCGACGCGATGACGCAGTTCCTGGCCGAGGCCAGCCGCTACCCGCTGCTGACCGGAACCGAGGAGATCGAGCTCGCCAAGCGGATCGAACGCGGCGACCTGCGGGCCAAGGAGAAGCTGATCTCTCACAACCTCCGGCTCGTGGTCTCGATCGCCAAGCGCTACCAGGTCAGCACCCACCTGACTCTGCTCGACCTCGTGCAGGAGGGAACGCTGGGGCTGATCCGAGCGGCGGAGAAATTCGACTGGCGCCGGGGCTTCAAGTTCTCCACGTACGCGACGCTGTGGATACGCCAGGCGATCCAGCGCGGTCTCGCCGACAAGGCCCGCGTGATCCGGCTTCCGATTCACGTCGAACAGCGCGAGCGCAAGGTCGCCGCCGCCCAGCGGCGGCTGGCCGGCGAGCTCGGCCGTGACCCGAGCCCGGAGGAGATCGCCAAGGCCACCGGACTCGACGCGGCTGAGGTGGTTCAGCTCGCCGGTGCGCCGCGTGTCGTCACCAGCCTCGATCGACCGGTCGGCGAGGATGAGGAGTCGACCTTCGGAACCCTGATTGCGGCCACCGTCCCCGACGTCGGCGAGGAGGTGCACATCAGCCTCGAGCGAGAGCAGGTGCGCCAGACTGTCGCGGCGATGTCCGAGCCCTCCCGGACCGTGATTCGCATGCGCTACGGGGTCGACGCCGACCACGACCCGCGCAGCTATGCCGACATCGCCCGCGCGCTCGGTCTCAGCATCAGGCGCATCCGGCTGATCGAAGAGGGCGCGCTGCGCCATCTCGCGCGGTTGCGCGAGATGCAGGCCCTCCGGGCGGCCTGAGCGGCCGAGTCTCTTGGCCGCTCCGCGCGGCCTGAGCGGTTAGCCTTAGCGCTCGCCCGGCAGCGTGCGCGGGTACTGCGAGACGGGCTGGCTCATGTCCAGCGCGGTGGAGATGATCCGATCCTGCTCCATCGCATGGGCGATCGGGTAGCCCTCGCCCGACGCGGCTCGCTCGGGACGCCCGATGTAGCCGAACTGGAGCTCCGCGGGCAGGAGCTGCAGCAGCCGCGGCGCCATGAAGGCGCGGGCGCCCATGTTGCGCGGCTCCTCCTGCACCCAGACGACCTCGCGCACGTCCGGGTACCGGTCGGCCAGCTTCAGGATCTCCTCCTGCGGGAACGGATACAGCAGCTCCACCCGCGCGATCGCGACCTCGGGGTTCTCCTGCCGCGAGGCGTGCCCAACCAGGTCGTAGTAGATCTTCCCCGTGCACAGCACCAGCCGGGTGACGCGCTCGGAGTCGACGGTGGCGTCCGGTAGCACGGGCCGGAAGCGGCCCTCGGCCAGGTCTTCGATCCGGCTCGTCGCGTGCGAGAGGCGGAGCAGGCTCTTGGGGGTCATGATCACCAGCGGGCGCTGCTTGGCGATCCGCGCCTGACGGCGCAGGAGGTGGAAGTACTGTGCCGGAGTCGTGCAGTTGGCCACGCGAATGTTGCCTTCGGCGGCGAGCTGCAGGAAGCGCTCGAGCCGCGCCGAGGAGTGCTCCGGCCCCGAGCCCTCGTAGCCGTGCGGCAGCAGCAGCGTCAGGCGCGAGGTCTGGCCCCATTTGGCCAGGCCCGAGGTGATGAACTGGTCGATGATCACCTGCGCGCCGTTGACGAAGTCGCCGAACTGCGCCTCCCACAGGACCAGCGTCTCGGGGCCCTCCTGGGAATAGCCGTATTCGAAGCCCAGGCAGGCGATCTCGGACAGCGGCGAGTTGTGCAACTCCATCGGCGCCAGTGCTCCCGGGAGGTGCTGCATCGCCGAATGCTCCTGGCCGGTCTTGGGGTCGTGCAGCACGAGATGGCGCTGGCTGAACGTGCCACGCTCGGCGTCCTGGCCGGTCAGCCGGATCGGGATGCCCTCGGTCAGCAGCGATGCGAACGCCAGCGCCTCGGCGTGCGCCCACACGACCCCGCCGCTCGGCCCCAGGGCCTCCCGGCGCTGCTCGAGCTGACGGGCGAGCTTGGGGTGAACCGTGAAACCGTCGGGGACCGAGAGCAGCTCCTCGTTGAGCACCTGCAGGCGGTCGGCCGAGACGGCGGTCTTGACCTCGGGAGATGCAGTGCGGTCGAGCTGATACTCGCCGGTGGCGTGCTCGAGCTCCCTGGCCGCGGCGATCTGCGCCTTTAGCTTCTGGTGCTCCTCGGTGAGAACGGCCCAGACCTCATCGGTCATCTCCGTGGACTGCTGCTCGGTGACCACGTCGTTCTGGATCAGCTGCTTGGCGAACAGCTCCCGCACGGGCACGTGCTTCTTGATCGCCTGGTACATCTCGGGTTGCGTGTAGGCCGGCTCGTCGGCTTCGTTGTGGCCGAAGCGGCGGTATCCGATCAGGTCGATGAGGACGTCGTGACCGAACTGCTGGCGGAACGCGAATGCGAGCCGGACGGCCGAGGTGCAGGCGGCGACGTCATCGGCGTTGACGTGGATGATGGGGACGTCGAAGCCCTTGGCCAGGTCCGAGGCCCACGTGGTCGAGCGGGAATCCTCGGGGTCGGTGGTGAAGCCGACCTGGTTGTTCTGGATGATGTGGATCGAGCCGCCGACGGTGTACCCGTCGAGCGCCTGGAGATTGAGCGTCTCGGCCACGATTCCCTGAGCCGGGAAGGCCGCATCGCCGTGCAGCAGCACCGGCAGCGCCGCGTTCGTGTCCTGGTGGGCGTGGGGTCCCTGCCGAGTGGTCTGCGCCGCGCGGGTTGCGCCGACGGCCACCGGATCGACGAACTCGAGGTGGCTGGGGTTCGACTCGAGGCGGACGATCACCGACTCGCCGCTGGCCAGCTGATACGACCCCTGTGCGCCGTGGTGGTACTTGACGTCGCCGGTCCCGCCCTGGGGGATCGTGGTGATCGGCTCGAGCGTGGACGAGCCTTCGAACTCGGCGAAGATGGTGTCGTAGGGACGGCCGAGATTGTGCGCGAGCACGTTCAGCCGCCCGCGGTGAGCCATCCCGATCACGATCTGGCGCGCACTCTGCGTGGCGGCGAGCTGGATGATCTCGTCGATCATCGGGACGGTCATGTCGAGGCCCTCGACGGAGAACTGCTTCTGACCGAGATACGCCTTGTGCATGAACCGCTCGAACGCGTCGACCTCGGTCAGCCGCTTGAGCAGCGCCTTCTGCTCGTTGTGGGTCAGGGGCGTGCGGAACTCTCCTGACTCGATCTTCTCGCGCAGCCACAGGCGCTGCGGATGCGAGGAGATGTGCTCGATCTCGTAGGCGATCGTCCCGCCATAGGTCTCGCGCAGGTGGGGCAGCGCATCGGCGAGCGTCGCCCCGGGCACCCACATCCGCAGGATCCGGGCCGGGATCTGTGCCATCAGCTCCGACGTCAGGTGCAGGGTCTCGGGCTCGAGCGCGGGGTCGCCATCCGGCTGGCGCCCGAGCGGATCGAGCTTGGCCGCGAGATGGCCGTGGGTGCGGTGGGCCTTGAGCAGCGAGCTCGCCGCCTGCACGGCCTGCAGCAGCTCCTCGCTCGGCGGTGCGGCCTGCGCCCCGGGAGCCTCCGGCGCAGTGGACGGCACGGCGGCGGGCACCGGGGCAGCCGCGACTGCCGCGGCGGCAGCCGGGGCGGGCGGCGAGGGCAGCTCCGGCAGCTCCACGCCGAGCTCCCGGAACACGCGCTCGTAGAAGCTGTCCTCGCCCTGCAGGTAGCCCTCGATCCGCTGCAGGAAGCGACCCGATTCGGCGCCCTGAATGATCCGGTGATCGTACGTCGAGGTCATGGTCATGACCTTCTCGGCCCCGATCATCTGGCCGATGTTCCCCAAGCCCACGGGATAGGCGATCGAGCCGGTCGCGATGATCGTGCCCTGGCCGACCATCAGGCGCGGCACCGAGGCGATCGTGCCGATCCCGCCCGGGTTGGTAAGGGAGATGTTGCCGCCGGTCAGGTCATCGGCGGTCAGCGTGTTCGTACGGGCCTTCTCGACCAGCGCGTTGTAGGCATCGAGGAACTGGGCGAAGCTGAGCCGGCCGGCATCCCGGATCACCGGTACCATCAGTGTGCGGGTCCCGTCCTTCTTCTCGACGTCGACCGCGAGGCCGATGTTCACCGCGCCGTCATCGATTCGGTGCGGCTTGCCGTCGATCTCGGCGAAGTGGTGGGCCATCACCGGCATATCGTCGGTGCCCGCGACGGCGATCGCATAGGCGATCAGGTGCGTGAACGAGACCTTCCGGCCGGCGTCCTTGAGCTGTCTCCGGCGCTGGTCGAGCACAGTCACGGTGAGCGTGCGGAAGGAGGTGGCGGTGGGGATCGAGCGGCTCTCGTCCATGTACCGGGCCAGGGCCGCCCCGCCGCCCTTGATCGGCTGCGCTCCGGCTGGCTTCTCCGCCGGTGCCGCTGCGGGCGCGGAGGCGGCGCCGTTTCCACCGGCGGCGGCGAGCACGTCGGCCTTGGTGATCCGCCCGCCTCGGGCAGAGCCCACGACGCGGGTGAGGTCGACGCCCTGGTCGGCGGCCACCCGCCGGGCGACCGGTGAAGCGCTGCCGGGGTCGCCGGTCACGGTCGCCGGGCCGCTGGCGGGGGCGCCCGGCGCGGAGGTGGCAGGTGCCGGGGCGTCGGCGCCGTTGCCGCCGCCCGCGCCGGCGCTCATGCGTGCGATCACCTGGCCGACCGTCACGGTCGCGCCCTCCTCGAACAGGATCTCGGTGATCGTCCCGCTGGCCGGCGCGGGAAGCTCCATGTCGACCTTGTCGGTCGAGATCTCGACGACCGTGTCACCATCCTTGACCTCGTCGCCGACCTTCACCGACCAATCCAGAATCGTCCCCTCGGTCACCGACTCGCCGCCGGTTGGGGTGACGATGTCGATTGTCTCGGCGGGGGCGCTCGCGGCCGCAGCCGGAGCAGACGCGGCACCGTTGGCGGCTCCGTCGGAGGCCCCTGCACCGTCCCCGTCCGCTGTCGCGATCTCGGCCAGTAGGGCGCCGACGGCAACCGTCTCGCCCTCACCCGCGTGGATCTTCACCAGCGTCCCGCTGGCCGGCGCGGGAAGCTCCATGTCGACCTTGTCGGTCGAGATCTCGACGATCGTGTCATCGACGGCGACGCTGTCGCCCTCCTGCTTGCGCCACTCGAGCACGGTGCCCTCGGCCACCGAGTCGCCCATTGCCGGCATGACAACCTGAACGGTGCTGGTATCTACTGCCATTCGCGGGTTTGAACTCTAGCGGCCGCGCCCGGGTGTGGATGTGGCTGAAGCACGACTCTGGTGCCGGTGGTCGGCGATGATGAACCCGATCGACCCGGCGAACGGTCCCAGCCCTCCCAGCACCGCCACCGTGACCGCGAGCCAGAACGGGATGATCCGCGCCCGGGCAGCGGCGATGCACACCAGCGACATGGCGATCCAGATCAGTCCGTGGGCGAGCCCGAAGATGAACGTCGCCGGTTCGGGCTTGTCGAGCGCGAATGCGCAGATCAGCAGCGCCGAGTACACGCCGGAATGGATGAACGAGACCACCTCGAGGCGGCGGAAGGTGATGACGCGGCGGAAGCTGTCGGACTTCACGCAGAGGCGAGCAGCGCGGCCATGCGACGCAGCGGCTCGTCGGCCTCGTCGGGCCACCGATCGACATCGGCGGGCCACCAGTTGAACTCGTCGTGCTCATCATCGGGCGAGACCGCGGCGCCGTCCGGCAGCCACGCGAGACCGACCAGCAGCGCCATGCTGCTGGGCAGCATCACCAGGGCCTCCACGCTAAGGCGCTCTGGGTCGACCGCCCACTCCTCCCGCAGCTCGCGGGTCAGCGTGTCGGTGGGGTTCTCGTCGACCTCGACCGACCCGCCTGCGCCGAGTGCCCAGCGCCCGGGCCACGACGCGAGCCACGCGGCCCGCCGTCCGGCCAGCCAGCGCCCATCGCCCGCGCGCACGACACACAGCACCGCCATGCTGGACGACGCGTTCTCGGTGACCAGCCGCAGGGCCCACCGCACCGGCTGCAGCTCGAGCGCCAGGCGCCCACGGCCGGCGTCGTAGCCGGCCAGCCGCGCCGCCAACCCGTCATGGCTGGGCGAGCCTCGCTGACGCAGCGCGTCCAGGGCCAGGTCGGCCGCCGTGACGGTGGCCTGCTCGGGCTCGAACGGGTCCGCGCGCCAGGCGACGTCGACCTGTTCGGTTTCCCAGGGGCCGCGCGCCAGCAGACCGGGTGCAATCGACATGCCCCAACCGTACAAGGGCAGTCGCGGTAAGGCATAGACTCACGCGGTGACTCGGCGGCTCAAGCACTGGGGGTGGGGCTAGGAGGATGAGCAGCCCTCGCACGACGATGTCCGTGCGGCGGCCACATTCATCTCCGGCCAGCTGGGGTTCGGGTCGCTGGAGCCCGAGCGCCCGGTGCCGCTGGGAGACATCTCGCTCCCGGCGCCACGGCTGCATCCGCCTGCGTCGCTGGCCGAGATCTGCTCGGCGGACACCTACGAGCGCGCGCTGCACTCCTACGGCCGCTCCTACCGCGACGTGGTGCGAGCGTTCCGGGGTCGGTTCGACCATCCACCGGATGTCGTCGCTCACCCGCGTGATGAGGCCGAGGTGGCGGAGGTGCTCGACTGGGCGGTCGGCTGTGGCGCCGCGGTGATCCCGTTCGGCGGCGGGACGAGCGTTGTCGGTGGGGTCGAGCCGCGGGTCGGCGAGGGTTACGACGGGGTCGTGACGCTCGACCTCAAGCGGCTCGACCGCGTGCTCGAGATCGACGAGGTGTCGCTGGCCGCTCGGATCCAGGCCGGCGCCACGGGCCCGGTGCTCGAGCGGCAGCTCGCCGAGCACGGCCTCACCCTGCGCCACTTCCCGCAGTCGTTCGAGTTCTCGACCCTGGGTGGATGGGTGGCCACTCGAGCGGGCGGCCACTTCGCGACGCTGTACACGCACATCGACGATCTGGTCGAATCGGTTCGCGCGATCACGCCGAGCGGCGTGTGGCAGTCCCGGCGGTTGCCGGGATCGGGCGCCGGGGTCTCCCCCGACCGGATGCTGATCGGCTCCGAGGGAATGCTGGGGGTGATCACCGAGGCGTGGATGCGCGTGCGGCGCAAGCCGATCCACCGCGCCTCGGCGGCGGTCCGCTTCGGCAGCTTCGCCGCGGGTGCCGAGGCGGTCAGGGCGCTGTCGCAATCGGGGCTGTACCCGGCCAACTGCCGCCTGATCGACGCCGCCGAGGCCAAGCTCACGGGAGCGGGCGACGGGATCCATGCGGTGCTCGTGCTGGGGTTCGAGTCCGCCGATCACGATGTCCAGCCCTGGATGTCGCTGGCGCTCAGGTGCTGCGTCAACCACGGCGGCTCCTGGGAGCGGCGCGGGGAGGCGGGAGCCGCAAGCGCGGGTTCGGTCGGCAGCTGGCGCCAGGCATTCCTGCGCGCCCCCTACCTGCGGGACACGTTCGTGGCCATGGGTGTGCTGTCGGAGACGTTCGAGACCGCGATCACCTGGGATCGCTTCTCCGACTTCCACGCCACCGTCTCGGCCGGCGTGAGCACCGCGGTCCGTGAGGTGTGCGGCTCGGGCAGCGTCAGCTGTCGCTTCACCCACGTCTACCCCGACGGGCCGGCGCCCTACTTCACGATCCTGGCGCCTGCGCGGCGCGGCGCCGAGCTCGAGCAGTGGGCGGAGATCAAGCCCGCGGCGTCCGAGGCGGTGCTCGCCGGCGGCGGCACGATCACTCATCACCACGCGGTGGGGCGTGATCACCGACCCTGGTATGACCGCCAGCGGCCCAGGCTGTTCGCCGACGCGCTGGCGGCGGCGAAAGCCGTGGTTGATCCGCGGGCCGTACTGAACCCGGGCGTTCTGATCGACCCTGGATAGACCGCCGGGCCGCCACCGCGCCCGGCGCTGTGGCAGGCTCTCGGACGTGCCTCGGATCGCCGTGCTCGGAGCTGGCGGGGTGGGCGGCTTCATCGCCGCCGCATTGGCCCGCACGGGCGACGACGTTCTCGTCGTGGCCCGCGAGCCGACCGCCGAGGTGATCGCGCGCGACGGGATCGGCGTCCGCAGCGTCCGGCTGGGCGACTTCACCGCGCGGCCGGAGGTGGACACAGCGCTGCGGGACCCGAGCGATTACCTGATCCTCGCCACCAAGGCCACCGGTCTCGACGAGGCGCTGACCCGGATCGAGGCCGACCCCGGGCTGATCGTGCCGTTGCTCAACGGGCTTGACCACGTCGCCTGGCTGCGGGAGCGCTTCGGCCGCCCGCGCGTCGCCGCGGGCGCCATCCGGATCGAGGCGGACCGACCTGCGCCGGGGCGGATCGTGCAGACGAGCCTGTTCCTCAGAGTCGACCTCGCGGCCGATGACACGGCGCTGCGCCCGGCGCTCGAGCGCCTGAAGGTGAGCCTCGAGAAGGCCGGGATCCCCGCCCGGATCGGCCCCGGCGAAGCCCAGATCCTGTGGTCGAAGCTGGTACGGCTGTGTGCGCTGGCCTGCACCACGAGCGCCTCCGATCGCCGGCTCGGGTTCATCCGCTCCGATCCCGCGTGGCGCCCGGTGCTCGAGGGATGCGTGCTGGAGGCGGCGGCCGTCGCCAACGCCGAAGGCGCGGACATCGATCCTGCCGACACGTTCGCCGAGCTGGCCGATGCGCATCCCGAGCTCGCGTCCTCGATGCAGCGCGATCTCGCCGCAGGTCGCGCACCCGAGCTCGACGCGATCGCCGGCTCCGTGCTGCGCGCCGGCGCCCGCCACGGCCTCGAGTGCCCGACGATCGAGGGCCTGGCCGCGCGGATCGAAGCGCGGATACGGGGGTAGCGGGGCGGCGGCCGGCGGCTGCGGCCGGAGGCTCTAGAGCGGCGGCTGCAGCGGGGGCGGGGTTCCGGGGCCGGGACCGTAGGCGGGCTCGACGAGCTCCTCGGAGGCCACCGCGTCGACGATCTCCTCCTCTTCCTCCTCGGCCCCTTCGTCGTGCTGGCCGTCGCAGAGGATGCGGAAGTTGCCGGTCCCGCCGCCGTCGGCCTGGAGTACGATCCCGGGCAGGATCTCCTCGCCCTCCTCGAGCCCGAGCCGCTCGAGGTCGAAGCTGCTCATCCCAATCCCCCAGGTGTGGTGCCCGGGGTTCTCGCGGTCGTGAGCCGCGACGCCGTGGGCGAACCGCTCGAGCAGGTGGGCGATCTTGCTTGTCTCAGTCATCGCAGCGAGCCTTAGAGTAGCGACACCTGACATCGGCCGCTCGCAGGTTCTGGCCGGTTCTAGCCGAGGCCCTCGACTCGCTCGATCAGCTCGATTCGGTAGCCGTCCGGGTCGCGCACGAAGCACAGGCGCGAGCCGCCCTCCCGCACGCGGTAGGGAGGCCGCTCGGGCTCGATCCCCTGCTCGGCCAGGCCGCCCAGGGCTCCATCGAGGTCGTCCGTCGAAACGGCGATGTGGCCGTAGCCGGTGCCGATCTCGTACGGCTCGGTACGCCCGATGTTGTAGGTCAGCTCGAGCCGTGGCTCGGGGCCGTCCTCGGGCAGTCCCATGAACACGTTGATCGCCTCATCGCGGATCGGCAGCCGCCCGATCTCCTGGAAGCCGAGTGCCTCGTAGAACGCGACCGAGCGGTCGATTTCGAGGATTCGGTAACACGTGTGGATCAGGCTCATTCTGAGTCGGAAGCGTACCTCGATAGGCTCCGTCCGTGATCGTCGAACGTTCGATGCATGACGACTGGCTGTCGAACACCTACCTGGTGGCGGATGAGCTCGGGGGCAGCGCTGTGCTGATCGACGCCGGAGGCCCGGTGGCCCCGCTGCTCGAGGCCCTGCGGCGCGGGCAGTTTGAGCTCACGCACGTGCTGCTCACCCACCATCACTTCGATCACGTGGCCGAGCTCGACCAGGTGCTGGCGGCCCATCCGGGTACGCCCGTGCTGATCCACGCGCTCGAGCGGGACCAGGTCCCCGCGGCCACCGGCACGATCGAGGCCGGCGAGCCGGTCGAGACGGGCGGCCTGCGGATCGTTCCGCTCCACACGCCTGGCCACACCGCGGGGATGCTCTCGCTCCTGGTCAACGACACCGACGTGTTCACCGGCGACACGCTGTTCCGCGGTTCGGTCGGGGGCGTCCGGGCTCCGGGCCACACGACCTATGCGGATCTCAGGTCATCGATCATGGACACGCTCCTGAAGCTTCCGCCGTCGACCACGATCCATCCGGGGCACACCGACCCGACGAACGTGGCCGAGGAGCTGGAGACGAACAAGTTCGTCAGGATCTGGCGCGGCCTCGACCCCGAGGGGTCTGAGCCCTGCACCGCGATGGGTGACCCGGCCACGCTGATCCTGCTCGGCGACGATTACGACGGTGGCTACAAGGCCTGGGTGCGCTGGCCGGACGGGTCTGACGACATCGTCGCCGGCTCGCGTGTGCAGAAGGATCCGGCCGCAGCCGGGTAGCATTCGCAGGCAGTGGCGAGCGACAAGATCCCCACCTCGCGCGTGGGGCGTACCGCCAAGATCGGGGGGCTTGCGGCTGGACAGGCGATCCGTCAGGCGGGCACCCGCGCGGCCAATGTGACGCGCACCAAGGAGGGCCGCGATGCGGCGCTCGAGCGCCGTCACATCGAGGCTGCGGAGCAGATCGTCGCCGCGCTGGGAACCATGAAGGGCGCGGCGATGAAGGTCGGTCAGGTGATGTCGTTCGTCGACGTAGGCCTCGTGCCCGAGGAGTACCGCGAGGAGTTCCAGAAGAAGCTCGCCGCGCTGCGGGACGCCGCTCCGACCGTCTCGTTCGAGGACATGCAGAAGGTGATCGAGTCCGACCTCGAGCGCCCGATCGGCGAGGTGTTCGCCGAGTTCGACGAGGATCCGATCGCCGCCGCCTCGATCGGGCAGGTGTACCGGGCCAAGCTGAACGACGGGCGTCCGGTGGCGGTCAAGGTCCAGTACCCGGGCGTCGCCGCGGCCGTCCGCGCCGATATGCAGAACCTCGGCTTGATCCTCCGCCTGGCCAAGCGGATCGCGCCTGGAATCGATCCCAAGGCGATCGGCGAGGAGATTCGCGACCGCATCCACGAGGAGCTCGACTACGAGCTCGAGGCTCAGAATCAGCGCGCGCTGGCGCGGATCTTCCGCGGGCACCCGTTCATCCTGATTCCCAAGGTCGTCACTCGGCTGAGCCGTGAGCGAGTGCTGGTGACCGAGTACGTCGAGGGCAACACGTTCGAGGAGCTCAAGGCGTTCCCGCAGGAGCATCGCGACCGCACCGGCGAGATCCTGTTTCGCTTCTATTTCGGCTGCCTCTATCGCCATCACCAGTTCTCGGGCGATCCGCACCCCGGCAACTCGATGCTCTTGGCCGACGGGCGGATGGCGTTCTTCGACTTCGGGCTGTTCAAGCGCATGCCGCCGGGCACGGTCGAGCTGGAGATGTCGGTGCAACGCGCGGTGATCGAGGGCGACGCGGCCGAGGTGCTGCGGCTCGGCGGCGAGACCGGCTTCCTGCCCGAGCCCGAGAAGTTCAAGCCCGCACGTGTGCTCGAGCACTTCCGCGCCGCGACCTCGTGGTACACGGAGGACGAATACGTGCAGCTGACCCCGGAGTGGGCCACCCAGGTGCTGATCGACATGGGCGACCCGCGCTCGGAGTACTTCGGGCAGATGCGCCACGAGTCCGCGCCCCCCGACCACATCTTCGGCCGGCGCATGGAGGTGCTGACGCTCGCGGTCATCTCGCAGCTCCGGGCCCGGGGGAACTTCCACCGGATCACCCGCGAATGGTTCTACGGCGATGAGCCGGAGACCGAGCTCGGTCGTCAGGAGGCCGAGTTCTACGCCCGCACCCCGGCCTGAGGGCGCCGGACGCCGGAGGAGTGCGCGGGCGCCTTGCCGGAGGGGTGGGCGGGCGCCTTGCCGAACTTCGCCGGCGGGCGACCGCTCGAGGCCATGGCCGCCGGGGCCAGATGGGCGCCTCCCCCTGCTGCGCACGCCGGGCGTTCGCGGATCAGGTCGATGTCAGTGCAACGCTCGGCGAGGTCACGAGCGGACCAAGCACCGTTTAGACCCGCTGCACCTGGACCAGGCTCGTGGTCCCGGGCCGGCCGCTCGGCAGTCCGGCCGTGATGCCCACCCGTGCTCCGGGCTTCACCCAGCCGAGCTCGACCACGCGCCGGGCGGCGTCGGCGATCAGCGCCTCGGTGATCTCGTGGCGCCGCATCGAGGCCGCCTGCACGCCCCACATCAGGCTGCAGCGGCGGACCGTCTCCTTGCCCGGCGACAGGGCCAGAATCGGAACCTGCGGCCGGTGAGCCGAGATCAACCGGGCCGAGCGACCGGAGAGCGTGGGCACGACGATCGCGGTCAGGTGCAGATCGCGGGCCGCGACGCAGACACTGTGGGCGACGGTGTAAGCAGGGTCGCGCGTGTCCCGGCGGACGCGTTCCTCGTTCCAGACCCGGTAGGGCAGCTCTCGCTCCGTGCGCTCCGCGACGGACGCCATCATCGCGATGGCCTCGACCGGATAGGCGCCGACGGCCGTCTCCTGGGACAGCATGACCGCATCGGTTCCATCGAGGATCGCGTTGGCGACGTCGGCGACCTCGGCTCGAGTGGGACGCGAGGAGGAGACCATCGAATCGAGCATCTGGGTGGCCGTGATCGAGGGCCGGGCGAGCCGGCCGGCGATGCGCAGCAGGCCCTTCTGCACCATCGGCACCTCGGCGATCGGAAGCTCGATCCCGAGATCACCTCGGGCCACCATGACCACGTCGGCGGCGCGGATGATCTCCTCGGCCGCATCGACCGCCTGGGGCTTCTCGATCTTGGCCACCAGCGGCAGGCGCGTGTGCCCACGCACCGACATCACGTCCTCGGCCGTGCGCACGAACGACAGCGCGACCACATCGACCCCGATCGATTCCCCGAACCGCAACATCTCCAGGTCCTCCTCCGGGACCGCGGCGAGCCCTCGGCTGGAACCAGGGATGTTCAGCCCCTGCCGCGAGGCGACCGAGCCGCCGATCTCAACCGCGGTCTCCACCTCACCGTCGCCCGCCCGCACAGCGGTGACGCGCAGGCGGATGGCGCCATCGGCGAGATAGATCACGTCCTCGGGATCGACCGAGGCCGCGAACCCCGGCCAGCTGACCGACATCCGCTCCTCGCTCCCGACCGCATCCGAGCCGGCCAACAGGACCAGCCGCTCGCCCGGCTTGAGCTCGGCGCGTTCGTCCTGCAGGGCACCGATCCTGAGCTTTGGTCCCGGCAGATCCTGCAGGATCGCCACCTGTCGCCCGACGGACGAGGCGGCGGCACGGACCCTGGCGGCGTTCTCGGCGTGCAGCTCCAGGTTGCCGTGGGAGAAGTTCAGCCGGGCGACGTCCAACCCGGCTTCGATCATGCGAGCGAGCGTGTCCGGGTCCCGGGAGGCAGGCCCGATGGTGGCGACGATCTTGGTACGGCGCACGGCCCGGAGACGCTACAGCGTGACGGCTCCGGGCACGTGGGGTTTCTGTTTGCGCCGGTTCAGGCGGTGAGCTGTCCGTCCTGCACGATCGTCTCGCCATCGGCGCTCAGCCGGCCACCGTCGCGCAGGTCGCAGATCAGATCCCAGTGCAGCGCCGAGACGTTCGTCCCGCCCGTCTCGGGGTACGAACGTCCGAGCGCCAGATGGACGGTTCCGGCCATCTTCTCGTCGAGCAGGATGTGGCCGGACGCCCGGTCGATGCCCGTGTTGGTTCCGATCCCGAGCTCGCCCAAGCGGCGCGCGCCCGCATCGGTGGCGAGCGCGGGCCGCAGGTCGGTCCCTTCGGCCTCGATGCGGATCTCGCGCGCCGGGGCGAGCCGCTGCTCGAGTGCCAGCTGGCGTTCGCTCAGCCGCTGCCAGGCGGCCACCGGATCGGCGTGGTCGAGGAACAGGGCCGCGTTCACGAAGGCGGCATAGTCGGCCTCGCTCATCCGCACCAGCGGCGCTTGATCCGGGTCTCCTGAACTGGCGATCGGGCCCGGGCGGCACGGGTGATCAGCGCAGGATCGACCCCGGCGAGCGTCGTCGTGCTCACCAGCACCTGATCACCGGCTCTCACCTGCAGGCATCAGTCGCACAGAAGCGCCGCAAGTGCGTCTGGCGAAGGCCGATTCACGGTGCCGTCAGCTCCGGGAAATGCTCGGCCAGGTGGGTGCGCAGGGTTTCGCGGACGAAGATCCGCTCCGCGGCCGAGGCCATCCGGTACCGGCCCAGCAGCTCTTTCTGACGTGTCAGCTCGAGGCCGGCGATGTCCCAGGAGACGGCAAGCCGCTCGAACAGAAACTCGACCCCGCGCTGCCACGCATCTTCGCGCTCCAGCCCGCCGGTGAGCAGCTTGTTGTACTCCAGCCTCGTCGCCGGAGTCATCGAGCCACGCAGCGTCAGCACGTTGCCCTCCTCGTCGGCGTACCCGCTCGTGTCGGCGACGAGCTTCTGGCGGCGGCGATTGCGAGCACCCACGCCGGTCAGTGCGCCGCGGCGGCCCGCTCGAGCTCTGCGCGAACGTCCCCGGTGACCGGATCCGCGTGCCCCGACCAGACGACAGCGGGCTCCATCGCCGCAAGCTTGCGAATCGAATCTCTCGCCTGCTCGGTGTCGAGGTTGAAAGCCGGGTGAGGCACGCGAGCCGAGCCCTTGATGCCGGACTGCGGATCCAGCGTGTAGAAGCAGTCCGAGACCAGCGCCAGCCGGTCCGAGTCGCGGTACAGCCCGATCAGGCCCGGAGCGTGCCCCGGGAGCGCGACCACGCGGAACCCCGCGATCTCATCGCCCTCGTCGACGGTCCCGGCGATCGCCACCCGGCCACCGTCCCAGATCGGCAGCAGGCGGCCGAGCAGCACACGGCCGTGAGGGGCGAGCTTGGCCAGGTCGAAGTAGTGACGGAAGCTGGAGTCAGACTCCGCGGCGCTGCGCTCGGCCGGGTGGCAGTAGACCGGTGCCCGCAGGGCCGGGGCGACGCCGCGGTGGTCGGCGTCGGCGTGGCCGAGCACCACGCGCCTGATACCTCCCATGCGGGCCCCGGCGGCCACCACAGCGGCGCTCATGTCGGAGATGCCGGCATCGAAGACCGTCACGCCGCCCTCGTCCTCAAGCAGGTAGACGTTCATCGTCTTCATCGGGAAGCCGCCGCGCACGATCCACACACCATCCGCGATCCGTTCAGGAACCCGTGCGTGGATCCGCGAGACGATCTTCGTCCGTACGTTGGCCAGCGACGCCAGGCGGGCCTCGGCCGGCGAACCGGTCGCGGGCAGGAAGCCGAGTTGGCGCGCGATCTCACCGCTGTCCACGTAGGCGTCGTTGTGCTCGATCTTCTCGCCGGCGACGGTGACCACGTCACAGCCTTCGAACTCGACCCGGGCGCCGTTGGGCGCGAGGCCCTGGAACATCCCCGGACCGGCGAAGATCCCCCGAGCGCGCCAGCGCACCGCGACACGGCCGCGCCCCGTTGTGGTCTCGAGGACCTCGAGCCTCAAGTCGGGGAAGGCCGCGTACAGGGAGGCGAAGTAACCCCGGACACCGTCGGGCGCGATCAGCTCCTGCTGGCCCACGAACCGGTCCACGCCGCCCGGCACCCAGCAGGCGACGGCGGCGTCGAGGTCGTGAGCGGATAGCGCGGCGAAGTAACGCTTGGCCACATCAGAGGCAGACATCGGCAAGCCGCAGTCTACGCGTCGCCACTATCTTCCGCGGGATGTGCGGTCGCCACACGCTGTCCTCCCGGGCGTGAACAACCGGCGCGAGCTCGGACGCGGGGAGCGCGTGCTCCCCGGGCTGTGGCGGTTGCGCCTGCCGCTGCCCTGGCCCGGCGTCCCTCATTGCAACGCGTGGGCGATCGCGGCGGGATCTGGGATCGTCCTGATCGACACCGGAATGCACCTGCCCGGTTCGCTGGCTCAGCTCGAGCGCGCGCTCGATCGGGTCAACCTGCGCCTCGAGCAGGTCCGGCTGCTCGTCTGCACCCACGCCCACTCCGACCATTACGGCCAGGCGGCGCCGATCGTGCAGCGCGCCGGCTGCGAGCTGTGGATGCACCCCAACCATGCGCACATGACGCAGACAGCCGGCGACCCCGCAGCCGCCCTAGCCCGCCGGCTCGAGGTGGGGCGCCAGAGCGGGGTTCCCGACGAGGCGCTGCGCCGCTACGCCGAGCGCGCCAAGGAGAACCCGTCGGGGATCGCGGCGGTGATCGAACCCGATCGACCGCTGCTGCCCGGCCTCGACCTGGAGACCGATCTCGGCACCTGGACCGTGCACGAGACCCCAGGGCACGCCCCGTCTCACGTGTGCCTGTTCCAGCCCGAGCGCCGGATCCTGATCTCCGGCGATCACCTGCTCGGCCGGATCTCGCTCTACTACGACTACGGCTGGACCCCCGACCCGGCAGGTGAGTTCCTGCGCTCGCTCAATGTCGTCGACCAGCTCGATGCCCGCCTCTGCCTGGCCGGCCACGCCCGGCCGTTCACCGACGTCCGGGCCCACATCGAGGGGAATCGGGCGCTTGTCTCTGAACGCCTCGAGGCCGTGAGCGCCGCGGTCGCAGGCGAGCCGCGGACGGCGGTGGAGATCGTCCCCGACGTGTACGGCGAGCCGCTGACATCTTTCAACGCCGGCTGGTTGCTGGCGCAGACCCTGTGCTACCTGCGCCACCTCGAGCTCGCGGACCGGGTGCTGCGCGAAGCCGGCAACGGCGAGGACGCCGAGCGCTGGCGGGCGGCGTAGGGCTGGCCGGCGGCGTAGGGCTGGCGGGCGGCGTAGGGCTGGCGGGCGGCGTAGGGCTGGCGGGCGGCGTAGGGCTGGCGGGCTCCGCTGGGCGCGCGGCCTTGTGGTGCGCGCGGCGGGTTGAGGCGTCAAACGGCGGCTGGGGACGGAGTGAGGTGGAGCTTGCGATGGCGCCGCCGGCTGCGCGGCGGGGGTTCTGGCCCTCAGGTGGCGCCGCTCCGGAAATCAGAGTGCAAACGTGCCAAACGCGGGACGATCAGAGCAAGGAGTCCCGGGGAGCGCCCTGGATCCAGCGCCACCAGGAGCCATTCCGTCCGCCCGGGCCCGCCCCGCCGCTGAGCGACCGGGTCGCTGATCAGGCCGCGATCTTGACCATCAGCACATCGTGCGGTCCGACTCGGCCGCTGATCGTGCCCATGCTCCTGTAGAGGCGGTGGGTCCAGAGGTCGCGCACCAGATAGACCGAGCGCAGCGGGAGGCCCAGCTTGGCCAGATTCGCCGTCAGAGTCGCCGAGCGCGAGCTCGAGTTGAGCAGCAGCAGCGCGTGTGATCCGCCGGCCAGCGGCCGGAGCCAGACCTGGTGGACGGAGTCGCGGACCAGTCGAGTTCCCTGCTCGCCGGCGGGGTCCTGATCGACAGTGACTACATCACGGTTCTTCAGCACTGCGAGCGTCGACCGGGACAGCTTGGTCAGGTCGCCGCCGGCGATCAGCGGCGCTGCCAGGATGCTCCACAGGGAGAGCTGCGAGCGCTCCTCGGTCGCCGTCAGGGCACCCGTCCCGATGAGCATCGCGTTGGGGTCGTTCCACGCTCCGGGGTGGGCGAAGGAGGCGAGGGGGGCGTTGAGATCGAGGACCTTGAGGATCGCCTTCCAGTAGTCCCGCGGAGCGCCGTAGGAGAAGTAATCGCCCGTCGTGCGCCATGTGCTGCCGATCCCGGCGCCCCACTCCCACGGGTTCTGGTAGCCCCACTCGCAGATGTTGAGCAGCATCGGGCGGCCGGTGGCCGAGATCGCCTGCTGGAGCCTCGTGTAGATCGGCTTGGCGGGTGCAGGCCGGGAGCGGCAGTAGTCCGCCTTGACGTAGTCGATCTTCCACGCGGCGAGGGTGGGGATGTCCTGGCCCAGGTGGCCGGCGCTGCCCGGGAACCCGGTGCAGGTGGCCGAGCCGGTGTCGAGATAGATCCCGAGCTTCAGCCCCCGCGCGTGCACGTAAGCGGCCAGTCCGGAGATTCCATCCGGGAACTCACGCGGGTTCGGCTGCAGGGCGCCACTGGGGCTGCGCTGACGAGCCATCCAGCAGTCGTCGATGTTGACGTAGCGATAGCCGATCGCCGACATCCCCGTGGACACGAGCGCTCGCGCCGTCTGCTGGAACAGCGCCTCGTTGATGCCGCAGCCGAACTTGTACCAGGAGCTCCAGCCCATCGGCGGCGTGGGCGCGATCGCGGCCACGCTGGCGCGGGACGCCAGCGCCGCCGGCGCGCACGAGAAGCTGAGCGCGCACGAGAAGCTGAGCGCGAGGCTCACTCCGAGGGCCATCCACGCCGATCTGCTGGAGACGAGCCGCCAGGGCCGTCGTTGCCGAATCATCACCACGGCTAACCCGCGAGCTTAGCGATCGGTTCGGCCGCGCCGACGCGCCTTTCTTCTGGGTGTCGCTAGACCAACCTTGCCACAGTCGTGTCAAGGTTGTTACAGTGCCCGACCATGCGGATCGACGAGATCATCCATTCGAAGGGCGGGGGGCCGGTCTTCTCGTTCGAGTTCTTCCCTCCGAAGACCGACGAGGGCGAGCACAACCTGCGGCAGGCGCTGGGAACCCTGACGGCGCTCGAGCCGGACTTCGTGTCGGTCACCTACGGCGCCGGTGGCTCAACCCGCGGCTTGACCGTGGAGCTGACCAAGTGGATCAAGCAGCAGCTGGGGATCGAGGCGATGGCCCACCTGAGCTGCGTGGGCGCCACGCGAGAGGAGTTGCGTGAGCTCCTCGACGGGATGCAGGCGGCGGGGATCGAGAACGTGCTCGCGCTGCGCGGCGACCCTCCCCGCGGCGAGAGCGAGTGGAAGCCCCACCCGGGTGGGCTGCGCTACTCCACCGAGCTCGCGGCGCTGATCGTGGCGCGATATCCGTTCGCCGTCGGCGCGGCCTGCTTTCCCGAGGTGCATCCGGAGGCGCCCGATCTGCCCCACGACCTGCACTTCCTCAAGCAGAAGGTCGACGCGGGCGCGACGTTCCTGATCACGCAGCTGTTCCTCGACAACGAGCTCTACTTCCAGTTCGTCGATCAGGCGCGGTCGGCCGGTATCGACGTTCCGATCCTGCCCGGGATCATGCCGGTCACCGACGTCCGCCAGATCAAGACGATCACCGGCATGTGCGGGGCCACCATCCCGCCCCGCTTCCTCGAGGCGCTCGAATGGCGCGACGCCGACGCGGACGCGGTGCTCCAGCTCGGCGTCTCCTACGCCACGCTGCAGTGCGCCGACCTGCTGGCGCGAGGCGCGCCCGGGATCCACTTCTACACGCTCAACCGATCGCCCGCGACGCAGGCGATCCTGTCGGCTCTGCGACTGCTCAGGCCGTGGGCTGGTCGGCTGGCTTCGCCGTCGGCCGCGGACTAGGCGCCGCGGAGCGCGCCCACGCCCGCCGCGCCTGGGGGAAGGTGACCAGGCGTCCCGAGGACTCGTCGATCAGCTTCAGCCGCACGGCCCGAAGACCGTCCCACAGCGAGATCGTCGGCGCTCGATGCAGGAACTCGTTCGCGTCGTGGGCGCGCTGCAGGTTGTAGTTGGGGATCCGCGGGCTGAGGTGGTGCACGTGGTGCAGGCCGATGTTCCCGGTGAAGAACTGGAGCACCTTCGGAAGCCTAAGATAGGAGCTTCCTTCGAGCGCCGCGTCGACGTAGCTCCAGTCATCGGAGCGCGTCCAGAGGACGCCCTCGAACTGGTGCTGAACGTAGAACAGCCACACTCCGGCAGCGCCGGCCATCAAGATCATCGGGATCTGGATCAGCAGATACGCGCGCAGGCCGATCAGCCAGATCAGGCCGCCGACGAGAGCGAGCAGAGCGAGGTTCGTGTACAGGTGGCTGCGGCGGATACGCGGACGCTTGTTACGCGGCACGATCCGCGGCTGCAGCGCGAGCGCCCACAGCGGGCCGATCGTGAACATGATCCAGGGGCTGCGCATCAGCCGGTACGCGAGGCGACTGCCCCACGACTTGTCGTAGTACTCGGCGACGGTCAGCGTCTGGACGTCACCGACTCCGCGGCGGTCGAGGTCACCGGCGGAGGCATGGTGCCCGGCGTGCTCCTGGCGCCAGCTGTGGAACGGCGAATAGACGATCAGACCGATGGCCACGCCGAGCCAGGTGTTCGCGCGCTTCGAGGGCATGAACGACCCGTGTGAGCAGTCGTGGAAGACGATGTAGCTCCGCAGCAGGAACCCCGAGGCCGGGATCGCCACCAGCAGCGTCAGCGCGTAGGACACTGGCAGCAGCAGGTACATCACCGGCCACAGCAGGAGGTACGGAACCACCGATGTGGCCAGGCAGACGAGGCTGCGGCGAAGGTCCGCGCCGGCGTACGGCTTGAGCGGCTCCGCCCACCAGCTGCGCTTCTGAGGCGTTCCGCTGCTGCGTTCGGGAACGTCGACATCCATGGTCACGGCTTCCATTTGCGTCTCCTGATCCGAAGTGGCGCCGTGCCCCCCGGGTGGCGGTCGAGGGCCTCAGCCTACACGTTGTGCCCAAATGAACCCTATTAGGATCAATCGGGAAGCGTCCGCACATGTATTGGCGATGACGTCAGCGGTGGTCACCGTTAGCCGCGGTTGGTTCCCAGCTTAGGGAGGCGTTATCTCCTGAGCCTGCGCGACCATCGGCCGCCCGTCCAACTCGTAGCGGATGTCGATCTCGTCGTTGCGCTTGTACGTGCCGATGCCCCAGATGCCCATGAACCAGGCCCAGGGTCCGAGCTTCCCGTGCACCAGTTCGCGGCTGAACAGCAGCTCGCCTCCGGTGATGCGGTAGTCCTGGCCCAGCTCCTGGCGCACGCCGTTGACGTACACCTCGAACGGCGGACGGACACCCACGGGAAGCGTCACTCGCCAGTATTGGCTCATTGTGGTCGGTGCTCGCTCATGACGAGGGCCGCGGATCGGTGCGCACGATCGAGAGGATCGCGAGATCGAGCCTGCGGCTGCGCTCGCGCACCCTCGAGCGCAGGACGCCCTCGTGCGCGAAGCCGCCGGCGAGCGCGGCGGAGATCATCGTCCGGTTCTCCGGCAGCGTCGTCAGCTCGATCCGCTCAAGTCCCCAGTCCTCGAACAACCATCGCGTGAGCAGCCGCAGTGCCCCCCGGGCGAGGCCCTGACCGCGGGCATCCGGCGCCAGCCAGATCCCGATCGCCGCGCGGTCGTGGTCCCAGTCGATGTCGTACACGTAGATCTGCCCACGGCACGTGTCGTCTCCGGCCTTGACGATGGTCAGCGTCTCCAGGGTCCCGCTCGCCCGCAGCTCCTCCGCCTCCTCCATGTCGCGGCCAAGCTGCGCGCCGGTGGGAGGCCGCTCGAGCCCCCGGTCGGAGTACAAACGGGGGTCGCGGTCATGCGCGATCAACACCTCGGGGATGTCGCGTTCGGCGGCGAGCCTCAACTCGACCCGTCCATCGCTGAGAAGGCTGGTCAATACGGGAATCACGGCACGTCGGCCCGTGACCGTACCCTGTCCACTGGCATGGAGGAGATTCCGTATCGCATCCGGCGTTCCCCAAGGGCAAAGCGCGTCCGCGTGACCGTCGACCCTGCTCGTGGAGTGGAGGTCGTGCTTCCTCGTCGCGCCGGTGAGTCCGAGGCTCTGGCTGCGGTCACGGAGCTACGGACCTGGATCGAGCTCCGGGTGGAGGAGCAGGCCCGCGCTCGGGCCGCGGTCGCCGCGCGAGGCGACACCGTCCCGTATCTCGGCGAGGTGCTCCGTCTGGTCCCAGAGCCTGGCCGCGAGCGGGCGCACAGACGCGGGTCGGAGCTGCTGGTTCCGGCCGTCGATCACAAGCCGGCGCTGGAGCGCTGGTACCGGCGCGCGGCCCGGGCGGAGATCGCAGCACGCCTGGACCGAGCCACCGCGCTGGCGGGCACGTCGTATTCGAAGTTGACGATCCGCTCCCAGCGCACGCGCTGGGCGAGCTGCTCGCGTTCCGGGGCGATGAGCTTCAACTGGCGGTTGCTGCTGGCCCCCGAGGCGGTGCTCGACTACGTCGTCTGGCACGAGGCGTGCCACCTCGAGGTGATGGACCACTCTCCCCGCTTCTGGGCGCTGCTCGCCGGGCGCTGCCCCGAGTACCGCGAGCACGGGCGGTGGCTGCGGCGCCACGCCCAGACCCTGGTCCTGTAGCGCGCTACTGCGGCGTAAGGTAGGCGCCCGAGAGCCCTCCGTCGACGAGGAAGTTCGACGCGTTGACATAGGTGGAATCGTCGCTGGCCAGGAACAGCGCGGCGCGTGCGATCTCGGCCGGCTCGGCGAATCGGCCCATCGGGACGTGGACCAGACGCCGTGCCGCCCGCGCCGGATCCTTGGCGAACAGCTCCCGCAGCAGGGGGGTGTTGACGGGCCCCGGGCACAGGGCGTTGACGCGCACTCCGCTGCGCGCGAACTCGATGCCCAGTTCCCGCGACATCGAGAGGACGCCACCCTTGGAGGCGGTGTATGAGATCTGGGAGACGGCGGCGCCCATCGTGGCCACGAATGAAGCCGTGTTGATCACCGAGCCGCGGACGGGAGGGTCGTTCTCGAGCAGATGCGGGATGCCGTGCTTGCAGCACAAGAACACGCTGCGGAGGTTGACGTCCTGGACGCGCTGCCAGGTCTCGAGCGAGGTATCCAGCACCGACGCGTCGTCGGCGGGGTTGATCCCGGCGTTGTTGAACAGGACATCGATCCGGCCGAAGCGCTCGCGCGCGCGCGCGAACAGATGCTCCACCTGCTGCTCGTCGGTCACGTCGGCGACCAGGGACAGCTCGCCCTCCGAGTCTGGGTTGACATCGACGCCGACCACGTTGGCGCCCTCGGTGGCGAACAGCCGCGCCGATTCGGCGCCGATGCCGCTCGCGGCGCCGGTGATCACGCAGACCTTGCCCGCGAGTCTCATGCGGTCGCGTAGAAGATCGACTTGACCTCGGTGTACGCGTCTAGCGCGTGCGGGCCGAGCTCGCGGCCGTAGCCCGATTGCTTGAAGCCGCCGAATGGCGTCGAGACGCGGACCGACGTGTTCGAGTTGATCGAGATCACGCCGGTCTCGATCGCGCCCGCCACGCGGAGCGCGCGGGCGCCGTTGCGCGTCCAGACCGACCCTGACAGGCCGTAGATCGTGTCGTTAGCCAGGCGCACGGCATCCTCCTCGTCGCGGAACGGGATCACCGCGGCGACCGGTCCGAAGATCTCCTCCCTGGCCGCGCGTGAGCTCGGGTCGACCGGGCACAGCACCGTGGGCGCGAACCAGTACCCCGCTCTCTCGGGCGCCTGCCCCCGGATCGCGACTGGCGCGTCGGGGCCGACGAACGAGGCGACCGACTCCCGCTGCGATGCGGAGATGAGCGGGCCCATCTGAGTGGCTTCGTCGAGCGGGTCTCCGACCTTGACGGCCTTCACGGCCGGCTCCAGGAAGCCCATGAACGCGTCGATCGCCTCCGCCTGCACCAGGATCCGCGAGCGTGCGCAGCAGTCCTGGCCCGCGTTTCCGAACACCGCCCCGGGGGCGGCCGCGGCGGCGGCCTCGAGATCGGCGTCGGCGAACACGACATTCGCAGACTTCCCCCCGAGCTCCAGCGTCACGCGCTTGATCGTCTCGGCGGCGCCGGCGGCGATCGAGCGCCCTACCTCGGTGGAGCCCGTGAACGCGATCTTGGCCACGTCGGGATGCTCGACGAGCCGCCGGCCGCAGGCGCTCCCCGGACCGACGACCACGTTGACGACGCCGTCGGGGATCCCGGCGCTCGCCGCGATCTCGGCAAACCGAAGCGCTGTCAGGGGCGTCAGCTCGGCCGGCTTGAGCACGACCGCGTTGCCGGCCGCGAGCGCCGGCGCGAGTTTCCACGCTGCGATCGTGAGCGGGAAGTTCCAGGGCACGATCAGGCCCACGACGCCGACCGGTTCGCGGACCGTCCAGGCCTGCCCGCCGGCGACCGGGATCGTGTCGCCGAGCAGCCGTTCGGGTGCTCCCGCGTAGTAGCGAAAGGTGTCGATCACCATCCCGATCTCGCCCCGGGCGTCACCCATCGGCTTGCCGGCGTTGCGCGCCTCGAGCAGCGCCAGCTCCTCGTGACGTGCTGCCAGCGCGTCGGCGAGCGCCCGCAGGTGTGCGGCTCTGTCGGCGGGGGTCACCGCGCGCCAGGCCGGGAAGGCCTCCTTGGCGCGTGCGACCGCGACGTCGACGTCGGCGCCGTCCGCGCGCCGGATCTCCTGCAGCACCGCCTCGGTGGCGGGCTCGATCACCGCCAGCGTGCCGGTCACCGAGTCCTCAGAGCCTGGGCGGGCTCGCGGGCGTCATTCCCGGCGCGACCTCGCCGCCGCCGGCGCCGACGTCGATCGTGCGGATCGGGCCCTTAAACGACTTCCGTGCCGAGAGCAGGAACCACAGGGTCACGCCGACCATGACCGCGATGGTGACGATCGGGGCGTAGTTCACCGACGACCAGCTGAACGTGCTCGAGAACGGGACGCCGGCCGGAGTGAACGGCAGGCAGAAGATGATCACGCACAGGGCAACCCACGTGAACGCAATCGGGTTCACCCACTTGTACTTCTTGCCTAGCGTCCAGGGCCCGGTCTGGAAGTCGTCGCCCTTGCGCCAGCGCAGGAACACCGGGATGGTGTAGGCGATGTAGAGCCCGATCACCGAGATCGAGGTGACCGCCAGGAAGGCGACGGGTGCGCCCTTCGAGTTGGGGAAGAAGGCCGGGATGGTGATGATCAGCGCAAACAGGCAGACGAATAGCACCGACCAGGTCGGCGTCTTGTTCTTGCCCAGGCGCCGCCACAGGTTGTGGCCCGGCACGGCGCCGTCACGCGAGAACGCGAACGTCATTCGTGAGCCACTGGTCACACAGGCCATGCCACAGAACAGCTGTCCCACGGTCGAGATCAGGACCACTGCCTTGGCGGCCGCGGAGCTCAGCGCCGTCTGGAAGATCGCCAGCGCCGGGTAGCTGGAGCTGAGGATCGTCGATTCCTTGCTCTTCTGGATTGCGAAGGTGATCGCGAGCAGGACGATCCAGCCGATCACGGCCGAGTAGAAGACCGACTTCCAGATGCCCTTGGGCGCTGACTCGTCGGCGCCGTGGGTCTCCTCGGAGACGTGGGCGGAGGCGTCGTAGCCGGTGATGGTGTACATCGTCAGCAGGAAGCCGAGCGGCAGCACGTAGAGCCAGAAGAACGGGACCGTGGTGGACCCGTTCTTGAAACCGGAGTTGTTGATCGTGTGGCCGAACACGTACGAGAAGCTCGCGTGGTGGCTGGGGACGGCGATCAGGATCACCACGATCACGGCCACTCCGATTACGTGCCACCACACCGAAACGTTGTTGAACAGCGACACCAGATGGCTCGAGAACACGTTGATCAGCCCGTGGATCACGAGGATCACGGCGAACATCGCGAAGATCACATGGGCCGTGTAGTGAATGTCGGTGCCCGCGGCGGCCTTGGTGAAGTTGAAGACGAAGTCGACGTTGAAGAGGCCGAGCAGATTGACGAGGAAGGCCGAGCTCACGTACACGACCGAGGCGATGACCGCGACGAGCCCGATCAGGTTGAACCAGCCAGTGAACCAGCCCCAGCCGGCGCCGCCGAGCCTCGAGGCCCAGTAGTAGATCCCGCCCGCGGTGGGGTACGCCGAGGCCAGCTCCGACATCGAGAACGCGACGCACAGGATCAGCAGGCTGATCACGGGCCACATGATCGAGATCGCGATCGGGCCGCCGTTGTTGAGTGCCTGCCCGTAGGTCGTGAAGCAGCCCGCGAGCACCGAGATGATCGAGAACGAAATCGCAAAGTTGGAGAAACTGCTCCAACCGCGGTTGAGCTCCTGCTGGTAGCCGAGATCGGCGAGTTTCTGTTCGTCGGCCGACAGGTTCTCAGTGCTGGCCGTCATGCCGCCCCTCCTGGTAAAGGTCTGATCGTCCGTCCTTCTCGCGGCACCTTACGCCCGGGGCCCGACAGAAGTCAAGAGCGCGGCCGGGCCGGGGGCAGCAGGCCGGCGAGGACGTATTCGGTGCCGCGGAGATGCTCGGTCATCTCGCGGGCGGCAGCCGCCTCGTCGCCGCGGCGCACGGCGGCGAGCAGGCGCCGGTGCTGGGCGTTGGAGGAATCGAGTACCTCGGGAGGATGGGCGATCAGCGAGATCAGGCCGGACATCGCTCCTTGCGCCTCGGTCATGGCCGTCACCAGGCGAGGGCTGCGCGACGCCTCGGCGAGGCCCACGTGGAGCCGGACGTCGGCCTGCCGATAGGCGGCAAAGTCGTCGAGCATCCCGTCGAGGGCCACGACCAGCTCGTCGAGCGCATCGAGCATCCGCGGTTCTGCTCGCTCTGCCGCAAGCACGGCCACGCCGACCTCGACGGCCATCCGCTCGTCGCATACATCCCGCCACGCGGCGAGCACGTCAAGCGAGGGCGGGCCCGGCGGCGGCTGCGGATCGGCGACGAAGGTGCCGCCGCCGCGGCCGCGGGTGGCGCGCAGATGGCCGCTCTGGGCGAGCGCCACCAGCGCCTGGCGCAGCGTCGAGCGGGCGATCTCGAGCTTCGTGCACAGCTCCCGTTCCGCCGGCAGCCGGGTGCCCGGGGGCAGCAGCCCGAGCTTGATCGCGGTACCCAGGCGCTCCACCGTCTCCTCGAACGCCGTCTGCGAATGCACCGGCGCGAACACCGCCTCAAGCGAGGTGACCGGCTCGCCCGTGGGCGGCGCCGGCGGATGACGGCGCTCACGACGGCGGGGCGCGGACGCCTGGCGGGCCGGGCTCACAACCGCTCGAACCCGCGGAAGCGCTCCCAGTCGGTAACCACAGATTCGAACGCGGCCAGCTCCACGTCCGCGGCGTG